>ERZ1034361.1047-NODE-1047-length-15876-cov-9.905437_pt1 | contig 15876 bp, 17 predicted proteins | sample MGYA00520617_ERZ1034361 | MGnify/ENA primary metagenome ERZ1034361 (study PRJEB33736, sample SAMEA104284507) | Azolla filiculoides | biome: Urban; feature: Water surface; material: Ditch water | place: Netherlands | collected 2015-10-28 | depth 0-0.1 m ... | reverse complement strand
ACATTGACAACTCCCTCGCCTATGCGTGGATGTACCGCGACATCCTAACCGACCTATACAAGGAGATGAACTAATGCGTCCCGAGAATGGCGACAAGCTCAAGATAACTATCGTAGGTACTTGGGTAAATGGTCAGCTAACTACCCCAGCAAACACTTGGTTCAAACTATTGGGCGACCAAGACCCCGATGTAACAGTAGAGAAAGTAGAAGACAATGCCTAGCGTTAGCCACTCAGAAGTAGACAGCTACCTGCTGTGTCGCCGTAAGCACCACTACGGCTACACCAAGAGCCTTCAGCGTGTACGTGAATCAGCTGCCCTAGCAATGGGCTCCGCCGGACACAAGGTACTCGAAGTGTTCTACGACAACATCCTCAAGGGACACAGCTTTGCTATAGCTCTTGAAGATGCACGCGCCACAGCTGATGAACTGCGTAAGCAGGTAGAAATCCCATCCAACAGGGCTGACATCTTCGACACACTATTCGAGCTGTACTTCCCTAACGAACCGCTGGTCAACAAGGGCTGGACAATCCTTGCTGTCGAGAAACAGTTCAGCCTTGAGTATGACGAGGCTAAGAAGCTTCAGTACCCCTTCGTAGTGGACATCATCGCCCAGTCACCAGAGGGCAAGGTAGTAGTCATTGACCACAAGTTTGTGTACGACTTCTACACCTACGAGGCCAGCATCATGCAGCCTCAGATTCCTAAGTACATCGGCGCATTGCGAGCACTCAACCACAAGGTTGATTACGGCGCGTACAACATGATTCGTACACGCAAGCTCAAGGAACCAGATGCTACATCCATGATTCAATGGCTTGATGTCAAGCCCGAGGCTCAGCGTGTCAAGCAGGTATTCACCGAGCAGATTGCTGTAGCTAACGAGATTCAGGAAATCAAAGAACTGCCTGAAGATGTACAAGATGCACGCGCATACCGTGTCGCTAACAAGATGGTGTGTCAGTCATGTAGCTTCCTTGACATCTGTCGTACAGAATTGTCTGGCGGTAATAGTAAGCTAATGATTCAAACAGAATACAAAATACGCGAACGTAAAGAATTCGTAGTATCAGAAGAAGTGGAAAACTAAAATGGCAAAACAATCAAAGCTCGACATGCTACTGTCTCGCATGGTGGACATGGAGCACCAGACAGTAGACAAGAACTTCATGGGCATGCTGTACGGCCCTCCCGGTGTCGGTAAGACCACACTGGCAATGGGCTTGGCACACCGCCTAAGCAACGGTGGCAAGGTTCTGTACGTGGACTCGGCAGATGGCTGGGTATCTCTTGAGAACATCCCAAGCCTCATGCACAACGCAATCCGTATTCCCTTCCAAGAGTATGGAGACCTGCCTACCTTGGCAGCTGCGCTTAGGGACTCACGTACTGGTGCACTCGAAGGTGTCAACGTAGTTGTCGTGGACGAGCTTTCGTCTATCGCTAACGATGTACTCGACAGGGTACTGCGTGACCGTATCGGTACTAAGGAAGATGAGATTCCAGACATCACTGCTGACTGGTCTGACTACTTTCCCCAGAAGGAACTCATTCGCAAGGCTGTCATCCAGCTGCACGAAGTACCTGACCTGCACGTTATCCTCGTAGCTCACGCTAAGGAAAAGACTGACCACCGCAAGGTCAAGGTACAGAAGCCTGACTTCCCAGACAAATTGCTGGGCGAGCTTCAGAAGCTTATGCACCTCACCGCCTATTGCACAGCAGAGAACAGCATGAAGGCTGGAGAAGTTGTGTACACTCGACAGGTACAGAGCCAACCCTCTATGCTTGTCGAAGCTAAGAGCCGCATTGGTGGCCTGCCATTCAAAACCGACTTCGCATCCTTCGTGAGCATTGTCGCGGACTGGATTGCCGGTTCTCAAATGGAACAAGACCTCATCAACCCTGAGCCCAACCCTGAGCTTGTGGCTGATGAAATGCCTGCTGACGGAATCCCCGTTGCAGACAACACTGAAGAAGATGATGAACCAATCATCATCACCGATTAAGAAAAAAGGAAAATAAAATGGGACTATTAGACGAGTACGAAATTGACATGACTCAGGTTGCAGAACCCGAGTACAACAACAAGCCTGCTGATGACATCTACGAGTTCACTCTCGGAGACGTATACATTCAGGAAGGCTCGAAGAAGCAGCCTGAGAAGCGCTGGATTATCTTCAAGTACCTACTTGGAGAAGACGGCACTGACTACTCAGAGCTCTTCGGACTGCCTCTCGACCCAAGCAACCCCACTTCTGCTGAGGTAACCCGTCTGGGCTTCTACAAGCAGCGTCTGGCAGCTTTGGGCGTATCACCAGAGAACATGAACACTGTGACCTCTGACGAGCTCGTAGGGACGACTGGTACTCTTGAGCTTCGCACCACTAAGGGCAAGGACGGCAACGAATACCAGAACATTCGTAACTTCAAGGTAGCTGGAGCTGACACCAAGTCTGCCCCTGTCGCTGCTAAGAAGCCTGCGACTGTACCGGACAACCCGTTCGCTAACTAAGTAATTGCCCCGGCTCTCACCGGAGCCGGGGCATACCCATCTATGGAGGATGAAATGAACAAGGAACGTGTAAGAGAAGTCGTCAAGCGCCGTATTCAAGCTCACTTGGACGCAAAGATTTTCGATGCAGAAGAAATCACTAAAGAAATCTTCGACATCACTTGGAACAACGGTTTCACAACCGCCGTACAGGGCGAAAAGAAATGATGAGTGAGGTCGCCACACAGGAGCTCGGAGAATTCTTCGACTACATCTGGGGCGACACAGAGGGCTTCGTCTACCTGCCCGTACAGCCTGAACCCTACGGCCCAAAGGACTGGCAAGCAGCCATGTTCCAGTGGCCCAAGCAACGAGCAGGAGTTATCCGCTATGTCCTCAAATGGTCAGCCACGCAAGCCAATGTGTTCTACAGCCCAGCAGTTTTCAAGTCAGCCTCCCCTAAAAAGGACGCAGTGCTTGGCAGCTGGGTGCTCTGGGCAGACTTTGACGGAAACGCTCCCGCTTCTTGGGACGAGCTCGACGTACCCCCCCCAACTCTCATTGTGCAGTCGTCACTTGCAGGACATGAACATTGCTACTGGCGGCTTGACGAATTTGTAACCGACATTGCTATGCTGGAAGACCGCAACCGTTCGATTGCATACACACTAAAAGCCGACACGTCTGGCTGGGACGCTGACCAAATTCTCCGTCCCATCCACACGATAAACAGGAAGCGCAACCTTCCTGTCGTAGTAAAGGAATGGGACCAGTGAAAAAATACTCGCTGAGTGCCTTTGGACACATCACATCTGCCAAGGAACTTGTATCAACCAAGATTCTTGAAGAGAAGTTACCAACTGTGGACGAGGTACGAACCCTCGCAACGTGGACATCTGACATGCTTTCGTTGTTCAACACGACACGAGAACAAGCAATAGGGACGGACGACGATGGAACCAAACACTTTGACCGTAGCTCAGGTATGGCTCGTATGGCCTATTACGGAGCTGAGCAAGGCTGGACCGACGCTCAGATTATGGCGGTTCTCATTGACGTTGATGACCGTTGGGGAAAGTACACGAATCGTCGTGACAGGGAAACCCGTTACCTAATCCCTCTGGTCAACCGTGCACGACAGAAGCATGGCTACTCGGGCTCGCTCACTGACCTAGCTATGTCGGCACTGCTGCAACAGCAGAAGCCTGTGGACGGCGCATCCGTTACACAAATGGTGTGGGGATTCGACGACTTTGTAAACGCTGAGTTTCACATTGACTGGCTACTCAAGGATTTGTTTGCTGTCGGAGGATTTGGTCTGCTGGTAGCTCATCCCGGTGTGGGTAAGACCACGCTGGCTATTCAGATGGGTGCACAGCTGGCCCTAGGACATGACAAGTTCCTCAACTGGGACAACACTGGCGGAGCTAAGAAGGTACTGTTCCTCTCCTTGGAGATGGGCAAGCCTCCCCTCAACCACTTCCTTGGCATGATTGCTAACAGCTACCAAGACCGCAAGATGCTCAACCGTAACTTCCTTGTGGCTCCGTTTGGTCAGCCCATCACACTCGACACACCAGAAGGTCAGCAGTTCCTAGCTAACCTGATGGACGAGTACATGCCTGATGTCCTCATCATCGACTCGCTTCAGAAGATTAGCTCGAAGGAGCTCACCGACGAGCAAGCCGTCAAGTCTCTCATTCACTACCTCACATCAGTACGCGCTAAGTACAACACTTCTTTATTGGTTATTCACCATAACCGTAAGAAGCCCAACGAAGCGCAGAAGAAAAGCATTGAGCTGTCGGACGTATACGGCTCGACCTACATTGCTACCGATGCTGACTTCGTGATGAACCTACATGCAACCACCAAAGACATGGTGGCTGTGACCATGGTGAAGAACCGCCTCGGGCCTACGCCTGAGCCATTCGAGATTCACCGTGACGAGAACTTAACCTTCAGTACGGACTTCGAGAACCTTCACGACCAGTTCGCTACCCACTCGACAGGGAGACCCAATGTCTTCGGTATGGGCTAGTTATGAAGAATCCAAAGGACGTGACGTTCTTCGTTACTTATACGAAAACCAGTACGTACCAGTCGCAGTGGATACAGAAACCACAGGGCTCAACTGTGTCGGTGGTGAAGCTCATTGTATTGGTGTCTCCATCGCCGCCGTCATAAACGGCACACCAGTCAGTCACTACTACGGCATCAACCACAGCGTTGGTACGAATGTTTCACATGAAACATTCAAGCAACTGAAGTATGTACTTGAGCAGTCTGAACGCCAGCTCATCTTCGCTAACGTACAGTTCGACGTGCTCGCCCTAGAGAGCATTGACATAGCAGTATCTGACAATCCGTTCTGGGACATTCTGACGGTTGCGAATATGGTGGACGAGAATGACCCGATTCAGAAGTCTTTGGCACAGTTATCACTTCGTTATCTTGGTGAGCAGGGAAAGATTGACACTCCTGAGATTACCAAGGAGAAGAAGACTGGCTGGCTAAACACGACACCAGAAGACATGTATGAGTACGCAGTAGCGGATGCGGTAACTACGTGGCGTATCTGGGACAAGCTAATGAACCACCCAGAATGGACAGCTATTCCAGAGGAAGTATGGGACGAGAAGCAGAAGCTTATCCGCGTCCTGCTGCACATGCGTAGACGTGGCGTGCGTGTTGACCAAGAGCTTGCACAAGAGATGGTGCTCATTGGCGAGGAACGTATCGAGGAAATCAAGAAAGAACTAGGCGTAAACCCTGCCTCTAACAAGGACATGTACAAGCTACTTATTGAGGACCTTGGCCTGCCTATCCTCAAGAAATCTGCGAAGACAGGCAAGCCAAGCTTCGACAAGTTTGCAATGGAAGACTACGAAGTCCTTCTCGACAAGATGGATAGCCCTGTCGCTAACCTCATCAAAGAGTTCAGAGGCTGGTCTAAGGCCATCAGCGCCTCGTACAAGCCCTATCTCAACCTCGTTGACAGTGACGGACGTATCCGATGCAACTACAAGACACACGGCACTGTGTCAGGCCGTCTGAGCTGCGCTGAGCCAAACCTTCAGCAGGTTCCCAAGCAGTCTGACAAGCCATGGAACGGTAAGGTCAAGTCCTGCTTCATCCCCCAAGACGGGTACACCCTTGTCGAGTTTGACTATAGCCAGCTAGAGCTACGCCTAGGCACGGCATACGCAGGCGAAGAAGACCTCAAGGCAGTATTCAACGAGGGACGAGACATCTTTGACGAGATGAGCTCACAGCTGGGCATGACACGACAAGACACCAAGACCCTCGTGTACTCCATGCAGTATGGCGCGGGCGAGAAGCGCATCATGGCAGCGTTCGGTGTGGACCAGCCCAAAGCCAAGTACCTGCGTGAGAACTATTTCAACACGTACCCTCGCTTCAAGAACCTGTCGGATGTAGCGACAGCTAAGGCAGAACAACAGGGCCGTGTGCGTATCTGGTCAGGGCGTTACCGCCACTTCCAGCACCGCAACGAGAGCTACAAGGCTCTCAACTCCATCATTCAGGGAGGAGCTGCTGACATCGTGGAGCGCGTAATGGTACGCGCCTTCGAGCAGATAGACAACCCAGAGTGCCGACTACTTCTCCAAGTCCACGACTCCCTTGTATGGGAAATCAAAACCGAGAAGCTGGATGAGTATTCAGAACGTATCCTGAACTTGATGGAAGACGTAGAACCAAAGGACTTCGAGGTGAAGTTCGCAGTAGAAGCAACAGTAAGGGAGAGCAGATAATGCCAACATACGACTATAAGTGTAAAAATTGCGACGAGATTTTTACCCTTACGCTTCCCTTAAACGGGAATCACACTCAAGACTGTCCCACATGTGGGAAAGAAATGGTGAAGAAGTTCGCATCAGTGCCAACATCCTTCAAGGGTGAAGGCTTTTACACCAACGACAAGTTCACGGACCGATAATGGAACTAGCAGACTGGATTAACGATATTGGAGAAAAGAAAATGATTCTTGTCGTAGACCCCGGAGACACAACAGGTTACGCGCTCTTCTACGACGATGGCGAACTATATGTAAAGAATCAGGGAGATTTTTTACACGTTATGGAAATGTTGCAAAACACTATACATATCGAACGCATTGTTGTGGAAGACTACCGCTTACGTGGAGGCAAGCAAGCCCAGCAGACAGGTAGCAGATTTCAAGCAGTTCAGGTCATTGGCGCACTCAAGTACCATGCCTTCCTGCACGATGTACAATTCGAGCTCGCAACTGTACAAGCCAAAACCCTAGGCTCTATGTATTCAGGCGTAAAGCCCCCAAGTGACCACAAGAAATCACACGAAGTAGATGCCTACAACATAGGAATTTATTGGCTTGTGTCGAACGGTGTTATAGATGCACCAGCATTGAAAGACCTGTAAGATATAGTTGTCAGTCGTCCTACTGATGTGCGCCCCCAGAGTTTTCGGTTTTCTCTGGGGGCCTTTCAGTTACTTCTTAGCTGAACGACGAAGCTTAGCTGCTTGACCTGTAAGACGTTGCTCATGGTCAGCGAGAGTCTTGTAAACAGTGGCCCCACTGGACTTGTACTCAGTAATGTGAGTATCTAGCTTGTCATCTACGTTGCCAATAAGGTCAGCATTGGTGTCGAGCTTAGCGAACACTAGCTGAAACTTGCCGTCAAGGTCATCGCGCAAGTGCTGAGGGTGAGAGTTAGTAATCTCCTGCTTGGTCTTCTTAATCTCTTTATTGAGAAACCAGCCAACTACGAGGACGGCAACTGGACCGACTACGAACTGTATGAGGACAGTCCACATGGATTCAGTCACTATTACTCTCCGGGGAATCTAAGCTTGATACCTGTTACGTTTCCCCAAACTCTTTCGCGGATTACTCCAAGCTGGGGGGTTGCTGCGGCGATAATTTCACCATTACCAGCATACACAGCGACGTGGCTTCCGTCGTCCCAAGCAATCAAATCACCGGGCTGTAGAGATGCAATGTTCTTTGTACGAACACCGGGAACTTGGTCACGCTGCTGGTAAGCAATACGTGGAATCTCCAGACCGACAGAACGGTACACCTGCTGAGTAAGACCAGAGCAGTCAATACCGTCATAGCCGTTACCCGCGGCTACGTAAGGGTGTCCTAGATAACTATTAGCCTTAGCGATAACTTGAGCTCGTGAGCCCTTAAGGTTAGCTGTGCTGACAGATGGGTACTTTCCCGTACCTCCTGTGTAGTCAACGCCACCTGTCGAGGTAGTAGCTTTCTTAGCTGCTTGAGCTTCACGAACTTTCCTAGCCTGCTGAGAGTACCCCATTAGGCGCTTGTTAGCATTGGAGATGTCGTTAGCTGCGTTACCTAGCCAGCTCTCCGCAGGATTCTGGTCCTGAGATACAGCTACCGACAAAGACTCACGTGTCGTGGGCTGAGCTGTTGGCTGGTACGTGTTACGTCTAGCCTCAGCCGCACCGGGAGTACGTGCAATCTGCTGGTTTACGTACTGACCAACCTGAGAGCTGGGCAATACTGCCCGCCCAAAGGAAGGGTTAGATGTGGTTGCTCGAAAATCAATAGGCACTTCGCTGGTCCTTAGCTGCGGCATTACGTCGTTCAATCTCAGCGTAGTCGATGTAGTTTTGTTTTGACATGTTCTGGAATCCTAGACCAGTGAGCCAGTTGAGTAGAGACGTGGCTTGGTCAGCGGATGTCTTGTTACCTGCATCGACCTGATATTGCATGTCAAGTCCCTTACCCTGCAAGAAGCTGGATACTGAGCCGGTGGGTGACACGCCGGTAATGTTCGACAGGTAGTTGATGCCGGGGATAGAAGCATCTACATAGTCCGATGGGTCCTTGATGCGAGCACCAGTTCCCCACGCACCCCCCGACATCAACTCCAGCGGTACTCGGAGCAGTGGCGAGGTCATACCTGCAATTCCCCTAAGGGGTTCTCCCGTACCAATCTGGTTGTAAACATCTAGTGCAGCAATACCGGGGTTCATACCAAAGTAGCTGCCACCAATCTTAAACTGAGGACCTGTCGCATCTTCGGTGAGGAAGCTGGGGAACATCTGGTCGTCAGGGAATGGGTCAGACAAGCTGTAAGGGTTGAGGCCCATAGCGTATGCGAGGTTGAACGAAGCCTTGGGGAAGACCATGAATCGTCCGGGGTACATGACAGTAGCCTCGACAATGGCGGGGAGAGCGCCACGGAACCAGCTGTAGAACGGGATGAGAGTACGCATGTACTTTGCTTCCCAAGCTGTAAGCATGGTGCTGTCAGGGTGAAACTTCTTTACGCGCTTTCCTGCGTATTCAACAAGTTCATCAAGGTTTTTGAACTTCTTGCCGGGGCCTACGTTCTTAGCTTCCTTGCGAATAATCTGCATGAAATGCTGTGAGCGAGCCCAGTGGTCACGAGCTTCAGAGACCTTACCTGCGGTCTCCTCAATCTTTCCACCACGAAGAGTGAGCTTGTCGGTCAGTTTAGATATGAAGCTAGGTTCTACAATGTCGTCCACGTAGTCTTCACCAACGTGGTAGGTAGGCATGAGGCCCTGCTTCTGGATAGCGTCGTGAGCCCATCCAGCTGTAAGCTTCTGTCCGTCTACTTCGACAAGTATATCGCCCTTGTTTGGAACTTCGTTTACGCCACGGTCACGGAGAGCTGCGTAGAAATCAACGTCGTCATAGCTCTTGCCAATCGACAGAATCTTGAACGCATCGTTGGAGGAGCGCATGTAGTGCTTAGCGCCTTCAGCCATATAAGTCAGCGAAGCGTCACCGATAGCGTTACGCACGTGGTGACCGGGACGAGGAAGAGTAATTGCATACTTCCACGAGTTCTGAATAGGAAGGAAGTACTTGTTGATAAAGTGACCAAGCTTGCCGCCCATGCTACGAGATGCCTCGCTAATGTCCGACAGGTACTGGAGTTCCTTCACGATTGTCGCGTCAAAGTAAACGTCAGTGTCGTCAATGAACTCGAAGAAGAATCCATCGAGGTCGTTGGTCTTTACAAAGCCGGGCTTAGGAGTCTTGGAGATAAGTCCGTTCTCCACAGCCATACGCTTGAAGTCTTTAGCTACAGCAATGTGAGTGTTGAGCTTCATCAAAGCTGCGTGCTTCTGAGCAAAGTACTGGATAGGGTCATCCACTACAATCTCTCGCCACTGAGTAGAGGCTTCAGTCCACAGGTCAGTGCCATTAGCTTCTGCTCGTCGAGCTGCCTCGTCAAGGTCAAGTAGGTACTTGTCGTCAACGCCAGCCATCTTGAGGTAGTCGTTAATCTTTTCAACGCCCTGCTGGTTACGGAAGAAGGGGTCACCCAGCAAGCCAGATTCTCCAGTAACGTCGTTTACCTCAGCAGTAAGCAGACGAATTTCTTCATACAGTTTTTCGTAACCGGGGGTAGGGTTACCTGCCTGTACGTCAGAGAAAATCTTGGTAACGAGAGGGGTCTCAGTATCGCCAAACTTCTTGTTTGCTTGCTCCAGCGCCTTGAGGCGGTGAGTGTAGCGGTATCGCAGCTGACGAGTCAGACCACCAATGCTATGCCACATGTTCGACACGTGAGCGAGGTTATAGTTACGGTTGATGTTACCTGCGATTGTGCCCCAGACATCTCCATCAAACATGTGCAGCATGTGTCGAGACGCGCTGATGTTAGAAGCAGCTGTGTCGGACATCTTCTGCGTGTCGGAACCAGCGTTGTACAGAGGGTCAGCTTGACGTACAGTCTCAGCTTCCTCAGTCGCAGCGTCAAGCTTAGCCTCAAGGTTAGGCTTAGAAACTTCTTCAGCTTCCTTGTCTACCTTCTTGTTGTTTGCAGTCTTAGCTCTAGGAGTCGTCTTAGCTGGAGTCTTTAGCTTCTCAGCACTAGCAGCCTTCTTGACCTTAGTAGCTGCCTTGCCCGTTTGCTCAGCAAAAGTACGTGTTCCCTTTGGAACAATCTTCAAAGCTACTTCAATGGCTCGGAGAATCGACACATCTAGGGTCGCTCCTTCCTTACCCTTCTTAGCGATGTTCTGCTCAAGGTTGTCGATGTACGCAAGCATACGGCCCACACGAGCGGGGTCAGCAGCTAGTGCCTCCATGTCTTTGATGGCACTTTCTGCCAAGTCCATAGATTCTGGCTTGAAACGAGTCTGGTAGTCCCTAGAGTTCTTCAGGTTGAGGGCTTCGATTTCCTGAACCATCTTTGGAAGAGCTTCCTCGAACTGGTCAATCAAGTCTTCCGCAGAGAACTCAACACTGTCCTTACCGCTACGTCCAAAAACGCCGCCCTCAACAAAACCATTTTTCTTGGGCTTGTCAAAGAACTTGTCGATTGTCTTGTAGTACTCAGCTGTAGCGTCACCAGACAGAATCTGCTCTAGGCGGTTACGAGAGATTGGCTTCTTACGAATCAAGCTCTCAACAACTGCGTCCACCATGAAGGTGTATGGGCCAGCTGTGTCGAAGTTGAACATAGTCTTCAAAGCGAGGTCGTCATCTACCTTGCTCATTACAGACATAAACTGAGAAGGGCTAACGAGGAAGCGAACTCCCTTGTGGTGAAGGCTAATCCACATAGGCCAACCGAAGTTGTCCAACATCTTCTCTGCCTTGGACAGCTCTAGGAGGGTCTCACGCTGAACAAACTTTGCACGAGCAGTACCGCTTAGTCCACGGCGCTTAGCTTCCTTGATAGCCCACTCTTCAGCGTGCTTGACCATGTTCCAGCCCTCGTGAGTACCAATCTCACGCAGGTCAAAAGCGTACCCCTCACCCATGGTGTCGGCTGTGCGCTTTACTCCGTTGTCAGTTACGAACTCGGAGTCGCCCTTCTTTACAAGGTCGCCTAGCCACGTTGGGAACCAGTCAGCTACACGCTTTCCTTCGTTGCTGGTAAAGCCAGCCTGAACCATCATGTCTTCGACAGAGCGTCCAGCACGAATAGCTGCCGCATATTCCTTGCTCTTGGCAGAATTAACCTCTGAGATGGCCTTACGACGCATGAGGTTGTAGGCTTGCAGGTTGTCAATGCCAACAAGCTGGGCAAATGCGGAGACTGTTGAGGAGTAGGAATCTACGCTCTCCTTGCCCGTCTTCTTGTTACGTCCAGTAACTACGGGAACAAACGTGTCGAGGTTGTGCTCACCAGAAGTGATGTCCTCAAGCAACTTAGCGGTGTACGCCAGCTTCTCAGGCTTCATCTTACGCATGTTTCCCGCAAGCTGAGCGCCTACCAAAGCATCCGCGTCAATACCGCCGTTGCTGTCAAGGAACTTCTTGATACGAGAAGCAAAACCTTCAATGGTGTCGTTAGTGGGGCCGCCAATGAGGTCAAAAGCTTCGGTTAGCTGGGCGTTTACGCTTGCTGCCTGCTTCTCGGTGAGCTTCTTGCCGTTCAAAGTGCCGCTCGACAGGAACTCCTGTACATCCTTCTTGAGAAGGCCAGTTGCTCCAGCAGGCTTAGCAAAACGGGTGGGGTACTTAGTGATAATTTCAGTGTCAGGTACGGAACTTACCCACTCGTTCATGTCCTTGAAGCCACTGTTGCGCTTGAGAGGTACACCAAGTGGATTTACCATGCCAGCATTATCGTCAAAAGCCTTTACGTAGCCTTGGTATCGTGCCGCAGCAGCCTCTGGAGTTCCCAAATCAGCTAGATAAGCTGTGATTGCCGGGTTTTCTCCCTTAGTTTTTTCTGTACGTCTGAGAGCGACAGTAACTTCCTGCTTCCACTTATCGAAATCAAGAAGACGACCTGCCTTGGGCTGGTTCTTACGTAGCGCAGCCATGACGTTACCAATGGCAGCTGGGCGGCTACGTCCATTGATAGCTGTGGGAAGCTTAGCCATAATCTCACCAACAGTAGGTGGAAGCTCAACCTCAATATCTTCAGCCTTAACTCCAGCCTTAGCAGCCTGAGCTGCTTCTGCGGCTTGAGCTACGCTCTGGTCAGTTACGTTGACAATATCCTCAGCTACGGACTCGTCAGAAGTAGTTCCCTTGGGGGTAATGGGGGGCTCTTTGATGTCCTGAACTGTGTCGTCACCAAAGTTATCCACAGCTCGTTCTGCGGCTGCGAGGTCCTCTACAGAGCTACCAGCTACGTTCTTACCCTTACGCAAAGTTTGAGCCGCTGCTTCGGCTGTGAGAGCTCCACGAGTACCTGCTTTGAGTGCATTTGAAGCTACTTTAGCTCCAGCCCCTACCCAACCAGCAATAGGGATGTAGTTTGATATGTCTAAAGCTACGTCACCGACAAAGCCGACGCTTCCAGCTACAACAGGGTCTACGTTGTTCTGAGTATCTACGTAGTTGGGGTTACCGATGTTAGCTACATCAGACTGCTTTTCAAGAAGCTGCGCCGTAGTGATTTTGTCCTCTGGGTTTGTCGAAAACAAGCCTCGGAGAGGAGCTGAAACTACGTTACCGATAGCTCCCATAGTGTCGAAAGGCTGACCCGTAGCTTCAGCTTCTTTTTGCTTAGCTTGCTCGTTAAGAATCTGGTTAGGTACGTTAGTTGCTGCGTAAAGGGGACGAGAAAGCCAGTCAATAAGAGTAGAAACGGGGTCTCCCCCACCTTGGCTCTCAACCTTAGAAGGCTTAGAGGGTAGGGGAGTTCCAAAATCCAGCTTTTTCTTGCCTATTTTTCCGGCAAGTTCTTGTTGAAGACCCTGTAGTTTCTGAGCCCGAGCTAGGTAGTCTGAAAAGGATGCGTCCGCCATGCCTTTATCTTACCGGACTAACTGAGGCCGTTAGCAGCTTTGTATGCGTTTAGTTTAGCGTTTGCTTCTGCTTGTGCTTCTGCGTTATTCAGACCACGGTCCTTAGCAGCTAGTACCCAGTTGTCAATAAGGGTGTTAATGTCTTCTGGAGTTGCTGAAGAAGTTTGACCCTGCGACATAGCGTCCATAGCCATTTGCATAGCTTGGTCGTTGCGCTGGTTGTTGTACTGAGCTTCTCCTGCGGCAAGTTCTGCAAGCTTCTGAGACATAGCCTCTTGGTATGCCTGACGAGCACGAGCACCTTCACCAATGGTTGCGGTGCTGAGGTTCTGTAGGCCCGACAAAGCGCCGGTCTGAGCTGCGGTGTTGCGGTTCAGGTTAGCGTTCAATATGTCAGCGAAACGTGCGTTAGCTGCGGTCTGAGTGTTACCCATGTCTTCGCCACGAGCAGACGCTACGTTAGCAGCTTCCTCAATACCCAAAGCCTTGAGCATGTTTGCCTGCTGTTGACGAGCAATGTCAGTGCTCATGTTGATGGCGTTAGCCGAAGACTGCTGAGCTTGGTTGTATCCCTCAGCTGCCTTAGAGTAAGTTTCCTCAGTCTGGGGACGAAGACCGTTGATGTAATCAGCGACCTGTCGGTACATAGCCTCTAGGCGTGCATCGTTAGTAGTCTGCTGAGACTGAAGTTGGCTGCGAATACCGCCAAATCCACCATCTCCACCACCCATAGTGCCCATGATGTCATTCAAAATTTCCTGCAAAGAACGCTCGGTAGCTGGAGGCTCTTCTGTGCCAGCTCCGGCGGCCTCTGGCTTGGGCCACCAAGCGTCTAAACGAGAACCTTCCATGAGGTCACCAAGACCTCCACCAGAAACCATTGGACGGTCTGCCCAGACGTTACCACCCGGAGACCAGTCTCCCAAGAAGTTGTAAACTTCACGGTTAACGTCTTTTCCAAGCTTGTCAAACCAGTTTTTTATCTGGTTTCCACCAGTGTCCTGCTTTGATGGGCGGTAAACAGTTCCCTTTTTACGCTTTCCGTAGTCACTCTGAGCGTTTTTGCTGCCATAGTTGACAGCCCCTTTACCTACGGCAACGGCATCTTCATTCATGTTCATGCTCATAAGGACTCCTAGCCAATTCCGTAAGCGGCCTTGATACGGGCCAAAGCTTCCTGAGAAGCAGTAGCTTCAGAGGTGGTCTTCTCAGACTTCTTAGCAGCCTGAGCACGGTCAAACTCGCCCATAGCGGTCTGCTTAGAGCTGGCAGTAGATGACAGTTGCTCGTTCAGCTGACGCTGCAAGTTGTTGTATGCACGCTGGTATGCGCTCGACTGAAGAGTTCCACGAGAAGCAAAGTCGTTCAGAGCGTTCTCAAAACCTCGACCAGAAGCTGTGTTTGTATCGGTCTGGTTCCAGTTAATCTTGCCAGCAAAGGGGTTTCCATCTGGGTCTTCCCAGCGGCCCTGACCGTTGTTCTCAGTGGGGTCCCACTTAGCCTTGTCGAGAGCTCCTTGGTCTCCAGTGAAGCCAAGCTTACGAAGAGATTCTCCGTAGTTAGTGCTGTAAGTCTGCTTCTGAGCTTCAGTGTCTGCAAGATAAGCATCCAGAGCTGCCTGAAGAGCGTTCTTCTGGGCTTGGAAAACAGTATCAGCTTTGAGGTACTCTTCGTCAGTTTTGATGGGGTTACCAAAAGCGTCTACAGGTCCCATATCGACAGGAGCTGTTGAGGGAATAAACCCTCCTCCAAGTCCTCCGCCACCGCTGGTGTCTGCGGCTGGAGCAGCTGCCCGAGAAGCAATTTGGCGCTCCATAGTGTCGGCTGTTCCAGATACTCCGGCAGGCTTAGTGTATGTGTATGTAGGCTTTACGTTTCCTACGTTAGAAGATGCCCTACGTTCAGCCGCATCAGCGCTAATTGGGGTACGCGCAGTTGTGGACTTGGTAGTCTTTTTAGGCTGGGGGCCAAAAAATGAGGTACTCATTACTCAGAAGCTCCTGACATCATCTTCTTCATGGACTCTACACGAGCCTTGGAAAACTCGCTCATGGTTGGTTTAGCGACAGGAAGCTTAGCTCCGCAGTCGTCGCAGTACAGGTCATCCTGCTCTACTTCTTCGCCGCATTTAGGGCAAGGAAAGCACTCTTCTTCGGGCTTGTCTTCGCCCATCTCGATAATAATTTTCATTACATGCTGCCCATCTTTTTCTTGAGAGCCTTCATGCGGTACTCAGCACCCTTTTTGTTGGGGCCGATAGGGGCAACGCCCTTGTTCATTCCGGGCTTCATCTCAAAAGTACGGTTAGCGGAAGAGTTCTTAGCTCCACCAGCAGGAAGACCGCTTTCACGCTTGTCTCCACCCATGGAACGTCCACGACTTACAACATCTCCCCAAGGGGTTTTCTTTGCCATTACATGCCTCCGGCTCGGCGCATTAGCGCGTCTCGTCGAGCAGCCATTTTGCCATCGCGCATAGCGTACCCTGATTTGTCTGAAATTTTACCCATTGTGGGCATAGGACGGCCTCCGCCATACACCTTGTTGCCAGCTGCCATGGAGTTGAATCCGCCACCAGCTTGAGGCATACCAGCAGTACGCTGTTGCGTAGCGTAGTTGCTTACCATTCCTCGAATTGGGTTCATAATAAAATT
>ERZ1034361.1046-NODE-1046-length-15883-cov-10.886182_pt1 | contig 15883 bp, 13 predicted proteins | sample MGYA00520617_ERZ1034361 | MGnify/ENA primary metagenome ERZ1034361 (study PRJEB33736, sample SAMEA104284507) | Azolla filiculoides | biome: Urban; feature: Water surface; material: Ditch water | place: Netherlands | collected 2015-10-28 | depth 0-0.1 m ... | reverse complement strand
CTATGCAGTTCATCGCTCCGTACTCGGGTTGCACGATGGGTGAATACTTCCGTGACCGCGGTGAAGACGCCCTGATCGTATATGACGATTTGACCAAGCAAGCTTGGGCCTACCGTCAGATTTCTCTGCTGCTACGTCGTCCGCCAGGCCGCGAAGCTTACCCGGGTGATGTGTTCTATCTGCACTCGCGTCTGCTGGAGCGTGCTGCTCGCGTGAGCGAAGAGTATGTAGAAAAGCTGACCAACGGCGAAATCAAGGGCAAGACCGGTTCGCTAACCGCGCTGCCAGTGATTGAAACCCAGGCAGGTGACGTTTCGGCCTTCGTTCCGACCAACGTTATTTCGATTACCGATGGCCAGATCTTCCTGGAAACCGACCTCTTCAACGCAGGTATCCGTCCGGCTATTAACGCCGGTATCTCGGTGTCTCGCGTGGGTGGTGCGGCTCAGACCAAGATCGTTAAGAAGCTGTCGGGCGGTATCCGTACCGATCTCGCCCAGTACCGTGAACTGGCTGCCTTTGCGCAGTTTGCTTCGGATCTGGACGATGCAACCCGTAACCAGCTAGAGCGCGGTCGTCGCGTTGTGGAAGTGCTGAAGCAGCCACAATACGAGCCACTGAACGTTTCAAAGCAGGCTGTGGTTCTGTACGCGATTACCCGTGGCTACGCCGATGATGTGGAAGTGAACCGTGTACTCGAGTTCACCCGCAACCTGGTTAGCGACATCGAGCACAAGAACGCTGCACTGATGCAAAAGATGGAACAGACCAAAGATCTGGATGCTGATTCGGAGAAAGCACTCGTTGCTGCCATCGAAGCTTTCAAGTCCAGCTGGCTTTGATCTAGGAGAGCGCCATGGCAAGCGGCAAGGAAATCCGTACTAAGATCAAAAGCGTAGAAAATACGCGGAAGATCACCAAAGCTATGGAAATGGTTGCGGCGTCCAAAATGCGTAAAGCGCAAGACCGGATGCTCAAGGCCCGTCCTTATGGCGAGAAGATCCGCCGCGTTGCTGCGCACCTTTCGCATGCGTTGTCAGAGTACAAGCATCCGTTCCTCGAGAAGCGTGACCAGATTAAAAAGGTCGGCATCATTCTCGTGACTTCGGATAAAGGTCTCTGCGGCGGCTTGAACACTAACGTTCTGCGTCAACTCGTGAATAAAATGCGCGAGCTTGACGGCCAGAAGGTTGATGTTCAGGTCACAGCGATTGGTAGCAAAGGCTTCGCTTTCCTCCAGCGCAACGGTGCACAAGTTGTATCGCATGCCATTGGCCTGGGTGACAACCCGCACATTGACAGCCTGATTGGGCCAGTTAAGGTGCAGATTGATGCCTACAACGCCGGTGAAATCGATGAACTGCACATTGCCTACACGCGTTTCGTTAACACGATGCGCCAGGAGCCGGTTGTCGAACAACTGCTGCCGCTTGCGGGCGACACAGTAGGTTCGGAATCGAGCCGCTGGGATTATGTTTACGAGCCGGATGCCAAGTCCGTGATCGATGATCTGCTGGTGCGTTACCTCGAGGCGCTGGTTTACCAGTCCGTCGCCGAGAATATCGCATCGGAACAAAGTGCTCGGATGGTAGCCATGAAGGCTGCTTCCGATAACGCCAAGAACGTAATCGAAGAGCTGAAGCTGGTCTATAACAAGACCCGCCAAGCAGCGATTACGAAAGAGCTGTCCGAGATCGTCAGCGGCGCAGCAGCGGTTTGATTTTTTAGATTAGGGATATAACGATGAGTCAAGGAACAGTCGTTCAGTGCATCGGTGCTGTGGTTGATATCCAGTTTCCGAAAGAGCACATGCCTAAAGTCTTCGAGGCACTCCGCCTCGACGATAGCGCCAGCAATAGCCTGGTGGAATCGGGTCTGACTTTTGAAGTTCAACAACAGCTCGGTGACGGCATCGCCCGTACCATTGCGCTGGGTTCCACCGACGGTGTCCGTCGTGGCATGAAGGTCAACGCCTCAGGCGCCCCGATCTCCATCCCAGTTGGCCACGGTACGCTAGGTCGTATCATGGACGTACTGGGTCGTCCGATTGATGAAGCCGGCCCCATCGAGTACGATGAGCTGCGTCCGATTCACCGCGCTGCTCCTGCCTTCGACGAACTGTCGCCGTCGGTTGAGCTGCTCGAAACCGGTATCAAGGTTATCGATCTGATCTGTCCGTTTGCTAAGGGCGGTAAAGTGGGTCTGTTCGGTGGCGCCGGTGTGGGCAAGACCGTTAACATGATGGAACTCATCAACAACATCGCCAAGCAACACGCGGGTCTGTCCGTGTTTGCCGGTGTAGGTGAGCGTACCCGTGAAGGTAACGACTTCTATCATGAAATGAAGGACTCCAACGTTCTGGATAAGGTTGGCATGGTGTTCGGTCAGATGAACGAACCTCCAGGCAACCGTCTGCGCGTTGCGCTGACCGGTCTGACCATGGCTGAGCGTTTCCGTGACGAAGGCCGTGACATTCTGTTCTTCGTGGATAACATCTACCGCTACACGCTGGCTGGTACGGAAGTATCCGCACTGCTGGGCCGTATGCCTTCAGCTGTGGGCTATCAGCCTACGCTGGCTGAAGAAATGGGCCGTCTGCAAGAGCGTATTACTTCGACCAAGACAGGTTCGATTACGTCGATCCAGGCCGTTTACGTGCCTGCCGATGACTTGACCGATCCATCGCCTGCTACTACCTTCCTTCACCTTGACTCCACCGTCGTTCTGTCGCGTGACATCGCCGCACTGGGTATCTACCCAGCCGTTGATCCGCTCGACTCGACATCGCGTCAGCTTGACCCGCACGTGGTCGGTGAAGAGCATTACCGTGTTGCCCGTGGTGTTCAGCAAACGCTGCAACGCTACAAAGAACTGCGTGACATTATCGCGATTCTGGGTATGGACGAACTGGCTCCGGACGATAAGCTCGCCGTTGCCCGCGCCCGTAAGATCCAGCGCTTCCTGTCGCAGCCGTTCCACGTGGCTGAAGTGTTTACCGGTTCTCCAGGTAAGTATGTTTCCCTCAAGGATACGATCAAGGGCTTCAAGATGATCGTTGAAGGTGAGCTGGATCATCTGCCTGAGCAAGCTTTCTACATGGTGGGTTCGATTGAAGAAGCCATCGAAAAAGCGAAGACGCTGCAGTAACCGGAAGTTCCATCCCCCCGCCGCGCGGTAACGTGCGGCGGATCAGGAGCAAATATGTCATTAAGAATCCATGTAGACGTAGTGAGCGCCGAAGAGATGATTTTCTCGGGTGAAGCTGACCACGTGGTACTGCCGGGTGAATCGGGCGAGCTGGGTATCTGGCCACGCCACACCCCGCTGCTGACGCGCATCCGCCCGGGTGCCGTTCGCATCAAGCTGCCTGATGGTGGCGAAGAGTTCGTCTACGTTTCCGGCGGTATGCTGGAAGTGCAGCCGACGATGGTGACAGTGCTGGCGGATACTGCTATCCGTGCACACGATCTTGATGAAGCTCGCGCACTGCAGGCCAAGAAGGCTGCGGAAGAGCTGCTTAAGAACCGTGACACCAGCATGGACTACGCCAAGGCCGAAGCAGAACTGGCCGACGCAATTGGCCAACTTTCTGCCATCAAGAAGCTGCGTAACAGGCACTAAGTTTCAGGTAGCAATACCTAAAACGCAAAAGACCACCTTCGGGTGGTCTTTTGTTATCTGGCGCAGTAATCAGCTACGTGTCAGTCGCTCAATGCGTTGTTGGAGTCGAGCCACGTCATTGCGGAGATTGGCCACGTCATCCATGAAGGCATGTACTTCAGGCGAGGGCACAATAACCGAATGGCCTTCAGCAACATGTTCAGTGAATTGGTCTTTAAGTCGCGCAGCAATCTGCTCGGCGCCCTGTTTTATTGAATTAAAAACCCCCATCGCACGGTGAGCGGCAATGTCACCGATTTTGGATGCCAGAAAGGCTTCCGGATCTGGGCGAATCTGATCCATGACTTCATTTAGGGCATTGGCCAGATCAATATTGCCGCGAATCTTTGCAGCTTTAATCACGCCTTGCCGACCGTGGCTGAGGAAGAGCGAAGCCGCATTGGCCGGCAAATCAATAGAAAGCGTTGGTTCGTCTTCACCAAATACCTGATGGGCGGCAAGTAGGCCGTCCGGTTCTATTGAGTAACGCAGCAGTGATTTGTCTGCCAGAGAAATGCGTAATGACGATCCCGCAAACCCTGCGAGCCGCGAAGCAGCCCAAGGATCATCACGCAGAGCGCGATTAATAACGGGTAGAGAAAGGCTGTGCAACATGGCGTATTAGAACTTGTCACCAATGTGTAGCGCCACCACACCACCTGTGAGGTTGTGATACTGGACGCGGTCAAATCCTACGCCTTCCATCATCTGTTTCAGCGTTTCCTGATCAGGGTGCATACGGATTGATTCCGCCAGATAGCGGTAACTATCTGCGTCTTGGGCAACGATCTGACCAACTTGTGGAATCACCTTGAAAGAATAGAAATCGTAGACGGGTGCGAGCAGCGGGGTGACCTTGGAGAACTCCAGCACCATTAACTTGCCACCTGGTTTGAGCACGCGGCGCATCTCGGCCAGTGCGCCATCTTTGTGGGTCATGTTGCGTAGACCAAAAGCCACCGTGACGATATCGAAATAGCCATCAGGGAAGGGTAATTTTTCTGCATCACATTGCGCCGTTTTGATCACGGTACCGGCATTGAGCAAACGGTCACGACCACAAGTCAGCATGGCGTTATTGATATCTGTCAGCCAGACTTCGCCGCTAGGACCCACCTTCTTACTAAACGCTTTGGCCAGGTCGCCCGTGCCGCCTGCGATATCTAATACCTTCATGCCAGAGCGTACGCCACTGCGACCGATGGTAAAAATCTTCCACAGACGGTGCAGACCGCCCGACATCAGATCGTTCATGATGTCGTACTTTGTCGCAACTGAATCGAAAACTTGGCGCACACGCCCAGCCTTCTCCCGTTCGTTAACGGTTTCGTAGCCAAAGTGCGTGGTGCCCGGATGGTTATTTGTCTGGTTTGTCACATTAAGCCTTGCGCGTATGACCAGCTGCTTGCAGCCGTTGAAGATAGTTCTGCCAGAGTGCCACATGGTGGCTGGCGAATTCGTGAAGAATGTCCCAGGAATAGAGGCCGCTATCGTGACCATCTGAAAAAATCAGTTTGACCGCATAGTTGCCAACCGGCTCCACGCCAGTAATGGTGACATCTTCCTTGTCGACCTGAAGCACTTCGTTGCCCTGCCCGTGACCTCGGACTTCAGCCGAGGGTGAGGAGACGCGAAGAAATTCGGCGGTAAGCTCTGTCTCACCGGTTTCCGGGTAGCTAAGGAGTAACACCCTTCCCCCCGAACGCAGACGAATCTGTTCCGGAATTGGAGTGCTTGTATTCAGGCCAGCCATGAGTGACATCATAACAAACGCTGGCTCGGCACAGGGTGTCTGCTGCCCTAAAGCTTAAGGCAGGCAGGCTGCAATTGCCTGCACCAGGGCCGCTCGATCCGGCTGTTGGCGCCGGGGCGCATCAGGCCGGGTCGCCGGTGCCCAGATCGGATCTGGAAAGTGGGAATCATCCGCCCAGCGTGGAATCACGTGCCAGTGCACGTGCGGTACGACATTGCCCAGGCTGGCCAAGTTGATTTTGGTCGGTTGCAAGAGTTTGCGTAGCGCAGATTCCACAACGCATACAGCCATCATTAAGGCAGAGCGCTCTTCAACCGCCAGATCCGTCATCTCCGCCGCGTGTCGGTTAAGAATAACCCGGCAAAAGCCCGGCCAAGTCGGATCATTTACGGCAATGATGCGATACAGATCATTGCTGTACAGAATGTCTTCACCGGCAGATTGGCAGAGGGGGCAGGCAGTTTGAGTCACGGGATGCTCTGTATAGATATTTGAGAGGCTATTGTGAGGCGAGGTCATCAGGGCGCAGATTAACCACCTCATCAAGCTTAAAGAACCACTTTGATTCTAGGCGCTCAAGTCCATAGTAGAGCAACCGGAAACCGCCTGTAGGTTGGTTATTGGTGTCGCCGGATTGGTATACGGGGAAGCGTCGCGCTAAACGAGTTTCAACAATAGAGAACTCATCATGACCTTTGTATCCTGTGTAGACATCTTTGTCTTCCATCAGGTCTGGCATAGTTATCGGTGCAAGCGATTTTTTGGCATTCGACGCATAACCAATGACGTTGCCATAGCTGCCAGAGCCAGCAGAGGTTGTATACACAAGAATTTCGGGCGCGCCGTCTTCGTTAAGATCAGCAACTTCAGCCTCCACCACCGTTCCATTAACCTCCCGAACTATCGGGCGGTTATCGACCTTGAGACCTTTGGGTTTGATCGTTAGTGTATTGATCGAACCCTTGTTGGTGGCGTGTACTTTAAAGGTGATGCCTTCCAGTTCAAGGGTCTGCTCAAAATCTGCAGCATGCAGAGAACCGAACGGGATTATGAAAGCGGTGATAATGAGCAGAAAAACTATTCTGAATCGCATCATCGACCGCCTTCAGTTATTTAGAGCAGTACACGTTCGATGCTGCCGGTGTTGGCCTGCTTCACATACTCCGCCATCCAGTTCTCGCCCAGAATGTTCTTGGCGAGTTCAACGACGATGTAGTCGGCATCGGTATCAGCATCATCACGGAAGCGTGACAAACCCTGCAGGCATGATGGACACGAGGTCAGTACTTTTACCTGGCCCGCAAAACCATCAGCACGCAGAGCATTGGCACCCTGCTCCATTTCTTCCTGTTTACGGAAGCGTACCTGCGTCGAGATGTCAGGGCGGGTAACGGCCAGTGTGCCCGACTCACCACAGCAACGGTCGTTGAGCGGTACGGCAGTGCCCATGAGTTCGCTCGTTACCTTGAGCGGTGCATAGGTCTTCATCGGGCTGTGGCAGGGGTCGTGGTACATGTAACGCACACCCTCAACGCCATCCAGTTTAACGCCCTTCTCCATGAGGTATTCGTGGATGTCGAGCAGACGGCAGCCCGGGAAGATGCGTTCGAATTCATACTTCTGCAGCTGGTCCATACAGGTGCCGCAGGAGACGATAACGGTTTTGATGTCCAGGTAGTTCAGGGTGTTGGCGACACGGTGGAACAACACACGGTTGTCTGTCGTGATGCGCTGACCCTTGTCTTCCTGGCCGCCCGAGGTTTGCGGATAACCGCAGCACAGATAGCCCGGCGGCAACACCGTAGTGGCGCCCACTTGATAAAGCATGGCCTGTGTCGCCAGACCCACTTGCGAGAACAAACGCTCCGAACCACAACCCGGGAAGTAGAAGACAGCTTCTGATTCTTCTGCGCTCAGCTTGGGGTTACGAATCACCGGGATGACCTTGTCGTCTTCAATATCCAGCAACGCCCGCGCCGATCGTTTGGGCAGGTTGCCCGGCATGGGCTTGTTGATGAAGTTGATGATCTGCGTGCGCACCGGTGGTTTGTGCACGGTGGCCGGCGGATGCGCAACTTGGTCCTGGATCAGGTGCAGGGATTTGCCCAGTTTGTAGAGCTTGTTCTGTGCGGCATAGCCAAAGCGGATCATCACTTCACGGATGCCCTTGATGAACATCGGGTCCTTGATGGTGAGGAAGGCCATGGCTGCAGCGGTGCCCGGATTGAACTTCTGCTTGCCCTGCTTGCGCAGCAGGTTACGCATGGCGATAGTGACATCGCCGAAGTCGATATCCACCGGGCAAGGCTTCTCGCAACGGTGACAGACGGTGCAATGCGCCGCAACGTCATCAAACTCGGCCCAGTGGGCGAGTGAGACACCGCGACGGGTCTGCTCTTCGTACAGGAAGGCTTCGATGAGCAGCGAGGTGCCCAGGATCTTGTTGCGTGGTGAGTAGAGCAAGTTGGCGCGCGGCACGTGGGTCGAGCACACGGGTTTGCACTTGCCACAACGTAGGCAGTCTTTAACCATCGCCGAGATTTCGCCAATGCCTGACTGCTCCATCACAATCGATTCGCTACCGATCAGGTTGTAGCTTGGCGTGTAGGCCATATCGAGATTGCCACCACGCATGAGCTTGCCGCGGTTGAAGTGGCCTTCCGGATCAACCTTTTCTTTGTAGGCCCAGAATGCGGCCATCTCGTCGTCTTGCAGATAGTCGATCTTGGTAATGCCGATACCGTGTTCGCCGGAGATAACACCATCCAGCGATCTGGCCAGCAGCATGATGCGGTCGACCGCCGCGTTGGCGGTTTGCAGCATCTGGTAGTTATCCGAGTTCACCGGCAGGTTGGTATGCACGTTACCATCCCCGGCGTGCATGTGAAGGGCGACGAAGACGCGACCGCGTAGCACTTCCTTGTGGATGGCGTTGATGCGATCCAGAATCGGGCGGTAAACGTTGCCGTCAAAAATGCTTTCGAGCGCCGGTTTGAGTTCCTGCTTCCACGACACGCGGACGCTGTAGTCCTGCAGTCGATGGAAGAGTACCGGTGTAGCGGCTTTGTTTTCCAGCGGGCCAGCGACCACGCCGAGGGTAGCGAATGAGGCTTCAGCTTCGCCCAGGGGTGTATCCAGGTGATCAAGCAGCCACTGCCAGCGTGCACGAACGTGGGCTACGGTTTCCAGCGCGTGTTGCGCACGATCACCAATGAGTACGTCCTTGCCAACGTTGGCATCGCCAGCATCGACGGTTAGCGTACCGCTTAAATATTTGCTCAGCGCATCGCATAGTTCAAGCTTGTTGGCGATGGAGAGTTCGATGTTGATGCGTTCGATGCCGTCGCAGTAATCACCCATGCGCGGCAGCGGAATCACCACATCTTCGTTCAGCTTGAAGGCGTTGGTGTGTTTGGAAATCGCAGCAGTGCGCGAACGATCCAGCCAGAAGTTCTTGCGTTGTTCCGGGCTCACGGCAATGAAGCCTTCGGCAGCGCGCAGGTTGCACATACGCACTACATCAGAGGCAGCTTGCATGACGGCTTGTTCGTCGTCACCAACCAGATCGCCAATCAGCACCATCTTTGGGCGACCATGGCGCTTGGCTTTGGTGGCATAACCCACAGCCTTGAGGTAGCGTTCGTCCAGATGTTCCAGACCGGCCAGCAGTACACCGAGGTTACGGCCGCCGCCATTGGGTTTGAAGTAATCGGTAATTTCTACAATGGCCGGTACGGCTTCGCGCACCTGGCCGAAGAATTCCAGACAAACAGTGCGCGTGTGCGCCGGCATTTTGTGCAGCACCCAGCGGGCGGCGACGATGATGCCGTCGGTGCCTTCTTTCTGGACGCCCGGTACGCCACCGAGGAACTTGTCGGTCACGTCTTTACCCAGGCCGACTTTGCGGCAGGCGGCGCCCGGCATCGAGAGAATTTCTTCGCCGAGGTGTTTTTTGCCGGTGGCATCAAAACGGGTGAGGCGGAAACGCACGGTTTCCTGCTCGTGAATCTTGCCCATGTTGTGGTCGAGTCGTTCGACTTCGAGCCAGTTGCCATCCGGCGTGACCATCTTCCACCAGGCCAGGTTGTCGAGTGCGGTGCCCCACAGCACGGCTTTCTTGCCGCCGGCATTCATGGCGATGTTGCCGCCAATGCAGGAGGCTTCGGCAGAGGTTGGGTCTACGGCAAAGACGAGGCCCGAGCGTTCAGCCGCTTCGGACACGCGCTTGGTGACTACGCCGGCGCCGGTACGAACGGTGCCGACCGGGTGATCCAGGCCAGGCAGGTTGACGAACTCGACGGGTGCGATGTCGATAAGCTTTTCGGTATTGATCACCACCGAGTCGGCGGTGAGTGGCACGGCACCACCGGTGTACCCGGTGCCGCCCCCACGTGGAATGATGGTGAGGCCGAGCTTGATGCAATCACGCACCAGCGGGCCGATTTCTTCTTCGGTATCCGGGTAGAGCACCACGAAGGGATACTCAACGCGCCAGTCGGTGGCATCGGTAACGTGCGATACACGGGCCAGGCCATCAAAGGCGATGTTGTCTTTACGGGTGTGCTTGGTGAGCGCGCGCAGCACTTTGCGGCGGCGGGCGGCGCTGGTGTCCAGGTGTTTGGCAAAACGGGTGATGGCTTCGCCGGTGGCCTTGAGTAGTTGCGCGACTTTCTCGTTGCCGTCGCGGCGCTTTTCAATTTCGGCCAGACGGTGACGCAGCGCGGAGATCAGCGCGGTTTGGCGCTGACGGTTCTGCAGCAGATCGTCTTCCAGATACGGGTTGCGTTGTACGACCCAGATGTCGCCCAGCACTTCGTAGAGCATACGGGCCGAGCGGCCGGTAACGCGTTCGCTACGCAGGTCGTCGAGGATCGCCCAGTTTTCCTGGCCGAGCAGACGGATCACGATCTCCCGGTCGGAGTACGAGGTGTAGTTGTAGGGGATCTCGCGGAGGCGTGCGTTCATGATTTTCTGACTTGGGCGATTGGGGCTTTTGGCCATCTTTCGGACCTTGTATTGTAGCGCAACAGGGGCGCGGGCAAGGCTTTCCCGTAAGCCTAAAATCCCTGATAAAACCGTGCCTTGCATGGGGTTTTGTGGATAAGGCGCCTGATCTGCCGGTCCTGGTGTCCACCGGTATAATGCAAACACGCGCTGCGATTGCGTTTTGCAGCGCATTTATAACGATTGCAAAGCCCTTATTGCCATGACCGCCAAGACCGATGTGCCCTTCCCGTTGACCGACTATCTGCGCCGTATTGAAGCGGCCGAGGTTTACGACGTGGCCATTGAATCGCCGCTGGATTTTGCGCCGAACCTGTCGCGCCGCATTGGCAACGAGGTGTTCTTCAAGCGGGAAGACCAGCAGCCGGTGTTTTCGTTCAAGCTGCGTGGCGCTTATAACAAGATGGCCAAACTATCGCCCGAGGCGCTAAAGCGCGGGGTGGTGGCGGCTTCGGCGGGTAACCATGCCCAGGGCGTGGCGCTGTCGGCCCAGAAGCTGGGTTGTCGTGCGGTGATTGTGATGCCGACTACGACGCCGGGCATTAAGGTCAATGCCGTCCGTTCGCGCGGTGGCGAGGTAGTGTTGTTTGGCGATTCTTATGATGATGCCTACAACGAAGCACGCCGTCTGGAAAAAGAAGAAGGCCTGACCTTTGTGCACCCCTTTGATGATCCGGATGTGATTGCCGGCCAGGGCACTGTGGGCCTGGAGATCATGCGCCAGCACACCAAGCCGATCGACGTGATTTTCTGTTGCGTCGGTGGGGGTGGTCTCATCGCCGGTGTGGCGGCGGCTGTGAAGCAGGTACGCCCCGAGATCAAGATCATTGGTGTGGAAGCGGTGGATGCCGATGCCATGACGCAATCGCTGGCCGCTGGCCACAGCGTGCGCCTGGATCAGGTGGGACTGTTCGCCGATGGCGCCGCCGTTAAGCAGGTGGGCGACGAATGTTTCCGCATTGCCGAAGCCTATGTGGACGAGATGGTGCGCGTGGATAACGACGCCATCTGTGCCGCGATCAAGGATGTATTCGAAGACACGCGTTCGGTGCTGGAGCCCGCCGGTGCACTGGCGGTGGCCGGTATGAAGGCGTGGGTGGCGCAGAATAAGGCACAGGGTAAAACGCTGGTGGCCGTAGCCTCTGGCGCCAATATGAACTTTGACCGGCTGCGTTTTGTGGCCGAGCGTGCAGAGCTGGGCGAGCAGCGCGAAGCCATTCTGGCCGTGACGTTGCCGGAAAAGCCGGGCAGCTATCGCAAGTTCCTGTCGTTGCTGGGTAGCCGCAGCATCACCGAATTTAACTACCGCTTTAATGATCCGGGTGCCGCGCATGTGTTCGTGGGTATCCAGATCGGTAACCGTGCCGAACTCACCGCATTGATTGAAACGCTAAAGAGCGAAGGCTATGCGGCGCTGGATCTGACCGATGATGAAATGGCCAAGCTGCACGTGCGCTATATGGTGGGCGGGCATACGCCTAAATCGGCCGGTGCGCTTAATGAGCTGGTGTATCGCTTCGAATTCCCCGAGCGCCCGGGCGCGCTGATGAAGTTCCTGGAGAACATGAGTGCCGGTTGGAACATCAGTCTGTTCCACTACCGTAACCACGGCGCTGACTTTGGTCGCGTGCTGGTGGGCTTTCAGGTGCCATCTAATGAGATGCCGGCTTTTGACGCATTTCTGGCCGGGCTGGGTTATCCGTTCCGTGATGAACGCGACAACCCGGCTTACCGTTTGTTCCTGGCTTAAAAGAGTGCTGGGCCATGCAATCGTTTGATGTCACTGTTTATCTGCTGGCCGGTTCGGTGGTGCTGACCGGCTGGGCGCTCTGCCGCCTGTTGCCACGCGTGCCAGGTTCGGGCGGGGTGTGGGGTCTGCGTTTCTGGCTGGCGCTGTTGCTGGTGGTGGCTTTTGATCGGGCGCTGAACACGGCCTTCTTTACCGTGCAGACCACGCTTTATGATCAGTCCGATGCGTTATTTGGTCTAGGCCAGGCCGCACTGCTTTATGTGCTGACCGGCATGGCGATTAAGCAGCCTGTTGCTGCGGCTTAAAGCACCAGCCCTTTTTCGGTAATCCAGCCGTCGAGCGGCACATCGTGTGCCTGCGGGTGGATGTCGTCGAGCAATTGTCCCGAGTACAGCACGCCAATGGTTTTAACATCGGGCATGAGGGGCAAGGTGCGGTCGTAGTAACCGCCGCCATAGCCCAGGCGGTAACCCGCCTTATCCAGCCCCAGGCAGGGGATGAAGATTTGTTTGGGTGTCACGCGCACGGCCGGGTCGGCCGGTGGGGCATAGATGCCGGCTTCGTCCATGGTGAGCCGCACATTGGGTTGCCACAGATAAAACTCGAGCGGTTCGCAGACCGCCACGACCCGTGGCAGACAGACGGCAACGCCGGCGGCATACCACTCGTGCATGAGCGGCTGGATATCCGGCTCTTTGGTAATCGGGTAATACAGGGCAAAGGGCGACGGCGGCGGATGGAAATGGTCTTCCAGAATGTCGCAGATTTTGCGACTGAAAGTAGCCTGATCTTCGGCAGAAAGTGTACGGCGCCACGCTTTCATGCGCGTACGCAGCGTACTGCGATAGAATTTTTCATCTGGGTGCGTCGACATAGGTCTGACACTAGCACATCACCGATTGTTTTTCTCTGTCTGGTTTAACGATGACCTTTGCCTTTCCTGTTTTATCCGTCTGTCTTAAACGCGGTCTGGCGTTGAGTTTGCTGGCGGTTGCCATGAACGCCGTGGCACAGGATGCGACGTATCTCAGCGCGCGTGATGCGGTTAAGAACGGGCAGCTGGGCAAGGTGGAGCAGCTCTATCCACAACTGAAGCAGCACGAACTGGCGCCTTATGTGGAGTCGTGGATGCTTAAGCCACAGCTGAGTTCAGATAGCCCGGACATTCGTGCGTTTCTTAAAAAATACGATGGCGAGCGTCCGGCCGAATTGCTGCGGGCGGACTGGATTCGCGCGCAGGCCAAACAGGGCAACTGGAATCTGGTGGCGCAGCAGGGCGTGCTGATGCTGCAACCAGAGCCGGATGTGCAGTGCTACGGCTTGCAACCTCGAGTGAATAATGGCGATAGCGCGGCCAAAGATCAGGCCAATGTGCTGTGGACGACGGGTGTGGATTCGCCCGATGCCTGCCAGGGCTTATTTGATGCCATGTGGGCCAATGGGGCGCTGAAGGCCAGCGACGGTTGGGCGCGGGCACGCCGCCAGGTGGCGATGAATAAACTGAATCAGGCACGCCAGACGCTGACGGTGATGCGCGTGAATGTAAATGATGCGGCGGGCGGCCTCGATGCCGTGCTGAGCCGCCCGGTGATTTATCTGGAGCGCATGGGCACGCCGAACGACGAGACCCAGAAGGAACTGGCCACGCTGGCGCTGGTGCGTATGGCGCGGAACGAACCGGGTAGTGCCGTGCCAGCGCTGAAGCGTTATGGCTCGGGCCTGGATAAGTCACAACAGGAATACGTATGGGGCATCATCGGCTGGCAGCTGGGCATTCAGCAGAGCCCGGAAGCCCTGGACGCCGTGAAGAAGAGCGGCACGGTATTGTTGCCGGATGACGCGATGGCCTGGCGGGTACGCGTGGCGCTGCGTGCACAGGATTGGAGCCTGGTGCGTAAGGATATTGAAGCCATGCCGGAGCCGATGATTAATTCGCCGGAGTGGGTTTACTGGCTGGGCCGTTCGTTCAAGGCGCAGGGTCGCGATAGCGCGGCGGAAGACCAGTTCAAGAAGATTGCCGGACAACCTAACTTCTATGGCGTGCTGGCCACGGAAGAACTGGGTGGGCGCGCCAAGCTGCCGACCCAGGCCGCACCGGCCACCCCGGATGAGATTCGTCAGGTAGAACGCCAGCCGGGTATTCGCCGGGCGCTGGCGATGTATCGCCTGGATCTGCGTCCGGAAGGCGTGAAGGAATGGAGCTGGGCCTTACGCGGTATGAGCGATCGTCAGCTGCTGGCCGCGGCGGAAGTGGCCCAGCGCAACCAGATTATCGACCGCTCGATCAGCGCGGCCGACCGCACCAAAGACGAACATAACTACAAGCTGCGCTTCCCGACGCCGCACTCAGACAAGATCGTGCCGCATTCAGACCGCCAGAATCTGGATAAGGCCTGGGTTTATGGCCTGATGCGTCAGGAAAGCCGTTTTGTGACCAATGCCAAGTCCAATGTGGGCGCCGCTGGCCTGATGCAGGTGATGCCGGCGACCGGTAAGTGGGTGGCCAACAAGATTGGCGTGAAGCTGGGCCCGGGTGATCTGCATGATCCGGATACCAATGTCATGCTGGGCACCACCTATATGCGCTTGGTATTGGAAAGTCTGGATAACCACCCCGTGCTGGCCTCGGCTGCTTATAACGCCGGCCCCGGTCGTGCCCGCAAGTGGCGTGATGTAAAGCCGCTGGAAGGTGCGATCTATGCGGAAACCATCCCGTTTTCTGAAACCCGGGACTACGTCAAGAAGGTGATGAGTAACGCGGTCTTCTACCAGACGGTGATGACCGGGAACTCGCCATCGCTGAAGGTGATGCTGGGTACGATTGCGCCAAAGTCGGCTAAAACCGATTCAGCGCCAGAACTGCCTTGAAATGACATAAAATGGCAGGATTAGCGATTAACTACTGATCAGACGATCGACCAAGGAAGACTCATGCTGAAGAACCACAAAATTCTCCTCATTGGTGGCACCGGTTTTGTTGGCCGTCATCTGGCCCGCGCACTGGTCGAGGCCGGCGTTCAGGTAACGATCCCGACCCGCCGTTACGAAAAGAATCGTGACATCACCATGCTGCCGAGTGTGATTCTGGTCGAAGCCGACATCAATGAAGATGGCGTGATTGAGCATCTGGCTACCGGTAAAGATGCCGTGATTAACCTGGTCGGCATTCTGCATGGCGCCAACCCGGCGATTCCTTACGGTAAAGAATTTGCCGCCGCGCACGTTGAGCTGCCGAAGAGGATTGTGGCTGCCTGTAAGGCCGTTGGCGTGAAGCGCCTGCTGCACATGAGCGCCCTGCACGCCGGTGAAAAAGCACCGTCTGAATATCTGCGCTCTAAAGCCGCTGGCGAAGCCGTGGTGGCTAACTCCGGTCTGATTACGACGATCTTCCGCCCATCGGTGATCTTCGGCATGCGCGATTCATTCCTGAATACCTTTGCCAAGCTGCTGCGTACCTTACCGGTTCTGCCGCTGGCCTGTGCCGGCGCTCGCTTCCAGCCGGTGGCTGTAGGCGATGTGGCTAACGCTTTTGTGCAAGCACTCACCAGCCCAAGCATGGAAGGCCAGGCTTTTGATCTGTGCGGCCCGAAGGTTTATACGCTTAAAGAACTCGTGGCTTACACCGGTGAAGTGATCGGTTACAAGCGCAAGCTTTTCGCTCTGCCGGATAGCCTGGCTTATGTGCAAGCCGGTTTTCTGTCGCTGTTGCCAAACCC
>ERZ1034361.1045-NODE-1045-length-15890-cov-9.307848_pt1 | contig 15890 bp, 16 predicted proteins | sample MGYA00520617_ERZ1034361 | MGnify/ENA primary metagenome ERZ1034361 (study PRJEB33736, sample SAMEA104284507) | Azolla filiculoides | biome: Urban; feature: Water surface; material: Ditch water | place: Netherlands | collected 2015-10-28 | depth 0-0.1 m ... | reverse complement strand
ATGGTGCGCGGCCTGCTGCCCGAAAGCCTGAAAGCCAAAGTGCCCGCGCCGCAAAACGCCGGTGCCTGGCCCACCCGCACGCATGCCCGTAAGGTGCTGATGTTGGCCGGTTGCGTGCAGCCGAGCATGAGTCCCAACATCAACACCGCCACCGCCCGCGTGCTCGACGCCGCAGGCATCCAGACCGTGACCGCCCCCAAGGCCGGTTGCTGCGGTGCGGTCAAGTTCCACCTGAATGACCACGACGGCGGCAAAGACCACATGCGTGCCAACATCGATGCATGGTGGCCACTGGTTGAATCGGGCGAAGTCGAAGCGATCGTCATGAACGCCTCGGGCTGTGGCGTCATGGTCAAGGACTACGGCCATGTGCTGAAAGACGACCCGGTGTACGCCGACAAAGCCGCCCGCATCGGCGCGCTGACGAAAGACCTGAGCGAGATGCTGCCCGAGCTGGTGCCCTTGCTCCAAGCCAAGATCAAGCCCCAAGCCCTGCAAGCCGCAGGCCTGCAGGCCTACCACCCGCCCTGCACGCTGCAACACGGCCAGCAACTCAAAGGCGGCGTCGAAAAGCATCTGGGTGATTTGGGCTTCCAGATCAAGGTCACGGCCAATGAATCTCACCTGTGCTGTGGCTCGGCGGGCACCTACAGCGTGCTCAACCCCGAGCTGTCCAAACAACTGCGCGACCGCAAGCTGGGCCACCTGAACGCGCTGGAGCCGCAAGGCGTGATCAGCGCCAACATCGGCTGCATCGCCCATCTGCAAAGCGGCAGCGGCATGCCGGTGCGGCATTGGGTGGAGTTGCTGGACGAGGCGATCCGGTGAGTCGTGTGGTTGTGGTTGGGGGAGTGCCAGGCCATTGATGCGGTGCGTTAGCGCAGCCGCTGTCTGTCACGGCATCACCCCGCAAGAACCCCGGCAATGTCGCCAACGCCAATCACTTCGACCCCTTCGGCGAAAGGCCAGCGTTGCTGCACAGGGGCCACGATGTAGGTTTTTTCGGGCTGCACGTCTTGCAGGGATTGCCAGAAACCTTTGGTGACTTTGGGTGCGATGCTGAATTTGATTTCGAATCCGATCTTTCGTTGTCCGGATTCCACCACCACATCCAGCTCGGCACCTGCCGCTGTTCTGTAAAACGACATGCTGGCGCCAGCAGGCAAGTGCGCGGCGATCTGGTCGATGACAAAGCCTTCCCAGGATGCACCCGTCGTGGGGTGGCCTTGTAAGTCGGCGGCACTGGTCAAGCCCAGAAGGCTGTGCAGCAGGCCGCTGTCACGCACATAGACTTTGGGGGCTTTGACCAAACGCTTGCCCAGATTGACATGAAAAGGCTCGAGCTTTCTGACCAGCAACGCACCCACCATGTGATCGAGCCAGCGACTGACCGTCGGGGCGCTCACGTCCAGCGAGTTGGCCAGGGCCGAGGCATTGAACAATTGGCCATGCACATGGGCCAGCATGCGCCAAAAGCGGCGCAGGCTTTCTGCATCCACCCGCAAGCCCAGCGCGGGCAAATCGGTGTGCAGAAGGTGGCGAATAAACGCCTCACGCCAAGCCCAGGACGCTTGTGAATCGACCGCGGTGAAGCTGGGCGGAAAGCCGCCGCGCACCCACAAGTCCTGCACTGTGGCGAGGTCCACCCCGACTTCGTTGACGAGGAGCGGGAACATGTCAATCAGACTCAGGCGTCCGGCCAAGGATTGGGATTGACGCAGCAATTCAAACGAAGCCGAGCCCAGCAAAACGAAACGCCCGGGGCGACGGATGCGGTCGATTTCGCCCCGCAACACCGAAAACAGTTCGGGTGCATTTTGAACTTCGTCCAGGATGACCAGCCGGTCTGCGTTGGCTTGCAGGAACAGCGGGCCTTCGCCCAGTCGGGCGCGGTCCTGCGGGGAATCCAAGTCCAGATAGATGGCCTTTGGATGGGTTTCCAGCAGAGCACGCGCCAGTGTGGTCTTGCCAATCTGGCGTGGCCCCAAAATGGCAACGGCCGGACTCCACGCCAGATGTGCATTCAGTGTGTTTTGGGCGATACGTTTAAACATTCTTGCATTTTAAATATGGTGTATTCAAAATACAAGGATAAATTTATGGGTGTCCATCATGCACCCTGATGGGTTTCATAGATGCAAATGGCGTTGTCGGTGCCCACGCTCATCCGCATGGAAAAAGGCGATCCTTCGGTCGGTATGGGTGTGTATGCCACCGCGCTGTGGCTCATGGGCCGACACGCGGCCCTGCCCGATGTGGCCGCGCCTGCGCAAGATTTGAATGCGCTGGAGCAAGACATTGAAGCGGTGCGTCAACGCGCGCGTCGCATGTCGCGAAAGTCAGCGAACGTGACTTGAAGGGGCGGCACTTTGATTAGCGGCTCATGGGTGGCGTGTTGGTCGTCACCCACCGCTGCCAAACCCGTCTGAAATCCCGTGCCGAGCCAAAGCCGCAGGCCTCGGCCAATTGTTCTTGGGTCAGCGCCGGTTGTTGTGCCTGCAGTTCGCGTGCCCGGGCCATGCGCAGTTGTTGCTGGTAGTCCACCACGCTGATGCCGGTGTGCAGCATGAACAGGCGCGACAAATGCCGGGGGCTCACGCAGGCCACCTCAGCCAGCTCAGTCAGCGACCAGCGGTGGGCGGGGTCTTGGCTCAGGCTTTGCGCGATGGCATCTTGCGCCCTGTGTACCGCCGGGTGCATGTGGTTGCGGTGCGCCAGCCAAGGCGACAGTTGCGGGTCATTCGGGCCACGGCGGGTGTACATGACCAAGCGTCGCGCCACTTGCGCCGCCAATGCGGCACCGGCCACTTGTTCAAGGATGTAAAGCGCCAAGTCGATGCCCGTGGTGATGCCTGCGCTGGTCAGCACCCGGCCATCGCCCACAAAAATTCGGTCGGCCTGCACCTGGGCGGTGGGGGCCAGGGCTTGCAGATCGGCAATCAGGCTGTGATGCGTGGTGCAGCGCAGGCCGTCGAGTTGGCCCGCCATGGCCAGCAGCAAAGCGCCCGAGCAAATGCTGGCCAGGCGCGTGTCGGGCTGCACGGCGGTTTGCAGCCAGCGCACCACTTGCTGTGCGGCGGGCGTGGCGTAGTCTTCGCGTTCGTGGCTGTTGCCGGTGATCAGCACCAGGCTGTGAGGTGGCAATTGTTCGGGCAAGGGTTCAAGCCCTGTCAGTTGGGTGCCCAGCGAAGTGTTCACTTCTGGGCGTGGCCCGCAGGTGTGCAGCACCAGCGGTGCGCCCATGTCACGCGCCATGCGCAACGCTTCGGCAGGGCCCGCGTAGTCGAGCAGCAGCACACCTGGCGTGACGATCAGGTAAACCGTCAGGGTTGGCATGTCCAGCGCTTCAACAAGGGTTGACCAAACACGTTCATCAGCAGTCCCAGCATCAGCAGTGCGCCTCCGGCCCAGTGCAGCGGCCCCAGTGTTTCGCCAAAGACCAGCCAGCCGGTGGTCAGGCCCACCAGCGGCACCAGCAGGGTGAACGGGGCCACGCGGTTGGTGGGGTAGCGGCTCATCAAATACGTCCACAGTCCATAGCCCAGCAGCGTCGCCATCCAGGCCAGGTAGGCCACTGCCGCCAGCGTGCCTGTCGTCAAATGCGTGAGTGCCTGGACGATGGCCTCAGGTCCCTCCAGCCACAGCGACAAGCCTAAAAACGGCAGCGGTGGAACCAGACTGGCCCACACCACGAAGGCCAGTTGGTTCATGGGGCCATATTGGCTCACCAGCCGTGTGACGATGTTGCCGCACGCCCACGACAGAGCCGCCAGCAGCGTGAGCCCAAAGCCCAGCAGGGGCAAACTGGCCCCGGACGCCACCGCGCCATGCGCCACCCCAATCAGCACCAGCCCGGCCAACGCCAGCAAGAGGCCTGCCATCTGGTGCGCATGCCAGCGCTCATGCAGCCACCAGCTGGCCAGCAGCAGCGTGAAAAACGACTGCGATTGCAGCACCAGCGAAGCCAGACCCGAAGGCATGCCTACATGGATGGCGCTGAACAGGAAAGCAAACTGCCCAACCGAAATCGTCAGCCCATAAGCCAGATACCAGCGCAGTGGCACGCGAGGTGCTTTGAACAACAGCAGCGCCGGAAACGCCGCGAGCATGAAGCGCAGCGCGCCCAGCAGCATGGGCGGCACGCCGACGATGCCGATTTTGATGACAGCAAAATTCACACCCCACACCCCGATCACCAGCAAGGCCAGAGCCAGGTCTTTGGGGCGCATCGGCAATGTGGCGCTCATGCTTTGCCCCCGGCTGCAATGGCCTGGCAGCCTTGCGGCTTGAACACCCGCTCCGTAGAGGCAGGGTTATTCACCAGCTTGGCTGCAGGCCGCACCGGGCGGCGCACCAGCTCGCCGCCGCAGTTGGGGCAGATGCCATGCAAGCGCGTGTCTGCGCAAGTTGCACAGAATGTGCATTCAAAAGAACAGATGCGGGCATCCAGCGCCTCAGGCGGCAGGTCGCGATTGCAGCATTCGCAGTTGGGGCGCAGTTGGAGCATGGTTTCGGGTCGCTGGGGTTCAGAGGCTGGACAGACAAGTATCCACGTTCACGATGCGCGCAAAGCGATCGGCCAAGACCAGCTCAGTGCGCGTGATGATGTCTTGGGCGCTGAAAGTCTGGCCGGTGCCCTTGTGGGTCATGGGGAAGGTCAGCGTCGCTTCAGACACAAAGTCCACCGCATAGCCAAGGTCCGAGGCCACGCGGGCCGTGGTCTCGCAGCATTGCTCGGTGCGGATGCCGCTGATGATGAGGCGCTGCACGCCCTGGCGACGCAACCACACATCGAGCCCGGTGTCGGTGAAGGCGCTGTGCACATGTTTGTCAAAGCGTGCGGCGGGATGGCCCGGCAGCCAGTCCATGGCCTTGATCAGGCCCGAGTCGGAGCGAAAAGGACCATCGTTGTCGATGTGAAAGATGTGTACCACCGGCACATCGGCCTGCCGACAACCCGCTTCCAGTTTCAACAGCGCTTGCTGAAATGGCGCGGGATGACCCGAAGGCCAATACGGCATGTGCTCAAAGGATTGCTGCACATCGATGATGAGCAGGGCGGACTTGGGTTGTATGGATGCATGGGTCATGGCTGGTCTGGGCAAAGGATGAACAAGCTTCCATTGTGTGAACCAGGGGCAGTCATAGACAGGGCATAGCGAGACGAACAGAGGACGGAAAAGGACATGCATGCCTCATGGCATATGCATGCCCATCTCAGGTCGATCTTTGAATGAAACGAGGCAGTGTGTCGTTAGTTCGCCAACGCCGCCTCGATGTCCTTGGCGATTTTTTCAGGTGCGTCCTGCGGGGCGTAGCGTTTGATCACGCGCCCGTCCTTGCCCACCAAGAACTTGGTGAAGTTCCATTTGATGGCTTTGCTGCCCAAGATGCCGGGCGCTTCGGCTGTGAGCCATTGGTAGAGCGGGTGCGCGCCATCGCCGTTGACCTTGACCTTGCTCATCATCTGGAAGCTCACGCCGTAGTTTTTCTGGCAAAAGTTGGCAATCTGTTCATCGTCACCCGGGTCCTGGCTGGCGAACTGGTTGCAAGGAAAGCCCAGCACGGCCAAGCCTTTGTCGCCATAAGACTGGTGAAGCTTTTCCAAGCCGGTGAACTGGGGTGTGAAACCGCAGGCGCTGGCGGTGTTGACGATCAGCATCACCTGGCCTTTGTATTGGCTCAGGTGCACAGGCTGTTGGTCGATGCTTTGGGCTTCAAAATCGTACAGGCTCATGGGGCGGCTCCATTTCAATCGTGTTGTGCAGGGCTGATCACCGACAGCAAGGCGGCCAGCAAGATCAACGAACCGCCGATCAGCGTATGGCCTTGCCATTGGGATGCGCCCAGTATGACGGAGGACACGCTGGCAAACAGCACCTCGGACAACATGACCAGTGCCGTTGTGTGGGCAGCCAGACGGGCTGCGCCATATTGCAGCGCCAAGTTGCCAAACAAAAATGAGACACCGAGCAAAGCCACCAGCGGCAACCAGCTCCAAGCCGGAGCTTGGCCGACGTCAACCACACCCGTGGCCAAGCCCACCAACGCCGCCAGTGTGGCCATGACCGCACCGCCGCCAAACATGGCCAGGGTGCGCGACGAACCGGGCGTGTCCTTCAGTTTCAGCAGCAGCGCGTTGGTGATGGCAAACGTCAGGCCACTCAGCAGGGCCAGCACATCGGCCAGACTTTCAGGCACGGGCCAAGGGGTCTCGGGGGTTTTGAGCACGATGAACAAACCCGTGATGGCCAGCAGCAAACGCAGCAGCGCCATGCGGCGGGGTTTTTCGCCCAACAGCCACCAAGCGACCAGCACCGACCAAGCGGGCATCAGGTAAAAAAGCAGGACCACCCGCACCACGTCGCCCACCGTGACGGCCCAGTTGAAGCCCACATTGGTCAAGCCCGATGCCAGCAAGAGAATCCACAAGCCGGGATGATCGCGCCAGCTGATGAGCTGGCCTGTTTTCCAGAGCCACAAGGCGATGGATACAAACACAAAGGCGTAGACCAGCGCAGTGGCCCACAACGGGTGCAGACCTTGTGCTTCGAGTTGTTTGAAAGGCCACCAGCACACGCCCCAGACAAAGGCGTTGAACAGGAGTCCGGCCACGGCCAGACTTTTGGGAGAGGTTTGGCCCATCAGCGGGCGTGTCAGGAGGGGTCGCTGGGGGTGTTGCCGGCATCGCTTTGGCGCTTGCGCCACCAGCGCCAGCCCAGCCAGGCGACGCCCAAGCCCAGCAAGGCAAAGATGCCGTGCTGGAATTGACGCAGGACAGAGAACATCCAGTCCCAGTTTTGCGCGCCAAAGTAACCCAGATACACCCAAATGGGCACACTGATCAGAGCGGCAAAGCCGTCCATCAAGAACCAGGTCGGGAAAGTCACGCGCTGGCTCATGCCGGCCGAAAAGAACACAGGGGTGCGCAAGCCAGGCAGAAAGCGGGCCACGAACATGACCCATTTGCCGTATTTGTGGAAGGCGTCCTGTGCACTGGCAAAGCGTTCGGGGGTCAGGATTTTGCGAAAACCGGGCAGTTGCGAGATGCGTTGGCCGTACAGTCGGCCGAGTGTGAACATCAGGCCATCACCGATCATGACGCCTGCCATGCCCACAGCAAACATGGTGTGCACATCGGCATGGCCCAGCCCCGCGATCACGCCGCCCGTGACCAAGGTCACGTCCTCAGGCACAGGAATACCAAAGCCGCAGATCAACAGCATCACGAACACGGCCAAATAGCCGTATTCGGTGAAGATGGGCATCAAAAACTGAAAAACTTCCATGGATTACAAGGTTCAGCCAGCGCCCGAACGGTTCAGGCGGAATGCGTGGGGTTAACAGGCAGCGGGCCAGTGTAAAGCATTTGAAAGCCCTCTCTCAGCCCCGGGCGAGCGGGTATTCCCGGGGCGCTTTTGTCTTCGGGTGCTGGGCAAATCGATCCCCGATTGCTGGCACACTTGGCATTCCCATTTGTTGAGTTCAAGTCCCGCATGCCTCGCCCTCTCCTTGCCACCATTCACACCGCTGCACTGCGCCATAACTTGGCACGCGCCCGCCAGGCTGCCCCCGATGCCCAAGCCTGGGCGGTGGTCAAGGCCAATGCTTATGGTCATGGCATTGAGCGGGTGTTTGAGGGCTTGCGCGGCGCGGACGGCTTTGCCCTTTTGGACTTGAGCGAGGCCGAGCGCGTCAGGGCTCTGGGTTGGCGTGGGCCGATTTTGTTGCTCGAAGGTGCTTTTGAGGCCCGTGATCTGGAGCTGTGCTCGCGCTTGCATCTGTGGCACACCGTGCATTGCGATGAGCAGATCGACATGCTGGCGCTGCACAAGACGCACGAGCCGCACCGGGTGTTCCTCAAAATGAATTCAGGCATGAACCGCCTGGGCTTCTCGCCGCAGCGTTACCGTTCGGCCTGGACGCGCTTGAACGCTTTGCCGCAGGTGGATGAAATTTCCTTGATCACCCATTTCAGTGACGCAGACGGGCCCAAGGGCATCGCGGCGCAGATGGCCTTGTTTGAAGAAGCCACCCGCGACCTGCCCGGTGAGCGCAGCGTGAGCAACAGCGCCGCCACTTTGCGCCATGCGCACGATGCCGCCGTGAAGGCCGACTGGATTCGCCCCGGCATTGCCGTGTATGGCAGCGCCCCGGATTTTCCTGAGCACACGGCCGCCCATTGGGGCCTGCAACCCGCCATGAGCCTGAATGCCAAGATCATCGCTGTCCAACACATTGAAGTCGGTGACAGCGTGGGCTACGGTTCCAGTTTTGTGGCGGACAAGCCCCAGCGCATTGGCGTGGTGGCTTGTGGCTATGCCGATGGCTACCCGCGCATCTGCCCCACAGGCACCCCGGTGTTGGTCGATGGTGTGCGGGGCCGCACCGTGGGCCGCGTCAGCATGGACATGCTGACCGTGGACTTGACGAACCTGCCCGATGCGGGCGTGGGCAGCACCGTCACCTTGTGGGGCAAGGCAAGCGAGGGCACGGTGCTCAGCATTGACGAAGTGGCCCAAGCGGCTGGCACCGTGGGCTATGAACTCATGTGCGCGCTGGCCCAGCGTGTGCCGGTGGTGGTCGAAGACTGAGTCTTTTCCCCAAGTTGGCGCTGCACAAGGGTGACCTTGCTGCGCGCGTGACAAGCGCGTTCGGCAGACCGGCTGACAATGCACCATGCCCCATCGCACCCCGCTGCACCGACATGACCAACGCGCTTTGGTTGTGGCCCTGATCCTGATCGTGATTTGGGGTGGCAACTTCACCCTCCAAAAACACCTTCTGGTTTTGCTGTCCCCCGGTGGTTTTTTGTGGGCGCGTTATCTGATCATGCCCGCGTGCGCACTTTTGCTCATGCGCTGGCGCTTTGGTCGCTGGTTCCCGCCCTTGCCGCGCAAAGACTGGCTGCACATGGCTTGGCTCGGTTTCATCGGTCACTCGCTGCATGTGGGCTTGGTCACGTACGGCATCCATTGGTCCACCGCGTTTTCGAGCTCGGTGATTTTGGCTTGCGGCCCGATCTTCACACTGCTGATTTTGCGTTTTCAGGGGCTGGAGCGCTTGACCGCAGCCCAGATGGCTGGGGTCTCGCTGGCGTTTGGCGGGGTTTTGCTGTTCCTGTCCGACAAATTGCTGGGTGGCCATTGGCGTGCGGGCGGGGGTGATCTGGTCTTGCTGATCGCGGCCGGGTTTTTCTCTTATTACACGGTGGCGGTCAAACCCGTCATGGAGCGGCACGGCCCGGTGTTGACCATGGGTTATTCCACCTTGTTGGGTGGTTTGCCTTTGATGTTGTGGTCCATCCCGTCAGGTCTGGCAGCGCCTTGGGTTTCGCTGGACATCTGGTCTTGGGTGGGCTTGTTCTGGTCGATTTTGGTCTCGGCCTTCATCGGTTGGTTGGCGTGGGGCTGGATCAACACCGTGCGCGGCGTGGCCCGCACGGCTCCGCTGATGTACCTGGTGCCCCCGATGGCCGGCTTGTTTGCTTGGGGCTGGTCCGGTGAGCACTACAGCTGGGTCAAGATTGGCGGGGCGGGGGTCACGCTCTTGGGCGTGGCGCTGGCGCAGTACGCGGGGCGGCTGAAATGGCGTCTGCGCTGAGTGGCTGAGATCAGGCTTTGAGCCAGGTGTCGTAGGCGGTTTTGCAGATCAGCCCCAGCACCACCAAGATGAACACATGGCGCACAAAGCCTGCGCCGTGCTTGAGGGCCAGTCGGGTGCCGATCAGGCTGCCGACAATGTTGGCCGCGCCCATGGCCAGCGCCAAGTGCCACCAGACGTGGCCCTTGAAAGTGAACAAAACCAAGGCAGCCAGGTTGGTGGCCACATTGATCATCTTGGCCGCAGCAGAAGCGTTCAAAAAGTCGTAGCCGAGCACCCGAACATAGGCAAACACCAGAAAACTGCCTGTGCCCGGACCAAAGAAGCCATCATAAAAACCGATCACCAGGCCAATGCCCGCGGCGATCCAGGCTTCTTGCGCCCCTGCAAAGCGTGGCGCGTGACTGCGGCCCAAGTCCTTCTTGATCAGGGTGTAGAGCAGCAACACAGCCAGCAGCACGGGCAGCAATTTGCGAAACAAGCTGGGGTCCACTTGTGTGACCACCCAGGCCCCCGCCAGCGAACCCACAAGACCCGCGCCTGCCGCCGGCAGCAGGGAGCGCCAAGGCATGACCACTTTGCGGCTGTATTGCACGGTTGCAAAAGCGGTGCCCCAGATCGACGCGCTTTTGTTGGTGCCAAACAAGGTGGCGGGTGCTGCGCCGGGAAACGTGGCAAACAAGGCCGGCAACAAGATCAGGCCGCCGCCGCCCACGATCGCATCCACCAAGCCAGCCAGCAAGGAGGCCAGCGAAACAATCAGTAATTCCATGCCGGGGATTGTGGCATCGAGGTCGGACAGGGCCTGTCGCCATGGGTGAACGACAGGCAAAAAAAAGCGCCGCTTGCGCGACGCTTGGGAAAATCACACCTCGTTCGGATGTTGGTTTGTGTTCTTGCTCTTAGGCTTGTCTGTCTCCTCGGCCCTCGGGATGCAGATACTGCTTTGCATCGAGTGGATGAAATGTAAGTGAACAGATGCTGCCTTTTCCTCAGGGATTTCCCCATTTTGGGGAAATCCCTGCCCAGAACTGACGTTCAACTGACGGAAAAGAATGACTTTGGGTGCTTTGGTCGCTCAGGGTGCCATGCGACCGGCGGCATCTTCGGCGATCCACTGCGCCGCTTTCTCGGCAATCATCAAGGTTGGGCTGTTGGTGTTGCCACTGGTGATGGTGGGCATCACGCCCGCATCCACCACGCGCAAACCCGCCACGCCGCGCACCTGAAGCCGCCCATTGACCACCGCCATCGGGTCGTTGTCCCGCCCCATGCGGGTGGTGCCCACCGGGTGGAAGATGGTGCTGGCGATGTCTCCGGCCAGTTTGGCCAGCTCTTCATCGGTTTGGTATTGCACGCCGGGCTTGAACTCTTCGGGCGCAAATGGCTTCATGGCCTCTTGCGCCATGATGCGGCGCGTCACGCGCAGGCTGTCGGCGGCAACTTTGCGGTCTTCGTCTGTGGCCAAGTAGTTGGGGGCAATGGCGGGGGCGTCTTCAAACTGGTTGGTCTTGATGTGAACGCTGCCCCGGCTGGTCGGGTTCAGGTTACAGACGCTGGCCGTGATGGCCGGGAAGCTGTGCAGCGGCTCGCCAAACGCGTCCAGACTCAGTGGCTGCACGTGGTATTCCAGATTGGCATGAGGCTGCGAAGGGTCACTCTTGGTGAACGCGCCCAACTGGCTGGGGGCCATGCTCATCGGGCCTGATCGTTTGAAGGCGTACTCCATGCCGATCATGGCTTTGCCCAGTAGGCTATTGGCCAAGGTGTTGAGCGTTTTGGCCCCTTTGACCTTGTAGACCGAGCGGATCTGCAAATGGTCTTGCAAGTTGGCCCCCACGCCAGGCAGTTCGTGCTGCACTTCGACGCCTTTGTCCTGGAGCAAGGCCGCTGGACCAATGCCTGAAAGCTGCAAAATTTGCGCCGAGCCAATGCTGCCCGCGCTCAAGATCACTTCGCGGGTGGCTTGGACTTCGACCATCTCCACACCCGTCCACACCTGTGCTCCTGTGCAGCGTTTCTCGCCGTTGGCTTGGGTCTCCATCGTCAGCTTGGCCACATGGGCTTTGTTCCACAACTCGAAGTTGGGGCGCGAATAGCAGGTCGGGCGCAAAAAGGCCTTGGCCGTGTTCCAGCGCCAGCCCTTGCGCTGGTTCACATCAAAGTAAGCCACGCCTTCGTTGTCGCCCCGGTTGAAGTCGTCTGTGGCTGGAATGCCCGCTTGCTGCGCCGCTTGCGAAAACGCGTCCAGCACGTCCCAGCGCAGGCGCTGCTTTTCGATGCGCCATTCGCCGCCGGTGTTGCGACCACGCAGGGTGTGCAAATAGCTGCCCTTGGGCAAATCGGTCGGCGCCAGCAGTTCGGACTTGGCACCCTTGGCCCCATGAAATTCGTTGGCACCGTTGTAATGGTCTTCGTGCAGCTTGAAGTAGGGCAGGGTCTGGTCCCAGCGCCACGCGTCATTGCCGGTGATCTGCGCCCATTGGTCGTAATCACGCGACTGGCCGCGCATGTAAATCATGCCGTTGATGCTGGAGCACCCGCCCAGCACCTTGCCACGCGGGTAACGCAAGCTGCGACCATTCAGGCCCGCCGCAGGCTCGGTCTGGTACAGCCAGTCGGTGCGGGGGTTGCCAATGCAATACAGGTAGCCAACCGGGATGTGAATCCAGTGGTAATCGTCTTTTTTGCCCGCCTCGATCAGCAGCACACGCTTGCTGGCGTCAGCCGAAAGGCGGTTGGCGAGCAAGCAGCCTGCCGTGCCGCCGCCAATGATGATGTAGTCGAAGGTGTTGTCGTTCATGTTGTGCCCGGTCTCCATAGCGGGCGATTGTGCCTGTGGATTGCAAGTCAACCGGACAAAAGATGTAGCGTCCGTGATCCGGGCTGGCCCGTTGGGCCGATTTGCTGGCGCGAAGCGACTGATGAGGCCCAGCGGGCCAGCCCGAAGCGCGGATGCGGCACCGAAGCTGTCCCTCAGATCAGAATTCCTTACTTGGCCGTAGGCATCACAAATTCCGCACCCTTGCCGATGCTCTCAGGCCAGCGCTGCATGATGGACTTTTGCTTCGTATAGAAACGCACGCCCTCTTCGCCATAGGCGTGCATGTCGCCAAACAGCGAACGCTTCCAGCCGCCAAAGCCGTGCCAGGCCATGGGCACCGGGATCGGCACGTTGATGCCGACCATGCCCACCTGGATGCGGCGCGAGAACTCGCGGGCCACGTTGCCGTCGCGGGTGAAGCAGCTCACGCCGTTGCCGAACTCGTGGTCGTTGATGATTTGCACGGCGGTGGCGAAGTCGGGCACGCGCACGCAGCTCAAGACCGGGCCAAAGATTTCTTCTTTGTAGATCTTCATGTCGGTGGTCACGTTGTCAAACAGCGTGCCGCCCAGCCAGAAACCGTTGTCGCAACCTGCACCGGCCTTTGCACCGTCAAACTCGCGGCCATCGACCAAGAGCTTGGCACCTTCGGCCACGCCCGCGTCGATGTAGCCTTTGATGCGCTGACGCGCCGCGTCGGTCACGATGGGTCCCATCTCAGCGGCCAGGCTTTCACCGTTGAGCACTTGCAGCGCCTTGGTACGCTCGATCAGCTTGGGCAAGATCTTGTCGGCCACATCGCCCACCAGCACCGCCACCGAAATCGCCATGCAGCGCTCGCCAGCCGAACCGTAGCCTGCGCCGATCAGCGCGTCCACGGTCTGGTCGATGTCCGCATCGGGCATGACCACCAGGTGGTTCTTCGCGCCGCCCAAGGCCTGCACGCGCTTGCCGTGGTGGGCACCGGTCTCATAAATGTAGTTGGCAATCGGGGTGGAGCCGACGAAGCTGATGGCTTTCACATCGGGGTGTTCCAGCAGCGCGTCCACGGCTTCTTTGTCGCCCTGCACCACGTTGAACACGCCATCGGGCAGACCGGCTTTTTTCAGCAAGTCGGCGATGAACAGCGACGGCGTCGGGTCGGTCGGGCTAGGCTTCAAGATGAAAGTGTTGCCCGCCGCAATCGCGACCGGGAACATCCACATGGGCACCATGACGGGGAAGTTAAACGGCGTGATGCCCGCCACCACGCCCAGGGGCTGGCGCAAGGTCCAGTTGTCGATGCCAGTCGACACTTGGTCGGTGAAGTCACCTTTGAGCAGCTGTGGAATGCCGGTGGCGAATTCGACGATGTCGATGCCGCGGCTGACTTCGCCTTGGGCGTCGGTGAACACCTTGCCGTGCTCGGCAGTGATCATGTGGGCCAGCTCGTCTTTGTGGGTGTTCAACAGTTCGAGGAACTTGAACATCACGCGGGCGCGGCGCAGTGGGGGTGTGTCGGCCCAAGCGGGAAACGCGGCTTGCGCAGCGGCCACAGCTTGTGCCACTTCGGCGCTGTTGGCCAAGGCCACGCTGCCGGTCACGGCGCCTGTGGCGGGGTTGGTCACGGGTTGGCTGCGGCCCGAAGCGCCTGCGGCGACTTGGCCATTGATGTAATGACCGATGGGAGAAATGCTCATAGGGACTCCGTGGGTGAGATATTGGGGAAATGCGCAATGCACAGTGCTGTGCAGTGTAGGCACCCACGCCACCCTCCGCAATGCCGCAAAATTGAATTGATTGTTCAAAATAGTGAACAATGCTTGAATGGAAGAGCAAAAAATCAACACCCTTTGGACCCACCTGCATTGGCTGAGTGTGCTGGCGCAGCAGGGCAGTTACACCGCCGCCGCCGCCCGGCTGGGCGTGAGCAAGGCGGCCATGAGTCAGCGCATCGCCGAGCTGGAGCGGGCCGCCAAAGTCACCTTGGTGCAGCGCACCACCCGCAGCCTGCGCCTGACCGAAGCCGGTCAAAAGCTGGTGGACGACACCCGCGCATCGTTTGAACAGATCGAGCAGAGCTTTGCCCAAGTGCGCGATTTGGCGGAGCAACCCAGTGGCCTGCTGCGCGTGACGGCGCCTGTCGCCTTTGCGCGGCAGCAACTTGTGCCACTGCTGACTGATTTCCTCAAAAATTACCCGGACGTTCGGATTGAACTGGATATGTCGGACCGCCTGAGTGCGCTGGCCACTGAGGGCTATGACCTGGCGATCCGTCATACCACCCGGCCACCCGACACCCATGTGGCGTGGTCGCTGTGTGGCACCGAATCCTTGTTGGTGGCTACCCGGGCCTATTTGCGCAAGCAGGGTGAGCCGCAAAGCCCCGCCGATCTTCAAGCACACAACTGCCTGCATTACCCTCGCTCGCAAGACACCCCGGCTTGGACCTTTGAGTTACGTCAGCCTTCAGGCGGTGATGAACGCATCACGGTACCGGTCATGGGCCATTTCGCAGCCAACAACAGCGAGGCCCTGCGGGAAGCCGCCCTCGCGGGCGCTGGCATTGCCTTGTTGCCCGATTTCAGCGCTCAAGCGGCCTTGCGCCAAGGCAAGCTGGTGCGCGTGCTGCCCGACTGGAAGCCGGTGGGTGCATTCGCCGAAACCATCTACGCCATCCGCCCTTATGCCCCGCATGTGCCTCGCGCCGTGGCAGCGTTGGTGGCGCATTTGCGTGAAGGGCTGGCGTTGGGCTTTTGATGGGTCAGTGTCCAGTCAGCACCGGAAACAGCTTGTGCAGTCCATCGGCCATCACTTCAACCGCCAGTGCCGCCAAGATCAACCCCATCAGACGGGTCATCACGTTGATGCCGGTTTTGCCCAGCACGCGTGCAATGGGTGTGGCCAGTGAAAAGCACAAGGCGGTGGCCAGCGCGATGACCACGCCGTAGCTGACGAGTGTGCCGAGTTGGGCGAAGTTCTTGGCTTTTTCGGCGTAAATCACCACCGTGGACATGGTGGCCGGGCCGGTCAGCAGCGGGATGGTCAGCGGCACCACGGCGATGCTGGCGCCCACGGCGGCTTTGGCTTCGGCGTCATGCACTTCTTCGGCGTTGGCACGGGCTTCGGCGGGTTGGGCATTCAGCATCGACAGGGCTGAGGTGAGCAGCAGCATGCCCCCGCCGACCTGAAAACTGGCCAGCGAAATGCCGAAAAATTCCAGAATCTGCAAGCCCAGAAGAGCGCTGGCAGCGATCACGATGAAGGCGCTCAGTGACGAGACCAGAATGGTGCGCTTGCGCTGTGCGCGGCTGAAGCCTTGGGTGTAGTGGATGAAAAACGGAACGATGGCCAAAGGGTTGACGATGGCCAGCAAGGTGATGAGTGGTTTGAAATCCATCGCCGCATTGTGCCCGGCTTCAGGTCGCGGGCGTGCGGCGGCGGAACATGCCCCAGCCTTCCATGTGCAGCACTTTGTCGCCGT
>ERZ1034361.1044-NODE-1044-length-15926-cov-10.687551_pt1 | contig 15926 bp, 16 predicted proteins | sample MGYA00520617_ERZ1034361 | MGnify/ENA primary metagenome ERZ1034361 (study PRJEB33736, sample SAMEA104284507) | Azolla filiculoides | biome: Urban; feature: Water surface; material: Ditch water | place: Netherlands | collected 2015-10-28 | depth 0-0.1 m ... | reverse complement strand
AATGGATGAGGGCGCCCCTCGCGAACGTAGCAATACCTAGGTGACTCTGAACCTGGGTTCAGTGAGGCCGACGGCGTGCCGCATCAGGTTCACCCGCAAGGGGCAATCACAACAGCAGCATTAAGTGCCTTCGACCATTGCTATAAGCATTGGTTCAAGCAACGCTGGGCATCACCAACGCCGCAAGGGGCATAGAAAATTAGAACAGCGCGTTCCGATGGGTTTCGATAGCCGCTTCAGCACGCTGCACCATGGCGTCCACTTTACGCTGGCTTTCAGCCGTGTCAACGCTGCCTACTGGGGCTGCATTACCGTTCTGAGCCTGTAGAAGTTCATGGGCCAGGGTTACGGCAGCCATAATGGCCGCGCGTTCGGCAGAAATTTGCCGGCCTTTGCCTGCAACTTCCTGCATCTTGCCGTCAACGAGCGCAACCGCTTTCAGTAATGCCGCTTGTTGTTCCGGCGGGCAAGCCAGACGGTATTCGCGTCCGAAGAGCGTGATATCGAGGTGATTCGGGGTCGTCATGACAGGTTCACCGATTCCGGCAGGCGGGCAACAACCTGCTCGAGCTTGTTACGCGCCGTATCCATTTGTGTCTCAAGCTCATGGGTACGCGCTTCCGCAGATTCCAGGCGGGCACGTAATTGCACGTTCTGCTCACGACTTTGGTCGAGCAGTGCGATGAGTTGAGAGAGCTTTTGATCCAGCAGAGAGAGATTGCTATCCATGGCGCGACTATAGGACGCCAAGGCGATAGGGTCAACTCTATTTGTACTAACTTGATGTTTTTCAAGCGATTGCGGTTTTGATGTTAGAATCCGCGCCAATCTTGGGCGAATGCTCAGGATCTTCCGAACGGTGCCCCGCTGCAGTGAAACTGCCTCGGGGTGAAACGGGAAACCGGTGACGCATGCAAATGCCATCCCGGTGCTGCCCCCGCAACGGTAAGCGCTATGTCGTACCACAAGCCACTGGATCTTCTGATCTGGGAAGGCGGTACGTTCGGCAGGAATGTCCTGCCCGGCGCGAGCCCGGAGACCGGCCTTTTGGAAACCAAGCGCTGCGGGTGAGCGGCTTCGGATTGCCATTGTCTGGCCGTCGGAGCACTCCTTTCAGTATTTAAGTTGTCTTGAACCTGCGGGGACGCTCGTTCAGATGGTTGGCACGCGTGTGCCAGGAGTTCTTATGTCTTATATCCAAATGCCGAGCGTTGCTCGCTCGCTGGTGGCGTGCGCCATCGCTTCGTTGACCTTTTCAGTTGCTGCGCAGGAGTCGCCTGAGCAAATTGCCGGTCCGGCGGATCCCATTGTTGTTACCGCAACCCGGATTCCAACCCGTTATAACCAGCTTATTTCCGATGTAACTGTCGTTGATCAGGAACAGATTCGGGATTACGGGCCGCAGGCACCGATATCGGATATTCTTGCGAACGAGTCCGGTATTACCGTACGGTCTTCGGGCGGCATGGGCACTGATACTTCCGTCAGGCTTCGTGGCACAGCAAGCAATCAAACGATTCTTCTGGTTGATGGGTTGCGAATCAATTCAGCGACAACCGGTGATGCACCCTGGGCATATATTCCAATGCAGCAAATCGGAAAGATGGAAATTGTCCGTGGTCCGACGTCCTCCTCTTATGGCTCGGACGCGATAGGGGGTGTGATTCAGCTGTTTACGCGCAAAGGGCAAGGCCCAACAAAATTTTATGCAGACGCTGGTTATGGCACTTATAACACCACAACAGAGACTGCAGGTGTTGAAGGCTCAACGGGAGACTTTAGCTATAGCGTGTACGGGGGTAATACCCATTCGGTCAGCTTTCCTAACTACATCGCGAACGCCAAGGGCTATACCTACAATCAGGCACCAGCTTCGTACACCAATACGAATGCATCAGGGGCTTTTTCCTATAACGTTGCGGCGGGTCAGGAACTGGGCGTAAAAATGCTTTTTGGAGGCGGTCAGAATGGATTTACTAATACCAGCACGTCCGGTGGCTATGGTTTGGGTGCCGCGACCAGCCAGAAATCCTTGAATGTATTGTCGGCCTATTCTAAAAACAGAATTCTTGATGAATGGACAAGCTTGCTGCGAGTGGGTTCAAGTCAGGACAACACACGATCCTGGTATTCGAATAACGTGCAATCCTATTTTGATACGACCCAGAAGCAGATTCAGTGGCAGAACGATATCAAAACGCCAATTGGTAATGGGATGCTTGCCTATGAGTTTCTGAACCAGACGGCGTATGTCTTCAGTAACACATACCAGAACTATTCAAGAAATATTGGTTCAGTACAAGGAGGATTGAACGGTACGCATGGGAACCATCTTTGGCAGGCTAATATTCGTAACGATGCGAACAGCCAGTTTGGTAATGCGGTCACAGGTTCGGTTGGGTATGGATACTTCCTAGCAACGCCACTGCGAATGACTGCATCTTGGGGCACTGGTTTCCAGGCGCCAACCTTCAATCAGCTATATACGCCCTACTCAATCAGTAGCACAACAAGTAGAGGGAAAACGACGAGCTATACAACGGTAGGTAATGCAAATCTTCAGCCTACCTCTTCCCAAAATACTGAAGCCGGGTTGAGATACGATGATGGCACACACTCAGCGGGCGTTATTTATTACTACAACAATATCAATGACCAGATCTCGTGGGTGACAACAAGCACCGCTAGCGGTGCTACAACCAGTTCAGTCACTCAGCCGATGAACATATCGCGGGCTGTAATTCAAGGGGTTAGTCTTACATATGGGGGCAATCTAGCAGGGTTGGATTTTAATGCCAGCATGGATTACCAGGACCCGCAAAATATGGCGACAAGTAATGCGCTCGCTTACAGCCCTTACGTGTTTGGTAGTTTAACGACCGAAAAGAAAATGGATACTTGGAAGCTAGGTGCACAGATGCAGTCACAGGGGCAGCAGCAATCAAATCCCGGGCAATCCAGTAATGTGACCATGGGCGGTTATACGTTGTTTAATCTGTATGGTGATGTGAAGGTGTATAAAGATATCTCCGCATTCATGCGCTTAAATAATTTGTTCGACAAGCAATACGTTAATTCAGTGAATAGTTCGAACGGCCCATATAGAACTCCTGGAAGTAGCGTTTTTGTCGGTCTTCGCTTCGATCAACGATAAGCTGTGTGCATGACTTCCCTTCGCCGACTCCTGCTGGTCATTACGCTTCTCGCTTTGGCGGGTTTAGTCGCAATTGCTGTCGGGTTGTCGGTGGGCAGCGTCAAAATGTCTTTCGCGGATGTGATGGCCGGATTGTTTGATCCGGCGGCACAGGCTTCAAGTGTTATTCGTGATCTGCGTTTGCCGCGTACGTTGGCTGCATTTGCCTGCGGTGGGCTGCTGGCATTAGCTGGCGCATTGATGCAAGTGTTGTTGCGCAATCCACTAGCCGATCCATACATTCTGGGTATTTCTGGGGGTGCGGGGGTAGGTGCGTTGCTGGCAATATTTTTCGGCCTTGGTGTTGCCGGGTTGAATGGCTTTGCATTTGCGGGTGCCCTACTTGCTATTCTGATTGTATTTGGGCTGGCGCATGGTGATGGCAGTTGGACTCAGACCCGTTTATTGCTGACAGGGGTGATGGTGGCTGCGGGTTGTGGCGCCGTGATTACCCTCTTGCTGTCGATTGCACCTGAAGAACGTTTGCGGGGGATGTTGTTCTGGTTGATGGGTGACTTCTCGCAGGGTGTGAATCCGACGTATGCACTGATTGGCGTGGTTGGTGTCGGATTGTTAACCGCGCCGCTCGCACGTGACCTGAATGTGCTGATTCGGGGTAACGATACGGCCAAGGCGCTTGGTGTATCCGTAACCTTTGTGCGTATCGCAGTTTATTTACTGGCCTCTATGGCAACGGCTGTATCGGTGACGACAGCAGGATCGGTAGGGTTTGTCGGGTTGGTGATTCCTCACCTAACCCGAATGATGGTGGGGAATGACCAACGGGTTCTGCTGCCAACGTCTATGCTGGCAGGCGGTATATTTTTAGTGCTAGCTGATGCCCTGGCGCGCATTCTGATTGCACCTCAACAGCTGCCTGTAGGCGTCGTGACAGCACTGATTGGTGTGCCGGTCTTCTTGTATCTGCTTAACCGGACGCGTTATCAATGACGATACGCCATACTAGTTCTGTAGATGCTTTGAAGGCCATCTTCAAAGTGGACAACGTAGATCTGCAGGTCGGTCAGGTGCAGGTTTGTAATTCTTTGGGGTTTGAGATCTACCCGGGCGAAATGCTGGCGATTCTTGGCAGAAATGGCGTCGGCAAGTCGACATTGCTTTCGAACTTGGCGGGTTTGCCGCGAGGACAGATGAGCGGTGACGTATTGCTCGGGGGCAAGAGTTATCAGGATTGGGGTGCCCGCGCATCAGCCTGTTGGCGTGGCTGGTTGGCGCAAAAACAACAGGATCAGTTCAGTGCGACTGTGCTAGAAACGGTAATTTCAGGTCGTCACCCGCATTTGAATCGTTGGGCATGGGAATCCGCCGATGATCGTGCGTTGGCATTAGCGTGTCTTGATTCGCTTGGGATGGCCGATTTCGTCGATCGTGATGTGTTAACGCTTTCCGGGGGTGAGCGTCAGCGGGTAGCCGTAGCAACGATTCTGACGCAGAATCCAACGCTGTATTTTATGGATGAGCCATTGGCGCACCTCGATCTCAACCACCAAATCGAAGTGTTGAGCCTAATGCAAAGCAAAACGAAGCGTGAACGCGTCAGCGCGCTCATGGTGTTGCATGAGCCTGGCTTGGCCTATCGATTCTGCGATTCGGTACTGCTGCTTTTTGGTGAGGGCGAATGGCTTTATGGATCAGCGGCTGCCGTATTAACCGCCGAAAATCTGACCCGTCTCTATGGGCATCCGTTGCTGCAAATAGAAAGCCCTGATGGTGAAGGTCAGATGCAGCGTTGGTTTGTTCCTGGGTAATTTTGCTAGGCTAAGCGCCAATGAAGGCCAGTGCACCGAGGTAGAACGCGAGTTCCGATATTTGTTGAGTGGCACCTAGGCAGTCACCCGTATAACCACCTAGCCATTTTTGTAATTTGCGACCCAGCCAAACGGTGGCCAGCAGAGCAAGGGCAGCGCCGGTGAGCGTAGCGGAAATTGGTAGCAACAGGAGGGGGGTAATGCCGAAACCAGAGGCTACGAGTAATGAATTGCGTGACAGTTGTCTTGCTAAGGGCTTTGCTTTGCTCGAGGCATCTTCGCGAACGTAATTCATGCCGGCCATGATCAGTACGGCGCAGTAGCGCGAGAAGCTATGCCCAGCTATAAGCAACAGTGGAATCCAGCCTGTACTGAAGTTGCTCAGTAAAACAAATTTTGAGAGTAACGCAAAAGTGATGGCCATAACGCCATAGTTGCCGACACGCGAGTCTTTCATGATCTCAAGAATGCGTAATTTTTCCCATCCGCCACCCAGACCATCGGCCATGTCGGAGAGACCGTCTTCATGAAAGGCACCCGTGATGTAAACGCTCGTGGCCATGGCAATGAGCACGCACACCATCTGAGGCAAAATGAGCGTGCTAATGCTGTAAGCTGCAGCGCTGCAAAGACCGACTAGTATGCCAACTGCGGGGAAGTAGCGTGTCGCATCATTCAGCCCTTCAGCCGAATGCGGGATGCGATTGGAAACCGGTATGCGAGTAAAAAAACGCACCGCTTCGAGAAACGCATAAAGTTCTCGCCGAGGGCTTGTCACGGTTTATTCCTTGCAGTCGGTCGCCGATTACGTGCCGTCTGCAATGCATCACAGAGGATTTGTGTTCCGTCCAGAATGCGCGGACCGCTACGATTCATCAGATCAGATTGAACGAAGAAAAAATTATTACGTTGGGTTGCCGTGAGGTTAGGCCATTTTTTCCAGGTATCGAGCATTTCTGGATTCTGATCTGCCATTCCGGACGTAATAATGGCTTCCGGATTTGCGGCGATCACAGCTTCGAAACTTACCCTAGGGGCAAGCGGCTTCAGGTCGGCAAATATGTTTTGACCCTGGCAGAGCGATACCGCGTCAGACATAATCTGCTGGCCCCCAATAGTGATAAGGGGGTTTTGCCAAACTTGGTAAAAGACCGTTACCGGCGATCTATTCCGGTACTTGTTAGCGAGGGTGTTATAGCGTGTACGGAAATCCTGCGCGGCCTTTTTCGCGATGTGGGTAGTGCCGGCCAGCGTACCGATGCGCTCAATTTCACCGGGAATATCAACCATCTTGTGTGGTTGAGATATGTAGACCGGAATGCCTAGTTGCCGGATTTTTTCGATGGCAGAGGGTGAATTCCCAGACTGCCAGGCGATTACCAGATCTGGTTTGGCGGCAATGACCGCCTCGAGATCGATCTTCGAGTGTCCGCCAACACGTGGAATTTTTAATGCAGATGCGGGATAGTCACTGTATTCAACTGTGGCCACAATCTTGTCGCCTGCCCCTGCCGCGTAAGTCACTTCAACAACAGAGGGTGACAGCGTGACGATGCGGCTTGCTGGCGTAGGCAACGTAACAGTAAGACCAGTGTCGTCCTTAACCGAGACTGGTGCAGCATAGGTAGTGAGCGAGCAAGCGGCCATCAGGATAGGCAGCAGTTGATTTTTAAGGCGCTTAGTTAAGTTCATCGGACTAGTTTAGAGGATTCGAGCAATCAGGGCACTTGCTGCAATGGCGGTTAACCAAAGCCACTGTGCGCGGCGTACCAGCAGCTGTGCACGGCCTATGTCTCGAGGGACCGGTTTGTCTCCTAAACCGAGTAGAGGCCTCGCTTCTGTTGCACCATCATAATCAGCGGCGCCGCCTAGTTGAATATCTAATGCACCAGCCCCTGCAGCCATGACTGGCCCTGCATTCGGGCTATCCCAGCCAGGTGCCTGGGTTCTCCAGCAAGATAGGGCGGACTTGGTTCGGCCGACAACGGCATAACTCAGTGCCGTAAGGCGGGCGGGTAGATAGTTGAGCGCATCGTCAATTTTCGCTGCCGCACGGCCAAAATGTAGATAGCGTGGTGTGCGATAGCCCCACATCGCATCCAGCGTGTTGGCTAGTCGGTAAAGTACGGCCCCGGCCGGGCCGAGCATGCAGAACCAGAAGATAGGCGCGAAAAGCGCATCATTGCCGTTTTCCAGTACGGATTCGATACAAGCTTTGCTGATGTCTGTTTCATCAAGTTGGCGCGTCTCACGTGAAACCAGCCAGCTAACGTGGGTGCGTGCGTCGGACAGGTTGCCTAATTTCAAGTCCTCGTCGACACGGGAGGCATGTTCCTGCAGGGAGCGTCCACCGATTGCAATATAAAGAATGAGCGTGCCAGCAAAGAGTTGAATTAGTGGATCTACTGTAAGCATCAGCATGATCACAGCCGCACTAGGTATGACTACGAGCATGAGCCAACAGAGCAGCCCGGCTTGATTCAACTGAATGGCGGTGAGATTGCTTTGGTTAAAACGTTGCTCAATTCTGCGCACCAGCATGCCGAATCCAACCAGCGGATGAAAGCGGGTAGCTTCGCCAAAGATCCGATCAAGAGCGCACGCGCAAAGAATCATCAGTGCAATAGCGGATAAGCTGGAATAAATCATCAGCTCAATAGGGCGGCCACGGTAGCCGGGGCGCTTGGGAAATAAGCATGAAAATAGGTGGCGGTAAGTCGATTGACCCGATAGACCGCTTCGCTTTGCCGCTGGTGAGCATCAATGGTGTGCGCTACAGGGGTTAATGGGCATTCAAATGTGGAGTAATGGAAGGTATGCCCGCCCAGATTGCCTGTTGGTTCCGCGAGGGATTGCATGCCTAGCGCTGCCAGCTTCTTCTGCATCATAACAACGCCCGGCAGAATTCCGGTAAGGGGGTGTGATTGACCATCGGTATCGACGAGGGTGGAAGCCAGCGCGATCATGCCCCCACATTCGGCAAGCATCGGTTTTCCTGCGTCGATATGCTGCTGCAGCGAATTAATCATTGAGCGATTGGCGGCCAGGGTATTGCTGTGTAGATCTCGGTAGACACCGTAACAAAAAAAAAAAAAAAAATCTGGCAGTGCTGCATCATGCAGCGGGGAGAAAAAAACGAGCTCGGCACCTAATGCTTTAAGGCATTCCAGATTGGCCGGGTATGCGAAACAAAATGCAGCATCCTGTGCGATGGCAACTTTTTTGCCTTTTAGGCTTGGCGTGAGTTGGGGGGCAATGGCTGCAGGAAAGGACGCGGGCGGTGGCAATTGTGCCGCTGCTGTTTCAGCCATGCGATCAGCCAACTGATCAATACGTTGTGCGAGGTTCTCGATTTCGGCAGCTGGCAGCAAGCCAAGATGTCGTTCTGGCAAGGCCGAGTCTGCATGGCGTGGAAGTGCGCCAAACCAGGCGACGCCCTCGGGCAGACTTTCTTCAAGTAGCTGTGCGTGATAAGCGCTACCGACGCAGTTGGCAAGCGCACCCACAACCCGTGTGTCGGGTTGATAGGTCTTCATGCCGAGCGCGATAGCACCAAATGATTTGGCCATGGCGCTGCCGTCAATAACAACGAGAATCGGCAGGTTATAACGCCGGGCAAGGTCAGCTGCCGACGGATCGCCATCAAACAATCCCATAACGCCTTCAATGAGAATGACATCATTCTCTTGAGCTGCGCGTGCCAATCGCCAGGCAACATCAGCTTCGCCGCCCATGCGGAAGTCGAGGTTTTCACAGGGTGCTTCACTGGCGACTGCATGAATCTGAGGATCTAGAAAATCAGGCCCGCATTTGAATACTTTGACACGACGCCCCTGGCGATGGTGTAAGCGGGCTAAAGCCGCAGTGACCATAGTCTTGCCCTGGCCGGAAGCGGGTGCAGCAATCAATAATGCCGGGCACTGCAATGTCTGGGTCATCATGGCGTTCGGTTTAGTACTCAACACCCGGCATGGCTTTAATGCCCTGCTGGAAGGCATGTTTCACCATGCCCATTTCGGTTACCGTATCGGCAGCGTCAACGAGTGCGGGCGGTGCAGCGCGACCGGTAATAATGACGTGTTGCATGACGGGGCGTCGGCGGAGCGTTTCAATCACGGGTTCAATTTCCAGCCACCCAAATTTAAAGGCGTAGGTAAACTCGTCAAGAATCACCAGATCAATCGCCGGATCAGCGAGTTTTTTGCAGGCTTCTGCCCAGGCAGCTTCAGCGGCACGTTTATCACGCTCGCGGTCTTGTGTTTCCCAGGTAAAGCCTTCACCCATCACCTGCCATGAAACCTGTTCAGGGAATTTCTGAAAGAGCGCCTCTTCACCGGAGTCGGATCGGCTTTTAACGAACTGGATCACTGCGCAGTTAAAGCCATGGCCAATCGCACGGGCCAGCACGCCAAAGGCAGAGGACGATTTTCCTTTGCCGTTGCCCGTATGAATCAGTAATAAGCCTTTTTCTATCTGGGCCGAAGCAATCTTTTCGTCAACAATGTCTTTTTTGCGCACCATGCGCTGTTCATGCCGTTCATTACGACCGTTATCTTGTTCGTTTGTCATGTTGCTCTCTGTTGTATTGTGTTGTGCCACGTTTGCAGAACATTCTCTAGTCGTTTCCATTCATGGTCTGCAGCAATGCCAATGCGGATGAGTGATGCTTCGCGGAAAAGACGAACCAGAATGCCGTGAACTGCCAGGTGCTCGAAAAGCGCTTCTGCGTGACGAGTATGTAACGTACTGAATAGGCCTGTGGATTTTACCGATGTCTCTGGCGCCACAGTGCGGGCAATTAACTGTTTAAGGCGTATACCTGCATCGCGGATGTATGCGACCTGGTTGGCTTGCCAAACTGTATCGGTCAAAGCCTTTTGCGCTACAAATCGCGATGGACCGCTGATCGTCCACGGGCCGAGTTTATCTGCCAGTCGGTTCAACAATGATGTTGCACCGAATGCAAAGCCGACGCGCGCACCCGCTAATCCGAAAAATTTACCGAGAGAACGCAGGGTGATGAGATTGGGTGCGCCAGAGCTGCCTGCAAGATTGGTCACGCTCAACTCGGGGTAGGGATCGCCGTAGGCTTCGTCAACGATCAACCAGCCCTGACGCTGGCTCAACTGATGCGCAGCGGCAAGCAGTTCCTCAGGCTGATGGTGTGTTGCTGTCGGGTTGTTCGGGTTACATAGCAAAACAATAGGGGCTGCAGACTCCAGCGCTGCCGTCAGCGTACTGGTAATCAGAATTTCGTGGTCGGAGAACTCCCACGCAGCGATGTGTTCGTTATACGTTGGTCCGACAATCGCAATTCGAGTAGATTCGAATAGATGAGGCAGTGCCTGAATGGCAGGCTGGCTACCTGAGGTAGCGAGCAGCTGCGTGTTCCCATAATAGTCGGCAGCGACCGCATTCAATTCATCATCTGGTTCTGGTAAGCGGTGCCAGGCAGTAGTTGGAATTTCTGGTATCGGATAGGGCCAAGGACTGATCCCGGTGGACAAATCTATCCACTGGTCGAGTGCGATGCCATAGTGTTGAGCAGCTGCCCGGAGTCGGCCACCGTGTTCAAGCATAGCCATAGCGTTTTCTTAGTGCTTGATAATGTGGCGCCAGTGGGTCCTGGCCATCGCCGGTCTGCCCCCAGGTTTCGTGAAACACAAGATCTTCAAGGGGTAAGCGAGAAAGCCAGCCTGCTTTTTCGAGCTCTGGTTTATCAAGAAACTCGCTTACGTAGCCGAGGCACAAGTAGGCGATCGGAACGATGTTTTCAGGAATGCCAAGCGCTTCTTGTAATTCATGCTGGTGAAAGATGCTGACCCAGCCGACACCAATCCCTTCAGCACGTGCGGCCAGCCAGAGATTCTGAACGGCGCATACGGTGCTGTATAGATCCATTTCTTTGATGTGCGTACGGCCTAAAATAGTTTGGCCGGTACGCTCACGGTCACAAGTAATACAGAGATTAACGGGTGCATCGAGAATGCCTTCCAGCTTGAGTCGGCTATAAAGATCTTTACGGTCACCGGCAAATTGGGTTCGCGCTTCATCGTTTGCTTTGCGAAATAGTGTTTGAACTTTTGCTTTGGTTTCAGCAGAGCGGATGAGCAGAAAGTTCCAGGGCTGCATAAAGCCTACTGACGGGGCATGATGAGCCGCCATCAATAATCGGCCAAGCACCTCATCCGGCAGTGCATCCGGTAGGAATTGGCTGCGCACATCCCGTCTGGAGAAAATTGCCTGATAGACCGCATCGCGGGCAGCCTCGGAAAACGGGTGGTCGGTGGGTGCGTCGTATGGGTTCATGAGGCCGTAAATACCTGTCAGGCATGGGATAATAAACGAATAAGGCGCTTAAACTACGGTTAATCGCGCCTCTTTTTTACCGACAGGATTTATCCACATGTCATGCGCTTCCCTGATGGTTCAGGGCACCACTTCCGATGCCGGAAAATCAACACTGGTTGCAGCCATGTGTCGCATTCTGCAGCGCCGCGACGTGCGGGTGGCACCCTTTAAGCCCCAGAATATGGCGCTGAATTCGGCAGTCACCGAAGATGGGGGTGAAATCGGCCGCGCTCAGGCACTGCAGGCTTACGCCTGCGGATTAGAACCCCACACGGATTTCAACCCCGTTCTGCTTAAACCAACGACAGATCGCCAAGCCCAGGTCATTATCCAGGGCAAGGTAGCTGCAGATCTGAATGCCAAGGACTATCACGCCTATAAGCCACGGGCGATGGGCGCAGTACTCGACTCCTGGCAACGCTTGACGCAGCGTTACGAGGCCGTACTGGTCGAAGGCGCAGGTTCTCCGGCTGAAATCAACCTTCGGGATCGGGATATCGCTAACATGGGCTTCGCCGAGGCTGTTGATTGCCCGGTTATTCTGGTGGCCGATATTGATCGGGGCGGTGTCTTTGCCCATCTGGTGGGCACGCTTGATTTGCTGTCGCCTTCGGAACAGGCGCGCGTCAAAGGCTTCGTGATCAATCGTTTTCGTGGTGACATCGGACTTCTGGAATCCGGATTGCGTTGGCTGGAAGACAGAACCGGCAAGCCGGTTTTGGGTGTGCTGCCTTATTTGCATGGCCTGTTTCTGGATGCAGAAGACGCTATTGCCGGTGGCCAGGTGACTGATGCTACAACGCGCTTAAAAGTTATTGCACCGGCTTATCCGCGGGTCTCTAATCACAATGATCTGGATCCGTTACGATTGCACCCCGAGGTTGATTTCCAATGGATTGGCCCGAATCAGCCAATTCCACCGGCTGATCTGATTGTGCTCCCCGGCTCCAAAGCTGTACGTGCAGATCTGGCGTGGTTGTGTTCACAGGGGTGGGATAAGGCCATCGAGCGGCACTTGCGCTATGGCGGCAAGTTGCTCGGCATTTGCGGCGGCTTTCAGATGTTGGGTCGGCAATTACATGATCCACAAGGGCTTGAAGGGACGCCAGGCTCTTCGCCCGGATTGGGTTGGCTGGATATAGAAACAACGCTTGAATCCGAGAAGCAGCTCAGAAACGTGCGCGGCCATTTGTGTCTATCGGGCTCGCCTGCAATCAGCGGATACGAGATTCATCTCGGGGTTAGCAAAGGCGTAGATCTGAGTCGTCCGCTAATGGCGCTAGAAGATGGTCGCAGCGATGGCGCTCGTTCGAATGATGATCAAGTCGCTGGCACCTATTGCCATGGTGTCTTTGATCACCCAGACGCTTTAAGTGCGCTTCTGGCATGGGCCGGCTGTGCGGATGCGCAGACCATTGATTTTGTGGCGCGCAGAGAAGCTGACTTGAACCGTCTGGCGGATGCTGTCGAACAAAGTCTGGATTGGCATAAGATCGACCAGATTCTGCAGGAGAGCCGTCATGCGTGAATTAATTCTTGGTGGCGCCCGTAGTGGCAAAAGCCGTCTGGCAGAAAGCCGTGTTGCAGAATATGAGCAGGCCGGACTACAGGTTGTTTATATTGCAACAGCCGAAGCGCTAGATGAAGAGATGGCTGCACGCTTGCAACATCATCGTGCCAATCGGCCGGCGCATTGGTTCACTTTGGAAGAGCCGGTGCACTTGGCGCAGGCGCTCAAGGAATATGCCGCGCCTGATCGTTGTCTGCTGGTTGATTGCCTCACGCTTTGGTTGTCGGCACTACTTTTTAAAGGCGAAGGTGGTGCGCAGTTAGAAACAGGATTGCCACTAACTTGCCCTAAATTCTGGGAAGAGCGTCAGGCGCTAATAGATGTGTTGCCCCAGCTGCCAGGTGAGATTGTGCTGGTGAGCAATGAAATCGGATCAGGTGTGGTGCCAGAAAATCGCCTGGCACGACGCTTTGCCGATGAGCAGGGCCGTTTAAATCAGGATGTCGCGGCACTTTGCGAGCGTGTGACATTATCTATTGCCGGTTTGCCACTGAGCTTGCGCGGTTAATTCAGGAAATTTATGCAACGCTTTAACATTGAACCCACAGCAGGCCCATTGGCGCAACAACTGCAAAATAAAATTGACGGCAAAACAAAACCGCTGGGGGCATTGGGCCAATTAGAATCATTGGCACAACAGATTGGTCTCATTCAGCAGACAGACGCTCCGAAATTAAGCGCGCCACAGATGCTGGTGTTTGCCGGTGATCATGGCGCAGCCAAAGCGGGCGTCTCGGCTTACCCGCAGGATGTGACCTGGCAGATGGTTGAAAACTTTCTCGCGGGTGGTGCAGCAATCAACGTCTTTACGCGTACTTATGGACTGCCGTTGGCCGTAGTGGACTGCGGCGTTGCGCATGAATTCGGTGAGCGTGATGGATTAATCAATTACAAGCTGGGTGCTGGTACAGCCAATTATCTAGAGACGCCGGCTATGACGGCGGCTCAATGCGCGCAGGCTATGGCTAACGGCGCAGCGCTTGTTGAACGCTATGCAAAAGCAGGTTGTAACGTGATTGGCCTCGGTGAGATGGGTATCGGTAACACGGCATCGGCCAGCTTGATTACTCATTGCCTGAGTGATCAACCACTGGATGCGTGCGTGGGTCGGGGCACAGGCTTGGATGACGCAGGGCTGAATCGCAAGCAGCAGTTGCTGGCACAAGCGTTGGTGCGTACCGGCAAGATGAGTGATCCGGCCAAGGTGCTGCAGGAATTTGGCGGTTTTGAAATTGCTACGATGGTCGGGGTCATTCTGGCAGCTGCCGAGCGCCGCATGGTGGTGCTGATCGACGGCTTTGTCGTTGGCGCCGCTGCGCTGGTTGCCTGCGCGCTCTATCCGGCAGCTCGTGACTATTGTGTGTATTGCCATCGCTCGGCAGAGGCTGGCCATCAGGTGCAATTAGCGGCAATGCGTGCTCAACCTTTGTTGGACCTGGGCATGCGTCTAGGCGAAGGCACTGGCGTTGCGTTGGCCTGGCCCCTGGTTCAGGGCGCCGTGGCATTCCTCAATGAGATGGCCAGTTTTGCATCGGCCGGTGTGTCAGAGAAAACCTGATCGAACATGATGAAGCTCTGGTTGATCCGGCACTTACCACCAGACGTCCCGGCGGGCGTTTGCTATGGGCAAACGGATTTATCACTGCAGACACCAGTGGCCCTTCAATCAGAGACGGTTGCAGCTTTGCGTCAGCAATTGCCATCATCATTGCCTGTCTTTAGTAGCCCGCTATTGCGTTGTGCCCAGCTTGCCGCAGTGATTGATCCACAACATGCGCTGGATATACGTCTGCAAGAGCTGAACTTCGGTGATTGGGAAATGCAGTCCTGGGATGACATTGGTCCGGGTGCGCTAGACGCCTGGGCGAATGATCTTGCAGGCTTTAGACCACCGAATGGCGAGACAGGATATGAATTGCAGCAACGCGTACTGGATTGGCTCAAGGAAGTGAGTGCAGAATGCACCGAAGCCATCGTTGTAACGCATGCGGGCGTTATCCGTGCCCTGCAGGCACATCATCAGGCATTGCCCGGAGCGCAGTGGCTCACATTACGTTATAACTATGGGCAGTTGATCTGTCTGGATTTCGCAGATGAGCAAATTCAGGCGGCACCGGTACAATAACGCCATGCCCGCAGATGCTATCAATCTTTCGCAAGTCCGCCGCGTTCTCGTAACCAAGTTGCGACATCACGGAGACGTGTTGCTTGCTTCGCCGGTGCTATCTGCGCTCAAAGCAGCGGCACCCCAGGTCGAAATTGATGCACTGGTTTATGCCGATACGGCAGAAATGCTGCAGGATCATCCAGACATGGTGCAGCTACATTGCATCGATCGTGGCTGGAAGAAACTTGGTCTGATCGGCCAGGGTGCCGCCGAGTGGGCATTGTTCAGCCAGATGAAAGCGCGTCAATACGATCTGATTATTCATTTGACCGAGCACCCGCGGGGCGCCTGGTTGTCCCGCTTGCTCAAGCCGCGCTATTCGGTGGCGCCTCGAGTCAATGGCCGTGGCCGTTTCTGGAAGAACAGTTTTACGCACTTCGTATCACCCATCATGGGGAGCGGGCGGCGCCATGTCGTTGAACAGAATCTCGATGCGCTGCGTCGCTTAGGTATACAGCCAGCGCCGGATCAACGTGCGCTGACATTAGTACCGGGTACCGATGCCGATGCGCATGTGAGTGTGCGTTTGCAGTCGCTGGGCGTGAAGCCGGGCGGGTTTGTACATCTGCACCCCCCCTCACGCTGGCACTTCAAATGCTGGACACCTGAAGGCTGGGCAGAAATCATTGCCCGCATCCGTGCGGCTGGCTGGCCCGTTGTGCTTACCGCTGCGCCGGGTGACAAGGAAGGCCGACTGATTGACCAGATTCAACAAGCCTTAGCTAAGCGTAATGAAGCACCCGCATTAAGTCTGGCGGGCGCATTGTCGTTAAAGGAACTGGGCGCTTTGACCGGGCAAGCTAAGCTGTTCGCTGGCGTTGATTCGGCGCCCATGCATATTGCTGCTGCCATGAAAACACCGGTGGTCGTTCTGTT
>ERZ1034361.1043-NODE-1043-length-15940-cov-3.203997_pt1 | contig 15940 bp, 16 predicted proteins | sample MGYA00520617_ERZ1034361 | MGnify/ENA primary metagenome ERZ1034361 (study PRJEB33736, sample SAMEA104284507) | Azolla filiculoides | biome: Urban; feature: Water surface; material: Ditch water | place: Netherlands | collected 2015-10-28 | depth 0-0.1 m ... | reverse complement strand
ATTGGAGTTATTGGTCAAGCTTCTCATGGTAATGAAGCAGATGCAATAGCTACAGATTTTAATGAGTTAAATTTAACTGGGTTGCCTGTTGTTGAACTTAGACCATTATATAAATTAGTATATGAATGTAAAAGCGCATATACAAATACACCTAAAGCTAGATTAACTAAAGTTATGGATTTAAGAGCAATCAAAGCAGTTCAACTACCATTAACATAATATTACAAAAGCAATATTTTGGTAGTATAAATAATATATCAGATTTAATTATATAGATGGATTTAAATGAAGAACTACAGACAACTAATCAAAGAATTGCCTTCAAAAAGTGTGGTGTTTGCCTTTGGCAGATTCAATCCACCAACAGTAGGGCATGAACTTCTATTTAAAGCAATAAAGAAAATTGCTCAGTCTCATGGTGCAGATCACATTATCTACGCATCAAGAACCCAAGATAAGAAAAAGAATCCATTATCAGTAGACCGTAAAATTCATTATTTGAATTTAATGTTTCCTGGTGTAAAATTTGTGGCAGCCAATGAAGAGGTTAGAACCTTCATGGAAGCAGCAAAACAATTAAATAAAAAATATAAAAATATTATCATGGTTGCAGGTTCTGACCGTGTACAAGAATATACTAAACTACTTAATAACTATAATGGTAAAGAGTTTAAGTTTGACACCATTCAAGTAATCTCTGCCGGCGAACGTGACCCTGATTCTGATGACGCATCTGGTATGTCTGCATCTAAAATGAGAACTGCCGCTTCTAAAGGCGACTTCAAAACATTTAAGAAAGGTTTACCTAGTTCTATTAGAGATCTAGATGGTAAACTATTAATGAATGAACTTCGTCAAGGCATGGGTCTTGAAGGTATTAAAGAACAAGTTAAATTTAGTGTTGATGAATTAAGAGAAAAGTACTTCAAAGGCGAGATCTATCATATAGGTGAAGTTGTTGAATCAGACGGAATCCAATATGAGATCATGGATAGAGGTAGTAATTATCTAACACTCATTGATGAATCTGGTAACATGTGTAAAAAATGGATTAAAGACGTGGCTATCGTAGAAGAGAAAAAAGGTCTTTGGGCAAACATTCATGCTAAACGTGAAAGAATCAAAAATGGTTCTAAAGAGCGTATGCGTAAACCTGGATCTGAAGGTGCACCAACTGCACAAGACTTTAAAGACTCCCAAGTTAAAGAAGATATACAACCTGGATATGCACCTAAAGAGATATCATTTAAGGGTTATACAACTAAGAATCTACATCATTCAGGCGATGCAACAAAAGCATTCCAAGAAACAATTCAAAGATATGGCCAACATGATCCAGTTGCAGTATTGAATGCTTTAAAAGCAACAGATACCTACATGAAATTAAATGATATGCACTTAGAACAAGGTAAAGCACCAGATGATTCTGAATTAAAATCATGGAGAGATGCTCATACTAAAGCAAGAGAGTCATTACAACGCATTGGTGAATTCCAACATCATATGGATTATTGGCATAATCATGATCACGAGATTCAAGATATGGAAACAGATTATACACCGGCTACGGTAGGAGCAGATATGGCAGAAGAAACAAATTCAGTTTTGTCTAATAAGACAATTAAGACTGGTGATAAATTAAAAGTAGCCAGAATTATTGGTTCATTCTTAGGAGTAGACAAAGTTGAAAGTATGTCTAGTCCAGAGCAAATCATTAATATGGGTTTACGTAAAGTAAGAAGCAAGCCATTAAATGCTGAGTCTATTTCTATCCTAACTAAGATGCTTGGTTTAGCTACTGAAGTTGATATCGATTACGACCACAAACTTACTCCACAAAAGATTAAAGAATCTATTGACTCAAGAGTTACAGTAGATAAAAAATCAGGCTATAATGCAGCTAAGGACGTTATGCGTTACACAGACTTTAAAAAATTACTTAAGATGAACAAAGGCGAAATCGCCGAAGCTAAACAAGTAAAAGACGGAATCGTTACAGATGACGATGATATGGATCCATTTGACTATGATGATAAAGTAGCTGGTGATCCTGATTCTAGAGAACCAGACGAAGGCCAAACTCCAACTGCAGTTGGTATTGCTTTAAAAGATTTAGAGAATAAAGGACCAGTTAATTCTGAGGTTGGTCATACATTAGGCCATGGCGCAGATTCTCAATTACGTCGTCGTAAAGTAAATTATCAAAGAGAATCATTTGAACTAGAAGAAGTTCAAGAAGACCTAGCATCTGCAGATTATAAAGTTAATCCAGATACTGGTCGTAAATATCGTGCCCATCAAATCAACTTTGCTAATAGTAAATCTGAAGGAAAACCTGACGATACTCCAAGCGAAAAAGAAGATGACAACGAATACAAACGTACCAATAAAAAGATGGCTGAAGCGGATGACAAAAAGAAATTAAAGAAAGATTATCCTATTAAAGCTGATCCTATCGGTGGTGGTAACCAGAAGCAAGGTTTCGATGCATTCTTTAATGAAGAAGCAGATGACGAAGAAGAGATTTCTGATAAAGATCTAGACGCAATGGTTAATAGTATTGATTCTATAGATGATATTATTGACGCGTATGACGATCATGAAATAGCTATTGTAGATGATGAAACCGGAGAAGAGATCGAAGCTGATCTTAAAGAAGAGTTAATCATGGAAGTTCTATCTAGAATGGAACGTATTAAAGCTAAAATGAGATTTGCAAAAACTAAATCTAAACGTGAACGTAAAGTATCTCTTGCGCTAAAACGCCATTCAGATACAAGTACTATTAATAAACGTGCAAGACGTCTTGCTATTAATCTAATGAAACAACGCATTGCTAAGAAACCACTTGATAAGCTTTCTATATCTGAAAAAGAACGTTTAGAAAAAATTGTTGCAAAGCGTAAAACAGTTATTAATCGTTTAGCTATGAAATTGGCATCTAGAGTTCGTAAAGTTGAGAATGACCGTTTGTCACATCATAAGTACACAAAGAAATAAAAGGAATAAATATAACATGAACGAATTAAGCACAGCAATAAAGATCGCCCTTGCTAACATCTATGTGATGTACTTCAAGGCCCATGCCTATCACTGGAATGTAGAAGGTCCGAACTTCTCTGATTACCATGGATACTTTGCCACAGTATACACTGATGTATATGGTTCTGTAGATCCTATGGCTGAGAATTTAAGAAAGTTAGATGTTTATGCTCCTATTAGTTTAAACGCTCTATTTGGATATAAGACATCATTTGAAGATGACGTTATGCCAACTAGATATAATGAAATGTTTAACAATCTATACGCTTCAAACGCAGGAGTGATTGAAGCACTTAATAAAGTATATGAATTGGCTACAGCAGAAAATGAACAAGGTATTGCTAACTTTGTAGCTGAAAGAATTGATACACATAAAATGCATGCATGGCAATTAAAATCACTATCGAAAAACGTTGGAGCGTAACATGAAATCATTCTTAGATTTACAATTAGAAGTATTATCAAAGGACGCAGATGCTGGTAAATGGATTGACGACTTTGTTAAGTCAGATGATCCTAAGTTTGCTGGTAAGTCTGCCGAGAAACGTAAACAAATGGCTCTTGCTGCTTATTACGCTAAACAAAAGAATGAAGGTGTTAAACAAGTTCGTGGCGACGATTCATTACAATATGAAGAAGTTGAGTTAGACGAAGCTTCTAGAGCAGAGACTGGTGAATTATTTAAGAGTTTAGTTAATAAAGCCCATGCATCTTCAGAAGCAGGTAATCATACTCAAGCTAAGAGACATTTAGCTAATGCACAAACTGCTAGATATGGTATCTTGGCAAAACATATGGCAAAACATCAAGCAAGTTTTGATAAGTATAAAGAATTAAAACATTCTTATACTAATTCCGATGAGCCCGTTAGAGAAGATTATCACGTAGTTGCTAATAATTCATACTATGGTGATAAACAAGAACCAGTTAAATTGAGTTCACATAAAACTAAAGATGAAGCTGATGCAGCTTTAGCTAAACATAAATCCGCATCTAAAACCGAAGGTGGTAATAGATCTAGATGGCATAAAACAGTTGACGATGCCGGTCTTAAGAAACATATGAATGAAGATATTAGTATTGACGAGGCACATAAAATTAATGACAGAGTAGAAATCGTTAAAGGATCTTCTAAGGGTATCACTGGTCATATTGGTGAGATTCGCCATGGCGCATTTAAAGGTGCACCTAAAGAATATACAGTATATCATGGTGAACATGGTGCTACTCGTGTTAGTAAAGAACATATTAGAAAACTTAAAGAAGACGTTAATGAAGACTACCATGTAGTAGCCAATAACTCTTACTATGGTGATAAACAAGAGCCAGTTAAATTAAGTTCACATAAATCTAAAGATGAAGCTGATGCCGCTTTAGCTAAACATAAGGCAGCATCGAAAACTGAGGGTGGTAATAGATCTAGATGGCATAAAGTAGTTGATAGTGCTGGTCTTAAGAAACATATGGATGAAGATATTAGTATCGATGAAGAGAATCTTGACGAGTTATCTAATAAACTATTAAATAGATATTCTAAGAAAGCTGAAAAAGAAGCTGGTAAGAATTTCATGGCTGCTGATCGTGCTCAAGATCGTGGTAACTATGATAAAGCACAAGCTCATATGGATAAAGCGGATAAAAGAGCTTCAGGTGTTTATAGAGCACAATCTAAAATTAAAGAAGAGTCAGAGTCAGTTGAAGAATCTAGAGGCCATAAAATTCTTGCTACCAAATTGGCTGATATGGATCGCATGAAAAATGTACAAATTCCTACACCACAAGAACGTAAAGCTGAATTAGAAAAACAACAACAGGGTAAAAAAGAAATGAAAGAAGCCATAGATACAGTTAAGAAAGATGCATCAGGTAAAGTAATTGCTTGGTCACATGAGGGTGATTGGGAAAAACAATCAACTAAGAACAAACAAGGTCAAGGCAAAGCTGCTAATCTTGCAGGTAAAGCTCTTAAGAAAACTAAAGAGTTAGCAAAAGAAGAAGTTGAAGAAGATATTAATGAATCTGCATGGGGTAAAGACAAGATGACTAGTCTTCGTCAAGCGCATGATCGTCATATGGAAAAAGCTCTTGCTGCTAATAAAGCAGGTGATGACGAAGCAACTAAAGTTCATCAACGTAAAATGCAAATGATTCAAGGTAAGATGCAGAAGCTTAAACAAAACGAAGAAGTTGAATTAGGCGAAGAATGTGAAATCTTATTAGGCGAAGCTGCATATACTGATGTTGCTGCAGTTAGAGCAAAGTATAAAGAAAACGAATCTGACAATCGCCATACAGAAAATGCAGAGTTACTTGCAAAACATTTTGGTTCAAAAAGCGATCAAAATAAAGTAGCTAAGGCTAAAGCTTATAGAGATAGAAACGGTGGTTATAGCGGTGATGCAGAAGGTCGTATGCATTCTAATCTAGCTCATGAAGTTCATAGTAAACTATATCATCACATTAAAGAAGAAGCTGAAGAGTTAGATGAATTAGACAAAAAGACTTTAGGTTCTTATATCTCTAAATCACATGATCAACTAATGAAACATACTGGTTCAGTTAACATGAAATTTGGTCGTGGAGATAAAGATGCAGTTGCTTATTCTCTTGACAAAACTGCTTTAAGAAAAACTGCTAACCGTACTAAGGGTATGGATACTGCAATCTCTAAACTAACTAAAGAAGAAGTTGAAGAGTACATGCAAACCGAAGCGTTTGATCAACTTGATGAGATCTCAAAAGATACTCTAAGATCATATGTGCATAAAGCAGCAACCGATATCGGTTTCCGCGGTTTAGATGCAGGTAGACAAGCAGGTAACCCAGAAGATAAAGATGCCCGTTCTAAAAACTTTAAATCTATGGCTAAACGTGTAACTGGTATTGATAAAGCCGCCGCAAAACTAACAAAAGAGGACACAGAACCAATGTTAACCTATTCAGAATTTATGGCTCAATTGGCCGAAGGTAAAGCTGATGACTTAAGAGATAAGTTAGCAGCTGACCGTGAAAGAAGACTTAATAATTATGACTATAGCAAAGAGAAGGATCACAAATCTTCTAATGTTCAGAAAGTTAAAGGACATAGCTATGGCGCTGGTGAAGATAATGAAGAAGGCGAGGACGATGTAAAAACGGCTAAACCTGAAGCACCAAAACGCGGACGTGGCCGTCCTGCTGGATCAAAATCTGGCGCTAGAGTTTAATATAAATAAAAATAACAAGGAGTAATTCAAATGGCTTTATGGAATAAAACGGATGCTGATGCATCAAAACCAAAATATCTATCTGACGCTGATAAAGCGCGTGCAGTATTTGTTTCTATTGAAGAAGCAAACCTAAAAACAAATAAAGACAAAGGCATCACTGGTACTGGTTGGTGGTTATTTTCAGAGTACACAGATTCTAACGGTTCAACCAGATACAAAGCTGAAAATTTAGTTGCAATGGCAGTAGCAAACTCAGTTTCTGGCGATGCAGCAGATGATGCTATCGTTGCTGATGCCGAAGTTACTATCACAATCGTTACTCAACCTACAAATGAATGGTTCTATGAAGGAAATCCAGGCACATTTACTGTAGCTGCAACAGCATCAGCTGGTACAGTTACGTATCAATGGCAAACTAAAGCCAATACACCAGGTGCAAACTGGACTAATATCGATGGTGCAAATTCTGATTCATATACCGCAACTGATATTGATGTAGTAGCTGAAGACAATACTTTATTCCGTGTTGTTTTAGGTTCTACTTCAGGCGCAGTTAAAGTAACTTCTGATGAAGTACGTGCACGTTACGATTAATTTAATTGGGGGCTAGTCCCCCATTTTTGATATGGATAATATTATTACTGAAGAAAACTTTTTATTGCATGCGATGCATCATTATGATAATCCGCAATGTACAAGTTTAATTGAATTTGAAGAAGATCTGAAAAGATTTCTATATCTTAAAAAATTATTATATAGATATAAAACAAATAACGAATTAAGGGAGCGATTAATCCTAAATCACATTATAGTCTTATATAATGTGTTCGGTGACGTCGCTACTTATATGTTATTTTCAAAGATTGATGAAGATTGTTGGGATACATTAACTACATTCTTAGTATACTTACAACGAATGCCAGAAGCAATCCCTGAATTGGATATTAAGTTATCTAATATCATACTAGATGAAACCATAATAGATGTACTAAGGAAAATTTAATGCCTCGTATTGTAGATAATTTAATAGCATACAAAATACTACAAATGCTGATTACTCCGTTCCCGGAGACAAAGGCGTTTAAGCTTGGTATTATTGACGCTGAGGGGCACAATTTAATTAAGACATCTAAGTTAGATTCAGAGCAAAAAGATGCATATACATATCTTACTCGCTTAGTATTTAATATTAAAAAGATTTTAAACCGTCTTCCAGGCGGTGAAAGTAGAACAAAGAATCTTATAGCTGCTTTGTGGTTAGTTAAAGAATCTTATAATAGTAGAACTACTCCGCTTGCTGAGCATGTTGAGCATTTAATTAAAATGTTAGATAATGTTACTTTAGTAGAAGAAGAGATTGAAGTAAATCAATTCTTTGAAGCAAAGATCGAAGAAGATGATGGCGGTGGATCTGCTGCTATGGGTATTGGTGCTCCAGGTGGTACCATTCCTAATATTACTGGTGCTGGTGTTTCAACAGATAAACCCGTACCTAAGCCAAAAGACTTGTATAAGTATAAGAAGAAAAACGGTGGTGTACTTTCATTAACTCGTAGAGCTAAACAGGTGGAATAATATGTGGATTTTGTCATGGTTACCAGATAGTTGGATGTTTTATATTATATCTTTAATATGTTTACTTGGAGTAGTTGGTTATGTATTAGGAATGTTTGGTGGAATATTACCAATGCTAAAACCATATGCAAATACTCTTAAGTTGGTATCTATCGTAGTAATGTTATTGGGTATCTATTTGGCAGGCGGTTATAATACCGAAATCAAATGGAGAGACCGAGCCAAAGAATTACAAGCAGAAATTGATAAGAAAAATGTTAAGTCAGATGCTGCTACAAAAGAAGTAGTTATTAAATATGTAGAGCGCGTGAAGGTGATCAAGGAGAAAAGTAATGCTAATGTTAAAGAAGTCACAAAGTATATCACTAAAGAGGTTGATGCTGGTTGCGTCATTCCTGATGATTTCCGGTTGCTCCACTCTCGTGCCAGTGGCAACGAAATTTCCGACACCTCCAGCGGAGCTAATGACACCAGCCCCAAGTAGTCTCCAAGATATAGATGCAAAAGAACCATTAACTCTTAGTGGTTTAATCAAGACCATGTTTACTAATTATGGTATTTACTTTGAAACAAAAGAAAAATTAGACCTATTACAGGAATGGGTTAGAACTCAGGAAAATATCTATAATGAGCATTGATGCCCAAGTAAAAGTCCTAGAATCAGTTGTAGGGCGTTTAGACACCAACATTGAGAAACTTACAGAACTATCTAATAGTATTAGTAAGCTTCTTGCGGTCCACGATTCTCGTATAGATTCTTTAGAAAAAGTTCATAATAGAACCGATGAAGACATCAAAGAAATCCATTCAAGAGTTACTACTATCTCTAGAGAGATCTGTGATAAAATCGATCAAGTAGAATCTATTATCGAACAGCGTTTAAGAGAAGCCGGTGAAGCTTCAGCAAAAGGCCATGCAGAGATTAAAGCAGATATTGAAAACAAAATCAATACTTTAGCTGCTCGTGTGGGTGTTTTAGAAACATGGAGATGGTTAGTTATTGGTGGAGCAACAGTTATTGGTTACTTCGGTGAGAAACTGTTTAAACTATTTAGCTAAACCCCTTATAGATATAATATCATACCCCAGAATTAAAGTACAATTTATTTAGTGTAAAAAGTAGTGTACATTAAATAGAATATAGTGTATAATCTTCATATGAGTGGAGAATTATATGCTTTATATTGATACCAAGTTCGTCTCGTTACTGTCGTACAAACTAAGAAACTTCAAACAGAAGTCAACCAATTATTGGAACTTCTCTTGCCCAATCTGTGGCGACTCAAAGAAAGATCCTCGTAAAGCTCGTGGTTATGTGATGCTTCATAAGACAGTTCTTATGTATAAGTGTCATAACTGTGGTCTATCATGTAACTTCGGTAATCTATTAAAACGTGTAGACTCTGGTCTCTATGCAGATTATGTGCTTGAACGTTATAAAGAGAATACATCAAATCATAATGATCACGTGAAAGTAACCCTAGAAGACATCTATCCTGTAGAACTAAAAGATGGTGTATTAGATTCTATTAATTCAGTTGATAGTCTTCCAGTAACTCACCCAGCATTATCTTACCTAATCAAACGTAAGATCCCTAGAGATAAGTGGAAACTATTCTACTTTGCTCCTAAATTCAAAACCTTTACTAATGTAGCTCTCGGTAAGAATAAATTCTCATCTATGGAGAACGATGTACCACGTTTGGTTATTCCATTCTTTAATGAGCATGGTAAATGTTTCATGTTTCAAGGTCGGGCGTTTGGTAATGAAGAACCTAAGTACTTCTCTATTAAGATTGATGATGATGCCGAAAAGGTTTATGGTCTAGAAAGAGTAGACTACGCTAAACGAGTCTATGTAACTGAAGGCCCAATCGATTCATTATTCTTACCTAATGGGTTGGCAGTTGCTGGTTCTAGTCTTGATATAGAGATCTTTAGAAGTATTAAGAGTAATGTAACCCTAATCCCAGATAATGAACCGCGCAATAAAGAGATCATGAAGCAAGTAAAAGGTTACATCGATAATGGTTATCCAGTTTGTTTATGGCCAGATAATGTAACAGAGAAAGATATTAATGAAATGGTTTTATCTGGTAAATCCCCGGAGTCAGTTTTAGAAACCATAAATAAAAACACCTACCAAGGTTTAGCAGCACAACTTAGATATAATGAATGGAGAAAATGTTAATGAGCGAAGAAAATTTAGTAGAAGAAATCCTTGATGCACCAAAAATTCCTGTAACGTTTAAAGAGAAATGGGAAGCAGAAAGAATTGAAAAGCGCGCAAAGAAAAAAGCTAAGAAAGCTCTTGTTGATAAAGGATATGATCCTGCAATTGCAGCCAATCTAGTAAAAACTGCAACAAAGAAAGTTGTATCCAATAAACCAGTAAAGAAATCAGCGGGTAGAGGTCGATAATGAAAGTTAAGTTAATTAGTTATAGTCATCCAACAACGGAGATGGCACAAGATGGTCTAGAAAACGTACAGGATCTTATTGCATTCTGTGCACGAGTATCTAACCCAACCAATCAACTTAATATGGAAACATCAGAGAAGTTAATTAAGTATCTTATTAAACATAAGCACTGGTCTCCATTGGAAATGGTTTCTGCTTGTATGGAAATTGAAACTACCCGTGATATTGCTAGACAGATCCTACGTCATCGTTCATTCTCATTCCAAGAGTTCAGTCAACGATATGCAGATCCAACCAAAGATCTAGACTTTGTAACTCGTGAAGCTCGTCTTCAAGATACAGTCAATCGTCAGAACTCAGTTGAGACTGAAGATACGGACTTAAAAATACTCTGGGAAGAAGCTCAATTAGCAGTTATTGATAGGGCCAAACAAGCATATAAATGGGCAATCGATAATGGTATTGCTAAGGAACAAGCACGCGCAGTTCTTCCTGAAGGTTTAACTGCTTCTCGTATGTACATGAATGGTACTTTACGTTCTTGGATTCATTTCATTGAGATCCGTTCTGGTAATGGTACTCAAAAAGAACATATGGAAGTAGCAAGAGAGTGTGCATGTGCTATTGCAGCAATATTCCCAATGGTTGGAGACTTTGTAAATGACTAAATTAACTAACAAAAAACCTAAAGTTTTAGTGACCGGGGCCACCGGTTACATCGGATCTCACGTTTGTAAGGTGCTTTTTGAGCGTGGTTATGAAGTAATAGGATTAGACATCAATCTTGAACAGAATGATGTTTCTAAGTGGGTTGATCGTATAATCTTTGCAGATGTTCGTGGTGTAGATGTAGATGAGAAGTTTGATGCTATTGTCCATCTAGCTGGTGTCATTTCTGTTGAAGAATCAATGACTATGCCTTCTCATTATTATGATACTAATTTAAATGGCACTATGAATATGCTATCGCAGATCGATAAGGATACTCATTTCATATTTGCTTCTACGGCAGGTGCATTTGATGCTCAATCTCCATATGCAAAATCAAAAGTTGCAGCTGAAGATGTTATTAAAGAACAAGCAGAAGGATATACAATATTCCGTTTCTTTAATGTTGCAGGTTCTGATGGTGAGAATATGCAACAAGGCAATGCTACCCATTTAATTCGTATTGCATCTGAATGTGCAGCTGGTACTAGATCACATATGAGTATTTTTGGTTCTGATTATGATACAAAAGATGGTACATGTGTTCGCGATTATATCCATGTGGTAGATCTTGCTTCAGCTATTGAAGCCGCTATCGCAACCGGTCCTAAAAATACACCATATGAATGTATTGGATCTGGTAAAGGTTATACCGTTAAAGAAGTTATTGAAACTATGAAAAATGTTTCAGCATCAAACTTTGAAGTTAAGATGGTAGGTCGCCGTGATGGAGATCCTGCTAGTTTGTCTATTGCAAACCAATTTGATGGGTTACGGATTACTCATACCCTAGATGATATGTGTAGATCTGCATGGTTGGCCGAACTAAAAAGAAATGGTGTACTTTAATTCAGTTCTATGTTATAATGTAAGTATTAAGTGGAGATTTTATGAATATTTTGATTACCGGAATGAATAAGCTACAATGCACTAGAGACTTCTATGAGTCTCAGCAGCTTAAGGTAGTTCCATCACATTACTCATTGATTCGTTGTCTAGAAGATATGGGCCATACAGTAACCCAAAGACCGGTAGAAATCGGTGAGACTCTAGATGAATATGATGAAGTAATTGTATTCATTCATAATCCATCTGGTTTTGCTGGTTATGTCTATAATGCACTTTGGGCAATATCACAAAAGCCAGATTGTATTCTAGCATTTGACGATTGGCAAGTAGATTCTATCTATTCTGGTTTATTAGCTTTAGAAGATCCAGATAAGATGTTTAGACCATACGTTAAAGATTCTCATGTGTTAATTCCAGATAACATTGAATCATATGAAAAAGTATTTGATGCTGCAATTGATTTGATTGAATCTAAAAAGAATCGTATGTTAATCTCTGCATTCTCTGGTGGTGATCTATCTCTATTGATTGATTATCCTAAAGAATTACTATTTGCATATAACCCAAATCCATATCATTTGAATCGTCAACCTCAAGAAATGGGTGGTACATTATTCTTTGATGAAACCCCTGCCCCTAAAGAGTTTGTATTCAACTTTGCCGGCCTTGTTCAAGATAAGACTAAGAAATGGTTAAAGGCTCAAGGTGTAGATAAACATTCATGGCCGTTGAAGCAATACGGTTCACGTAAGGATGGTCAAGATCGTGTAACTGAAGATGTAATGGTAACAATCTACTCTCAACAATGGGGTATTTTAATGCCAGGTTATTTCCATGCTGGATCTGGTTGGTGGAGAGCTCGTCCATTACAGGTTGCAGATGCTGGTTCTATTCTGATTGGTGAACCAAAAGAAATGATGTTATATTATGGTGATGAACAACTTGCTAATATTAAAGCGCAAGATATTGTTTCTCTATCTGATAAATTCTTAAAAGATATTGCTGCTAGCCAAAAAGAAGCCATATATAGATTACATCCTTTAGATAAAGAAGTACAAAAAGCGGAGTTGAATGCATGTCTAAAATCTTAGTAGTTGGTGCTGGTTTCTCTGGTGCAGTAATTGCCCGTACACTTGCCGAGGCTGGTCACTTTGTTACTGTAATCGATAAGAGAGACCATGTTGGTGGTAATTGTTATGACTATGATAATGAGCATGGTATAAGAGTACACAAATATGGTCCTCATATCTTCCATACTAACAATAAAGATGTAGTTGATTGGGTATCTCGGTTTGGTGAATGGGTACCTTATCAACATAAAGTAAAAGCTATCCTTAAGGATGGTCGTTACGTTACTCTTCCGGTTAATAAAGAAACTAAAGAGATTGTTGGTGAAGAGAATATCATCGACACATTCATTAGACCATACACTAAGAAAATGTGGGCTAAAGATATTGAAGAACTAGATCCTTCTATTCTATCTCGAGTACCTGTTCGTGATGATATGAATGAACTGTATTTCCCAAACGATGAATATCAAATCATGCCAAAATATGGTTACACTGCAGTGTTCGAAAACATTTTTGACCACGATGATATTGACGTAAAACTAGGACTTGATTATGACAAAAAGCTTAACGCAGAATTCGACTTTATCTTTAATAGTATGCCAATTGATCAGTATTTTGATTACTGCCATGGGGAGTTACCATATCGATCAATTAAATTCCATCACGTGGATTTACCTAGTCCTTCTATGCTTCCAGTTCCTTGTGTTAATTTTACTCATGAAGGCCCATATACTAGAATGACTGAATGGAAAAACTTCCCCAACCATGGGGTTAATGATTCTATGACTAGTCTTACTTACGAAGAACCTTGTGATTATAAAGAAAATAATTTTGAAAGATATTATCCAGTTAAGGACCTGGGAGGCGAGAACAGAGATATATATAAAAAGTACAGAGAAATGACTCCCTCTAATATGGAGTTTATCGGTCGCTGCGGTCTATATGCCTATTTGGATATGCACATGGCGATTTCTTCGTCTTTGGCAACAGCAAAAGAATTTTTGAAGAGAGATACATTATGAAAGTAGGATTTACTTGTAGTACATTTGATTTATTGCATTCTGGTCATGTTGCTATGCTAAGGGAAGCAAAGGAACAATGTGATTATCTTATTTGCGGATTACAAACGGATCCGTCTATAGATAGAAAAGAAAAGAACTCTCCAGTACAAACCATTGTAGAACGTCAAGTACAATTGGCCGCAGTAAAATATGTAGATGAAATAATTGTATATGAGACTGAAAGGGATCTTGAAGACATCCTAGAAATGTTTCATATAGATATAAGAATACTAGGTGATGAGTATAGAGATAAAGATTTTACAGGTAAAGATATCTGTAAACGAAGAAGTATTCAATTATATTTTAACAAAAGAGAACACCGATTCTCATCATCGAGTTTAAGAAAACTAATAGCTGAACGAGCTAAGTTAACAGAATAATAACAATTGAGGTAATTATGGTAGACACCGTCCACGGTATTAAGGTAGACTATTCACGCGATTCATTATTTGATGAATTAGGTATGATTAGATTAAAGGAGAGTTATTTAAGAGATGATGAAACTTCCCCACAAGAAAGGTTTGCGTACGTTAGTTCCACGTTTGGTAGTGATCCTAAGCATGCTCAGCGTCTTTATGAGTATTCATCTAAACACTGGTTATCTTATGCCACTCCTATCCTATCTTTCGGCCGTTCTAAGCGCGGCTTACCTATTTCATGTTTCCTAAATTACATTGAGGACACTGCTGAAGGTCTAGTAGATAATCTATCAGAGACCAATTGGTTGTCAATGATGGGAGGCGGTGTTGGTATCGGTTTTGGTATCCGTTCTGCAGATGCAATCTCTACTGGTGTAATGCCTCACCTAAAAATCTATGACGCTTCATCATTGGCTTACCGTCAAGGTAAGACGCGTCGTGGTTCTTATGCAGCTTATTTAAATATCGATCATCCCGATATTATTCAATTCATTGAGATGCGTAAAGCAACTGGTGATCAGAATATGAAGGCATTGAATCTGCATCATGGTGTTAATATTTCTGATAAGTTTATGGATATTATTGAAGCATGTATGTTAGAATTGCGTATGCAGACCGGTGAACCATATCTACATTTTATTGATGAGTCAAACCGTAAATTACCACAGCACTTAAAAGATCTTGGTCTTAAAGTGCATCAATCGAACTTATGTTCAGAGATTATTTTACCAACAAATGAACAACGTACTGCCGTTTGTTGTTTATCTAGTTTAAATTTGGAGTACTATGATGAGTGGAAGAATAATGACAGATTTCTTCTTGATGTTGCAGAGATGTTGGATAATGTGTTACAGTATTTTATCGATAATGCTCCTGATACTATTTCTCGCGCCCGCTATTCTGCTAGCCGTGAGCGCAGCATTGGCATCGGAGCTTTGGGCTGGCATGCTCTACTTCAAAAGAAAGGTATTCCCTGGGAAAGCGCGTTAGCAACGGGATTAAACAAAGGTATATTCAAATATGTTAGGGATAGATTAGATGAAGCAAACAAAGTATTGGGTCAAGAACGGGGCGAGGCGCCAGACGCAACTGGAACAGGCAATCGTTTTTCTCATCTTATGGCTATTGCTCCTAACGCTTCCAGTTCTATTCTCATGGGGAACACTAGTCCTAGTATCGAACCTTTCAGGGCTAATGCTTATAGACAAGATACTCTAAGTGGATCTCATCTACATAAGAACCAATACTTAGATGCTATTATTAAAACTGAATCAGAAAAACATAATGCTGGATGGTATGACGAAACGTGGTCCTCTATTATTGCTAATGATGGTTCAGTACAACATCTAACATGGATGGATGATTATACTAAAGATGTTTATAAAACATCAATGGAGATCGATCAACGTTGGGTAGTACAACATGCTGCCGACCGACAGGAATATATAGATCAGGCACAGAGTTTAAATGTATTCTTCAGACCAGATAGTAACATTAAGTATATCCATGCGGTTCACTTTATGGCTTGGAAAAATAAACTTAAAACTATGTACTACTGCCGTTCTGATAAGATCGCTAAGGCAGAT
>ERZ1034361.1042-NODE-1042-length-15943-cov-5.830959_pt1 | contig 15943 bp, 19 predicted proteins | sample MGYA00520617_ERZ1034361 | MGnify/ENA primary metagenome ERZ1034361 (study PRJEB33736, sample SAMEA104284507) | Azolla filiculoides | biome: Urban; feature: Water surface; material: Ditch water | place: Netherlands | collected 2015-10-28 | depth 0-0.1 m ... | reverse complement strand
GGTTTCGCAGCCCTGACCGTCGTTGGTGACGGCGATGGCGGCATCGGCATGGGCAAGGGCAAGTCCCGCGAAGTGCCCGTGGCTGCTCAGAAGGCAATGGAAGAGGCGCGTCGCAAGATGGCCAAGGTCAGCCTGAAGAACGGCACCGTGCATCACACTGTCATGGGCCGTCACGGCGCCACGACCGTGATGATCCAGCCGGCACCGGAAGGTACGGGCATCATCGCCGGCGGCGCCATGCGCGCTGTCTTCGAAGTTGTCGGTGTGACCAACGTGGTGGCCAAGGCTCACGGCTCGACCAATCCTTACAACATCGTGCGTGCCACCATCGACGGTCTGTCGAAGGTCAATACGCCGTCGGAAATCGCCGCCAAGCGTGGTCTTCCGATTGAACGGGTTCTGGGGTAAGTCATGGCTGACAAGAAAATCACAGTGAAGCTCGTCAAGAGCATCATCGGCACCAAGCAGGACCACCGCGCCACCGTGCGTGGTCTGGGTCTGCGCAAGCTGAACAGCACCTCTGAACTGGTGGATACGCCGTGCGTGCGCGGCATGATCCAGAAGGTTCAGTATCTCGTCAAGGTTGAGGGTTAAGCCATGCGTCTGAATACCATCAAGCCGGGTGAAGGCTCCAAGAAGGCCGCCAAGCGCGTCGGTCGTGGCATCGGTTCTGGCCTCGGCAAGACCTGCGGTCGCGGTCACAAGGGTCAGAAGTCCCGTTCGGGCGGTTTCCACAAGGTCGGCTTCGAAGGCGGTCAAATGCCTTTGCAGCGTCGCCTGCCGAAGCGTGGCTTCAACTCGCTGACGCGTGCCCGCAATTACGAAGTGCGCCTGACCGATCTCGAGCGTCTGCCGGTTGAAGAGATTGATCTCCTCGCCCTGCAGGTCGCCGGTATCGTTCCGGGTGACGCTCTCTCCGCCAAGGTCATCCTGTCGGGCGCCATCGCCCGCAAGGTTATCCTCAAGGGCGTGGGCGCTACCAAGGGTGCCAAGGCCGCGATCGAAGCCGCTGGCGGCTCGGTCGTTGTCGCTGAGTAAGACAGGGAAAGGTTAGAACGTTGGCAGCAAATCCCAATACCGTTGGCAAGGGTGGCAAGTTCGGCGATCTCAAGCGCCGGCTTTGGTTCCTGCTTGGCGCGCTGGTCGTATACCGCATTGGCGCCCATATTCCGGTTCCTGGGATCGACCCCAACGCGCTGGCCGAACTCTTCAATTCGCAACAGGGCGGCATCCTGGGCATGTTCAACATGTTCTCGGGTGGTGCCTTGTCGCGATTCACCATTTTTGCACTGGGGATCATGCCGTACATTTCGGCCTCGATCATCATGCAACTGATGAGTGTCGCCAGTCCGCAACTCGAAGCCCTGAAAAAAGAGGGTGAAGCCGGACGTCGCAAGATTACGCAATACACCCGTTACGGCACCGTTATCCTTGCGCTATTCCAGGGGCTGGGTATCGCTGTTGCGCTGGAAGCGCAGGCCGGGCTGGTTAACGATCCGGGCTTCATGTTCCGTCTGACCACGGTGTCGACGTTGCTGACCGGCACAATGTTCCTGATGTGGCTGGGTGAGCAGATTACCGAGCGTGGTCTGGGCAACGGCATCTCGATCATCATTTTTGCGGGTATCGCTGCTGGCTTGCCGAGCGCGATTGGTGGCTTGCTTGAACTGGTCCGTACCGGTGCCATGCATCCCCTGACAGCCCTGATTATCTGTCTGCTGGTTGTAGCAGTGACTGCATTTGTCGTCTTCGTGGAGCGTGGCCAACGCAAGATTCTGGTCAATTACGCCAAGCGCCAGGTCGGCAACAAGATCTACGGTGGCCAGAGTTCGCACCTGCCGCTCAAGCTGAACATGTCGGGCGTCATCCCGCCGATCTTCGCCTCGTCGATCATCCTCTTCCCGGCTACCCTGGCGGGCTGGTTCGGCTCAGGTGAGTCGATGAGCTGGCTCAAGGACATCGCCGGCACCCTTTCGCCGGGCCAGCCGATCTACGTGATGCTGTACGCCGCCGCGATCGTTTTCTTCTGTTTCTTCTACACCGCGCTGGTCTTCAACTCCAAGGAGACCGCCGACAACCTGAAGAAGAGCGGCGCCTTCGTCCCGGTGATCCGTCCCGGCGAACAGACGGCCCGCTACATCGACAAGATCCTGATGCGCCTGACGCTGATCGGCGCGGCTTACATCACGGTGGTCTGTCTGTTGCCCGAATTTTTGATTCTGAAGTGGAACGTTCCGTTCTACTTCGGTGGTACTTCTCTGTTGATTATCGTCGTTGTGACCATGGACTTCATGTCCCAGGTTCAGGCATACGTGATGTCGCACCAGTATGAAAGCTTGCTGAAGAAGGCAAATTTCAAAGGCGCACCGATGATCAAGTAATCGCCTATGGCAAAAGAGGATTACATCGAAATGCAAGGGGAGGTTGTTGAAAACCTCCCAAACGCGACCTTCAAGGTCCGGTTGGAAAATGGCCATATTGTGCTTGGGTTCATTTCCGGAAAGATGCGAATGCACTACATCCGCATACTTCCCGGTGACAAAGTGACCGTGCAATTGACGCCGTATGATTTAAGCAAGGCCCGGATCGTTTTCCGGGTCAAGTAAAAGAGTTCTCTACGCAATAAACCGCAGGGCAAGGAATCACGGCTGCTTCCAAGCCCTCGCAGACGAGGAGTTAAACATGAAAGTGCAACCTTCAGTGAAGCGCGTGTGTCGCAATTGCAAAGTCATCCGTCGCAAGGGTGTCGTGCGCGTCATTTGCAAGGACCCGCGTCACAAGCAGCGCCAAGGCTAATGGCTGTGGCGTCGGCATTTGTTAATTTTGAAATAGTGGAGTGATTCGATGGCCCGTATCGCAGGGGTAAACATTCCGAACCATCAGCATGCAGAAATCGCCTTGACCGCGATTTTCGGCATCGGCCGTACCCGCGCACAAAAGATTTGTGACGCGGCCGGCATCGTTCGTTCTACCAAAATGAAAGACCTGTCCGATGCGGACATGGATCGTCTGCGTGACGAAGTAGGCAAGTTCACCGTTGAAGGTGACCTGCGCCGCGAAGTCACAATGAACATCAAGCGTTTGATGGACCTCGGTTGCTACCGTGGCCTTCGCCATCGCAAGGGCTTGCCCTGCCGTGGTCAGCGCACCCGTACCAATGCTCGCACTCGCAAGGGTCCGCGCAAGGCCATTGCTGGCAAGAAGTAATAGGGACAGAACATGGCAAAGACTGCTACCAAAGTTCGCAAAAAGGTTAAAAAGAACGTTGCTGAGGGCATCGCCCACATTCACGCATCGTTCAATAACACCATCATCACCATTACCGATCGTCAGGGCAATGCACTGTCCTGGGCTACCTCCGGTGGTGCCGGCTTCCGCGGTTCGCGTAAGTCCACCCCGTTTGCCGCCCAGGTTGCTGCTGAAGCCGCTGGCAAGGCTGCTCAGGAATGTGGCGTCAAGAATATTGAAGTCCGTATCAAGGGCCCTGGCCCTGGTCGCGAGTCTTCCGTCCGTGCGCTCAATGCGCTGGGCATGAAGATTACTTCCATTTCCGACGTGACGCCGGTGCCGCACAACGGTTGCCGTCCGCCCAAAAAGCGCCGCATTTAAGGAGAAAGACAAGTGGCTCGTAATCTCGATCCGAAATGCCGTCAGTGCCGCCGCGAAGGCGAAAAGCTGTTCCTGAAGGGCGAAAAGTGTTTTACCGATAAATGTGCCATCGAGCGTCGTTCGTATGCTCCTGGCCAGCATGGCCAGAAGTCTGGCGCCCGTCTGTCCGACTACGGCGTTCACCTCCGTGCCAAGCAGAAGATTCGTCGTGTTTACGGCGTCCTCGAAGGCCAGTTCCGCAAGACGTTTGCCGAAGCTGACCGTCGCAAGGGCCAGACCGGTGAAAACCTGCTGCAATTGCTCGAAGCTCGCCTCGATTCCGTCGCCTACCGTATGGGTTTTGGTGCTTCCCGCACTGAGTCCCGTCAGATCGTTCGCCACAACGGCGTTCTGGTCAACGGCAAGCGCTGCAATATTCCTTCCTTTATCGTCAAGCCGGGTGATGTTGTCCAGCTGACCGATCGTGCCCGCGCTTCCCTGCGTTGCAAGGCTGCGCTGGAAGCTGCAGAGTCCCGCGGTTTCCCCGAGTGGATTTCGGTGGATGTCAAGGAAGGCAAGGGCACGTTCAAGGCCATGCCGCAGCGCTCTGAATTGCCGGCGACCCTGAACGAAGGTCTCGTCATCGAACTTTACTCGAAGTAAGCACTGAGCAGAGGATCTAGCCCATGCAAAGCAGTGGACTTCTAAAACCCCGTATCATCGACGTGCAGAGCGTTTCGCCCGTGCAGGCCAAAGTGGTCATGGAGCCGTTCGAACGCGGTTATGGCCATACGCTTGGCAACGCGCTGCGTCGTATCCTGCTCTCCTCGATGGTTGGTTACGCACCGACCGAGGTGGGTATCGATGGTGTTCTTCATGAGTATTCGACCATTGATGGCGTGCAGGAAGATGTCGTCGACATCCTCCTCAACCTCAAGGGTATTGTGTTCAAGTTGCACAATCGCGATGTGGTTAACCTGAAGCTGGTCAAGGAAGGTGAAGGCCCCGTTCGTGCCGGTGATATCGAGTTGCCGCACGACGTGGAAATCATCAATCCGGAGCACGTCATCGCTCACCTCTCCGTGGGCGGCAAGCTGTCCATGGAGATCAAGGTCGAGAAGGGTCGCGGCTATGTTCCTGGCAACATGCGCAATCTCGGCGATGCCAAGTCCATTGGCAAGCTGGTTCTCGATGCGTCGTTCAGCCCGATTCGTCGGGTTGCCTACGCCGTTGAAAGCGCCCGTGTCGAGCAGCGTACCGACTTGGACAAGCTGATTGTCGATATCGAAACCAACGGCGTTGTCGAGCCGGAAGAAGCCATTCGTTACGCTGCCCGCGTGCTGATGGAACAACTTTCGGTCTTCGCTGACCTGGAGGGTACCGCACCTGTCGCCGAGGCTTCCAAGCCGGCTCAGGTTGATCCGGTTCTGCTCCGTCCGGTCGATGATCTCGAGTTGACGGTTCGGTCCGCCAACTGCCTCAAGGCTGAGAACATCTACTACATCGGCGATCTGATTCAGCGTACCGAAAACGAGCTTCTCAAGACCCCTAACCTGGGTCGCAAGTCGCTGAACGAGATCAAGGAAGTGTTGGCCGCTCGCGGTCTGACGCTCGGCATGAAACTGGAGAACTGGCCGCCCGCCGGTCTGGAAAAGGCGTAAGCCTTTTCCTCCCGGGCAGTCAAGGGACGCCTGCAGAATATAGAAAGGATTAACCATGCGTCACCGCAATGGACTTCGCAAACTGAACCGTACCAGCAGCCATCGCCTGGCGATGCTGCGCAACATGACCGTTTCCCTGCTCAAGCACGAGGCCATCAAGACCACCGTGCCCAAGGCCAAGGAACTGCGTCGTGTTGTCGAACCCATGATCACCCTCGGCAAGACCCCGACGCTGGCTAACAAGCGTCTGGCTTTTGACCGTCTGCGCGACCGCGATATCGTGGTCAAGCTGTTCGCCGAAATCGGCCCGCGTTACGCTACCCGTCCGGGCGGCTACCTTCGTATTCTGAAGTGTGGCTTCCGCGTCGGCGACAACGCACCGATGGCTTTCGTCGAGCTGGTTGATCGTCCGGAGCCCACCGAGGCTGTGGAAATCGAAGAAGCAGCTGCGTAATTCAGCTGTTATTTAAAAAGGCCGGGTTTCCCGGCCTTTTTTTTGCCATTTGACAGCTTAGGGGCAGTCGATGAGCATCAGTGAAATGTCGTCACTGGCGATGCATTCACCCTGATGCTTGGCCAGCGTGCTTTCGATTTTTGCAAAGCGATCACTCGGTGACGTATTGGCTGTGGCCGCAATCAGTCTTTCCGTGCCGAACTGGATGCCGCTGGCGTTGGTGGCTTCCAGCAGGCCATCCGAGCAAAGGACGAGCTGGCTCTCGTCGGCCCAGCTGAAGTGCTCTGGATCTCCTCCCAGCTCATCGTTGCTGACGATGCCTAGCGGCAGATTGGCTGACTGGAAGGTGCGGGCAACCCGGCCCCAGCGGTCGAAGAGAAATGCCTCGGGCGTACCACCGACCCAGATGTCACCTTGCTTCTCGGTTTCGTTGAGGCAGACCAGCGTAATTGCCACGAAGCGCCCGATCGGCATCGATTCCTTGAGCTGATGATTCAGTTCAAGAACAATCTCGCGAATCGGACGATTCAGTTTGGTCATCCGGTAGAACAGCGCGAGCACGGGCAGCACGCTGATTGCGGCAGTCAGTCCATGGCCGGTTGCGTCAGCCAGTAGGGCGTAAAAACGCCCTTCATGCGAGCGATTGGCGGCGACGATATCGCCGCTGAAGTTTTCGGCAGGAATGACCGAATAGCGCAGGCAGTCGTCCTGAAGGCCCTTGCGGTGTAGTTGCTTCTCCATGAGGCGCAGGGCGAGATGCTGCTCAGCCTGCGTCTGGTCGAAATATTCCTGAAGTTGGCCTGCATTCTCGCGCAACGTTTGTTCTGTCCGCTTCCGTTCCGAGATGTCACGGATGACGCAAACGCTCATGCGCTGGTTGTCGAGGATGACGCGAGAAATGCTGATCGTTGCCGGAAAAGTGTCGCCATTCTTATGCTGAGCGAGCAGTTCGCGCTCCAGTTCGACGGGTTTGTTTGCATCTACAAGTGTATTGCCACCGCTCAGATCGTCTTCACCAGCGTGTTGGTGATCGGGCAACAGCACGGCCAGGTTTTTCCCGGGCAACTCGGCCGCACTCCAGCCAAAAATTCGCTCGGTCGATTGGTTGACCGATACGATGATTCCTTCCTCGTTACTGGTGACGATGGCATCCAGAACATTGTCGGAAATTGCCTGAACCCGTCGCAGGGAATCGATGGACTCCTGCTGCATGGCGAGTGAACGCTGCATTGAACGCAGCTTGGCTTCAAGGACCACGAAATTGATCGGCTTGGTCAGGTAGTCGTCAGCGCCGGCATCCAGCCCTTCGACCAGGTTTTCATCCCGATTCAGGGCGGAGAGGAAGATCACCGGCGTCCATCGATCGCGCGGCACCGCCTTGATGCGACGAGCTGCTTCAAAGCCATCCATGACAGGCATCATGATGTCGAGAAGAATCAGATCGGGCTGTTCTGCTTCGAACTTGCGTACAGCTTCTTCGCCGTTCTCGGCAAGGATGACCTCATGCCCGAGCTTCTTGAGAAAAACCTGCAGGATATGCAGATTGGTCCGGTTGTCATCAACGGCAAGTACCTTCATCTTGTTCTCAATCGAAATCATGACAGCACCCCGGGGCGGTCCTCTTCACGGCGGCAAATCGTGGCAATGGCGATATTGCCGCAACCCTCGTAGGTGATGCTGCTGAAACTCAACATCCGGGCCAGGGCAATGCCGCGGCCATTGGGGTCAAAGGCGCGTTCGGGATCGATCTCGAGATACTTTTGCCAGGCGAAACCACTCCCCTCATCGCTGATGCGCAGGGTGATTACGTCGCAATCCCGGTGGAAGGCCAGGCGAACCGTCTTGTCGGCATTTTCAGGCAAGGCGGCGCGCCGGACGATTTCATCGTGCCAGCGGTCGTCCTGCTTCAGGGTGCTTTTTTCGACGTAGGTTAGACCCAGGTTGCCGTGCTCGACCCCGTTGATCAATAGTTCGGAAATGCCCATCACCACGGCTTCGGGGTTCGGACAGGCATTGGCGATGAAGGAGGCGAGCTGGCCGGCTTCTTCAACGGTCCTGATCGAAAACTCCGCCTTTTCCAGGAATTGCAGCGAATTGATATGCTGGTGCAACTGCTGGCTGAGCATGTTGCGCGCATTGGCGTCGCTCAGCGCCGCATGGACAATGGCGAGCAGGCTGTCGCGCCGATAGGGCTTGGTCAGGTAATAGTAGGCACCCGCTTCGAGGCCCTCGCGAATTTGCTCAGGTGAATTGGCGGCTGTCTGCATGATGACGGGAATGCCGGCCAGTCTTGGCGTCTCCTTGATGCGTCGGAGCAGGCCTATGCCATCGAGTCCGGGCATCATCCGGTCGAGAAGGATGAGCTTGAAGTCGTTTTCAGGGTCTTGCAGGAGCTGCCAGGCGGCCTCGCCACTGTCTGCTGCGTGCAGCGAGAACGGTTCCTCACCGTCGAAATACTCGACCAGGATTTCGAGGTTGAGTTGTTCATCATCAACCAGCAAGACAGGTGTTTTAGTCATTTTGTATTGATTTCCCCATCCAGAATCTCAATGGCAGGGTGACGACGAAACAGGCGCCCCGCTCTGGATTGTTGTGCGCAACAATCGTACCACGGTGTTGTGAAACTATTCCCCGGCAAATGGCCAGCCCAAGTCCGGTTCCGCCGGCGCCACTCTTGGTCGCGCTACTCTGCACAAACTTGTCAAAAATGGTTTCCAGCTCATCTTCCGGTATGCCTACCCCCTGGTCGATGAAGCGGATCGCAAGGCCGGGCTGAAAACCCTTGTCCTGGACCCGTCGACCGGTCGGCAGGAGGGCGCTGGACAGCTCGATCCGTATCGTTCCTTCGATGGGCGAGAACTTGATGGCATTGGACAGCAGGTTGCAGATAACCTGAGTAATACGGTTCCTGTCGGCGGTGATGACGACCTCGCTCGTTTCGCTGACGATCTCGAGCTGCAGGTTGCGCTGGAGCAGGAGTGGTTCAAGTTGGGACATGACCTCATGAACCAGGGCCAGGGCATCAAAGGTCTGCGGGTGCAATTCGACATGGCCGGCATCCAGCTTGGAGAGATCAAGCAATTCGTCGATCAGGGAAAGCAGTCGCTGTCCGCTCTGGTCGATGCGCTCGAAGTACTGGCCGATTTTCGGGTCGCTGAGCGCCCTGGCTCGCATGATGCCGAGTTCGACGAAGCCCAGAATGGCATGCATCGGGGTATTCAACTCGTGCGACATGTTGGCGAGAAACTCGGATTTGGCCTGGCTGGCGGCCCGTGCCTGCTGCAGCGCGCTGTTCAGGCTGGCCGTACGCTGGCTGACCTGCTCCTGAAGGTGATCCCGGTGTTCGCTGAGTTCGCGGGTCAGCGTCAGGGCGTAGCGTTCGGCTCGTTCGCGGTGGGTGCTCAGGTGGTGCACCAGAAGCGCCAGAAGCAGGCTGCCGAGCAGGCCGCCATAAAGCACCAGGGCAGGGGTGTCCAGGCCCGGCGCGGGCACGCTGCGGGGATGGAAGTGGAGCACCCAGTTGCGTCCGCCGAAGTCGATCTCGTGATGGAGCAAGGGCGCCGAGGAATAGTTGTAGCCGGGGTCCGAACTGAAGATCAGTGTTGGCGCCGTGCTGCCGGAGGCATCGCCGGACAGGGACTCATCGAATATCTGAAGTGCGAAGCGACTGTTGAGGGGCAGTGTCAGTGCGGCCATGAACTCATCGAAACGGTAGGCCGTAAGGACGACCCCGGCAAAGTTTATCCGGTTTCTGTCCGGCTGCCCGAGCACGAAGGAGGGGGCGAATATGGCCTGGATCAACTGGAAACCCGGGCGCTTCGTGCCCTTGTCCGGCTGCAGTTCGATGGGCGCAGTCATGGCGATGTTGCCGGTCAGCACGGCCCGGTTGATGGCATCGCGCCGCCCCGATTCGGAAAGCAGATTAAAGCCGAGTATGGCATCGACAGCCGGCGATTTTGGGGCAATGAAGCGTAGCGGCAGGGCGACATCGGCAAGGGGCCGTGGCGACGGGAGCGCCGTGCCGCCAGCAGTGGTGAACTCGACGTGGCGAAAGCCGTTGCGTGCTGGATCGAGAGCCACTGCGGGTGCGTAGGCGAAGGCATACATGCCGGCCAGGTTGCCATTGACTTCGATATCTCTGGCAAAGCGACTCCAGACAGCGACATCCTGGCTTGGCGTCGCACCGGCAAAGGCATGCAGGGAACGAAGAAACTGGCCGTGCAGATTCAGGCGTTCGCGAATCTCGGCAGTGATCGCCGCACTTTCCTGGTTGCTCGCCAGCTCTTCCGCCTGGCTCTGGAGTCGGTATTGCCAGTGCCAGGCGCCGAGTGTGGCCAGGGATAACAGCAAGAAGGTGGCGAAGGGCAAGAGCCAACTGCCATGGTTGTATGCCCGGCGTGCATCCCGACTTGTCAGTCCGGTGTTCACTGCGCGGCCGCCTCCATTTCATGCTTTTCCTGTTGCTGCAGGGTCCACATCCGGGCGTAGCTTCCCTCGGCCGAGAGCAGTGCGCCGTGGCTGCCGCGCTCGACGATGCGCCCTTCACTCATGACCAGGATTTCGTCGGCATTCATGACCGTAGACAGGCGGTGGGCGATGACCAGGGTCGTGTGGCCGATGGCGACTTGTTCCAGCTGGGTCTGGATGGCGCGCTCGGTGGCCGAGTCGAGGGCTGAGGTGGCTTCATCGAAAATCAGGATGGGCGGATTCTTGAGCAGGGCGCGGGCAATGGCAACACGCTGCTTCTCGCCGCCGGAGAGTTTCAGGCCGCGTTCGCCAACGCGGGTCTCGTACTTGAGTGGCAGCGATTCGATGAAGTCGTGCAACTGGGCGGCGCGCGCTGCGGCCAGGACTTCATCGCGGCTGGCTTCCGGACGGCCGTAGTTGATGTTGTAGAAAATGGTGTCGTTGAACAGCACGGTGTCCTGCGGCACGATGCCGATGGCGGCACGCAGGCTGCTTTGCTTGAGCGTGCGCAGGTCATGGCCGTTAATCTGGATGGCGCCGCCGGTGACATCGTAGAAACGATAGAGCAGCCGCGACAGCGTCGATTTGCCGGCCCCGGAGTGACCGACGACGGCGACTGTCTTGCCCGGTGGAATGGCAAAGCTGAGGTTTTTCAGGATCTGCCGGTTGGGCTCATAGGCGAAGTCGACCGCAGCGAAATTGACCTGCAGGGGGCCGGCTGGCAACTCGCGGGCGTCCGGCGCATCGGCGATTTCCCGGTTTTCGTTGAGCAGCTTGAACATCCGCTCGATGTCGGTCAGCGCCTGGCGAATCTCCCGATAGACGATGCCGAGGAAATTGAGCGGCATGTAGAGCTGGATCAGGAAGGCATTGACCAGCACGAGGTCGCCGATGGTCATGTGGCCTTCTACGACGCCGCTGGCGGCGCGCCACATCATGGCCGTGACGCCGAGGGCGATGATTGCCTGCTGGCCGAGGTTGAGAAAGGCCAGCGTCGTCTGGCTGCGCGTCGCCGCCTCTTCCCATTTGACCAACTGTTCGTCGTAGCGCCGGGCTTCCCAGGCTTCATTGTTGAAATACTTGACCGTCTCGTAGTTGAGCAGGCTATCGACGGCGCGGGTGTTGGCGGCCGAATCGTTTTCATTGACGGCGCGGCGGATGTCGATGCGCCAGTTGCTGACCTTGATGGTGAAGACAATGTAGGCCGTCAGCGAAATCAGGGTGATCACGACGTAACCCATGTCGTATTTGACGAACAGGATGCCGAGGACCAAACCGATTTCGACCAGGGTCGGCAGGATCGAATAGAGGGTGTAGGAGATCAGGCTGGAGATCGAGCGACTGCCGCGTTCGATGTCGCGCGACACGCCGCCGGTCTGCCGCTCGAGATGGAAGCGGAGCGAAAGTGCATGCAGGTGGCGGAAAACTTCCAGCGACACCTGGCGGACGGCGCGTTGAGTGACCCGGGCGAACAGGATTTCACGCAGTTCGGTAAAGAGCGCTGTCGAAAAACGCAGGGTGCCGTAAAGCACGAGGAGCAGGATGGGCAGGGCGAGTAATTGTTCGCTGCCGGACAGGCCATCGATCATGTCCTTGAAGACCAGCGGCACACCGACATTTGCCACCTTGGCGGCGATCAGGCAACCCATGGCGGCGAGGACGCGCAGGCGGTAACGCCACAGGTAGGGAAAGAGCGTGCGCAAGGTCAGCCAGACATGGGTTTCCGGCAGGGCTTGCCCGGCGGGCGGTTTGGGAAGAGCGGTGGCGCGACGCATGCAATGGCCTGACGGGATTTGATGTGGCGGTGAATTGTGTGAGTATATGAAAACTGCCCGCTTTTCGGGAAAATTGCGACATATTTCACATTTCGGATAAATCATGTCTGACGACCGAATCTCCCTTCCCAGCAAGCACTCCACCCTGCGCGTCGTGCCCATGCCGGCGGATCTCAATCAGAACGGCGACGTTTTCGGTGGCTGGGTCATGGCCCAGGTCGACGTGGCGGGCGCCATCCCCGCCATGCGCCGCGCCCGCGGCCGGGTGGCGACGGTCTCGGTCAATTCCTTCCTTTTCAAGCAGCCGGTTTCGGTCGGTGACATTGTCAGCCTCTACGCCGACATCGTGCGGGTTGGCACGACGTCGATCACGGTCAAGGTCGAGGTCTATGCCGAACGCAATTACGCGGCACCGATCATCGTCAAGGTAACCGAAGCCGAACTGACCTACGTGGCCATCGATGGCGCCGGAATGAAGCGCAAGGTTCCGCCCGAAAATATGCCGAATATGGATTAAAATCTGACAGTTATCCAATTACCCCGCTAGTAAGGGAAGAATCCAATGAACAAAATGACCCTGCGTACCCTTCCGGCCCTCTTGCTGCTGGCGTTTTCGGGCGCTGCTTCAGCCGGCGCTTTCCAGCTCATGGAGCAAAATGCCAGCGGACTCGGCAATGCTTACGCCGGCTCTGCCGCAGTCGCCGACAATGCCAGCACGGTTTTCTTCAATCCGGCCGGGATGGCGCAGTTGGGTAGCGGTATCCAGCTTTCGGTCGGGGTGGCGGGGGTCGGGCCGAGCTATGAGTACCGTGACAACAGTGGCGTCAAGTCGGGCGGCGATGCCGGCGGCTGGGCTGCCGTGCCGAATGCCTATGTGTCGGGGCAAGTGACTAAAGACCTGTTTCTGGGCCTGGGCATTTCGGCGCCATTCGGACTGGCGACTGAATATGATGCCGGTTGGGTCGGTGCAGCGCAGGCCATCAAGTCCGAAATCAAGACAATCAATATCAATCCCTCCCTGGCCTATCGCGTCAGCGACAAGGTGTCGCTGGGTTTTGGTTTGAATTACCAGACCATAGATGGTGAGCTGACCAAGACCGGGGTGACCCTCAAGGCTGACGATGCCGCCTGGGGATGGAATGCCGGCGCTTTGTTCTCGCTTTCACCTGCCATGCGAGTCGGCATCTCGTATCGCTCGGCCATCAAATACACGCTTGAAGGGACGCTCAATGGCGCCCTGCCGGTCAAGGCCGACGTCAAGTTGCCGGACACTTTCATCCTCTCCGTCTGGCAGCAAGTTTCCGATCGTTGGGAGGCGATGGGCGATTTGTCCTACACGCGCTGGAATTCGCTGCAGTCGCTGGACGTTCTCAGAAGCAGCAACAGCACCCTGTTGAGCAGTGAGTCCTTCAAGTATCAAAACGCTTGGCGCTTTGCCTGGGGCGCCGGCTACAAGGCAACCGACAAGGCCAAGCTCAAGTTCGGTATTGCTTTCGACCGCACGCCGGTCCGCGATGAATACCGCTCCGCCCGCGTGCCGGACAACAACCGTCTGTGGCTGTCGCTGGGTGGTCAGTGGAATGCCGGTAGCCACGGCAAGTTCGATCTCGGCTATTCCTACCTTTACGTGCTCGATCCCGTCATTGCCCAGGGCGCACTGCAAGGCAAGTACGACGCCAGCGCCCACATCGTCGGCCTGCAGTATTCGGTGGGTTTCTAAGCTGTCGCGGCCGAGGCCAAATTGCCGGCGCTTGAACTGGGTGGCATGACGCTGGGCTTGCGCGAGGGCGTGATTGCATTGATCACGCTGGTCGCGATCTACATCGTCTTCGTCTTGCTGCGCATGCTTCGCCTGCGTCATCGGGCTCCGCCTGCCGAGCCGGCGCCCCCATTGGCACAGATGGCAGCGCCGCCTCCGGCTTCGGACGAGGCCGACGACAACTGGGCGCAGGCCTCGGAGGAGTTAGCCGATGAAGTCTTGCGCAGTGCTCTGGAGCAGGAAATTGCCCAGATGCGCGACGAGGTCGATGCCATCCGCGGAGAACTCGCCGCCCTGCGTGCCGACATGCAGCAGGAACTGGCCCATCTGCGGGCCAGCCAGACGGTTTCACCCATTTATGGCGATGCGATGCAGTTGGCGGTTTCGGGTTACGATCCGGCGGCGATTGCCGAGCGTTGCGGCATCGCCCGCGCCGAGGCGGATCTGGTCGTGGCGCTGGCCAAGAGTCAGGAGCGTTGAGGGTGGCGATGAACGATAAAACGGAAGTGCCGGAAAGCGAAGCGGGGGCCGGTGAAATTCGCAGCAAGCTGATTGCGCGCCTGGCTGTCGCCGGTGTGCTGGTGGCGCTTCTGCTCGGTGTGCTGGCTTTCTTCGACTACCTGGCGACCGCCCCGGATGATTCGGAAGACGAGGTGTTCACCAAACCGGTTCCGGTGGCGCCGAAAAAAGTGGTATCGCAGCCCGTGACACCGGCTGAAGATCCGGCACCAAGCCCGGCACCGGAAAAGACCGAGGCCCCGGTCGAAGCACCGCCGCCGCCCAGGGTTGAGGCGAAACCGGAGACGCTCGTCGAGGCGCGGCCAAAGCAGTTGTCAGTCACGGTTGTTCCAAAAACGCCGCCGCCAGTGCCCGAAGCGACGACCGCACCGTCCAATATCCTGCCGCCGCAACGCGCCGCCGCTCAACCCGAGCCGACCCCGGCAAAACCGGCAGGCCACGGCGTCGAAGCGCGTCAGGCGCCGGCCGTTTCGCGGCTCTTCTCTGGTTTTCTGTTGCAGGCCGGGGTCTTCGCCAATGTCCAGCGGGCTGAAGAACTGCATGCCCGCCTGACCCTGAGCGGCGTTAAGTCGACCCTCGAAACGCGTGTTCAGGTCGGGCCGTTCAAAACCAGGCAGGAGGCCGAGTCAGCGCAGGCCAAGCTCAAGGAGCTGGGTGTCGAGACCATACTGGTTCCACCCAAGGGCAAGAACTGACAGGCGGTTAGTGGAAGCCCGGCGGCCGGGGCAGGCCAAGGCTTTGCCGGATGTCGCGATGCAACTGCCGGGGCGAAGGTAGCGGCGCATCATAGTGGCGACGATCGTCGTAATACCTGCCGCCGCGCTCATCGTAGTAGCGGGGAGCCGAGTTGTAGTAGACCGTTCCGCTCGGCTGTACATAGACCGGCGGAGCCCGATGGTAAGCAACCGGATAGGGTGCTACGGCACAGGCGCCCAGGCTGCCGATCAGAGCGGTAGCGAGGCCAAGGCGGATAATTTTTTGCTTGAGGGTCATTGCGTTTGCATCCGGTGGTTACGTAATCATATAACGCGGACACGCCCCGCCCGGCATACACCGATGCCGGGTCAGGTTGTAACAATTCGTTAGAGACCTTGCGCAGCTTTGGCTTGATAGTCCTGCAGGCCTTTGCTGACGATATCCATCCACGCGCTATCCGTTCCCAATTGCCTTGATTCAATGGCATAGGCCTCGACGAGAATCGGTGTGCTGCGCCCTTCAATGCTCAGTTCGGTTTCGATTCGCGACTCGAAGCTCAAGGCCCAGAAACCGGGGGTCATCCAGGCCCAGAATTTCTTGATTCGCACATCGAGCACCAACGATGGGGTCCCTGCCGAAGGCTCTGCGGCAATTTTGTAGCCGGCCTGTTGCAAGGCAGAGGCGAGGGTATTTCGAACAAGGGCTGGCACGGTTTGCCCGTCCTGCAGTACGACATCCCCCAGTGCCTTGCCAAAGCCATTCCGTTTTCTGGCGATAGCACGCAATTTGAGTTCCTGGGTGGCATTGCTGCTCCCCTCGAAACCGAGTGAGGGGGTGCTCGGGTCGCTGGGCGCATCTTCGAATCTTCGTTCATCCTTGACTGAGCGGATGATCACATTGATGTTCTTGCTGGCAGAGGCCTGGGCGAGCGATGCGCTGGGGGCGCTTAGCTGAACTTCGCTTCGGTTGGTGGCGCAGCCGCTCGTCAAGCTGGCAACGAGGCCAAGCAAGGCTGCCAGCTTTA
>ERZ1034361.1041-NODE-1041-length-15958-cov-3.074240_pt1 | contig 15958 bp, 14 predicted proteins | sample MGYA00520617_ERZ1034361 | MGnify/ENA primary metagenome ERZ1034361 (study PRJEB33736, sample SAMEA104284507) | Azolla filiculoides | biome: Urban; feature: Water surface; material: Ditch water | place: Netherlands | collected 2015-10-28 | depth 0-0.1 m ... | reverse complement strand
AGTGCAATCGCCGTAGTCATGACACGCGTGAAGCCTTCGATGTTGCCGCCCACCACCATGACCGCACCCACCTCTGAAATGGCACGACCAAAAGCAGCAATAAGCACGGTCAACAAGGCATAGCGCTCGTCCCATGCCAGCAACACACTGCGCAGCCAAGGCTTTGCGCCCAAGGACTGCAACTGTTCGCCATGGTTGCGTTCGGCATCTTCTACGCACTGTCGGGTCAGTGCAGTCACTACTGGCAGCACCAGCACCGCTTGCGCCAGCACCATGGCCTTGAGGCTAAACAGCCAACCCAAGTGGCCCAACGGCCCTGTGCGTGAAAGCAGCAGATAAATAAGCAAACCCACCACCACAGAGGGCAAGGCCAACAAAGTATTGAGCACAGTCAGCAAAGCATCACGCCCTGCAAAACGTGACACGCCCAACCACGCACCCAACACCAGACCTAAGCTGCAAGCCAGCACGGTGGCAAGCACACTCACCCACAACGAGCGACCCACGATGGACCACAACAAGGGGTCAAACTGCGTCAAAAGCTGCAAGGAAGTTAGAGCGGTATCGGTAAACGTGGTCATAAAACTATCGAAACTTCAGTTATCGTACCGAGGTACCTAATATCCCAACATATGTAAATCTGTGCATAGCGTCAGCCTTCACTACACACTCAGCCACCGCGACGACAACGCCGCCCCTGCTCCAACCGAAGGTGCATTGCTGCGTCATCCTTTGATGGACTTGCTGCAAGCCGTCGCTCAACAAGGCTCAATCTCGGCCGCCGCACGACAGCTGAACCTGTCTTACCGCCATGTCTGGGGCGAGCTCAAGCGCTGGGAAGATGTGTTGGGTCACGAACTCATCATTTGGGAAAAAGGCCAATCCGCCAAACTCACAGAATTTGGCGACAAGCTCATGTGGGCAGAGCGCCAAACCCAAGCGCGTTTAGCGCCTCAGCTAGAAGCTTTGCGCGCAGACCTAGAACGCACCTTTGCTGTGGCCTTTGACCCTGCGGCTCATGTGTTGACGCTCTACGCCAGCCACGACGATGCACTACCGCGCCTGCGCGAACATGCAGCCACAGAAGGATTGCATTTAGACATTCGCTTTTGCGGCAGCGTGGATGCCATTCGCGCCCTCAACGAAGGACGTTGCACTTTGGCGGGTTTTCACACCCAAAGCCAACCGACCGAGACCTCGCACACGGCACACGCCTACAAAGATTTATTGAAGCCAGGCCTGCACAAAATCATTGGCTTTGCCACTCGCAGCCAAGGTCTCATCACCGCTGTGGGCAATCCTTTAAAGCTGCAAAGTTTGGCCGATGTGGCACGCACCCAAGCCCGCTTTGTGCAGCGCAGCCCCGGCACTGGCACACGCGTGCTGTTGGATGATTTGCTGGCTCAAGAAGAGTTGACCATTCAAGACCTGAACAACTGGCCCGACGAAGAGCCCTCGCACACCGCCTTGGCAGAAGCCATTGCCTCAGGCCGCTGCGATGTGGGCCTTGGCATTGAAAGCACCGCCCATGCGCGTGGCCTGGGTTTTGTGCCTTTGGTGCAAGAGCAGTTTCATTTGGTCTGCCTCAAATCAGCGCTAGACACACCGGCCACGCAGGCGCTGCGCCAAGTGCTGCAAGACCCTGCATGGTCTGAGGTTCTCAAGGGCTTGGCCGGCTATAGCGCCCACGATGGTGGCCAAGTGCAATCCCTGCGCAGCCACCTGCCTTGGTGGACCTTTGCTCGCCCCAAAAAAACCAACACAAAACCCAGTTAACAAGCAGGGTTTGCCCTGTTTTGGTGTGCATTGAAAGCAATTCAAAACAGATTCAAAAAATTCATCGTGTGGGTGTTACGTACGCAGCTAATTAGAAGCACCCCACGCCCTAAAATCCTCAGTTGTTCTAACGGAGGTACGCATGGGTCCATTACTCAATGCTTCAAAAATAATTGACGCAATCAATGCCAAGGTTGGCAAGTTCACCACATGGCTCATTTTGGCCACCACCCTGATCAGTGCTGGCAACGCCATTGTTCGCAAGGCCTTTGATGTCAGCTCCAACTCGCTGCTTGAAATTCAGTGGTATTTGTTCGCTGCCGTGTTCATGTTGGGTGCAGGCTATGGCTTGCTGAAAAACTCACATGTCCGCATTGACTTCATTTCTTCCAAGCTCAGCGACCGCACCCGCAACTGGATTGACGCCTTGGGCTTCATCTTCGTGCTGGCCCCGTTTTGCTTGATTTCCATCTACTTGTCTTGGCCCATGTTCACACAGGCTTTGATGAGCGGCGAGATGTCTCAAAACGCTGGCGGTTTGATTCGCTGGCCCGTGTTCGCCATCATCCCGCTGGGCTTTGCTTTGCTGATGTTGCAAGGCGTGTCTGAAACCATCAAACGTTTCGCGTTCTTGCAAGGCCACGGCCCTGACGTGCTCAACAGCGAAGACGCCAAATCAGACGACCAAAAGAAGCTCGAAGAGCTCGAAGCCCAAACCGCTCGCATGTTGGCTGGAGAAAAATAAATGCAAACTACTTTTTTGGCACAACAGTTTGTGCCTTTGATGTTCATCGGCCTGTTTGTGCTTTTGCTCACAGGCTTCCCCGTGGCGTTTGGCCTCGCAGCCACTGGCTTGGCATTTGGTTTTATTGGCATTGCCGCTGATATTTTCCCAAGCGCCATGTTCCAAGCGCTGCCCCTGCGCATTTTCGGCATCATGCAAAACGACACTTTGCTGGCCATCCCCTTCTTCACCTTCATGGGCATCATCTTGGAGCGCTCCGGCATGGCCGAAGACCTCTTGGAAACCGTGGGTCAAGTGTTTGGCCCCGTTCGCGGTGGTGTGGCGATTGCCGTGATTTTGGTGGGCGCCTTGCTGGCAGCCACCACCGGTGTGGTTGCTGCGGCTGTGATCTCGATGGGTTTGATTTCTCTGCCCGTCATGCTGCGCTACGGCTACGACCGCTCAATTGCCACAGGTGCCATCACGGCATCAGGCACCTTGGCACAAGCCATTCCACCGTCACTGGTGCTGATTGTGTTGGCTGACCAATTGGGCCGCTCTGTGGGCGACATGTACTCTGGCGCACTCATCCCCGGCTTGATGCTGGTGGGTTTGTACATCTTGTTCATCGTGGTGGTGGCCATCGTCAAACCAGAAATGACACCTGCCCTGCCCCCAGAAGCCCTGCTTTACAAAGAAGACAACGGCAACTCAGGCCACAAGTCATTGGGCGTGTTGGTGTTGGTGTGTGCGGCTGTGGGTTACACCTGGGCGCAATTCCACGACCAACTCATGACCGCTTGGTTGCAGCGCACCACCGCATCGCCTGGCGATGAAATCGTGATCATGTCACTCACTTTGGCCTCTTTGACTGGTTTGGCTTTGGCCATCATCAACAAAGTGGCTGGCTTGAAGCTCTTGTCCAAATTGGCCGAGCAAGTGACCTTTGTGTTGATGCCACCACTGATCTTGATCTTCTTGGTCTTGGGCACCATCTTCTTGGGCGTGGCAACACCGACCGAAGGTGGCGCGATGGGTGCCTTGGGCGCATTGATCTTGGCCAAAGGCAAAGACCGCCTGCAAATGGATCTGTTGAAACAAGCCTTGGACAACACCGCCAAACTGGCCTCGTTTGTGTTGTTCATCTTGATCGGCTCAACCGTGTTCAGCTTCACCTTCAATGCGGCCGACGGCCACATTTGGGTGGAACACCTGTTTGACGCCATGCCCGGCGGCGCATGGGGCTTTTTGATTGTGGTGAACATCTTGGTGTTCGTCTTGGGTTGCTTCATTGACTTCTTTGAAATCGCGTTCATCGTGATTCCATTGCTGGCCCCAGTCGCTGAGAAGATCTTGCCTGGCTTGGTGCCCGGCATGACGCCTGACCAAGCCATGATTTGGTTTGGCGTGATCATCGCCATGAACTTGCAAACCTCGTTCTTGACACCGCCCTTCGGCTTTGCCTTGTTCTACTTGCGCAGCGTGGCTGCCAAGTTTGACTACAAAGACCGCGTCACAGGCAAAACCATTCCTGCCGTCAAGACCACAGAGATCTACAAAGGCTCTATCGCCTTCATCATCTTGCAGCTCATCATGGTGGCGGCTGTCATTGCTTTCCCAGTCTTGGTGACCGGTGGCATTCAAAAAGAAGATGCGCTCAGCTCTGAACAAATCATGGATCAGCTCAACATCTCTAATCCAGAAGATGCACCAGCCGCTGATGGGCAACCCGACGCTTCTGCTGACCCCAAACCAGCGGAAGAAGACCCCATGAAAGCCTTGATGGAAGATGCCAAGCGCGGCAAATAAGTCAAAGCGCTCAGGTGTGTACCCGCTGCATACCTGAGTTGGAAACGACAAAGCCAGCACAGTGATGTGCTGGCTTTTTTTGTGTCTGTGAATCGGCCGCCAGAGCTTGTGACTCGCCCATAAAAAAGCCCCGCCAAGGCGGGGCTAGTTTGCGAGATCGCTAAAACTGAATTACAGCTTTTGCGCTTGCATGAAGCTGTCGAAACGCGCTTCGGTGAAGCGGAACCACAGGTTTTGCTCGCGACGGAAGTTGGCGTAGTCGTCGTACACCTTTTTCCAGTTGGGGTTCTTAGCGCTGATTTCAGCGTACAGAGCCATAGACTCTTTGAACGCCAATTCCATCACGTCCTTGGGGAAAGGCAACACTTTGACCTTTTGGCCCACCAACTGCTTCAAAGCAGCTGGGTTACGTGCGTCGTACTTGGCTTGCATTTCGGTGTGTGCATATGCTGCAGCTGCCTCAACGATCGCTTTGTTCTCTGCAGACAAGCTGTTGAAGGCTTTGTCGTTGATGAACAAGTCGAGTTCTGGGCCGCCTTCCCACCAACCTGGGTAGTGGTAAATCGGAGCCACTTTGCCGAAGCCCAATTTTTGGTCATCGTATGGACCCACCCACTCAGCTGCGTCAATCGTGCCTTTTTCCAAAGCCGTGTAGATTTCGCCGCCAGGAATGTTTTGTGGCACGCCGCCCATGCGCTCGATCACTTTGCCAGCAAAGCCACCCACGCGGAACTTCAAGCCCTTCATGTCTTTCACAGACTTGACTTCTTTACGGTACCAGCCGCCCATTTGTGCGCCTGTGTTGCCCATTGGGAAGTTCACGATGTTGTACTTGGCGTAGAACTCGCGCATCAGCTTGCCGCCGTTGCCTTCGTACATCCATGCAGTCATTTGACGGCTGTTCAAGCCGAAAGGAATGGCACAACCCAAAGCAAATGTCTCGTCCTTACCGAAGAAGTAGTAAGGCGCTGTGTGAGCCATTTCAACGGTGCCGTTTTGCACGCCGTCCACCACGCCGAAAGCAGGCATCAATTCGCCAGCTGCGTGCACGGTGATGGTGAACTTGCCACCAGACATTTCGCCAACTTTCTTAGCGAAAGTTTCGGCAGCACCATAAATGGTGTCCAAAGCTTTTGGAAAGCTTGAAGCCAAGCGCCAGCGCAAAGGTGCGCCTTGAGCTTGCACAGCAGGTGCTACACCAGCAGCGAGAACGCCAGCAATACCTGCGTTTTTAAGAGCGGAACGACGGTCCATAGAAGACTCCCATTAGTTGTTGAAATACATCCTGTTAAGCCGCACTTTTGAAAGTGACGAGCTTCAGCGATGGGGCATTGTATGCAGTTGGAAAAGGCTTTAGATGCACGGGTTTACCCCTGAAGAACTTGTATTTCAAAATTCTTCCAAGGGCTTGAAATTACTTCAACTCGGAGTTAATTCAAAAGCGTTGCAAAACGCTTTTCGATGGACGCTTGAATGCCTGCTGCATCCAAACCCATCTCTGCCAACAGCTTGGCAGGGTCACCGTGTTCGGTGAACACATCACCAATACCCAACACCAATACTGGCTTGGGTTGCTGCAAATCTTGCAAGGCCTCTAGCACGGCTGAACCTGCGCCCCCCATGATGGCGCCCTCTTCCACCGTGACCAAAGCATCGTGCGTGGCGGCAATCTTGGCCAGCAACTCGGTGTCCAACGGTTTGGCCCAACGCATATTGACAACCGTGGCATTGAGCGCCTCGCCCGCTTGCAACGCTGGGTACAGCAGCGTGCCAAACGCGAGGATGGCAATGCGCTTGCCTTCGCGACGCACCTCCCCTTTGCCAAAAGGCAAAGCATTCAAGCCAGCCTGCACAGGCACGCCAGCGCCAGCACCGCGTGGGTAACGCACAGCCACGCAGTGGTCTTGTTGGTAAGCGGTGGTCAGCAACTGACGGCATTCGTTTTCGTCGGCAGGACAAGCCATGCTGACATTGGGAATGCAACGCATGAACGGGATGTCGTACAAGCCCGCATGCGTCGCGCCATCCGCACCCACAATGCCTGCGCGGTCGAGCGCCAGCACCATGGGCAGTTTTTGCAGCGCCACATCGTGAATCACTTGGTCATAAGCGCGCTGCAAGAAGGTGGAGTAAATCGCCACCACGGGCTTCAAACCTTCACAGGCCAAACCGGCTGCAAACGTGACGGCGTGTTGCTCGGCAATGCCCACATCGTGATAACGCTCGGGGAAGCGCTTGTTGAACTCCACCATGCCTGAGCCCTCGCGCATGGCGGGCGTGATGCCTACCAGCAAGGGGTCATGCTCGGCCATGTCACACAGCCAATCACCAAACACTTGGGTGAAGGTGGTTTTGGCCACACCCGTGCTGGGCACCAAACCCACGGCGGGGTCAAACTTGCCAGGGCCGTGGTAGGCCACAGGGTCGGCCTCGGCCAGCTTGTAGCCTTGGCCTTTTTTGGTCACCACATGCAAGAACTGCGGACCTTCTAAATGCTTGAGGTTTTCCAGCGTGGGAATGAGCGACTCAAGGTCGTGCCCATCAATCGGGCCGATGTAGTTGAAGCCAAACTTCTCGAACAAAGTGGCAGGCACCACCATGCCTTTGGCATGTTCTTCAAAACGCTTGGCCAGTTCAAACAAAGGCGGCGCGCCTTTGAGCACTTGCTTGCCCACCTCTTTGGCGGCCGAGTAAAACTTGCCGCTCATGAGCTGAGCCAAATAGCGATTCAGTGCGCCCACGGGTGGGCTGATCGACATGTCGTTGTCGTTCAAGATGACCAGCAACTTGGACGTGGACACGCCGCCGTTGTTCAAAGCTTCAAAGGCCATGCCTGCCGTCATCGCGCCGTCGCCAATGACGGCGATGGCGTGGCGCTGCTCGCCTTTTTGTTGCGCGGCAATGGCCATGCCCAAAGCGGCCGAAATACTGGTGGACGAGTGCGCTGTGCCAAACGCGTCGTACTCGCTTTCATCACGACGCGGAAAGCCGCTCAGGCCATGGCGTTGGCGCAGCGTGCCCATTTGGTCGCGGCGGCCTGTCAAAATTTTGTGTGGGTAAGTTTGGTGGCCCACATCCCACACGATGCGGTCGTGCGGCGTGTTGAACACATAGTGCAAAGCCACGGTCAACTCAACCGTGCCGAGGTTAGAGCTGAGGTGCCCGCCTGTTTTGGCCACGCTGTTGAGCACGAACGAGCGCAACTCATCGGCCAACGCTGGCAACTGGTGGCGCGGCACAGCCCGCAAGTCTGCGGGCGAGTTGATGGTTTGCAACAATTTAGGCATGTGTGTTCAAGTGTTCCGGTTCACCACGCGCTCGGCCAATGCGGCCAGCGTGTGGGTGTGCGTCAAGCCTGTGCTGTGCAAGGCATCGAGCGCCTCGCGCAACAACGACTGCGCATATGACTTTGCCTCTTCCAAACCCAACAACGACACGTAGGTAGGTTTGTCATTCGCGGCATCTTTGCCCGCAGTTTTACCAAGCGTGGCTGAATCGGCGATGACATCCAAAATATCGTCCACCACCTGAAAAGCCAGTCCAAGTGCCTGACCATAGCGCTTCAAGCCACTCAGGGCTTGTGGTGTGGTTTCTCCACACGCAGCGCCCATCATCACGCTGCCCTCCAGCAAAGCCCCCGTTTTCAAACGATGCATTTGGCGCAGTTGGTCTTCAGTCAAGGCCACGCCCACGCTGGCCAAGTCAATCGCTTGGCCACCGGCCATGCCTGCATGGCCTGCTGAGGTGGCGAGCAATCGGCACAAAGCGGCTTGCACGCCAGCGGGTATCGACGATGCGTCTGGCGTGAGGAATTCAAAGGCCAAAGCCTGCAAAGCATCGCCCGCCAACAAGGCTTGGGCTTCACCAAACTGCACATGCACAGTGGGCTTGCCACGGCGCAACACATCGTTGTCCATGCACGGCATGTCATCGTGCACCAATGAATAAGCATGAATCAGCTCTACCGCACAGGCGGCACGCAATGCGGCCTCGTCTAACGCAGCGTCTTTATGACCATGGGCCACCGCCTCGCGCGCAGCCAACACCAACAAGGGGCGTAAACGCTTGCCGCCATCGAGCACGGCGTAGCGCATGGCCTCGCCCAAGCCTGCAGGCGCCTGTGGGCTCACCCATTGCGACAAGGCATCTTCAACCACCGCGAGCCAATGGGCGCTCCACTGGTCCAGTTCTGTAGGCGTCATGCTTGTGCTCACGTGGGTGTCCAAGCTTTCAAGGCACCGTTGTCCAACACCTTGATTTGCTGCTCGACGGCATCCAACTGCGCACGGCAGTAACCCAAAAGTTCTGCGCCGCGTTGATAACCCGACAACAAATCGGACAAAGGCAGTTGCCCCGATTCCATTTGTTGCACCAACCCTTCTAGCTCTTTCAATGCAGCTTCATAGCTGACGGGCGCAGTGTCTGCGCCGCTTGGGGTAGTTTTGGCCTTGGGCATGGTGTGCGGATATCCGTTTTGAGGTGGGTCAAATAGCCTGCCATTTTAGGCCGCATGCGGGGCAAAGTTTGCCCCCTTGGGTACAATGGGCATCCTTCAATCGACCTTCGGGCCGATTTATTTTTGTCCACTTACCTCCCTGTGGGGAGTCTTTAGGTCAGGTCACCCATGTCTGATTTAAGTCTTCAACTGCAGCAGGCGCAAGCCCAACTACCAGTTACCAGTTATTTCGATGAGGCGCTTTTTCAGCGCGAACTGGAGACCATCTTTCAGCAAGGGCCCCGTTATGTGGGCCACCAGCTTGCCGTGCCCAATGTGGGCGACTACTACGCTTTGCCGCATGAAGGCGAAGGGCGCGCGCTCGTGCGCTCGGCCAACGGCGTAGAACTGGTATCCAACGTGTGCCGCCATCGCCAAGCGGTGATGCTCAAGGGCCGTGGCTCACTCAACAACCAAGCCCCCGGCTCTGCGGGCGGCAACATCGTCTGCCCTCAGCATCGCTGGACGTATGCACCCTCAGGCGAATTGCTGGGTGCGCCCCACTTCTCGCATGACCCTTGTCTGAACCTCAACAACTACAAGTTGCGCGAGTGGAACGGCATGCTGTTTGAAGACAACGGCCGCGACATCTTGGCCGACCTCGCGGGCATGGGCCCCGCCAAAGACCTGAACTTTGATGGCTACGCCCTCGACCACGTCGAGCTGCACGAGTGCAATTACAACTGGAAGACCTTCATCGAGGTCTACCTTGAGGACTACCACGTCGGCCCCTTCCACCCAGGCTTGGGCAACTTCGTCACCTGCGACGACTTGCAATGGGAATTCAAACCCGAGTACTCAGTGCAAACCGTGGGCGTGGCCAACACCTTTGGCAAGCCCGGCTCTGACGTGTACAAAAAATGGCACGACGTGTTGCTGAACTACCGCAGCGGCGCCCTGCCTGAGCGCGGCGCAATATGGCTCACCTACTACCCCCACATCATGGTGGAGTGGTACCCGCATGTGCTGACCGTGTCCACGCTGCACCCTGTCAGCCCCACCAAAACGCTGAACATGGTGGAGTTCTATTACCCAGAAGAAATCGTCGCCTTCGAGCGCGAGTTCGTTGAAGCCCAACGCGCGGCCTATATGGAAACTTGCATCGAGGACGACGAAATTGCCGAGCGCATGGACGCAGGCCGCAAGGCTTTGATGGACCGTGGCGACAACGAAGTCGGCCCTTACCAAAGCCCCATGGAAGACGGCATGCAGCACTTCCACGAGTGGTACCGCGGCAAACTCAACTTCACACAACGCTAAAAACACGTCAATGCAAGCCCTGTGGATGCTGCTGGGTGCAGCCTTTTTTGCCACGATGGGGGTTTGCGTTAAATATGGCTCCGCCCACTTCAACTCGGCCGAACTCGTGTTCTACCGTGGCGTTGTGGGTTGCATTTTTTTAGCGGTCATTGCACGACAGCAAAACATTTCACTACGCACCCAATACGTGGGCATGCATGTGTGGCGCTCCATCATTGGTGTGTCGTCGTTGAGCGCTTGGTTTTACGCCATCTCCAAACTACCTTTGGCCACCGCCATGACGCTCAACTACATGAGCAGCGTGTGGATTGCGGCCTTCATCGTGGGCGGCTCGCTCATCAACTGGAAACCCAGCGAAGGCCAAAGCCCTTGGTCTCAGGGCCCATTGGCACTCACCGTGATGGCCGGCTTTGCAGGCGTGATCATGGTGCTGCGCCCCACCATGGCACAAGACCAAATTTATGCAGGCCTCATTGGCCTCATGTCTGGTTTTTGCGCTGCCTTTGCCTACATGCAAGTCACGGCCTTGGGCCGCATGGGTGAACCGGAAACACGCACTGTGTTTTTCTTTGCCATCGGCACCATCGTGGCCGGACTGGCAGGCATGGCTTTCATGGGCATCTCCACTTGGGAATGGGAGCATGCGGTGTGGCTCATCCCTGTTGGCATCTTTGCATCACTGGGTCAGCTATGTATGACTCGTGCCTACAGCCACGGTGCCACACTGGTGGTGGCCAACTTGCAATACTCGGGGATTGTGTTTGCCGCGCTTTACAGCTTGTTGCTGTTTGGCGATGACATTCCACTCATCGGTTGGGCGGGTATGGCCCTCATCACTGTCAGTGGCATGGCGGCTACATTGCTGCGTGCGCGTGCAGCGCCCAGCGCCCCAGCTGAAGAACATTGATCGCTCTTTCGCATCCTTGAAAGGAACCTGCCATGTACACCACCCTCATTTCTGTAGCTCAACTCCAAGCCTTGCAAACCAGCGGCGCACCGTTGGCTGTGTTTGATTGCACCTTCGATTTGATGAATCCCCCTGCAGGCCACGCTCAATATGCAGAGCAACACATCGCAGGCGCACAACACGCCGATCTGGACCAACACCTTGCCACGCACAAAGCTGGCAAAGGCGTGAATGGTGGCCGTCATCCACTGCCACAACGCGAAGTGTTTGCGGCTTGGCTGCAAAGCGTGGGCGTGAACAACAACACCCAAGTGGTGGTGTACGACCGCAACGGCATGAACTACTGCGGCCGCTTGTGGTGGATGCTCAAATGGTGCGGCCACGATGCCGTGGCGGTGCTGGATGGCGGCTTGCAAGCCTGGGTGGCTGCGGGTGGTGCAGTTGCATCGGGTGAAGAACATGCACAAGCCACAGGCAACTTTGCGCTGCGCGAACCTTTGGTGAAGCTGGTCGACACCACAACTGTGTCAAAGCATTTGAACGACGGCACACAAACCATCGTCGATGCACGCGGCGCACCCCGTTACCGTGGTGAAGTCGAGCCACTCGACCCAGTGGCTGGCCACATTCCTGGCGCACTCAACAGACCTTTCAACACCAACCTCAACGCCGACGGCTTCTTCAAAAGCGCAGATGAATTGCGTGCTGAGTTTGCAGCCTTGCTGGGCAACGCCAAACCAGACACCGTGGTGCACCACTGCGGCAGTGGCGTGAGCGCTGTGCCCAATGTGTTGGCGATGGAAGTGGCGGGCTTAGGCCGCACCGCCCTCTATGCAGGCAGCTGGAGCGAGTGGTGCAACACCCCCGGCCTGCCCTGCGAAAAATCTTGAACTTGGTTTAGTGCTGCGCCCACTCGCCCAAAGCGGCGACGAGGGCAATGCCTGCAAACAGCCATGCCACTTGCGCGGCCGTCTCTTTGGGTGAGAGACGCTTTTGCAATTGTGGAATCAAGTCGGCCAGCGCCACATAAATAAAGCTGCTGGCAGCCACCACCAAAAAGAATGGCAAGTACTCGTGCAATGCGCCCACAAGCAAGTAGCCCACCAAGCCGCCAATGGCTGTCACGCCACCTGCAAGCGTGAGCTTGAACAAAGCTGCGCGTGGGTTGCTGAGGGTTTGGCGCAACACCACCAAGTCGCCCACATGGTGCGGCACTTCGTGGGCCATCACCGCCAAGGCAGCGGCAATGCCCAAACGAGGGTCGGCCACAAAAGCGGCGGCAATCAAAATGCCATCGCCAAAGGCGTGCACGCTGTCGCCCAACAACACCGCCCAGCCACCGCTGTGGTGGTTGTGGCCGTGATGGTGGTGCTGATGTACTTCGTGCGCCCCGTGCGCGTGGTGCGCATGTGAACCGTGGTCATGTGAATGGGCATGATCGTGTGAATGCGACTCATGTGTGGCTGCGTGATCGTGCCCATGCTCATGCCCGTGATGCCACAGCTCGGCTTTATCGAGCAGAAAGAAAAACACCAAGCCCACCAGCAGCGCGAAAAACAAAGCGTGGGCAGAAACGCCCGCTTCTTGCGACAGCTCAAACGCTTCTGGCAACAAGCGTGTGAAAGCTGTCGCCAGCAAAGCACCGGCTGCGAGGCTGAGTAAATGCTGGGTAAATCGCGACAGCAGCGCATAAGCCAACAAGGCCGCCAGCCACACACTGCCCATGCCAGCGACTAAGGTGCCGACAAGAATTGAAATCAAGGTCATGGGCTGATTATCTCGCGCCCAAGGCTCAGGGTTTTAAAACGTTGATTTAGAACAGTTTGAACAAACTGGTGGCTTCAAGGTCGAGCACTTCCACCTCTGACGCATTGTGCAATTGCCAGCGCCAACGCAAGATGCCCAAACTGGGATTGCTTTGAGAAATGCGACTCTCCAACACAGTCACCCGCAAGCGCAGCACATCGTTGGGTCGCACAGGATGAGGCCACTTGATGTAGGCCAAGCCAGGGGAGGCATATGACTCAGAGCCAGCTAAAAACGCATCCGCTGCCAAGCGCATGGCGATACCACAGGTGTGCCAGCCGCTGGCAATCAAGCCATCAAACGGACCGCGTGCTGCGGCTTCGGGGTCGGTGTGAAACCATTGTGGGTCCCACTGCTTGGCAAAGTCCAACACCTCGGCTTCACTCACCGAATAGGGGCCAGCATGCAGCACTTGGCCTGCGTGAAATTCCGAAAATTTCAAAACCTTCTCCCTTGGTGTGCGTTCAGACGCGCGTCAATCGCCATTCAATTTTTATTGTGGAATCCAGCTGGCAGGTCGCTTGCCCAAAAAGGCAGCAAATCCTTCGCGCGCCTCATCGGTGCCTCGCACGCGAGCAATGGTGCTCGCGGTCAATTCGCGCACTTGTTCGGTCACGGGCGCCACACTGAGCTGGTCCATCAGGTGTTTGATTTCAATTTGCGCTTGCGGGCCACCAGCAACCAGCTCGGCCACAACGCGATCCAGCTCGATATCAAGTGCATCTGCACTCACCACGCGTTGCACCATGCCCATGCTAAGGGCTGTGTTGGCATCAATGCGCGTGGTGGTCAGTGCCAAGTAACGCGCATTGCGCTTGCCCACGGCATTCACCACATAGGGGCCAATGACGGCGGGCAAGATTCCAAACTTGGCCTCGCTCACAGAGAAGCTGGCGTTATCAGCCACCACGGCCATGTCACAGGCGCACGTCAGGCCTACACCGCCGCCCAAGGCTGCACCTTGCACCCGGGCAACCGTAGGTTTTGGGCTGGTGGCAATACGGTGCAACATGCCCGCAAAACGACCTGCGTCTTCGGTATTCCATTCGAGCGTGGCAACGCTCGCACGTTGCATCCATTGCAAGTCAGCGCCCGCGCTGAAGTGCTTACCCTCGCCTGCCAACACGATCACGCGCACTGTGTCGTCTTGGCTAAGTTGTGTGAAGGCTGCATCGAGCTCGCCGATCATCACCTCATCAAAGGCGTTGAACACTTGCGGGCGTGACATGGTGATTTGCGCCACGCCTGCGCCACGTTGGCTGATGACCAGGGTTTGAAACGCTTGGCTCATCAATAGGTCTCCAAGTGCAAACGGCCTTCTTGTTTGAGCGACTGACCCACGGTGTCCCAGTTCAAGCCAGCTTGAGTGACCACATCGCGCAGCGCTAGCACCACGCCTTCTTCCATGCTCTTCAACCCACACACATAGATGTAGGTGTTGGGGTCTTTGAGCAAGGCCACGAGGTCGGCACTGCGCTCACGCAAGAGATCTTGCACATAACGTTTGGTTTGGCCTTGTTCGCGTGAGAACGCAAAATTAATGTCAATGAAATCTTTGGGTAACTTTTGCAGCGGGCCAAAGTATGGCAATTCTTTTTGGGTGCGCGCGCCGAAGAACAGCATGAGTTTGCCGCCTTCAAACTTGCCGCTTTGGCGCAAACGACGACGCCACTCGGTCATGCCACGCATCGGTGCGCTGCCCGTACCTGTGCAAATCATCACGATGTTGGACTTGGGATGATTGGGCATCAAGAAGCTGCTGCCAAATGGACCAATCACTTGCACGGTGTCGCCTGTTTTCAGGTCACACAAATAGTTCGAGGCCACGCCTTTGACAGGCTTGCCATCATGGTCTTCAACCACGCGTTTTACGGTGATTGACAGGTTGTTGTAGCCAGGACGCTCGCCATTGCGAGGGCTAGCAATTGAGTATTGACGTGCGTGGTGAGCCTTGCCTTTGTCATCTGCACCTGGGGGCACGATGCCAATAGACTGGCCTTCCAGCACAGGGAACGGCATACTGCCAAAGTCCAGCACGATATGGTGCGTTTCGTTGGCTGTGCCTGCTTCATTGACTTGCACATTACCCACGACCGTGGCTGTGGTCGGTGCTTTGGGTCCATGCAAATTGGTGTACGGATGTGCCGCAGACCAAGGTGGCACAGAAGCACCAAAAGCTGCCGAATTAAACACATCGCTCTGGCCTGCTAAAGCAACAGTCGAAACAGTTGAAGCTTCGGTCGCAACGGCTTCAACGGATGCCGCATCAGCACCTAAAGCGACCAATTCGTTCTCAGATAACACCGAAGGCAAATCGTCCCAAGACAATTGCTCTTCCACGGTGTAAGCCGCAGATTTTGGGCGCATATGCCAATTGTCAATTGAGCCCGTTGGACAAGGTGGCACACAGGCCATACAGAAATTGCACTTATCGGCAATCACCACATAGTTGCGGCTGTCATGCGTGATGGCACCCACCGGACAGGTGGCCTCGCACGTGTTGCACCGGATACAAATTTCCGGGTCAATCAAATGCTGGTTAAAAAGTTCGGTAGGTGCATTCATGGCGTTTATGACTTATAAATAATCAGTTGAAACGAACGTAGTCAAAGTTCACTGGCTGGCGGTTGATGCCCATCACAGGAGGGGAAATCCAGTTGGCAAACTTGCCTGGCTCAACCACACGGCCCATCAGACTGGCGACATAAGCACGATCTTCGTTAGAAGGCAACCACTCACCCACTTTGGCCATCCACTGTTCATCGGTCACAACCTCGCCATCGGGCGTGATCTTAGCGCCCGACAAAGAGCCAATGTTGCGGTGGAATGCCTTGTGCGGTGCTTTGAGTTTGAAGGGGATGCCCGCCTTTTCAATCACACGGTTCCAACGGTCAATACCGCCTTTGGAGTCGGTGATGTAGTCGTCGCGCAGCACTTCGTTCAATGCGTTGAGCATCGGCACTTCTTTTTCAACTAGCTTTCCGTCTTCCACAGACAAGATCTTGTAGCTGTTGCCCTTCAAAACGTGGTCATCTGCACGCTTGCCTTCTTCGTAACGACCTTTCAGGCCAGAGCTGTAGAAGGTTGCAGCGTTAGACGATTGGTCTGCACCGAACAAGTCGATGGTCACTGAGAAGTGGAAGTTGATGTAGCGCTGGATAGTTGGCAAATCAATCACACC
>ERZ1034361.1037-NODE-1037-length-16000-cov-10.332538_pt1 | contig 16000 bp, 14 predicted proteins | sample MGYA00520617_ERZ1034361 | MGnify/ENA primary metagenome ERZ1034361 (study PRJEB33736, sample SAMEA104284507) | Azolla filiculoides | biome: Urban; feature: Water surface; material: Ditch water | place: Netherlands | collected 2015-10-28 | depth 0-0.1 m ... | reverse complement strand
AGGTCAATCAGCATCAGGCCCCGGCCGCCTTTTTCCATGGTTTTGAGTTCGCTGATCTCAAACGTCAACACCCGGCCGCCCGTGCTGGCACAGCAGACGCTGGTGGCGTTGGGCATGGGCTGTTTGTCGGCAGGCACGGTGGCGCTGGAGCCACTCACATGGCTGGGGGCGCAGACGGTTTCGCCGTCGCCCAAGCTGATGAAGGCCTTGCCCGCTTTGTTGCGCGAGATCATGTTCTCGACCGAGGCCATGAAGCCGTAGCCGCCTGAGCCGCTGAGCAGCAGCGTGGCGTTGGCCGGGCCTGCAAAGTAGTGCGCAATTTGCGTGGTGGGCTCCAGCTCGATCAGCGTGGTGACCGGCTGGCCGTCGCCGCGTGCGCCGGGCAGTGTGGCCACGGGCACGCTGTAAATGCGGCCGTTGCTGCCGAAGATCAGCAGGGTGTCCACCGTGCGGCACTCGAAGGTGCCATACAAAACATCGCCCGCCTTGAAGGCAAAGCTGGTGGCATCGTGGCCGTGGCCGGTGCGGGCGCGCACCCAGCCTTTCTCCGACACGACCACCGTCACGGGTTCGTCCACCACCTTGACCTCGGCCACGGCTTTTTTCTCTTCCTGGATCAGCGTGCGGCGTGGGTCGGCAAAGGTTTTGGCGTCGGCTTCGATCTCTTTGATCATCAGGCGACGCAGCGCAGCGGGGCTGTCCAAAATCTCTTCGAGCTTGCCCTGCTCTTCGCGCAACTCGCTCAGCTCTTGTTCGATCTTGATCGCTTCGAGTCGGGCCAGTTGGCGCAGGCGAATCTCCAGGATGTCTTCGGCTTGGCGGTCGCTGAGCTTGAAGGCTTCGATCAGCGCGGGCTTGGGCTCGTCGCTGTGGCGGATGATGCGGATCACCTCGTCGATGTTCAGCAGCACCAGCTGGCGGCCTTCCAGAATATGGATGCGGTCCAGCACTTTGTTCAGGCGGTGCTGGCTGCGCCGGGTGATGGTGGTCTGGCGGAAGCTGATCCACTCCACCAGCATCTGGCGCAGGGACTTTTGAATCGGCTTGCCGTCGATGCCGACCGAGGTCATGTTGATCGGCGCAGACGTTTCCAAGCTGGTGTGCGCCAGCAAGGCGGTGATGAGTTCTTGCTGTTCGATGCGGCTGGTTTTGGGCTCGAACACCAGGCGCACGGCAGCGTCTTTGCTCGATTCGTCGCGCACCACGTCGAGCACGGCCAGCATGCTGGCTTTGAGCTGCAGCTGGTCAGCGCTGAGCGCTTTTTTACCAGCCTTGACCTTGGGGTTGGTGAGCTCTTCGATCTCTTCGAGCACGCGCTGCGAACTGACGCCTTGTGGCAACTCGGTCACCACCAGTTGCCATTGGCCCCGGGCGAGTTCTTCGATCTTCCAACGGGCGCGCACCTTCAGGCTGCCACGACCTGTGCGGTAAGCGTCGGCAATGTCGCTGGCCGGGCTGATGATCTGGCCGCCACCGGGGTAGTCGGGGCCGGGGATGATGGCCATCAGCTCGCTGTCGCTCAGCTTGTCGTTGCGGATCAGGGCCACGCAGGCGTCGGCGACTTCGCGCAGGTTGTGGCTGGGGATCTCGGTGGCCAGGCCCACGGCAATGCCGCTGGCGCCGTTGAGCAAGCTGAAGGGCAAGCGCGCGGGCAGCTGGCGCGGCTCTTCGGTGGAGCCGTCGTAGTTGGGAATGAAGTCCACCGTGCCCATGTCGATCTCATCGAGCAGCAAGCTGGTGATGCGCGACAAACGCGCTTCGGTGTAACGCATGGCGGCTGCGCCATCGCCGTCTCGGCTGCCAAAGTTGCCCTGGCCGTCAATCAGCGGGTAGCGCTGCGAAAAGTCTTGTGCCATGCGCACCAGCGCGTCATACGCCGCCGTGTCGCCGTGCGGGTGGTAACGGCCGAGCACATCGCCCACCACACGGGCACTTTTGACGGGCTTGGCCGCGGTGTTGTTGTTCGGGCCGCTGTAGGACAAACCCATGCGGTCCATCGAATACAAAATGCGCCGCTGCACCGGCTTTTGGCCGTCGCACACGTCGGGCAAAGCGCGGCCTTTGACGACGGACAGCGCGTATTCCAGATAAGCACGCTGGGCGTAGGCACCCAGATGGTCGCCTTCGGGGGCTGCGTCGGTGACGGGGGTTAACAGGTCAACAGTCATGGTGTACTTTCAATGACGTATTCAAATCTTCTTTCAACCGTCCTTTGGTTTCGGACAGTTGGGTGCAGTGACCTAGGGACAATTTGACCCTAGGTTGTGCAGGCATGGATGGCCGCGTTCGCGGCCATGACAGTGACCATCACACATCGATTTCGATGCTGTCGCCGTGCAGTTCCATCAGCTCGCGGCGGGCGGCGGCTTCGCCTTTGCCCATGAGCTGGGTCATGAGGTTTTCAGTGCCGGCGTTGTCCAGCGGGCCCAGCTCGATGGGCAGCAGGCGGCGCGTGTCGGGGTTGAGCGTGGTGTCCCAAAGCTGCTCGGCGCTCATCTCGCCCAAGCCCTTGAATCGGCTGATGCTCCAGCCGCCTTCTTTCACGCCGTCTTTGCGCAATTTGTCGATGATGGCGGTGAGCTCGCCGTCGTCCAGCGCATAGGCTTTGGACGCAGGCTTTTTGCCGCGTGCAGGCGCATCGACCCGGAACAGCGGTGGCCGTGCGACGTACAAGTGCCCTGCTTCGATCAGTTTGGGGAAATGACGGAAGAACAAAGTGAGCAGCAGCACTTGGATGTGCGAGCCGTCCACGTCCGCATCGCTCAAGATGCAGACCTTGCCGTAACGCAGATTGCTCATGTCGGGGTTGTCGTTGGGCCCGTGCGGGTCCACGCCGATGGCCACCGAAATGTCGTGGATTTCGTTGTTGGCAAACAAGCGATCGCGGTCCACTTCCCAGGTGTTGAGCACCTTGCCGCGCAGGGGCAAGATGGCCTGGCTTTCTTTGTTGCGGCCCATTTTGGCGCTGCCCCCGGCAGAGTCGCCCTCCACCAAAAACACCTCGTTGTGCAGGATGTCTTTGCTTTCGCAATCGGTCAGCTTGCCGGGCAAAACAGCAACACCCGAGCTCTTGCGCTTTTCAACTTTTTGGCCCGCTTTTTGGCGGGTTTGCGCGGCCTTGATGGCGAGTTCGGCCAGTTTTTTGCCGTAGTCCACATGCTCGTTGAGCCACAACTCCAAGGCCGGGCGCACGAAGCTGGAGACCAAGCGCACCGCGTCGCGTGAATTCAGGCGCTCCTTGATCTGGCCCTGAAACTGCGGGTCGAGCACTTTGGCGCTCAGCACATAGCTGGCGCGGGCAAACACGTCTTCGGGCATGAGCTTGACGCCCTTGGGCAGCAAGCCATGCAGCTCGATGAAGCTCTTGACCGCCGTGAACAAGCCGTCGCGCAAACCGCTGTCGTGCGTGCCGCCAGCGCTGGTGGGGATCAGGTTCACATAACTTTCGCGCACAGGCGCACCGTCTTCAGTAAAGGCCACGGCCCACGAAGCGCCCTCGCCTTCTGCAAAGCTCTCGCTGTTGCCGTCGGCAAAGCCTTCGCCTTCAAACAGCGGGATCACCGGGTCGCCGTTCAGGGTTTGCGTCAGGTAGTCGCGCAGACCGGCTTTGTATTGCCACTGCTGGGTTTCCTTGGTTTTTTCATTCACCAAGGTCACCGTCACGCCCGGCATGAGCACGGCTTTGCTGCGCAGCAGGTGCGTCAGCTCGTTCATGGGCAGGGCGCTGGATTCGAAATACTTGGCGTCAGGCCAGGCACGCACGGTGGTGCCTTGTTTGCGATCACCCTCGCCTGTGGCGCGTTTGACCAGCGGCTCGGTCACGTCGCCACCCGAAAACACCAAGGTGGCCACTTGGCCTTCGCGGTAGCTGGTGGCTTCCAGACGCTTGGACAGCGCATTGGTCACGCTCACACCCACGCCGTGCAGGCCGCCCGAGAAGCTGTAAGCCCCGCCTTTGCCCTTGTCGAACTTGCCGCCCGCGTGCAGCCGGGTGAACACCAACTCGATCACCGGGGCGTTTTCTTCGGGGTGCAGGCCAAAGGGAATGCCCCGGCCATCGTCTTCGATGCTGACCGATCCATCCAAGTGCAGGATGACTTTGATCTTTTTGCCGTAACCCGCCAGCGCCTCGTCGGCAGCGTTGTCCAGCACCTCTTGGATGATGTGCAGGGGGTTGTCGGTGCGGGTGTACATGCCCGGGCGTTGTTTGACGGGCTCTAGGCCCTTGAGGACGCGGATCGAGCCTTCGGAATACTCGTTGGAGGTTTTGACAGTAGATTGGGTGGCCATGGTGGCGGATTGTAGTGGGATTTACGCCGACTTACTGGATGCAAAACCAGTGGTTTCTGGCGAGCCACACGCGGCAAGGAGATTGGTTAAAGTCGGAGCATGCAACACAAACCCCTTTCCCTGTTTCAAGTGCTGGCCTGCGGCGCGGCCATTGTCACCCTGTCCATGGGCATTCGCCACGGCTTTGGCCTCTGGCTGCAGCCCATCACCCAGGCCCAGGGCTGGGGCCGTCAGGAGTTTGGCTTCGCCATGGCCATCCAGAACCTGTCTTGGGGTTTCATGGGCATTTTTGCGGGCATGGTGGCCGACCGGTTTGGGGCGTTCCGGGTCATTGCGCTGGGCGCCTTGGTCTATGGCGTCGGCCTTTTAGGCATGGCTTGGTCCACCAACCCTTGGGTGTTTGCCCTGTTCACCGGGGTGATCATTGGCACCGCGCAAGCGGGCACGACCTATGCCGTGATTTATGGGGTCATTGGCCGCAACGTGCCGGCCGAACGCCGCTCATGGGCCATGGGCGTGGCAGCTGCAGCAGGCAGTTTCGGCCAGTTTTTGATGGTGCCAGTAGAAGGCCTGCTGATCAGCCAAATGGGCTGGCAAACCGCGCTGGTCACCTTGGCCGCTGCAGCCATGCTGATCATCCCCCTGGCTCTGGGCCTGCGCGAACCCGCCTTGAATGCCCCCGGCCAGGTCAAACGCGACCAGACGATTGCTCAAGCTTTGAAAGAAGCTTTCAAATACCCCAGCTTTCAGCTGCTGATGGCGGGTTATTTTGTGTGCGGCTTTCAGGTCGTGTTCATTGGCGTGCACATGCCCAGCTACCTGAAAGACCACGGCCTGGCCCCCCAGGTGGCCAGTTATGCGCTGGCCTTGATTGGCCTGTTCAACGTGTTTGGCACCTACATGGCGGGCACGCTGGGCCAGAAAATGGCGAAGAAAAAAATTCTGGCGTTCATTTACGCCGCTCGCTCAGTGGCCATCGTGCTGTTCTTGTTGGCACCGCTCACACCCACCAGCGTCTATATCTTCTCGGCCTTCATGGGCTTGCTGTGGCTGTCCACCGTGCCGCCCACCAACGCGGTGGTGGCGCAAATTTTTGGCATTTCGCACCTGTCCATGCTGAGCGGTTTCATCTTTTTCAGCCACCAGATCGGCTCGTTCATGGGCGTCTGGCTGGGGGGCTATTTGTATGACAAGACCGGCAGCTACGACATCGTCTGGTATTTGGCCATTGCCTTGGGCGTGTTTGCCGCGCTCGTGAATCTGCCCGTGCGTGAAAGCCCAATCGAACGCCACCCCCTGCGCGCCGCATGACCACCCGGATCAAAACCCTTTTATCGGTGGTCGCTGTGCTTGGCCTGACGTTTTGGCTCTATGCACAACCCGATGTGGTCATCATGTTGTCCGAACAACTGTGGTCTTGTTTCTGATTTTTTGAACACCCTCCCTATGCACGGCACCGAAAACCCTTCTGCTTGGCTTCAGCGTTGGAGCCACTTGATCGCCCCTGAAAGTCGGGTCCTGGATGTCGCTTGCGGCGCAGGTCGCCACATGCGTTGGCTGGCAGCCCAAGGTCACCTCCCGCAGGGCGTTGACCGCAACACCGAAGCCATCGCACTGGCACAAGCTTTCGGGCAGGTCACCTGCGCGGACATCGAAAACGGCCCTTGGCCTTTCGCCGGTCAAACTTTTGGCTGTGTCGTGGTGACCCATTACCTCTGGCGTCCGCTGCTGCCCAGCATCGTGCAGGCCGTGGCTCCGGGCGGCGTCTTGATTTACGAAACCTTTGCCGCAGGCAACGAATCCGTGGGCAAACCCTCGCGTCCGGACTTTTTACTGCAGCCCGGCGAATTGTTGAAGGCGACCGAAGGCTTGCGGGTTGTGGCCTATGAAGACGGATTTGAGGCTTCACCCGACCGGTTTGTGCAACGCATTGTGGCCGTGCGCCCTTTGCCAAGCCCTCATGTCACCCGCTGGCCATTGCAGTCGAATTAAGCTCAGCAGAGGGTTTTCTGTCACATCGGCTCAGATTCGCCAGACTTGTGAAACCGAAACCCGGTGTTGACTCGTTAGAATGGGTTTTTTCTGTTCAGAAACACCTGACATGACCACCGAATTTCGCCCCATCCAAGGCAGCATTCCTGCCCTGATCACCCCCATGCTCGAAGACGGCAAAGTGGATTACCCCACTCTGCGAAAACTGATCGACTGGCATGTGGCCGAAGGCACAGATTGCATCGGCGTGGTGGGCACCACGGGCGAATCACCCACGGTCACGGTCGATGAACACTGCGAAATCATTCGCGTTTCTGTCGAGCAAGCTGCAGGTCGCGTGCCGATCATGGCCGGCTGCGGCGCCAACTCCACGGCAGAAGCCATTGAGCTGGCCAAGTTCGCCAAAAAAGTGGGGGCCGACTGCCAACTGCAAGTGGTGCCTTACTACAACAAGCCCACTCAAGAAGGCCAGTACCGTCACTTTCGCGCCATTGCCGAAGCCACACCGGACTTGCCCGTGATCTTGTACAACGTGCCCGGTCGATCCGTGGCCGATATGCAGCACGAGACCGTGCTGCGTCTGGCGCAAGTGCCAGGCATTGTCGGCATCAAGGAAGCCACCGGCAACATCGAACGTGCCCAATGGCTCATCCGTGATCTGCCCAAGGAATTCGCGGTCTATTCAGGAGATGACCCCACAGCGGTCGCCCTGATGCTGTGCGGCGGCGCCGGCAACATCAGCGTGACGGCCAACGTGGCACCGCGGCTGATGCACGATTTGTGCATGGCGGCCATCCGTGGCGACATCGCAGAAGCCATGCGGATTCAATTCCAGCTGATGCCCGTGCACAAAAACCTGTTTGTCGAAGCCAACCCGATTCCTGTGAAATGGGCCATGAACCGCATGGGCCTGTGCGGCCCTACATTGCGTTTGCCCATGACCGAACTGTCTGAGTCGCAGCACCCCGTGGTTGAAGCCGCGCTCAAGGCCAGCGGCCTGATTTGATTTCCACCTAAGGATTGCCTGTGAAATTGTCCCCTCGCTCAACGTCTTTCCAAACGGCTCAACGCACCGCCGTTGTCGCGGCTCTGGCCATTTTGGTCAGCGGCTGCTCCATTCTGGAAGAAGACAAGATTGACTACAAAAGCGCCGCCAAGGCCCCCACACTGGAAATCCCGCCCGACCTGAGCCAATTGCGCCGTGACTCGCGCTACGCCATTGAAAGCAACTCGGCCACAGCATCGGGTTTCAACAGTGCCAGTGCACGTGTGGCCGATGCAGGCACCGCAGCCAACAATTTGGGCGATGTGCGCATGGAGCGCCAAGGCAACCAGCGTTGGCTGGTGGTGGCTCGCCCAGCTGACAAGGTGTGGGAACCGCTGAAAGAGTTCTGGACCAGCAACGGTTTTGTCCTGATCACCGACTCGCCTGACGTGGGCATCATGGAAACCGATTGGGCGGAAAACCGCGCCAAGATTCCGCAAGACATCATCCGCAAGACTTTGGGCAAAGTGCTCGATTCGCTGTATTCGTCGGGCGAGCGAGACAAGTTCCGCACCCGGGTGGAGCGCAATGCGCAAGGCGGCGTGGAGATTTACATCACCCACCGCGGCATGGTCGAAAACTACACCAGTGCACAAAAAGAATCGACGGTCTGGCAACCCCGCGCCAGCGATGCCGAGCTTGAAATCGAATTCTTGCGTCGCCTGATGGTGAAGCTGGGCGCCTCTCCAGTAGCCACCAAAACAGCCAGCGCTGACGCAACGCCTCTGGCAGTGGCCAGCGTGACGGCCGTTGACGGCCAACCCACCATTGTGCTCAACGACACCTTGGACCGCGCATGGCGTCGCACAGGTGTGGCGCTGGACCGCACAGGCTTCACGGTCGAAGACCGCGACCGCACCAAAGGCATTTATTTTGTGCGCTACGTGACACCAGGCTCTACCAACAAAGAACCAGGTTTCTTTGCCAAACTGTTCAGCAGCAAAACAGAACCCACGCCTTTGTCACGCTACCGCATTGCGCTGACCGACAAAGGCAATGCCAGCATGGTCCGCGTGCTGGATGCCAATGGCCAACCCGAGACCTCGGGCAATGCCGAGCGCATTCTCAAGCTCTTGGCCAACGAACTGCGCTGATTTGGGAGCAGGCCCACAAAGGCCTGTTGCCTCAGCCTTTGATGGCCATTGGCGATCACCCATAAAAAAACCCCGCAATGCGGGGTTTTTTGATGCGTTCCCGGCACATACCGGGAAAGCGCTGGCCAATTACTTGGCTGCAGAAGCGTCAGCAGCAGGAGCGGCTGGAGCTGCAGAAGCGTCAGCAGCTGGAGCGGCAGCAGCAGGTGCTGGAGCAGCAGGAGCAGCGGCTTCTTCTTTTTTGCCGCAAGCGGACAAAGCAGCAGCAGCGATGATGGCGGCCAAAACGAGGGACTTGTTCATGATGATTTTTCCTTATAGGGGTTGAAAAACAATTTCCGGAAATTGTCGAAACAACCTTGACGGTTGCTCTGACCGAGACAAAAGCACTCGAGCTCTTCTGCACTCAGCGCACTATTATAGCGTTTTCCCTAGTAAATCCTAAAACAAGCGCACGAACCTGACACGAAACCTTCGGACGGCTCCTCACACAAGGAAATCCTCAAGAGGTTTTATCCACGAAGCCGACATCCAGTCGAGCAAGGCCTCGCGAGCCGCATCACTCAACATGGCGCATGAAGCCGCAGAAAGCGTGCGCTTGTCGGCCAATTGACGCAAGAAGCGCGCATCCTTGCCGCCTACGCGAAAGCTTTCGCTGTTGATGAACACATGCCGATCGTCGTACATCATTTTGGTGCGTCGATCCAACTGAACACCCGCCGACAAATCAGGCTCGTTCTCTGAGGTTTCAAACCAGACATTCGATTTGGGTTCGGTCAGGTATTCACCCAACAAGCTGTCCAGCAAATGCGGGTCTTTGAGTGCTTTATCCACCACTTGGCGTGCAAAGCCAGACAAAGCCTGTGGAATGGCAGCAGGAGACGACACCGCCGTTTGTTTGGGATCACGGTAAAGCGCATCACCCAGCCCCTCAAAAGACTCATCGGCCAGGCCCAGCAAAAGCTCCCGTGCCAACTCGCCCTCTTGGGGTGCACGAAAGCCGATGGACCATGTCATGCATTCGCCAACGGCAACGCCATCGTGTGCGTATTTGGGTGGCAAATAAAGCATGTCACCCGGATTGAGCACAAATTCTTCTTCGGCCTCGAAGTTTTGCAAAATTTTCAGCGGCACACCCGATTGCAGCGTCAAATCTTTGTTGCGGCCAATGCGCCAGCGGCGTTGGCCATGGGCCTGCAGCAAAAACACGTCATAGCTGTCAAAGTGCGGCCCCACGCCGCCGCCATCGGTGGCGTAGCTGATCATCAAATCGTCCAGCCGCGCATCGGGCACAAATCGAAACTGCTGCATCAGCGCGTGCACGCCGTCGTGGTGCAGATCCACACCTTGCACCAGAAAAGTCCATTTTTTCTGACTGAAGGGCGGCAAGCTGCGCTTCGGAAATGGCCCATGCTTCATCTTCCACCCTTTGGGAGAATCAACGATCAAGCGCGACTCCACCCCCTCCTGCCCAGCCAACGTCACCAATCCTGAACGCCCGACACAAGGCACAAAACCAGGGATAGCATTGCGCACCAGCAAAGGCTTTTTTTGCCAGTGGCGCTTCATGAATTGGCTGGGCGTCAAGCCGCCCAAGAGGGCCAAGGGTTGTTCTGTGTTCATCGCGGGTTCTCACATCTCAAAGCCGGGGCAGCCAAAAAGTGGCCGCCAAACTGCGACAATTGTCCTATGGAAATCAAGACACCTTCTGTGGTCGCACTGACCTGGACACTCAAAGACACGCTGGGCGAAGTTCTGGACACCCTGGACGAGCCTGTGGAATTTTTCATTGGCGGCCAAGACCTGCTGCCCAAGATCGAGGAAGCCCTGCAAGGCCACGAACGTGGCGCCAAGGTCGACCTGCACCTGGAGCCCGAAGACGCCTTTGGCGACTTCAATGAAGAGCTGCTTTTCTTAGAGCCGCTGGCCCTCTTTCCCGAGGGCCTGGAGCCGGGCCTCACGATCGAAGGCACTGCTTTGCCAGAGGGTTGCAACCCGGATGCCCCACGCAACGCGCTCTACACCGTGACCGAAATCTACCCCGAGCACGTTGTGCTGGATGCCAACCACCCGCTGTCGGGCATCGCCTTGCGCTTGCACCTGAAAGTCGAATCGGTTCGCGAGCCGACCGAGTCTGAAGTGGGCAGCGGCAGCTGCGGCACCGGCTTTTTCAAAATTGAAGTCGGCGGTGACGGCGATTCGACCCTAAACACACTGCACTGAGCCAGCGCACATCCACTTCACGCATGAAAAACCGCCTGCATCGACCGATGCAGGCGGTTTTTTTAATGGGGCATTATTTTTTGCCTGTGGAGCCGTAACCGCCCTCACCGCGTTCGGTCGCAGCATCGAACTCGCTCACCACATGGAATCTCGCCTGCACCACAGGCACGATCACCATCTGCGCAATACGTTCCAAAGGCTCAATGGTGAACGCCAGCTCGCTCCGGTTCCAGCAGCTGACCATGAGCTGACCCTGGTAGTCGCTGTCGATCAACCCCACCAAATTGCCCAACACGATGCCATGCTTGTGGCCCAAGCCCGAGCGCGGCAGCAGCATAGCGGCGTAACCGGGGTCCTTGAGGTGGATGGCCATGCCCGTGGGCACCAGCTGCCAGGCGTTGGGCGCCAAGGTCAGCGGCGCGTCCAGGCAGGCGCGCAGGTCCAAACCTGCACTGCCAGGGGTGGCATAGGTGGGCATTTGCGCGGCAATACGCGCATCGAGGATCTTGACGTCGATGTCCATGGTCATGCTTGTGCTCCGCCCAGTCTTTGGGCAATGTCTTGAATGAGTAGAACGGCCAGCGCCTGCTTGCTGGTGTGCGGCAGTTCGCGGGCGCCATGGGCGTCCACCAACAGCAAGGCGTTGTCGTCTTGCCCGAAGGTGGCAGGGCCGATGTTGCCCACCAGCAGTGGCACCTGTTTGCGCACCCGTTTGGCTGTGGCGTGGGCCAGCAAGTCATGGCTTTCTGCGGCAAAACCGACGCAAAACAGCTCACCTTTTTGCGCAGCCGCAGACTGGGCCACTGTGGCCAAAATGTCGGGGTTCTCCACAAAGCTCAGCTCGGGCGTCTGCCCTGAGCCGTCTTTTTTGATTTTTTGGTCGGCCGAATTGGCCGGGCGCCAGTCCGCCACCGCTGCTGTGGCGACAAACACGCCCCGCTCTGGCAGATAGGCTTGCACGGTTTGGAGCATGTCGCGGGCAGAGCGCACGTTCACGCGCTTCACGCCCCGGGGCGTGGCCAGGCTCACCGGGCCAGCGATCAAGGTCACATCGCCCCCCGCTAGGCGCGCCGCACGGGCAACGGCAAAGCCCATCTTGCCGCTCGACAAGTTGGTGATGCCGCGCACCGGGTCAATCGCTTCGTAGGTGGGGCCTGCCGTGACCAAAACCGCCTTGCCCGCAAGCACCTTGGGGCTGAAAAACGCCTCCAGGTCTTCCAGAATCTCTTCGGCTTCGAGCATGCGACCGTCGCCCGTTTCACCACAAGCCTGATCGCCTTGCCCCACGTCCAGCACATGCACGCCGTCCGCCTTGAGTTGCACCACATTGCGCTGGGTAGCGGGGTTGGACCACATCTCGCGGTTCATGGCCGGGGCCACGATCAAGGGCACTTTGTCAATCGGACGGGCCAGACACATCAGGCTGAGCAATTCATCGGCTCCACCGTGCAGCAATTTGGACATGAAGTCGGCGCTGGCCGGGGCCACCACAATGGCGTCGGCTTCGCGGCTCAGGTTGATGTGGGCCATGTTGTTGGCCTCACGCGGGTCCCACTGCGAGGTGTAGACCGGTCTGCCCGACAGGGCTTGCAGGGTGACGGCCGTCATGAATTGCTCGGCGGCCTCGGTCATCACGACCTGCACCGTGACGCCCGCCTTGACCAAGGCGCGGCAGAGTTCAGCCGACTTGAAGGCCGCGATGCCGCCGGACAAGCCCAGAACGATGTGTTTTCCAGCCAATGTGCTCATGCCGGGGAATGTAGCAGACGCGACTGTCTATAATCACGATTTCCACCTACCGGGAGCTCAAGGCTCCCGTCTTGGACATGACCAAATTCGTCTTCGTCACCGGCGGTGTGGTGTCTTCCCTGGGCAAGGGAATCGCCTCCGCATCGCTCGCCGCACTCCTCGAATCGCGCGGCCTCTCTGTCACCCTCATCAAGCTCGACCCCTACCTCAACGTCGACCCTGGCACCATGTCGCCTATCCAGCACGGCGAGGTGTTTGTCACCGACGACGGCGCTGAAACCGACCTGGACCTGGGCCATTACGAGCGCTTCATCAACACCCGGATGAAGAAGGCCAACAATTTCACCACCGGTCAGATTTACAAAAGCGTGCTCGAAAAAGAGCGCCGAGGCGACTACCTGGGCAAGACCGTGCAGGTCATCCCCCACGTCACCAACGAAATTCAGGACTTCGTCAAGCGCGGCGCCGGTTTTGACACCCCTGAAGCGGTCGATGTGGCCATCGTCGAGATCGGCGGCACTGTGGGTGACATCGAGTCTTTGCCATTTCTGGAAGCCGTGCGCCAGCTCAGCCTGCGTCTGGGCCCCAACAACACCGCCTTTGTGCACCTGACTTACCTGCCCTGGATCGCCACAGCGGGTGAGCTCAAAACCAAGCCCACCCAGCACACCGTCCAAAAACTGCGCGAAATCGGCATCCAGCCTGACGCGCTGCTGTGCCGTGCCGACCGCTACATCCCGGACGACGAGCGCGACAAGATTTCGCTGTTCACCAACGTGCAAAGCTGGGGCGTGATCTCCATGCCTGACGTGGACACCATCTACAAAGTACCCCGCGTGCTGCACGAGCAAGGCCTGGACGGCCTGATCTGCGACAAGCTGCGCCTGAACACACCGCCTGCCAGCCTCAAGCGCTGGGACGACTTGGTGTACGAGACCGCCAACCCTAAGGGCGAAGTCACCATTGCCATGGTCGGCAAATACGTCGAGCTGTCGGACAGCTACAAATCGGTCAACGAAGCGCTGCGCCACGCGGGCATGCGCAACCATGTGCGCGTAAAGATCGAGCACATCGACTCCGAAACCATCACCCCCGAAACCGTGGCCAGCTTGGCCAACTACGACGGCGTGTTGGTGCCCGGCGGTTTTGGCAAGCGCGGTGTCGAAGGCAAGATCGAAACCGCCCAATTCGCCCGCACCCACAAAGTGCCTTACTTGGGCATCTGCCTGGGCATGCAGGTCGCGACCATCGAATACGCCCGCCATGTGGCCGGTATGAAGGACGCCAACAGCACCGAGTTCGAGCCCGAGACGCCTTTCCCCGTGATCGCCCTGATCAACGAATGGAAAGATGCGGACGGCTCGATCCAGGTGCGTGACGCCAACTCCGACTTGGGCGGCACCATGCGATTGGGCGCGCAAAGCTCCGACGTGGCCAAGGGCACACTGGCCCACCAAATCTACGGCGACGTGGTCACAGAGCGCCACCGCCACCGCTACGAGGCCAACGTGAATTACCTGGACGAGCTGCGCAAAGCCGGTCTGGTGATCTCGGCGTTGACGCAGCGCGAGCAGCTGACCGAAATTGTCGAGCTGCCGCAAACTGTGCACCCCTGGTATGTGGGCGTGCAATTCCACCCCGAATTCAAGTCCACCCCCTGGGACGGCCACCCCCTGTTCAACGCCTTCGTCAAGGCGGCGGTTGAGCACAAGGCTGCCGCCTGAAATATCCGCCCAAGGACAGCTCCATGAAACTTTGCGGATTTGACGTTGGCCTGAACCAACCCTTCTTTTTGATCGCGGGCACCTGCTCCATCGAAGGGCTGGAGATGTCCATCGATGTGGCCGGACAGCTCAAGGAAATCTGCGCGGGTCTGGGCATCCCCTTGATCTACAAGGGCTCCTTTGACAAGGCCAACCGTTCCTCGGGCAGCACCCAGCGCGGTGTCGGTATCGATGCGGGTCTGAAAATTCTGGACGAAGTGCGCCGCCAAATCGGTGTGCCCATCCTCACCGATGTGCACGACGAATCGCAGGTCAAAACCGTGGCCAGTGTGGTCGATGTGTTGCAGACCCCCGCCTTTTTGTGCCGCCAGACCGATTTCATCCGTGCCGTGGCCCAGTCGGGCAAGCCGGTGAACATCAAGAAGGGCCAGTTTTTGGCCCCTTGGGACATGAAAAACGTCATCGACAAGGCCCGCAGCGCAGCGCGTGAAGCCGGCTTGCCCGAAGACAACTTTTTGGCCTGTGAGCGTGGTGTGAGCTTTGGCTACAACAACCTGGTCGCCGACATGTCGAGCCTGGCCGAGATGCGCAAAACCGGTGCGCCGGTGGTGTTTGACGTGACCCACTCGGTGCAAAAGCCCGGCGGCCAGGGCACCAGCAGCGGCGGAGCTCGCGAGATGGTGCCGGTGCTGGCCCGTGCAGGCGTAGCAGCAGGCGTGGCGGGTTTGTTCATGGAAACCCACCCAAAACCCGCCGAGGCCTGGTCTGACGGCCCTAACGCGGTGCCTTTGGGCCGCATGAAGGCCCTGCTGGAGACCTTGGTGCAACTCGATTCCGTCACCAAAAAGAACCCTCTGTTAGAGGATGATTTCGCATGAGCGGCTATATCATTGCCCACGTTCAGGTGACCAACCCCACCCAATACGAAGAGTACAAAAAGTGGTCTACCGCAGCCATGCAGGCCACAGGCGCTGAAGTCTGCGTGCGTGGCGGCCGAGTGGAAGTGCTGGAGGGTGACTGGACCCCGGAACGGATCGTGATTCTGAAGTTCCCGACCTTCGATGCCGCCAAGGCGTTTTACGAAACACCCGAATACCTGAAAGCCCGAGAAGCCCGAGAAGGCGCCGCCATCATGCGCATGGTCGTGGTCGAAGGTCTTTGACCTGAGCTTGAAACCCCGTTTTATTTTTCAATTGAGAGAGTTCAAAAATGAGTGCAATCGTTGATATCGTCGGCCGTGAAATCCTCGACAGCCGTGGCAACCCCACCGTCGAATGCGACGTGTTGCTGGAATCCGGCGTGATGGGCCGCGCCGCTGTGCCGTCCGGCGCATCGACCGGCAGCCGCGAAGCCATCGAGCTGCGTGACGGCGACAAGAGCCGATACCTCGGCAAAGGCGTGCTCAAAGCCGTTGAGCACATCAACACCGAGATCTCTGAAGCCGTTCTGGGCCTCGATGCCTCCGAGCAAGCCTTTTTGGACCGCACCCTGATCGACCTGGACGGCACCGAAAACAAGAGCCGCCTGGGCGCCAACGCCATGCTGGCCGTGTCCATGGCCGTGGCCCGCGCTGCCGCCGAAGAGTCCGGCCTGCCGCTGTACCGCTACTTTGGCGGCATGAACGGCAACCAGCTGCCTGTGCCCATGATGAACGTCATCAACGGCGGCGCACACGCCAACAACAACCTGGACCTGCAAGAGTTCATGATCATCCCCGTGGGCGCACCATCGTTCCGCGAGGCTGTGCGTTGGGGCGCTGAAGTGTTCCACGCGCTCAAGAAAATCATCCACGACAAGGGCATGAGCATTGCCGTGGGCGACGAAGGCGGCTTTGCCCCCAACGTGGACAGCCATGAAGCGGCCATCCAGATGGTGCTCGACGC
>ERZ1034361.1034-NODE-1034-length-16012-cov-9.464136_pt1 | contig 16012 bp, 12 predicted proteins | sample MGYA00520617_ERZ1034361 | MGnify/ENA primary metagenome ERZ1034361 (study PRJEB33736, sample SAMEA104284507) | Azolla filiculoides | biome: Urban; feature: Water surface; material: Ditch water | place: Netherlands | collected 2015-10-28 | depth 0-0.1 m ... | reverse complement strand
AACTTCGTCCATCTCGCCGTCGCCGCAGAACACCCAGACCTTGCGGTTTTCGGTGTTGGCAATGCCACGGGCGTGCAAATACTTCAAGAAACGCGCTTGGTAGATCGCCATCAATGGGCCCAGGCCCATCGACACGGTTGGGAACTGCCAGAACTCTGGCATGAGTTTGGGGTGCGGGTAGCTCGACAGGCCTTTGCCATCGACTTCCTGGCGGAAGTTGAGCAACTGCTCTTCTGTCAGTCGGCCTTCCAGATAAGCGCGGGCATACACGCCGGGCGACACGTGGCCCTGGATGTAGAGGCAGTCGCCGCCGTGGTTTTCGTTTTCGGCGTGCCAGAAGTGGTTAAAGCCCGCACCAAACATGTGGGCCAGCGAGGCGAACGAGCCGATGTGACCGCCCAAATCGCCGCCGTCTTCAGGGTTGTGACGGTTGGCCTTGACCACCATCGCCATCGCGTTCCAACGCATGTAGGCGCGCAGGCGCTCTTCGATCTCGATGTTGCCGGGGCAATGCGCTTCTTGATCGGGTTCGATGGTGTTCACATAACCCGTGTTGGCCGAGAACGGCATGTCGATGCTGTTTTCGCGGGCGTGCTCGAGCAATTGCTCGATCAAGAAATGCGCGCGTTGGCCGCCTTCTTTTTCAATCACGGCGGACAGTGCGTCCATCCATTCACGGGTCTCTTGGCTGTCCATGTCCAGAGCCGGCTGTTGAGGTGTTGCCGCTGTCATGTTTGTCTCCTATTGGTGTTGTTGCGAAATGATGCCCGAATTTTCACATATATTTTGATGAATTTCAAATTGTGCTTACATGTTTTGTATTGTGAAAAATGACGGGTATTTTGGCAACTTGCAAACAGCCCTTCAGTGCAAATACGCAAGGGTTGTCACCTAAACTCAGCGGCATGGAATTGAACAGAGCAGCATCGGTGGTCAAAAAAGTCGGGCCTTGGGCGTGGTGGCGCACATGGTGGCAACGCCAGTCCCCGAATAGACAAGACCGATTTGCCAATCTGGCACCGGTGGCCGCTGTGGTGCTCTTTTTGGCGGCTATTGCCAGTGCTTTTTGGTATCTGCGTGTCGAAGAGATTGAACGCGAGCAAGAAGCCATCAAGCGGGATGTGGAATATGCGCAGCAACGCCTGCGTCTGCGCTTGCTGGAGCGACAAGAGCAGGTCATGCGCTTGGCGCGTGATGTCTCCAACAAGGAAATACGCCCCGACCAATTCCTTTCGCGGGCTGAAGCGATGGTGCAGCAGTACCCGGAATTCATGTCGCTGACCTGGATTGACGACCGTCGGCGCATCATTGCCAACCAAAGTGTTTCCAGCATTTCGCCCAGCCAGCATCTGCGGGCTGGCACGGTGCTCAAAGTGAGCGAAACAGAAAGCCACTTCAGCCTGGCGCGTGATCTGATGCAGCCGATCTACGGCAAAGTCGACGCCGATGCCGACAAAGACGCTCAAATGGCGGTGCTCCAGCTGCACTCCCCGTTGAGCAACGACCAAGGGCGCTTCAGCGGTGTGATCCTGGCGGAATACACCATGGAGGGCTTGCTGCGTTACGGCATTCCTACCGAGGTGCTGGCCAAGTACGCGGTGGCTTTGCAAGACGGCAAAGGCCATTTGCTGGCGGGCCAAACCATTCCCGGGCGCATTGCGCTGTGGAGCTTGCTGCCCGGCAGTGACAAGCCCAACAACGATTACGAAGTGCCCGTGTCGCCTGTGGGCAACGACCTGATCTTGCGTGCACAGGCTTGGCGTACTTCGCAAGGCTTGGTGGGCGGTGGCTTGTTTTGGTTGGTTGGTGTCTTGAGTGTCATGACCGCCTGGATGCTGATCGGCAACTGGCGACACACCCGCAGGCGCATACAGGCGCAAAAAGCCTTGGTGGCCGAGACCAATTTCCGCCGCGCCATGGAAAACTCCATGCTCACCGGCATGCGTGCGCTGGACCTGCGCGGGCGCATCACTTATGTGAACCCTGCTTTTTGCCAGATGACCGGCTGGAGCGAGTCCGATCTGGTCGGCGCGGTGGCCCCCTTCCCTTACTGGCCTGACCAGGACCGGGAACTGCTGATGACCCGACTCGAAGAAGAAATCAGCGGTCAGCATTCGGCGGGAGGCTTTCAGGTGCGTGTGAAGCGCAAAAACGGCCAGTTGTTTGATGCCCGGATGTACGTGTCGCCCTTGATCGATGCGACTGGCAAGCAAACGGGCTGGATGACGTCTATGACCGACATCACCGAGCCCAACCGGATCCGGGAGCAGCTGGCGGGCTCGCATGAGCGCTTCACCATCGTGCTGGAAGCGCTGGACGCTTCGGTGTCGGTGGCCCCCTTGGGCAGCGAGGAGCTGCTGTTTGCCAACAAACTTTACCGGCTGTGGTTTGGACAAAACACACAAGGTCATTTGCGGTTGGTTCAGCAAGCGGGCGCCAGCCATGCGGCCGACCCCATGGATGAGGTGGACGACATGGTGGGCTTGCCCACCGAAAGCCTGACCGTGGCCACTTCGGAAAACGCCGAAATTTTTGTCTCTGAGCTGGGCAAATGGCTGGAAGTGCGTTCTCGCTACATCAACTGGGCCGATGGCCGCCTGGCGCAAATGGTGATTGCCAGCGACATCACGCCACGCCGTCAGGCCGAAGAATTGGCCGCACAGCAAGCGGAACGTGCCCAGACCGCCAGCCGCCTGATCACCATGGGCGAGATGGCCTCGAGTGTGGCGCATGAGTTGAACCAGCCGCTCACGGCCATCAGCAACTACTGCAGCGGCATGATTTCTCGCATCCAGGCCAAACAGGTCAAAGAAGAAGACCTCTTGTTTGCGCTGGACAAAACCGCACGGCAAGCCCAACGCGCCGGGCAGATCATTTTGCGCATCCGCAGTTTTGTGAAGCGCAGCGAGCCCAACCGGACCTTGTCGGATGTGTCAGCCATGGTCAGTGAATCGCTGGAGCTGGCCGAAATCGAAATGCGCAGACGCCATGTGCGCCTGAGCCACCATGTGGCCGCCCGCTTGCCCCAGCTCATGGTGGACCCGATCCTGATTGAGCAGGTGTTGATTAACCTGATGAAAAACGCAGCCGAGTCCATCGACAACGCCAACCGCTCACCAGGTCAGCGCCAGGTCGAATTGCGCATCGTGCCCAAGCAGATCGACAAGCAGTCGGTGGTGGAATTCTCAGTCACGGACACGGGCAAGGGCTTGCCTCCGGAAGACATTGAAAGGGTCTACGAAGCATTTTTCTCGACCAAGGTTGAGGGCATGGGCATTGGCCTGAATTTGTGCCGCAGCATCATTGAGTCGCACCAAGGCAGGATCGCTGCCGAGAACCTCTACAATGCCGGCGAGGTGACCGGTTGCCGGTTCTCCTTCTGGATACCGGTCGAAACCACTTTGACCGCACAACAACCCACCGGGGTAAATGAATGAGTTTGATTCCGAAAAAAGGCACTGTTTACGTCGTTGACGATGACGAAGCGGTGCGCGACTCCCTGCAGTGGTTGCTCGAAGGCAAAGACTACCGTGTGCGCTGCTTTGACAGCGCCGAATCTTTCATCAGCCGCTACGATCCCCGTGAAGTAGCCTGCCTGATTGCCGACATCCGCATGGGCGGCATGACCGGCCTTGAATTGCAGGACCGCCTGATCGAGCGCAAATCACCCCTGCCGATCGTGTTCATCACCGGTCACGGCGACGTGCCCATGGCGGTGAACACCATGAAAAAAGGCGCGATGGATTTCATCCAGAAACCGTTCAAAGAAGAAGAACTGCTCAGTTTGGTTGAGCGCATGCTGGACGAAGCCCGTGAAGCTTTTGCAGGCTATCAGCAAGCCGCCAGCCGCGACGCGCTGCTGTCCAAGCTGACGGGTCGCGAAGCTCAGGTACTGGAGCGCATCGTGGCCGGTCGCCTGAACAAGCAAATCGCCGACGATTTGGGCATCAGCATCAAGACGGTAGAGGCGCACCGCGCCAACATCATGGAAAAACTCAACGCCAACACGGTGGCCGACCTGCTCAAGATCGCTCTGGGGCAAAACGCGCCCAAGGCCTGATCCACGCCGCCACACCTGAAACGCCCGCATCCGTCGGGCGTTTTGCATTTTTTCTCTGACCTTTCGAGTTTTCAAACATGACCGCACAACTCATCGACGGCAATGCCCTGTCCAAACAACTGCGCACCGAAGTGGCCACCCGCGCCCAGGCCCTCAAGGCCAAAGGCGTCACCCCGGGTCTGGCCGTGGTGCTGGTGGGCGACAACCCGGCCAGCCAGGTTTATGTGCGCAACAAGGTCAAGGCCTGCGAAGACAGTGGTTTGCATTCGGTGCTCGAGAAATACGAAGCCACCATGACCGAGGCCGACTTGCTGGCCCGCGTGGAAGCACTGAACAACGACCCGAGCATCCACGGCATCCTGGTTCAACTGCCCCTGCCTGCCCACATCGACGCGCAAAAGGTGATCGAAGCCATCAGCCCGGCCAAGGACGTGGACGGCTTTCACATCGCCAGTGCCGGGGCCCTGATGACCGGCATGCCCGGCTTTTGGCCTTGCACGCCTTATGGCTGCATGAAGATGCTGGAAAGCATCGGCTACGACCTGCGCGGCAAACACGCCGTGGTCATTGGCCGCAGCAACATCGTGGGCAAGCCCATGGCACTGATGCTGCTGCAAAAAGACGCCACTGTGACGGTAGCGCACTCGCGCACCCAAAACCTCAAGGCCCTCACGCTGCAAGCCGACGTGATCGTGGCGGCCGTGGGCAAACGGAATGTGCTGACGGCCGACATGGTCAAGCCCGGCGCGGTGGTGCTGGATGTGGGCATGAACCGCAACGACGAAGGCAAGCTGTGTGGCGATGTGGACTTTGAAGGCGTGAAAGAAGTCGCCAGCCACATCACCCCCGTGCCCGGCGGCGTGGGCCCCATGACCATCACCATGCTGCTGGTCAACACCCTTGAAGCGGCCGAACGCGCCTCCAACTAATGTGTCATCCCTGGCTTGACCCGGGATCCATGTAAGGTGTCATCCCGGGCTTGACCCGGGATCCATGTAAGGTGTCATCCCGGGCTTGACCCGGGATCCATGTCTTCAATATCTGTCGCCCCTGATCTCCCTGTCTCTGGAAAACCCATGACCAACCCCTTGCTCGACACCTCCGGCTTGCCCCTGTTTGACCGCATTGCCCCCGCGCATGTGGCTCCGGCCATGGACGAACTGCTGGCCGCTGCCGACCAGGCCCTTGAAACAGTCACGGCAGACGACTTTCCGGCTGACTGGAAAGCCATCGCCCGCACCCTGGATGTGAGCACCGAGCGTCTGGGCATGGCCTGGGGCGCGGTGAGCCACCTCAACAGCGTGGCCGACACGCCCGAATTGCGTGCCGCCTACAACGCTGTCCTGCCCCGAGTGACCGAGTTCTGGACCCGCTTGGGCAGCGACGAACGCCTGTTCGCCAAATACAAGGCCATCGACCCCACCAGCCTGAACGCCGAGCAAACCCAAGCCCACAAAAACGCCCTGCGCGCCTTTGTGCTGGGCGGTGCCGAGCTGCAAGGCGCGGCCAAAGAACGTTACGCCGCCATCCAGGAACGGCTGGCCGAAATCACGCAAAAATTCAGCGAAAACACCCTGGACGCCACCGACAGCTTTGCCCTGTATGTGAGCGAAGACCAGTTGAAAGGCGTACCCGCCGATGTGGTGCAAGCCACCCGCGATGCTGCCCAAAAAGAAGGCCAAGAGGGCCACCGCCTGAGCCTGAAAATGCCGGTGTATTTGCCGGTGATGCAGTTCGCCGACAGCGGCGCACTGCGCGAGCAGCTCTACAAAGCCTATGTGACCCGCGCCTCGGACCAAGCCCCCGAAGACGCCAAGCATTTCGACAACACCCCTTTGATGCAGGAAATTCTGGCGCTGCGCCAGGAAGAAGCGCAGCTGCTGGGTTTTGACAATTACGCCCAAGTGTCGGTCGTTCCCAAAATGGCCGAATCGCCGGAAAAAGTCATCGGTTTTCTGCGCGACCTGGCAGTCAAAGCACGCCCTTTTGCCGAAAAAGACTTGGCCGACCTGCGCGAATTCGCGGCCAACGCCTTGGGCATCACCGGCCCGCTCAACGCCTGGGACGTGCCTTATTTGTCCGAAAAACTCAAAGAAGCCCGCTACAGCTTCAGCGAGCAAGAGGTCAAGCAGTACTTCACCGCGCCCAAGGTGCTGGCCGGGCTGTTCAAGATCATCGAAACCCTGTTTGAAGTCACCATCCACCCCGACCAGGCCCCGGTCTGGCACCCCGCCGTGGCGTTTTACCGCATCGAGCGCGAGGGCCAACTGGTGGGCCAGTTCTACCTCGACCCACCTGCCCGCGCTGGCAAACGCGGCGGTGCTTGGATGGACGATGTGCGCGGCCGCTGGCAGCGCCCCGACACGGGCGTGCTGCAAACACCCGTGGCGCATTTGGTGTGCAACTTTGCCGAAGGCGTGAACGGACAGCCCGCTTTGCTCACACACGACGACGTGATCACCCTCTTCCACGAGTTCGGCCACGGCCTGCACCACATGCTCACGCAAGTGAACGAGCGCGATGTCTCGGGCATCAGCGGCGTCGAGTGGGACGCGGTCGAGCTGCCCAGCCAGTTCATGGAAAACTTCTGCTGGGAATGGTCGGTCTTGCGCCACATGACGGCCCATGTGGACACCAGCGAGCCCTTGCCGCGTGCGCTGTTTGACAAGATGTTGGCCGCCAAAAACTTCCAAAGCGGCTTGCAAACCCTGCGCCAAATCGAGTTTTCGCTGTTCGACATGCTGGTGCACGCCGAGCACGACCCGGCGCAAGACTTCATGCCGCTGCTGAGTCAGGTGCGCGACGAAGTGTCCGTGATGCGCCCGCCTGCCTTCAACCGCATGGCCCACACCTTCAGCCACATCTTTGCGGGCGGTTACGCGGCAGGTTATTACAGCTACAAATGGGCCGAGGTGCTGAGCGCAGATGCCTACGCCGCGTTTGAAGAAACCGCCGCTGATGACGGCACGCCCAGCGTGGAAACCGGCCGCCTTTACCGCCAGGCCATTCTGGAAGCGGGCGGCAGCCGCCCGGCGCTCGAATCGTTCAAAGCCTTCCGGGGGCGCGAGCCCAGCCTGGACGCCTTGCTGCGGCACCAGGGCATGGTCGCTGCCTGAGCCGCCATTCAAACACCACGCATCATGAGCGACAACGCACGCAACGTTCTGGGGGGCGCGCTGGTCCCCTGCTCCTACGACCCTTTGACCGGGTATTACCGGGACGGCTGCTGCAACACGGACGACCACGACCAAGGCAGCCATGTGGTGTGCGCCAAAGTCACGCAAGAATTTCTGGATTTTTCGCTGGCCCGAGGAAACGACCTCATCACACCCCGCCGCGAATACCGCTTTGCCGGTTTGAAAGCGGGCGACCGTTGGTGCCTGTGCGCAACCCGATGGAAAGAAGCCCTGGATGCTGGCGTTGCACCGCCTGTTGTTCTGGAATGCACGCACGAACGGGCACTGGCATTTGTGACATTGGCGCAGTTGCAGTCACACGCGATCAAAGCGGTAGACAAGCCTTAACGCCCAGCTGTTCAGGCCTGTATGGGCACTGGACAAGCTGCAGAGTGCAAGCCAGTGGCGGAAAAGTGTCGGAGAACGCGCATTTTTGGGCGCATGAACGAAAAAAAAGCACCGAGCGTTTCCGCTAAGTGCTTGATTTATCTACCAAAAAATTTGGTAGGCGCGACTAGATTCGAACTAGCGACCCCCACCATGTCAAGGTGGTGCTCTAACCAACTGAGCTACGCGCCTGTTGGAGCCTTGAATTATAGCGTCAAAAAAACGTCTTTTTCGGGGCCCGTTTCAATTTGACTTGTTTTAGCGCCTCCGTGCGGCCCTCACACCTTTGACCCCCCGCACACTGCCCAATACCTTGTTCAAAGTCACGGCGTCGTTGATTTCCACGGTGAAGGTCATCCAGGCGGTGCCTTTGACAGACTGGGTTTGCACACCGATCACGTTCATCTTTTCCTTGGCAAAGACTTCGGAAATGTCACGCAGCAGGCCCTGACGGTCAAAAGCCTCCACTGCCACGTCCACCGGATAAACCGAGGCATCAGGGCCTTTGTTGTCGCCCCAGCGCACGTCTATCACGCGTTCGCCATGGCGCGAGGCCAGCTCCCTGAAATTGCTGCAATCCTGTCGGTGGATGCTCACGCCTTTGCCACGCGTGACAAAGCCGCCAATCGCATCAGGCGGCGCGGGTTTGCAGCAGCGTGAGAGTTGCGTGAGCAATGAGTCCACCCCCACCACCAGCACACCCGAGGGGGATTTGCGGGCAACCGCCCCCTTGAACTTCTTTTGAAAGTACTCGTCTGGCTCCAGTGCAGGCTCGGGCGGGTTGAGCAAGACCTCAATGTTGCGCAGCGAGTATTCGTCCTTCCCCACGACGTCAAACAAACCCTCGGCCGATTTGAAACCCAGCTGGCTGGCCAGGTCTTCGAGACGCATGGCGGTTCGTCCCAGTCGTTGCAGCAATTTTTCGACCGCCTCACGACCTCGGGAGATGGTTTCTTCGCTGACCAGCGCATTGAACCAAGCCCGCACTTTGGATCGGGCTCGCGGGCTGGCGAGGTAGCCCAATTCAAGGTTGAGCCAATCGCGCGAAGGGCCCCCTTCTTTGATGGCCGTGATTTCCACGGTTTGGCCATTGGCCAGTTGGGTGTTCAGCGGCACCATAGCGCCGTCGACCTTGGCACCCCGGCAGCGATGGCCCAGATTGGTGTGCACCGTGTAGGCAAAGTCGATGGGCGTGGCGCCTTGCGGCAGCTCGACCACCGCGGCGTCTGGCGTCAGCACATAGATGCGGTCGTCAAACAGGCCTTTGTCTTGTGCTTGCCCCTGCGCGGCACCCGACAGGTCGCGCTCCCAGGCCAGCAACTGCCGTAGCACGGCAATTTTGGTGTCGTAATCGCTGTTGGCCGAGACCCCTGCATAACCTTTGGCCCCGGCCTCCTTGTAGGCCCAGTGCGCTGCCACGCCGTGCTCGGCATGTTCGTGCATGGCTTGGGTGCGAATTTGCACTTCAATCGGTCCGCCATCTGCATCGCGGACCACGGTGTGCAGCGATTGGTAGCCATTGGCTTTGGGCTTGGCGATGTAGTCATCAAACTCCTCAGAGATCGGCGTGAAATGCTCATGCACCCAGCTGAGCACCTGGTAACAATCGGCCACGCTGGGCACCACCACACGCAGCGCACGGATGTCGAACACGCGGTCAAAGCTGAGCGACTTGCCGCGCATTTTGCGCACGATGCTGTAAATGTGTTTAGGGCGGCCTTCAACCACGGCCTGAATGCCTTGGCTGGCCAGCGCTTGCTGCAGGCGCTGGCGCAGATCGACCATGTATTTTTCGCGTTCGGTGCGCTTTTCGTCCAGCAGCTTTGCAATGTCTTTGTAGGTGGCGGGCTCCAGAAAACGGAAGGACAGGTCTTCCATTTCCCATTTGATTTGCCAGATGCCCAAGCGGTTGGCCAGGGGCGCAAACACCTGCAAGGACTCGCTGGCCAATGCCGGTGGCACCGGCAATTTGGTGGCCGCGTAATGGCGCAGGGTTTGCAGGCGCGAGGCCAAGCGCAGCATGACCACGCGCAAGTCGCGGCTGAACGCCAGCAGCATCTTGCGCACGTTCTCGGTTTGCAACCGGGGGCTGAGAGGCGTGTTGTCTGGGCCTTGGGTATTCGCCTCAGCAGTTCGGGACAAGCGCTGCACATGCACCAGTTGGTTGGTTTGCATGGCCAGTTGCGCCAAATGGGGGCCAAAAGCCTTGGCGATCACCTCTTCGGGCTTGTTCAGATGCGGACACGCATAGACCAGGTAACTGGCCGCCTGCATGGCGACCGAGCCACCGATATCGGCCAGGATCGCAGCCACCGCATCGGCGTGGGCCAGGATGTTTTCTCCGGTGTCCAGCGTTTCACAAGCGATCAAGGGCTCGGCAAAGGCGCGGGCTTTGGCCAGGGTTTCAGCCTGTTCGGACGCATCGGCTGTGGCCAGCATCACGGGCGGCAATGCAGGCGAATGAACATGCGGCGCGTGCAGACGGCCCGATGGCGACATCGGGCTGGCGGAATGGCTAGAGCTGGGGCTGACCATGGTCTCAAGCGCCAAGCAAGAATTGGCTCACCACCGCAATCTGGTCGTCACCCGTCAAGGTAGGCGCATGGCCAAAGCCAGGCCAGGTGTCCAGCTGGGCATGGGGGCCGCGCTGTGTCATGGCGGTGGCGGTTTCCGCTGTGAGCAAGTCAGAGTCTTGACCACGAATCAACAGCGTTTTGGCCTGAATCTGGTCATACAAAGTCCAAAGTGCCGCTTCGCCAGCGGCTGCTGCCTCGGGCGTCATGGCGCGCACAGGCACGCCAATGGCCGGGTCGTAATGCAAGGTCACGGCCCCAGCGGTGCCGGGGCGCAGCATGTGCGCCGACATCTCTCGCCACAGCGCGGCAGGCACAGGGCCAAAACCTTGTGACAAAGCCCACATGGCGGCAGCGGCCTCATCCAGGTCGCGGTACTGGCCGTATTGGCCCACATAGCTTTGCATGCGCTCCACCGAACTCCAGGTGATGGCCGGGCCCACGTCGTTCAGCACCAGGCGACGAATGGGCACAGGCAGTGGCAAACCCGCTTGTCCGGCCAGCACCATGCCCATCAAGCCGCCCATGCTGGTGCCCACCCAGTCAAGGGTTTGCAAGGGGTTTTCAGCGCCCAATTGCGTGTTCAATTGCGCCAGCAAGGCCAACATGTCCGCTGCGTATTGTGGAATTTGGTAACCGGCAGGCTGACTCAGCCACTCGCTGCGGCCCCGCCCCACCACATCGGGGCAAATGACTTGCAAGGGATGGGGGCCTTTTTCGATCAGCGCCTGTGCAAGGCGGTCAAAGTCGCGGCCCTGACGTGTCAAGCCGTGAACGCACACCACCACATGGCGCGCTTGCGCATCGCCCCAGCGCCAATAGGCCATGCGGTGCTGGCCCTCTGGGTGGGGGCAAGACACGAATTCGAGTGAAGGTTGACCAGTCTGGGTGTTCATGACATTCGGAAACAATCTGGGCACTTGTCAGCGCAAACTGAGCTTTTGCAGCGCCATAATGGACTTTTGAACATCCTAATTCATCTTTCGGAGTGGAAATCATGTTGCAAGGTAAAACAGCGTTGGTCACGGGTTCAACCAGCGGTATCGGTTTGGGCATTGCAAAGTCGTTGGCCAAACAAGGTGCCAACATCGTGTTGAATGGTTTTGGCGACGCGGAAGGCCCTAAAGCAGAGATTGCGGCATTGGGTGTGAAAGTGGCCTACCACGGCGCAGACATGAGCAAAGCCAGCGAGATCGAAGCCATGATGAAGTTCGCTGCCGACACCTTTGGCCGCGTGGATATTTTGGTCAACAACGCAGGCATCCAGCATGTGGCCAAAATCGAAGACTTCCCGGTCGAGCGTTGGGACGCGATCATTGCCATCAACCTGACCAGCGCCTTCCACGCCACCCGACTGGCACTGCCCGCCATGAAGGCCTCCAATTGGGGGCGCATCATCAACGTGGCATCGATCCACGGCTTGGTGGGTTCGGCAGAAAAATCAGCTTATGTGGCCGCCAAGCACGGCGTGGTCGGCCTGACCAAAGTCACCGCCCTTGAAAACGCCACCACGGGCGTCACCTGCAACGCCATTTGCCCAGGCTGGGTGCTGACCCCGCTGGTGCAAAAGCAGGTGGATGCCAAAGCCGCAGCCATGGGCTTGTCCAACGAGGAAGCCAAGAAGGTCTTGCTGCAGGAAAAAGAGCCATCCATGCAATTCACCACCCCCGAAGAACTGGGCGATCTGGCGGTTTTCTTTTGCTCCCCTGCAGGCAACAACGTGCGCGGTGTGGCCTGGAACATGGATGGTGGCTGGACAGCTCAGTAAGACCATGATCACATCCCCCCGCTTGGACAAAATCGTCATTGTTGACGACGATGCCCGGATCCGCGACCTGTTGCGCCGTTTTCTGTCGCAAGAAGGTTTCGATGTCTTGTTGGCCGAAGATGGCCGCGCTCTGGACCGCATCTTGCTCCGGGAAACCGTTGACCTGATGGTCTTGGATTTGATGCTTCCCGGTGAAGACGGCCTGAGCATTTGCAAGCGCCTTCGCCACTCGGGTGTCAAGACCCCCATCATCATGTTGACTGCCAAAGTCGAAGATGTGGACCGGATCACGGGCCTGGAAATCGGGGCTGACGATTACCTGGGTAAACCGTTCAATCCGCGTGAGTTGCTGGCGCGCATACATGCGGTTTTGCGCCGCAGGCCACAAGGTGAAGTGCCCGGGGCACCTTCTGCGGGTGACAACGCGGTGTTCGTGTTCGGTGCATTCTCTCTGGACCTGGGTAAGCGATCCTTGACCAAGGCGGGCGAAGACATCGCTTTGACCAGCGGTGAATTTGCCATGCTCAAAGCCTTGGCACGCCACCCCAAGCAGCCGCTGACTCGTGACAAGCTGGCCCAACTGGCACGTGGCCGTGACTTCGAGCCCTTTGACCGCAGCCTGGACGTGCAGATTTCCAGACTGAGAAAAATGATCGAAGTCGATCCTGCATCGCCCAAAGTCATTCAGACGGTTTGGGGCGTGGGCTATGTGTTCGTTCCTGACGGCCAGCCGTGATCGGTACTGACGTCGGCATTGAAGAAGGCTCGCTAGCCGAACGGACGCCACGCAGGCTCAAAGTGAGTCTGTTTTGGCGTACTTTCTTTTTGCTGGCCTTGTTGATTTTGTGCAGCAGCCTGGCCTGGCTGCAAATGTTCCGTACCCAGGAATACGAGCCCCGTATTTTGCGCAATGCGCATCAAATTGCCTCCGTGGTCAATTTGACCAAAACAGCACTCATGCATACCGACGCCATCGCTCGGCTGGCGCTGCTCAAAATGCTGGCAGACGAAGAGGCCGTCAGCATCCTGTCCCGTGAACCCAGCGACCGCGTTGTGCCTTTCGGCTCTTCAGGCATGGAAAAACGCCTGATCGACGAGATGGTCAAACGTTTGGGGCCGGGTACTGTGATCGCCTCACGCGTGAACGATGCCGAGGGCCTTTGGGTGGGTTTCCAGATCGAGCGCGACAGCTATTGGCTGCAAATGGACCCTGAACGTCTGCGCCCCTTGGGCGGTTCGGCTTGGGTGACCTGGCTGGGCATCACGCTCGCGTTGTCTTTGGCCGGCGCCGCCCTGATGGCCGGATTGATCAACCGGCCGCTCAAGCGCCTGTCATTTGCCGCCAGCCAGGTGCGTGACGGTCATTTCAACAACTCCACCCTGGACGAAGACGCCGCCACCAGCGAAATCCGGGAAGTCAACATCGGCTTCAACCGCATGGCCGAGCGCCTGGCCAAAATTGAACAAGAGCGGGCTTTGATGCTGGCCGGTATCTCACACGATTTGCGCACGCCTTTGGCCCGCTTGCGGCTTGAAACCGAACTGAGTGTGGCCGACCTCGAAACCCGTGATCTGATGGCTGCCGACATCGCCCAGCTGGACGCCATCATTGACAAGTTTCTTGACTACGCTAGGCCAGAACCCACCGCGTTGGCACCGGTTTTGTTGTCGGGCGTCATCAGTCGAAGCATTGGGCCTTGGCGCAACAACCCGCGTTTTGAAATCACGGTGGATGTGGACGAAGACCTGCACGTCAAAGCCGAAACCGTGGAGTTGGGTCGTGTGCTGTCGAACCTGCTGGAAAACGCTCGTCGCTACGGCCAAAGCCCCGGCGACGGTGTGACTCGGGTCGAAGTCGTCGCCCGCGTCCACGACGGCTGGGTGCTGCTGCGTGTGCGAGATCAAGGCCCGGGTGTTTCTGAAGAGGCCTTGAAAAACCTCACACAACCGTTTTTCCGGGGCGATGCAGCCCGAACGTCGGCCACAGGAGCTGGTCTGGGCCTGGCCATTGTGGAGCGCTCGGTTCAGCGCATGGGGGGCACCTTTTCCGTGTTCAACAACAGCGCGGGGGGCTTGATGGCTCTGATGAAGTTCAGGCAGGCTGAGCCGAATTGAACACCAGCAAGGCCACAGCCCGAGCTTCCATGCTCTGGCCCATGCCGACTGGGCCCAGCTTTTCAGCTGTTTTGGCTTTCACATTCACCTGATCCGCTTTCACGCCCAGCGCCTTGGCCACGCCAGCGTTGATGGCCGCCATGTGAGGTGCCAATTTCGGCGCTTGGGCCACGATGGTGCTGTCCACGTTCACCAGCTCCCAGCCTTGCGCACGCACGCGGCGCATGGCTTCTGCCAGTAAGACGGAAGAGTCAGCCCCCTTGAACTGCGCATCCGTGTCGGGAAAATGCCGCCCAATGTCGCCCAAGCCCGCCGCCCCCAACACCGCATCGGTGATGGCGTGCAACAAAACATCGGCGTCGGAATGGCCCAAAAGGCCAGCGGTGTGGGGAATCTCGACCCCACCCAAAATCAGCTGCCGTCCGGGCACCAGAGCGTGCACATCCCAGCCTTCACCGATGCGGATATTCATGGTTTTGCCTTTAAAACAGCCTCGGCAAACGCAAAGTCTGCCGGGTAAGTGACTTTCAGATTCATGGCCGAGCCTGGCACCAAACGGGGCGACAAACCTTGCCGCTCCATGGCACTCGCCTCGTCGGTGATGCCCGCAAACCCGGAGGCTGCCACCTGCGCAAGCGCTTGGTGCAGCGGGCCCACACGAAACATCTGCGGGGTCTGCGCCAACCATTTGCCTTCACGCGGCACGGTGGTCTCCACACGAGGCACATCACCCTGTGTCTGTGTCTTGAGCGTGTCTGGCAGCGGCAAAGCCAGCAAACCGCCGATCGGGTCAGCCTGGCACGTCTTGATGAGCAAGCTCACGGCCTCAGGCGTGACCAGACAACGAGCTGCGTCGTGCACCAACACCCAGTCTTGGGCGGGCACGCCAGCGGCCAGCATGGCACTCAGCCCGTTGAAAACGCTTTCTGCCCGGGTGGCCCCGCCGCAGTTGAGCCTGGCAAAGCGCTCAGGCCAAAGAGCGCCGTTCGGCCAGACAAAGTCATCATCGGGTGACAACACCAGCCAGCCCTGCGCGATTTGCTGCACCTGCGCCAAGGCCTGCACGGTGTGCATGACCATAGGCTGCCCGGCCACGGTCTGGTACTGCTTGGGCATGGGGGTGCCCGCACGGCTGCCAGTGCCCGCGCAAGGGATCAGGGCGTGAAAACGGGGATGGGCAGAAGTCAAAGACATGGCTTCAGATTGTAGGAGGTCGCCCTGTGCCTGAACGGCGCCCCATGGCCATGGCCAAAGTGGGGGCTCTTTGGCACCACTTCTACAATGCAGTGTCTGCAAACTTTTCCACCCCCCTCCATGTCGGCGGGGGGTGTTTTGCTTTTTTCATCGCCATTGCCCAGCGCACACACCATGCAACTGCCCAGCCTGATTTCCGGCAAACGTTTCACCCTGCCCCGCCCCGCCGGATCGGCCGATGCCGTGCTGCTGGCCCAGCTGGCTGAGCGCGAGAAAAAAGCGGGCAAGCTCACCGCCATCGTCACCAGTGACGCGGCCGACGCCCAGCGCCTGATGGACGAGCTGGTGTTTTTTGCGCCCGATCTGCGCTGCGTGATGTTCCCCGACTGGGAAACCCTGCCCTACGACACCTTCTCGCCGCACCAAGATTTGATCAGCGAGCGCTTGGCCACGCTGTGGCGCATCAAACAACGCAACCATGCCGAAAGCGCCGATGTGGTGCTGGTGCCCGCCACCACAGCGCTGTACCGGCTGGCCCCGCCGTCCTTTTTGGCGGGCTACACCTTCGAATTCAAGGTCAAGCAAAAGCTGGACGAAGCCCAGCTCAAGGCCCAGCTGACTTTGGCGGGCTACTCACACGTCAGCCAGGTGGTCAGCCCCGGCGAATACGCGGTGCGCGGCGGCTTGATCGATTTGTTCCCCATGGGCTCGCTGGTGCCCTACCGGGTGGATTTGTTTG
>ERZ1034361.1033-NODE-1033-length-16022-cov-3.507495_pt1 | contig 16022 bp, 16 predicted proteins | sample MGYA00520617_ERZ1034361 | MGnify/ENA primary metagenome ERZ1034361 (study PRJEB33736, sample SAMEA104284507) | Azolla filiculoides | biome: Urban; feature: Water surface; material: Ditch water | place: Netherlands | collected 2015-10-28 | depth 0-0.1 m ... | reverse complement strand
CCGTAAGGGCATGTTCCGCAACGTTTTCTTCAGCAGCCATCAGTTACTCGTATCAGTTACTTTTGCCGTTAAGCGTTTCATATTCATACCGGCCTTGGCTTTCGTTTGAAAGCCAGAGCGATCCAGTACACCTTCATTGTGACAACCAAACCAACCAGCATCGCCGGCCAATTCAATCCAATCACCAGACGCTGGGCAGCCAACAGAATGCCCACCGTCACCAAAATCTTGACCAACTCCCAGAGGAAGAAGCTCATCACCGCAGAACCTGCATTGACCGAGGCAAACTGCCCCGTCACACCCCTGGCAAACAGCGCCGCGGGAATTATCACCGCCAGTGCGCCACATGCCGCCGACAAGCCCACTGTTTGGCTACCCGTCACGCCCCAGGCGATCAATGTCACCACAAGTCCAACCACCACTTGACCCGCAACAACCCACCAAGGAGAGATGGAGGGATGCTTTTCGCGCAGTGCTTTGGCTTCAGCTGCAGTCAGCGGAGTGAAGTCCGAGCCTTCATCTTCTTCCGCCTTACCTTTTGTGTCCGGTGCGATTGTGACCATGTCAGATTACGCCCAGGTTACAGAGTGAATGCCGATTTGTGCACAGCCCGCAATTATACGTAGAAACCCGGCGCCCGATTACATCCGGTTTACAAATCCAAGACGCATTCTGTGTTGCGACAGCGGCTGCATAATTTGCCCACACTCTCCTTCGCACATGTCCACACCTGAAACACCCGACAGCCAGCCCGGCGCCACGCGCACGGAGTCTCTGATTGAATATCCCTGCAAATTTCCGATCAAAGTCATGGGCACCAAGGTCGATGGACTGGTGCATGCCATCACCAATATCACCAAGCAGTTTGACCCGGAGTTTGATGCCAGCACCATCGAGTTGCGCGAAAGCAAAGGCGGCAAATACCTGGGCGTGACCGTCACCGTCAATGCCACCAGCCGCGAACAACTTGACGAGCTTTATCGCACGCTGAGCACCCACCCCATGGTCAAGGTCGTGCTGTAAAACGGACACCATGCAGATCTCCCATCTAGGTCGCGTGGAGTACCTGCCCACCTTTGCGGCCATGCAGGCCTTCAATGAACAGCGCAATCTGGATGCAGATGCGCCGGCAGAAGATCAACTCTGGGTGTGCGAGCACCCGCCGGTCTATACACAAGGCCTGGCCGGCAAGCCCGAGCACATATTCAACCCGGCCAACATTCCCGTGGTGCAAACCAACCGTGGCGGCCAGGTGACCTACCATGGCCCAGGGCAGGTGGTGGCCTACCCGCTGATAGACCTCAAGCGTGCCGGCTACTTCGTCAAGGAATATGTATTCCGCATTGAAGAAGCCTTGATACGCACCCTGCTGCATTTCGGCGTGACGGGGCACCGCGTGGCCGGTGCGCCGGGCATCTATGTTCGCCTGAATGACCCGGCCGGACACGCGCCGCTGGAAAACCGCCCGCGCAAGCAGGAGGCAGGAGCACCCGCATCGGACCCGGACTTCACCGGCCTGGGCAAGATCGCCGCACTCGGCATCAAGGTCAGCCGCAACTGCACCTACCACGGCCTGGCACTGAACGTGGCCATGGACCTGGAGCCCTTCCGCCGCATCAACCCTTGCGGCTACGTGGCCTTGCAAACCGTGGACCTTTCTACAATCGGCTACCAAGTCAGTTGGCAGGATGCCGCTGACGTACTGAGCCACAAGCTCGCCACCTATCTCGCGCCCTGACGCGCCACCACCTGCCCAACACCATGAGCCACAGCGAAGAAACCAGCAACCCCACCGTGCGGGAAGTGCAGAGCACAGAAAACTACAACCCCTCGGCCAAGCAAAAAGCTGCGGCCAAGCTGTCGCGTATTCCGATCAAGGTGCAGGCCGGTGAGGTGCTGCGCAAGCCCGAGTGGATTCGCGTCAAGGCGGGCTCACCCTCCACACGCTTTTACGAAATCAAGGACGTGCTGCGCACCAACAAGCTGGTGACCGTCTGTGAAGAAGCCAGTTGCCCCAACATCGGCGAATGCTTTGGCAAGGGCACGGCCACCTTCATGATCATGGGCGACAAGTGCACGCGCCGCTGCCCGTTCTGCGACGTGGGCCATGGCCGCCCTGACCCGCTGGATGTGAATGAGCCGCAGAACCTGGCCAACACGATTGCCGCGCTCAAGCTCAATTACGTGGTGATCACCAGCGTCGACCGCGATGACCTGCGCGACGGCGGCGCCGGCCATTTTGTCGAGTGCATCCGCAAGACGCGCGAACTGTCGCCCCACACGCAGATCGAGGTGCTGGTGCCCGACTTCCGCGGCCGCGACGACCGCGCGCTGGAAATCCTGAAAGCCGCGCCGCCGGACGTGATGAACCACAACCTGGAAACCGTGCCGCGCCTGTACAAGGAAGTCCGTCCCGGCTCGGACTACTCCTTCAGCCTGAACCTGCTCAAGAAGTTCAAGGCCCTGTTCCCCGACGTGCCGACCAAGAGCGGCCTGATGGTGGGCCTGGGCGAGACCGACGAGGAAATCCTGGAAGTCATGCGCGACATGCGCGCCCACGGCATCGACATGCTGACCCTCGGCCAGTACCTGGCGCCCAGCACCTCGCACCTCACCGTCAAGCGCTATGTGCACCCCGACACCTTCAAGATGTTCGAGGAAAAAGCCTACGAAATGGGCTTCAAGCATGCCGCCGTCGGCGCGATGGTCCGCTCCAGCTACCACGCCGACCAGCAGGCCGGGCACGCGCTGGGATTGACCGCAGCCTGAGAGTATTTTTTTGATAGCAACTTATCACCAAATCACGTTGGGAAGACGCTGATTTCATGGTGAATTCACTTCGCGGTGGGCTGTGGTTCGACCCCAAGTCGCTCCAGGCCTTGATTGCAGCCGGTCCGCTGGAGCGCGGCGCCGCGCTCTACCGGACCCAGAAGGTCCTGAGCCTGGACATCGAGCCGCTGAAAGACCACTGGCTGCTGCTCGGTGAAGTGCAGGGCACACAGCGCGAGCCCTACGAGGTCTCGGTCACACTGCAACTGACGCCCGAGGGCCGGGTCCACGAGTGGAACAGCGAATGCAGCTGCCCCGTGGCCTACCAGTGCAAGCATGGCGCAGCGTTGACGCTCAAGGCCGCTTACCAGGGTCTGCAACTCCTGGGCAGCGAGGCGGGCGCCGTCCACCCGGTGGTGCCGCCCACGCCGGGTGAGCTGGAAGCGGCGCGCAAATCCTATCAAGCCAGGGTGGAAGAACTCAAGCGCCTGGAAGACGAAGCCCAACTGCTGCACTGGCTGGAATCGCTCGACCGAGCCGGCGGCCAGGCTGGCGATGGCGATGCCGCCCGCAACGGGAAAAACCGGCCCGAGCAGTTCCTGTACCTGCTGACCGTGGTGGGTGGCAACAGCCCCGCGCCCCGTCTGCAGATGGAAGCCGTGGTGTCCTACCCCAAGGTCTCAGGCGGCTGGGCCAAGCCCAAACCTCTGCGCCATCCACCCGCCGCAGGCCAGGCGGTGTACGACCGCGCCAGCCCGGCGGACCGTGAAGTGCTGCAGCTCATGCGCGCCCTCAAAGCCGGCGACGACCCGCTCTACCGTTACAGCACCACCTTCTGCGTCGCGCCGGGCGGCACCATCGGGCCCATGGCGCTGGCGCAGGCGGCCGGCACGGGCCGGCTGTTTCTGGACGAGGGCGGCAGCCCCGGCCCCGCCGTGGCGTGGGGACCGCCCCGGCCGCTGCGCTGGACGTGGCAAGAAGTCACCACCACCCAGGCCAAGGAGCCCGGCTGGGCGCTGCGGGCCCAACTGGCTGAAGGCGGCGCCCGGCTGTGCCTGAACCACCCGCCGCTGTACCTGGATGCAACGCAGGGCCTGTGCGGCCTGGCCCAGGCCGAAGGCGTGTCGCCCGCCCAGCTGGAAGTCCTGCTCAAGGCCCCGCCGCTCAAGCCCTCCGCCTTGAAGAAACACCAGGTCGCCCTGCTGCAACGCCTGGGCCCCGTGCCGCTGCCGCCCATGCTGGAAGCCCTGCCCACGCTGCAGGGCGTCACCCCCACGGCATGCCTGCACCTGTCGCCAACACCCCCCGAGCACGTGGCAGAGCTGGGCTTGATCCAGGCGCAACTGCGCTTCGACTACGCCGGCCACCGCGGCTGGTGGGCGGGTCAGGGCAAGACGGTGCTGGTCGAAGGCCCGCAGGGCCGCGTGCTGCTGCAGCGCGACCCCGAGGCCGAGCTCCAGGCCATCACCGGCCTGTTCGAACTCGGCCTGCATTCCGAAGGCTCGGGCCAGTACGGCATTCCCGGCCACCATGCCCAATCCACCTGGCTGCACTGGGCCGACAACGATTTTGCGGTGTTGCGCGAGGCCGGCTTCGACGTGACGCTGGACGGGGCCCTGAACGGCTGGATCACCCATGCGGGCGCACTGGAGGTGCAATTGCGGCCGCAGGGCCAGGAAGGCGATCGTGCGGAGGGCAGCGATGACGAAAGCGCCACCTCGCCGTGGTTCGACCTGTCGCTGGGCATCGAGATCAACGGCCAGCGGCACAACATCCTGCCGTGGCTACCCGAGTTGATCGCAGCTGCGGCCGCCAGCCCGCTGGACCCGGCCACCGGACAGCCCACGCTGCCGCCCTTTGTTTACCTGCGCGCGCCGGGCAAACCAGGCGATCCGGTTGAAAGCGGCTTCATCCGCGTGCCCACCGACACGCTCAAGCCCTGGATGGCCGCGCTGCTCGAACTGGTGGGCGACCGCAGCCATGACTTTTCGGCTGACAGCCTGAAACTTTCACGGCTGGACGCGCTGCGCACCACAGCCGCGTTGGGCGAAGGCGCGCTGTGGGAGGGGGCCCAGACCCTGCGCGCCATGGTGCAGCAACTCGGCGGCCATGCCGAACTGCCGGAAGTCCCGGTGCCCGCCAGTGTGCAGGCCTGCCTGCGCCCCTACCAGCAGCAGGGCGTGAACTGGCTGCAGTTTTTGCGCGAGTATGGTCTGGCCGGCATTCTGGCCGACGACATGGGCCTGGGCAAGACCCTGCAGACGCTGGTCCACATCCAGATCGAAAAAGACGCTGGCCGCCTGACGCACCCGGCCCTGATCATTGCGCCGGTCAGCCTGATGGGCAACTGGCAACGCGAAGCCGGGCGCTTCTGCCCGCACCTGCGCGCACTGGTGCTGCACGGCAAGGAACGGCATGCAGCAGCCGGCACCATGGCCGAATTTGATGTCGTGATCGCGCCCTACTCCCTGCTGCAGCGCGACCGCGAACGCTGGCTGGACGCGCAATGGCACCTCGTAGTGCTGGACGAAGCGCAGAACATCAAGAACGCCAGCACCCACGCCGCGCAAGTGGTCAGCGCGCTGCAAACCCGGCACCGCCTGTGCCTGTCCGGCACACCCATGGAAAATCATCTGGGTGAGATCTGGAGCCTGTTCCACTTCCTGATGCCGGGCTTTCTGGGCAGCCAGAAACGCTTCACCGAACTGTTTCGCACGCCGATCGAGAAACAGGGCGACCCGGAGCGCCTGGCCCAGCTGCGCGCCCGCATCACGCCCTTCATGCTGCGGCGCACCAAGGCGCTGGTGGCGCACGAACTGCCGCCCAAGGTCGAGACCGTGATGCGCGTCGAGCTGTCGGGCAAACAGGCCGACCTGTACGAGACCATCCGCCTGGGCATGGAAAAGACCGTGCGCGACGCCCTCGAAACCAAGGGCCTGGCCAAGTCGCAGATCACCATCCTGGACGCGCTGCTGAAGCTGCGCCAGGTCTGCTGCGACCCGCACCTGCTGAAGCTGGATGCCGCGCGCAAGGTCAAGACCTCCGCCAAGCTGGAGCAGCTGATGGAACTGCTGCCCGAAATGCTGGCCGAGGGCCGGCGCATCCTGCTGTTCTCGCAGTTCACCAGCATGCTGACGCTGATCGAGGCCGAGTTGAAAAAGCGCGGCCTCCCCTGGGTCAAGCTGACCGGCCAGAGCCAGAAACGCGAGGAATTGATCACGCAGTTCACCAGCGGGCAGGTGCCGCTGTTCCTCATCAGCCTGAAAGCCGGCGGCGTCGGCCTGAACCTGCCGCAGGCCGACACCGTGATCCACTATGACCCATGGTGGAACCCGGCGGTGGAAACCCAGGCCACCGACCGCGCCCACCGCATCGGCCAGACCCAAAGCGTGTGGGTCGTCAAGCTGGTGGCGCAAGGCACGATCGAGGAACGCATCCTGGCCCTGCAGGAGCGCAAGGCGGCACTGGCCGACAGCATGTACAGCGGCGCCACAGGACGCAAACAGCCCCTGTTTACGGAAGGGGATCTGGTGGAATTGCTGAAACCGCTTTCAGCTTAAGCGTGGGATGCCGGGTGCAACGGCGTTGTTTGAAACCCCTGGGCGCGGCCTGTCTCGGTTTCTTTGTACGCTTTCCGCTACATGCACAGGTAACTGCCATAGGCGCCGTAATAGCATTCTTGCGCCTGGGCAAAGGGAATCGGCATGAAGGGCTGCGTCGGCAAAAAAGGCTGCGCCGGCATGAACGCCCGCATCGTCATCACCTGCCGCGGGGGAATGAACGGCCAGTTGGACCGCACAGGCATGCTGGGCTGAGGCACGATAAAAGAGGGAAGATTGACGACGGGGCCGCCCCACTTGCTAACCGGACGGCCCTCAAAGCAGGTCGTCATGCCCCCCACATTCTGGCAAGTGATCTGCGCCCAACTGCCCGTCGATAGCAGGCAGGCTAGAAAGAAGAAGACTCTCATCATTGGATTTCCCTGTTCGAGTCCGCTGACCCTACGGACACTTCGACTAATTTATCACTATATTCCGCATTGAGGCAACCCAAATACAGCCCACCCGTCAATGTCAAAAAGAGGTGTCCTGCGTCTCGCCAGCGCCCGCCCGCAAGACCGGAAGCCAAGTTACACAGGCAAACCACGACGTGCGGGGCCCTCCTCGACGACGTTGCAGCCTCACTCGCGGGATGACCGGTCGCCCGGCCTCGCAAAACCACACTCCACCCACCTCACCGCAGTGCCCCGGTTCAACTGGAACGAAGGTGCCACGCGCACCTCAGCCAGGAGGTCTCCGCCATCGTCTCTTGCGCTCAACACAGCAGTGGGGTTGTCATCATCAGGCACGATGTCCAGAAACACGGTCACGCGGGCATAACGCGCGGTGATCGTGATGCTCTGGTGCAGCGCAGCGTGCAATTGCTGCTCCTGCCGGCGCACAAATTCACTGGCGGTCTTGACGAGGGTATTGAACGCATTGACGTCCAGCGGCTTGGGGTTCTTTTTGTCGCGCCCCATGGTCCAGGGCCCCACCAGCGCGGGCTCGGGCTCGCCGTCACGGGTCATGGCCACGGCCCAGCCATCGTCGTCCTCGTTCTTGACGACTTGCGCAGTCCAGCCGTCGTTACGCCACAAACGGGCTTCCTGGATAGGGGGAGAGAAGTCAGTCAAAAGTGGGCCAAGGTTAAAAGGCGCAGGAGCGCGAAAAAATACCGAGCGCGGATGCTACCCGAGCGGCTCGCCGCTGCAGACCGTCGGCGCCCCAGCCGAAGCAGCGGATCCATCCGCATCGCCGCGCCGGAACGTCAAGACGCGGCCATGGAGATATTGACGATGAAAAGCAAATCAACCCATTATAAAATGGTCATAGTTTGCTATCTTTTATGAATTACTAGGCAGCGGGCGCCATTTTTTCCCAGGCCGCGATGGTCTCGGCTGCGTACATCAGCGCCGGCCCACCGCCCATGTACACGCACACGGCCAGCATTTCCTCCAACTCGGCGCGGGTACATTCCAGACGATGCAATGCCTTGACATGAAATCCAATACAGCCCGAGCAACGTTGGGTGACGCCGATCGCCAGCGCGATCAACTCTTTCTGTTTGGCACTGAGCGCGCCATCGGTGATGGCGGCGCGGGCCAGTTGACCGAAGCCCGCCATGGCTTCTGGCTGCGCCTTGCGGAACGGCGCCAGGCGCTCATTGATCTCCTGAATCAAACCACTGTGATCGAACGTACTCATTTCATTTCCTGCTTGACAATCCCCGTGCACCGGGAGTTTTCCTTGTGACCGCCCCGCTGCTGGCGCTTGGCGCGATCGCACTTTGGGCCACGCTCGCCACACTGGGCGTTTCGCTGTCGCATGTCCCGCCCTTCCTGCTGACCGGGCTGGCCTTGCTGATTGGCAGTGTGGTGGCGCTGCCGCTTTCGCGCTTTGATATCCGTCAATGGCGCGTCCCGCCCGCCACATTGGCGCTGGGCGTGTACGGCCTGTTCGGATACCACTTTCTGTTGTTCACGGCGTTTCGCCATGCGCCACCGGTGGAGGCGAATCTGGTGAATTACCTGTGGCCGCTGGGCATCGTGGTGATGGCGCCGCTGTTTCTGCCGGGCGTGCGGCTGGGGCTCGTGCATGTGCTGGCTGCACTGCTCGGGTTTGGTGGTGCGGCACTGGTGATCCTGTCCGGCCGCACACTGACCGGCGGTTTGGCCTGGGGCTACCTGCCGGCACTGGGGGCCGCCTTCATCTGGGCCAGCTATTCGCTCTGGACCAAGAGGGTGCAGCCGTTTCCCACTGCGGCGATCGGCCTGTTCGGGCTGGTGTCCGGTGTGCTGTCGCTGGTTTGCCACGCGCTGATGGAGCCCGCGGTGGCGCTGTCGCCGCGGGACTGGGGGCTGATTGCGGTCATGGGCCTGGGTCCGCTTGGTGCGGCATTCTTCCTGTGGGATGCGGCGCTCAAGCGGGGCGACGCGCGCCACATCGGCTTGCTGAGCTTTCTGACACCACTGCTGTCGACCCTGTTGTTGCTTGCCGTGCGTGGCGAGCGGCCCAGTGCGTCGGTCGGGATGGCGGCCGTGATGATCGTCGGCGCGGCGGTACTGGGCACGCGCAGCCGCTGAAAACAGCCTCCGGCTTCAGGGCGCCATCGCGCTGGCGGGGTCCTCGGCCTCCAGCACGCGCTGCGCCCAGGACTGCAGCTTGGCGGTGTCGGCGCGCAGCACCTCCTGCTTGACCGCCAGGATCTGCGACGGGTGCATGGAAAAACTGCGCAGGCCCAGGCCCAGCAGCAAACGGGTCAGTGTGGTGTCACCCGCCATCTCGCCGCAAACGCTGACCCCCTTGCCCTGCGCCACACATTCGGCAATGGTGCCGGCCACCAATTGCAGCACGGCCGGGTGCAGCGGGTCGTACAGGTGCGCCACCGACTCGTCGGCACGGTCGATGGCGAGTGTGTACTGGATCAGGTCGTTGGTGCCGACCGACAGGAAATCAAAGTACTTGAGGAACAGCTTGAGCGTGAGCGCGGCGGCCGGAATCTCGATCATCGCGCCGAGCTTGACCGGGCCATACGCCTGCCCCTGGTTGTCAAGCTGCACACGCGCATGGTCGAGCAATGAGAGTGTCTGGCGGATTTCGCTGCCATGCGCCAGCATCGGAATCAGCAAGTGCACCGGCCCGTGCGTCGCCGCCCGCAGAATGGCGCGCAGTTGCGTGAGGAACATGGCCGGATCGGCCAGGCTCCAGCGAATGGCACGCAGGCCCAGCGCCGGATTCAGGTGGGCGTCGTCGTGCCGGGCCTCGTCCAGCGGCTTGTCGGCCCCCACGTCCACCGTGCGGATTGTCACCGGCAAGCCCTGCATGCCCTCCACTGCACGCCGGTAGGCCTGGTATTGCTCTTCCTCGTTGGGAAGATGGCCGTGACGCCCCATGAACAGGAACTCACTGCGGAATAGCCCCACCCCCACCGCCCCCACCTTCAGCGCGGCCAGCGCGTCCTCGGGCATTTCGATGTTGGCGAGCAGCTCGATGCGTTGGCCGTCCAGCGTCACGGCGGGCGTGTTGCGCAGGCGGGACAGCCGTTCGCGCTCCAGGTTCCCCTGGCGCTGCTTGAAGCCGTATTCGGCCAGGATGATGGGCGAGGGATCGACAATCACCACGCCGGCGTCACCGTCGATGATGATCCAGTCGTCCTGGCGCACCAGCTGGGAGGCCGCACGAGCCCCCACCACGGCGGGGATGTCCATGCTGCGCGCCACGATGGCGGTGTGCGAGGTCTTCCCGCCCACGTCGGTCACAAAACCGGCAAACACGCTCTGCTTGAATTGCAGCATGTCGGCCGGCGACAGGTCATGCGCCACCAGCACCAGCGGCACGTCCACCGTATCGTCCAGCAGCAAGTCCTGCTGGCGCTTCTGGCGCGGCGGCGTGGCAACCACCGGCGACGCCCCACCCAGCATGCGCCGCAGCACGCGGTCCACCACCTGCTCAAGATCGGCCTTGCGTTCGCGCAGGTACTCGTCCTCCATCTCGTCGAACTGGCGGGCAATCACCTCGAACTGGGTCGTCAGCGCCCACTCGGCGTTGTAAAGGCGGTCGCGGATCCAGTGCTTGACACCGGCGGTCAGTGTCTCGTCCTCCAGCAGCATCAGATGCACGTCAAGCAACGCAGCCAATTCGTGCGGCGCGTCCTTGGGCATGTCGAGCAGCAGACGCTGCAGTTCGTCGACCACGGCATTGCGTCCGGCACGCACGCGGTCGATCTCGGTCTCCACCTGGTCGGGCGTAATGAAATAGTGCGCCACCTCCAGCCGGCTCGACGCCACCAGCACGGCGCGTCCGATGGCGACGCCGCGGGCCACAGGAAGGCCGTGGACGCTGAAGGTCATGACCTGCGCGGCGCCGGACCGCTCCAAGACGCCAAAGCCCCCCCGTGTCGCAGCGCAGCACACGCCGTGGCACGCATGGGGGGCATCGGCCGCAGCGCCGGGCCGCCCCAAGCAAGGCCAGCCCCTTCGAGGGGCCGCGCAGCACACGCAGTGGCAAGCGTGGGGGTCATGTCACTCGCCTTCGCCAAACTTGTCCGCCATCAGCGCCAGCAGCGCATCCATGGCTTCCTGCTCGCGGTCCCCGCTGGTTTCCAGCATGACTTCGCTGCCAATGCCGGCGGCCAGCATCATGACGCCCATGATGCTCTTGGCATTGACGCGCCGCTCGCCCTTGCTCATCCAGACTTCGCAAGGGAAGCTGCCCGCCAGTTTGGTGAGCTTGGCCGACGCCCGGGCATGCAGACCCAGTTTATTGCTGATGGTCGTGGTGGTCTTGATCATGGTTTCTTCTTGCCTGGTTTTGGGGTGCCGTCACGGCCACCTGCATCACGCCCTGGGTGCCGCCAGTCACGGCCCGCGACACCAGCGCATCCAGTGCCTCGTGGCGGTAGCTGACGGTACGCAGCAGCATCGGCAGGTTCACCCCTGCGACCAGCCGGGACGTCACACCGTCGACCAGCTTCTGTGCCACGTTGCAGGGCGTGGCCCCGAACACGTCGGCCAGCACGAGCACGCCGGAGGCACCCGGCTGGTCCTCCAGTTGCTGCAGCGTGACACGGGCGGAAGCCAGAGTTTCCTCGGGCGGCACGTTGGGCTGCACATCGAGCGCGGCCACGCCGTCGCCGCAGTCGGGGAACACATGCAGCGCGCACTGTCGCAAGGCGTGGGCCAGCGGGGCGTGGGCGATGATGAGGATGCTGTTCATGAGCCCTCATTATGGGGTTTCGCCCACAGGAAATAGAGATACGAGGCGACGCAGCAGACGAGAAGCGTACTCATCGCCAGCTGATAGGCCAGGATCTCGGCCACACCGGCCGCGCGGAACCCGTCAATCAGCAGCCCGAGACCCCACTGCACCATAAACACCCCCGCGAAAATGACCAGGTTGTAGGCCGACAGCGCCCGCCCGGCCAGCGCGGACGGAAAAGCCATGCCGACGGCAGGCTGCGCAAGGGCCACGAAGCTGCACCCCATGCAATACAAGGAAAAAAGAGGTGTAGCCAGCATGGAAAGGTCTTCTCCAGCTATGATAATAAGAGTCAAAATCACAAAACTTGACGGCAGCCCCCACGCGATCAGGCGGGCAGCCGAGAAGCCCAGGCGCACCAGCCGTGGATTGACCAGCCCCCAGGTCCAGAACGTGGCCAGCATGGTCAGGTTGATCCAGAACAGGCCGGTCGCAGCCTGTGCGCTCGTGTAGCCGGCCACCTTGATCATCCAGGGGCCTGCCCAGAGGGTTTGCAACGCGATCAGCCCGCCATAGCTGAAGAAGCCGATTGGCGTCATGCGCCGGAAGTAAGGATGGCGCCAGACCTCCCCGTAACCGGACGCCACAGCCGGCCCGCCGGACGCTGCGCCCGACGCGGGGGTATGCCAGCCCGGCACCTGCCAGGCAATCAGCGCCATGGCCAGCGCCAGCGTCCCCGCCAGCACCCAGAATAACGGCCTCCAGCCGACGATCGGCATCAGCCATTGCACCGGCAGCGTGGACGCCACCATGCCCAGCGAGCCGGTCATCAGCATCCAGGAGTTGGCGCGCAGCTGGGTGCTGGCGTCGAGCCAGCGCCGGTTGCCGGTCAACGGCGCCATCAGGCAGGCGCTCACGCCGGCACCGCACAGCACGCGCGCGGCCAGCAGCCAGGAAAAGCCGGTGGCCATGGAGAACGCCAGACACCCCAATACGGCCACGCTCAGCAGACGCAGGATCACCTTCCTGGGCCCGTGCTGGTCCAGCCAGGTCCCCATGGGCAACTGGGTGGCGGAAAAGCCAAGGAAATAGCCCCCGGCCAACAGGCCCAGATCGCGCGCATTCAGACCCAACTCCTGGGTCAGCACAGGCGACAGTGTGGCGGTGATGGCGCGCAGCAGCGCAGAGAGGAAATAAGCGAAGGCAAACGCCAGAAACATCCCCACGGCGGCACGGCGTGGCAGCAGGCTCATGGCAGGCCCTGGAGCTTGAGCCCGCCGAAAAAGGCGTCGGCAGCCTCGGGCGGTACCGCATCGGCATAAACGACGGCGTGAAACAACCACATGCCCTGCGGCGATGGGTGCGCAAACCAGGCCGCCTGCCCCTGCACGGGCCGACCATCCACGCGCTGCCCCGTGGCCGTCAGGCGAACGGACTGCGGCAGGGGCAGGCTGCCTGCGGGCAGGAAGGGCTGTTCGCGCACATCACGCCCCTGCATATTGGCCAACATGGCCGCACGCCATTGCGTGAGCGCCTCGGCGGCAGGGGCCCCGGGACGCAGCCGCACCTGGCTGACGGCAAAAGTGGCGCCACCGGTTTCGCAGCCCAGCATCCGCAGTTCGACAGATTCGCCAGCCAGCGGCACGGTGCGGCTGCCCCGGTCCGGCTTGCAGGGCAACAACACGGTCAGGGGCGCTTCTTCAAGGCGGATTTCCCGCCAGTTGAAGGCCGGACTGCAGCCCGCCAGCCAGGCCCCGACAGGCCACAGTAAAAGAACAATCCAGCGCATCACGGCGATTATCAGGGTCCCCTGTTTTTCGCGACAATGAAGACATGAATTCACTTGATGGCATCCGCATTCTTGACCTGTCCCGTGTGCTGGCAGGCCCCTGGTGTACCCAGACGCTGGCCGACCTGGGGGCCGACGTGATCAAGATCGAACGCCCCGGCACGGGCGATGACACGCGCACCTGGGGCCCACCGTTCCTGAAAGACGCTGACGGACATGACACGGCCGAGGCCGCCTACTACCTCGGGGCCAACCGCAACAAGCGCTCGGTCACCTGCGACATTGCCCAGCCGGCCGGTCAGGCGCTGGTCCGCGATCTGGTGCCGCATTGCGATGTGTTTGTCGAGAATTTCAAGGTCGGCGACATGGCGCGCTATGGCCTGGACTACGAAAGCCTGAAAGCCTTGAACCCGCGCCTGGTCTATTGCAGCGTGACCGGCTTCGGCCAGACCGGCCCCTACCGCGAACGCGCAGGCTATGACTATGCGATCCAGGGCATGGGCGGCTTGATGAGCATCACCGGCGAGCGTGACGACCTCGGCGGCGGGCCGCAGAAGGTGGGCGTGGCGGTGGCCGACCTTTTCACCGGGATGTACGCCACCGTGGCGATTCTGGCGGCGCTGCGTCATGCCGAACGCACCGGTGAAGGCCAGCACGTGGACGCCGCGCTGCTCGACACCCAGGTCGCGATGCTCGCCAACCTGGGGGCCAATTACCTTGTCAGCGGCAAGGTGCCCGGCCGCTCCGGCAACGCGCACCAGAACATCGTGCCATACCAGGTGTTCGAGGTCGCGCCCGCCGCAGACGGACAGAAAGACCACCTGATCCTGGCCGTGGGCAACGACGGCCAGTACGCCAAGTTCTGCGCGGTCGCCGGCCACCCGGAACTCGCCACGGACCCGCGCTATGCCCGCAACCAGGACCGCGTGCGCAACCGCGCCGAACTGGTGCCGGTGCTGGAGAACATCATGAAAACCCGCGGCAAGGCCGAATGGCTGGCTGCGCTGGAAGCGGCCAAGGTACCCTGCGGCGCCATCAACAACATCGCGGAGGTCTTTGACGACCCGCAGGTGCGCGAGCGCGGCATGGTCACGACCTGGCCACACCCCATTCAGCCCGCACTGAACCTCGTTTCCAGCCCGATCAAGCTCAGCGCCACCCCGGTCCGCACCGACCTGCCGCCGCCCTTGCTGGGCCAGCACACCGAGGAGGTGCTGCGCACGGTGCTGGGCTACGCCGACACACAGATCGGCGCACTGAAGAAAAGCGGGGTTGTCTGATGGCCAATTTTGTCCTGGTGCACGGCGCATGGCACGGTGCCTGGTGCTGGCGGCATGTGACCGAAGCGCTGGTCCGCGCCGGCCATCGGGCCCACGCGGTGACGCTCACCGGCGTGGGCGAACGCGCCCATTTGCTGAGTCCGGCCATCACGCTGGAAACCCACATTGCCGACGTGATCCAGGCTATCGAGTCTGAAGAGATGCGCGACGTGGTTCTGGCCGTCCACTCCTACGCCGGCATGCTTGGCACGGCTGTCGCGGACCGGATGCCGGAGCGACTCGCCCATCTGGTCTATGTAGATGCGGTTGTGCCCAAACCCGGTGAAAGCTGGAGCGGCACGCATGCCAGCGCCACACGCGAAGCCCGTCTTGCGGCAGCAGCAGCCTCGTCAACCTACAGCTTTCCGCCGCCGGACCCGTCGGTGTTCGGGCTCCAGGCGGAAGACTACGCCTGGGTGAAGCGGCGGCAAACGCCGCATCCCGGCCACACGTACCAGGCCGTGCTGGACTTTGACCCGGCGCGCGTGGCCCGCGTACCGCGGACGTTCATCAACTGCACCCAGCCGCCGCTGGCCACCATCGACGTCATCCGCACCAGGGTCAAAGACCCCAGGTTCTGGGACGGCGCCTGGCTGCCCGGCTCCCGCATGGTGACCTTGGCGACTGGCCATGACCCCATGGTCAGTGCGCCCCGGGAACTCACCCAGGTATTGCTGGACTGCCAGGACCCGCGTCTCCAGCGCTGATTTGGTGGGTCCGCCGGTCCATCGGATCCGGCCAGGTGCACAAACGCGTTGCATTGGGCTGGCAGCTTGTGCCTTAATGCGCAGCAACGGGTGGCATGTTCATGAATCGACTCCCACGAAAAACGACCGCCATGACTGCGGACCAAAGCAGAAACAAAGCGGCCATGGACAATGCGCCGGAGGGCTCGACGCGGGTTGAACTCCGCATTGCGGGAATTATTGGCGCAGAGATTGCCAGCCCGGTCCACACCATGCGGCAAATCGTGCAGAATTTCTACCACACCAACCGGGTGAACCATGCGCAAATGGCCGCATTGAGCGAGGCCATTGACAAGGCAGAGACGATTGCGAAACAAAGCCAGCAGATTGCGCGGCTCGCTGAAGGCCGTTTGCGGCAGTCCCATGAGCGGGTCGCACTTGATCATCTGGTGGACGCCGCTCTGAATGACCGGTTGCCCCAACTCCAGGCCCGCGGCGTGGAACTGCACCGCAGCATCAAGCCAGTGGAAATCATTGTGGACCCGGGTCTGCTCTCGAGCCTGGTGGATGCAGCGATCGACTGGAGCCTGTTATCGCAAGACCACCGGCTGGCCGTCACCCTGGGCGTCAACCACTGGCCGGAGCATGGCCTGCTGGTCATCAAGTCCCAGCCTGCGGTGAGCACACTGGCGCAAGAACGCCCGCGTGAGGGTGGCGACTCTCT
>ERZ1034361.1032-NODE-1032-length-16023-cov-3.922238_pt1 | contig 16023 bp, 19 predicted proteins | sample MGYA00520617_ERZ1034361 | MGnify/ENA primary metagenome ERZ1034361 (study PRJEB33736, sample SAMEA104284507) | Azolla filiculoides | biome: Urban; feature: Water surface; material: Ditch water | place: Netherlands | collected 2015-10-28 | depth 0-0.1 m ... | reverse complement strand
CGCCAACGATCAGCAATCAAGTATCTACTGGCGGTACGATAACTAACGTCACTATTGCAAGCCTTGCTGCCGACTTAGCCGTTGTGGATGGCGGTACTGGCGCATCTACCGCACCCGGTGCGCGTACTAACTTGGGCGTAGCCATCGGCTCAGACGTTCAGGCATACAGCACAGAATTGGCGGCCCTCGCTGGTCTTAGCACCACAGGCCTAGTAACGCGCACAGCCTCTGGAACGGTCACTACACGAGCTGTTACGGCTAGCACAGGCATCTCGGTATCAAACGGCGACGGCGTATCTGGAAACCCTACCGTAGCAATTGACAGCACCGTTGTTACGCTTGCTGGCACCCAAACCCTCACCAACAAAACTCTGGCCTCCCCCTCCTTATCAGGCACGCCTACGGCCCCCACCGCTGCATACGGCACCAACACTACTCAACTATCTACAACTGCATTTGTACAAGCTGCTCTACAGGCTATGTATCCTGTAGGTTCTGTTTACATCAATGCAGTTGTAGATACTAATCCTGCTACTTTGCTTGGTTTTGGTACATGGGCTACTGTAGGTGACGGTAAGGTACTAGTTAATCAGGACACTACTGATACTAGCTTTGATACATTAGGTGAAACTGGTGGTAGTAAAGATGCTATAGCTATTGCACATACTCATGGATTTAGTGCTACAACAAGTACAGATAGTAAAACTGGGTATTTTGATACTTGTGGTGGAGATAGTGCTTTAGCAGCTGATGGAAGTCTATTCTCAACAGTTTCAAGAGGAGTTAGACCTGGTGGAGATTATGCTTCAGGACTACAACAAAGAACTACAATGAACTTAAGCCATAACCATACATTATCTGGAACTACAGGCAGTGCTGGTTCATCTGGTACTGATGCTAATTTACCTCCGTACTTAGCTTTAGCATATATAATGAAGTTATAGGAATATAAATGGAAAAACAGATTATTCTATTTAATGGTGGAATGAACACTAAAGTAGCTCCACATCTAGTTGGTGAGAATCAAGCAATAGAATGTCATAACATAGACCTTACTAAGGGTAGTATCTACCCTATTAAGGAATTTGGAGAAAGAGCTACACTAGAAGCTACTGGATATTCAAACATATTGTTTAACGGTCATTTGGTATCTAGTGAACCAACAGAAAAAAGAAGTTATGCTAAGTTTGGTAGTAGATTGTATTTTACTAATGGTAGCTATGGAGAATATGGTTTATATAGATGGAATGGTACAGATGTAGTTGATGCAGTACCTCCACAGTTATCTTCATATTATGGTTTTGGACATACATATACAGCAGGAAATCTAACAGGTGAATACTCATATGTATATACTGTTGTTGATACTGAAGGTATTGAATCTGCTCCATCTCCTGTAGCTACATTCTCAGTTACTGACAAGCAAATAGAACTAACTGCTACTGGTACTGAAGTTATAGTAGGAGACCAAGAAGTAGCATATAGAAGACTATATAGAACTGGTGGAAGTAATCCTACATTCAATCTTATTGGTGAGTTTGCTCCAACAGCGTTATCATTTGTTGATAACATAAGAGATATAGATGTTAGTAGAATAGAGCTTACTACATTCGAAGAAGCTTCACCTCCTGCAGACTTAATAAACTTAGTACAAGTAAATGGTACTATGTGGGCTAGTACAGGAAACAGAGTATACTTCAGTGGTAATGGTTTACCTGAATCATGGAATGCTTTAGACTTCATTGTCCTAGATGATGTATGTACTGGTCTAGGAGTATTTGTTAATACTGTTATTGCATTTACATCTACTAGTTGTTATGTTATATCTGGAACTAACAGAGATAATGTATACATTAATAAATTACCCTATCAAGAAGGATGCTTAGAGCATGATACAATAGCTAATGTAACTCAGATGCTAGTATGGACTAGTGCTAATGGAATATGTGCTTACAATGGCTCTGAGGTGTCTTTAATCACGAAGAATATACTTGACTGGTCAGGTTATGCTAGACTAGGTTCATTACAGTTTGATGTATTAGATTCTTCATTTGATAGTAATACTGGTTATGTTGTTACTTCTGCTGTAGGATTGAATGATAAGTATTATGCTGTATTTCAGAATGGAATTGGTATCATAGATATGAACAATGGTGTAGTAGCTTCTATTATAGACTTTGAAGAAGCAGTTAGTATATATTATGACTATGAAGAAAATGCTATTGGTGTTGTGGATGAGAATCTAGAAATAACAATACTAGATGCTGGTGAGTTCAATATGAGTGGTAACTGGAAAACTGGATTACTACATCAAGGAGACTATTCTGTACTTAAAGACTATAGAAAGATAGAATTTGATGTAGCTCCTACAAATGTTAAAGTATACATGGAAGATAGAAAGGTACTTGACATTAGTAATGTTAAACAGTTTCACTTACCTCCCAACAGTATAGGAAGAGCTATACAGTTAGACATATACTCAAACAAAGAAATAAGAAGTGTATACATACAATATGGAATAGTAGGATAACATGACAAAAGAAGAAGTAAGACTTAACAAGATAGAAGAAACATTAAGAAAGATAGAAAATATTAAACAACTACCAGCTAGTGCTAGTATGTCTGATATAATATTGAAAATAAATGAAATTACAAATACTATCAAAAGGATGTAGATGACACTAGTTAAGTTTAAGTATGAATACTTTGAGGATGTAGTAGATATGTTCTACTCATTCATGAAGGAAGTTATGCATACTAGAAAGATACAAGCTAAATACTTTTTCTATAAAGAAGTAATAGAATGGATAAGACAAGGATACCATATTGTCATAGCTGAAGATAAAGGAGTAGTTGTAGGATTTTCTATGTGTAGAATAGATAACATGAATAACTTAACAGAAGATGTTTATGTTTGTGATTACTGCTATGTCAAAGAAGGCTATAGAAAGACTAAAGCAGCTCATATGATGTATCATAACAGTTATAAGTTTGCTAAGGAAAATAACTATATAGTTTCAGTTAATGGAAGAATAGAAAATGGTGTATCAGAAATGATAGGGAAACACTTTGGTTTAAAACCTAAGTTTACAATATTTGAAGGAGAAAAGTAATGGGAAAAGGAAGTAGTGCTTCACCAGCAGAAAGACCACTATCACAAGAAGAGAAAGATTTAATAAGCACACAGGAAGATGCATTAAAGCAATCAATGGATGTATATACAAAGCAGTTCAATTTATCTGAAACAGATAGAGCATACTTTGATAAGATATACAGAGGAGACTTAGACCCTAATGACCCTAAAGTCAAAGAGGAAGTAGCTAAGAGACTACAAGATACTCCTAAGCCTACATTAGCTGAATATCAAAAGATAGTTAAATCAACTAGTACAGATGAATATGGTAATACTACAAGCACAGAAACTAGAACACTAGACCAAGCATCATATGATGCAGCTATGAAAACTTGGGATGATAATAAGGCTAAGATAGTATCTGCAGTATCATCTGACTTAGGTGGAAAAGGTGTAGATGAAGCTTTATTTGAATCTGTTATGGCTTCTGATACTAAGATACAAACAGCATTTGCTGATTGGCAATCTAAAGCTCAAACACTAGGAACTAACTACACTGATAGTCTTTCTGGATTATCTAAAGACTTTACATCTAAACTAACAGATACAACATCTAAACTTAATACTGACATATCTAACATATCTCAAGGTTTAACTTCTGGATTATCTGCTACTACACAAAAGCTAGATTCTGAGCTAAGAGCTAAACAAGCAGAACTAGATAAAGCATTAAAGAGTGGAGATAAGCAATTAGCTAATAAGCTTACTAAAGAAACTCAAACTCTTTCTAGTAACCTAAAGACTGAAGCTGACAAGTATGGATTAGCATTATCTTCTGAAGGTACACTATTAGCATCTGGATTAACTTCAGCAACTCAATCATATACAGACAGAATGAATCAACTATCTGGAAGTATGGGTACAGCTAATGCTGATGTATATGCTCAAACTAAAGGACAAAACTTAGCAGGAATATCTCAATCATATGCAGAAGCTAGAAAGCAATTAGAAGGTACTTTAGCACAAAGAGGTATGAGTGATAGTGGAGTTGGAATAGGAGCATTAAGCTCATCATACAATCAAGAAGCTATGGCTAAAGCTAATGCTACATCTACAAGTTATCAACAAGCTATTCAACAATCAGATGTTATTAGACAGAGTCAAATGGGAGCATTAGGACAAGTATATGGTGCTAATACTAATCTAGCTAATCAAATATATGGTGCTAATACTAATGCTGCTGGTAGTATATATGGAACTAATACAGGTGTAGCTAATGCTTTATATGGAGCTAATACAGGTGTAGCTAATACAATATATGGAAACAATGCTAATACAGCAAATACACTTTATGGAGCAGGAACTAATATAGCTAATACTGCTTATGGTGCTAATGCTAATCTAGCTAACACTGTATATGGAACTGATATTAATGCTAGTAATGCAATTGCTAACAATACATCTAATTTGGCTAATACAGTGTATAATACACAAGCAGGTATAGGTAGTCAGATATATGGAATACAGTCAGGATTAGATACAGCTTCTTTACAAAATACATTAAATGCTAATCAACAAAACATTGCTAACTTAACATCTATGTCAGGTGTAAGTCAAGGTGTATATGGTGGAGCTAGTAACTACTTGAATCAATCAGGTCAAACAGCAGGTCAAGCAGCAGCTACTGCAGGTAGTACAGCAGTTGGAATTGGTAATACTAATGTTAGTTGGGCTAATGCACAAACAGCAGCTAATGCAGCAGAAACATCAGCAATGTATGGAGCAATAGGAACTGCAGCAGGTATGGGTGCAGCTGCAATGTCAGATTTTAGATTTAAAAATAATATAGCATATGTTGAAACTATCAATGGAGTTAAATACTACACATGGGAATGGAATGACTTTGCTAAAGAATATATGACAGAAGAAAAACTATATGAACCATATGGGGTTATAGCACAAGAGTTAAGAATAACAAATCCAGAACTAGTATTCGAAGATGAAAATGGATATTTATTTGTAGACTATACATCACTAAAGGAGATTTAATATGGGAGCAGGAATATCAGCAGGAGCATTTGCAGAAGGATTCTATAAGGGTTATTCTCTTATAGAAAAGTCTATGGCAGATAAAGAGGAAAGAAAAAGAAAGATAGATGCAGAAACAGCAGCATTAAAAGCAAAAAAAGATGAACTAGATATAGCAGCTTCTAAATTTCAAAATGATACTACGAAAGACATTACAAAAGAAAATACTAATTTAGCAAAAGCTGAAACAGAAGGTGATGTAATTGGAATAAATGCAGCAAAAGAAAATCTTACCAATATTATTATTGGGTCAAATAAAGTATCAGATACATATGATAAAGCATTAGGAACACAAACTAAAAAAATAGATGTAAATACTTTAAATTTAGACAAGATAGAATCTGTAGAATTTAATGGAAATAACTATCAAGTTCCAGTTAAAAATGCAGAATTCATAAGAGGACTAATAGCGAAACAAAATAAAGAAGGATTACAAGAAGGACAAGTGCCTAGAGTAAAAGTAGCAGATGATGGTACATTGCGAGTAATGGAAACTGATGGAGAAGGCACTACTATAAATAAGACTATGCAGGCATTTAAACCACTAGCTATAAAAAAGGATTCTAAAGATTCTGATATGATGTTTTCTTGGAAGCAATACAATGCTAATCTTGGTAAGGATGAAAAACCATTAACCTTATCAGAGTTTAAAGCAATAGAATGGGATAAACAATCAGATTCACCAGAACAAAGATATACTGATGCTAAGACAAGGATAGAAACAAACTTATATACTGATAGTAAGTATGGAAATGCACAGAGATTAGCAGATACAAATATTGTAAAGAAGTATGAGCAAACTGGACAATACGGACAGCAACCTAAAGAGGTAAGTTATCAGCTTGTTGTTGGTGCAGATGGAACACAGTATGTATTTAATCCTAAAACAGCAGAAACTAAAATAGTAGGTAAGCAAGTAACGAAGGAAGATATAGATACAGCAAAAAAAACAAAAGAAGGTTTGTTTAACTTAGGGGAGATAAAACAATATGTACAGCTTGTTGAAAAAGTTGCAAAAGATAATCCTACTGCAGTTACTTCTTTAGGTGAAAAACCTGCATCATTCTTGGGAAATAAGCTTAATGACATTGTTGGAAAACCTACAAAAGATAGGGAAGATAGAGCAAAGATTCAGCAGTTCTCAAAGTATATGAGAATATCATTAGCAAGTTCAGTACAATCAGGTGCTTTAACACAAAAAGATGTTGATGCTTTTGAACCATTTATGCCAAGCGAAGATGATGATGCTGCTACTAGAAAATCTAAATTAGCAGGGGCAAATCAATGGATAGCTAGAAATGCTGCAAAGCTAAATGCTGGTTCTGATACGATAAAAACATTAACAAACAAACAAAATACTAATACTAATACTAGTCCTAAGCCTGTTACTGTAATAAAAGTATGGTCTGATGCACAATATGAATACAGAAAACTAAGCAATGGAGATATTCAGAAAAAGGCTAAAAAATGAATGAAACAATAAATAACAACGAATGGGAAACTGTAGGTGCTAATGATGCTGTAGCAACTGTTAATGCATCAGCTGATGATGGATGGGAAACAGTTACAGATACAACTGGTATTGTTATACCTGATACTGCAGAAAATATAAACTTAGGAAGCATAGAGGTTACTGCTTCTAAAGCAGACCTAATTAACCAAGAGTTTGAACTTCAAAAGAAAAAGATAGAAGAAGCTAAACTAAAATATCCAGACTATCTTGATATGTATGATGCATCTTTAGCTAGACTAGAAAGAAAGAAACTAGAAGACCTAGACAAAGTTAAAGAGTCAGAACTTAAACTAAAACAACTAGAAGGTAAAGTTAATGGATTTAATGAAAGTCCAATAGGTCAAGGAATAAAAGAGTTTGGAACTGGAATAGCTCAAGGAGCAGAAGTAGGTAGTAGAGTTCTTGGGGAATCACTATCATCTATTGCTGTAGTATCTGAGGATATTTCTAACATAGTTAGAGACTTTGTTGGAGCAGAAAGAGATACTCAGATTAATGACTATATAGCTAAAAATAAAGCAGAACTTAGCAAGATACAAAAAGAGATGGGATATGAAGAAGGTGATTTCTTTTCTCCTGTAGGATTATCTAGATTTGCTACAAGTATTGCAGAAAGTGGTCTTCCTTTCATAAAAGTTGGTAAGCTATACAATGCTGCAACTCCTACAATAAAAAACATTACTGCTGCAGCTACTGGACAAGAATTAACTAGTAGTATAGGACAAGGTAAAACATATGATGAGTCAGTACAAGATGCTATTACTACAGGAGCATTAACATATGTAGGTGGACATACTATTAACTATATTGGAGGTCTTATAAAAGGTAAAGAAGCTATGGTCTTATCTAGGTTAAAAGAAAATCTATCTATGACTGCAGAAGAAGAATCTAAGTATTACAGACAGTATGCAAATATGATAGGTAAACATTCTATAGAGCTATCATCAGGAGAAAAAGCTACAGCTTTAGCTTATGCTAATCCAGATGCAATGTCAATACTATATCATTCATTAGGAAGAAATGCTGGAGTACACTCTAACTTCAATAGCTATGCTAGAGGCTTATCTGAAAATGTAAAATCAATGTTTAGCAGTGGAGATGAGAAGACAATTCAAAAAGGTATGCTAGAGGTAGATAGTGCATATAAAAAGTTATGGACAGATTTTGAGAATATACTAACAACTAACCACGATATGGATATGGTTGCTTTACCCAATAACCCTAGATTAAAAGCTATGTTAATAAATGTGGCTAAAAAATCAGATGATGCAACATTGGAAATGATGACAAGAAGTGGACAAATATCTGTACCAGAATTACTAAAAGCTAAAAAAATTGTAGGAGACATTGTGTATGGTAATAAGCCTATGAATATGAGTACAAATGAATATTTAGAATTTAAGAATAATAAAAAAATATATGATTCTATTTCTGATTTGTTTGATAATAATATTCCTCAACCTCTACAAGAAGCATATATAAATGTTAAAGAAGTTACTAAGCTAAAGAAGACTGCTGACCTTAAAGAGCTTATGAGTAGATATGTTACTGAAGGAGCAAATCTAGAACAAAAACATGTAGATAGTATTGTTAATGAAATGAAAGCAAAAGGAGAAGGCAGTTCTTATGACTCAATGATGAAGCTAATTGGAACTAACTCTACTATAGCTAATCAGACAGAGAGTATTTTACTTAAGAATATAGTATCTAAGAATACTAAAAATGGATTTACTGATTTTGTTAAGGTGTTTGACAATATAAAAGATGTAAATTTTAAAACTCCAGAAGGTAAAGCATTAAAAAATATAATGGAACAATACAAGAGTGTATTTAATAATGTAGATGACATACAACTAAGTCAGCTTGGAGTTTCAGAATCTGGAAATAGTCTTACTTTAAATCCCGCTATGAGAGCAGCTTATGTTGCACATTCATATTTCTATAATGGATTAACAGAGTTTCTTGGAGTTACTCAAAAACAAAGAAATATGTATTTACTAAAAACTTTACCAGATGTATTAAATACTAAAACTATACCAAAAGCTTATAGTGTTGCAGAACAAAGAGGAGCTGTAGCATTTAGTAGATTCCAAAAACATCTTGATGATATAGCAAGTAGAAATCCTGAAGAATATGAAATTGGAAAAAAAGGAGAAGCATATCCATCAAGTCAAATGATAGGAGAAACTGGAGCTAATAACATGAAGGATACTGCTAAGGCAGATGCTCTTGATGATGCTATTAGAAACTTTACAGAAAAAGACATGAAGGATAACTGGAAAGAAACTAAATGGGTATTTGACACTGTTGATGATAGATGGAAGTTCCACCTAAGTGGAGATGATGTTAAAATAAAACTAGGAAGAAGCAATATTATCAAAGGTGGGAACTATAAGCTATCAGATGTTATAGATATGCCTAATTTATTTGAGGCTTATCCTGAACTAAGTAAAACTAAGCTTACTATTAAGTATGACCCTAAAAACAGTAATACTCTTGGTCATTATGTTCCTGCAACAGGGGAGATAATGATAAATACTGCTAATGCTGTAAACAATAAAGAGATGTTAGTTAAGTCAATCAAAGATACTCTTGTTCATGAAATACAACATGGGATTCAGGGAATAGAAGGATTTGCATCTGGAGGAAATACTAGCAGAATGACATTTAAGCAATATCAATCCCTTCATGGAGAAGTAGAAGCTAGAGCTTTAACTAAAGGTGGAGTTGGAGAATATCCAATAGATATATATGATGCTGAATATAAATTAGGTGGATTGCATAGAGACATCAATAATAAAAGAGGTGTACCAATTGGTAGCACAACTAAGGGTAAGATAATAAAACCTAAAAAAGAGAATATGCTAAAAGAATACAAATACTAGAGAGACAGAAGGAAAATAATGTATACAATGAAAATAAAAACAGCATTAGACAATGCAAAGAATAGAAAAGTAGTAATAGACAAATGGAACTTGTGTCCTGAGTCTGCTAGTGTTAAGCCAACAGATAATAAAGAATGTTGGTCTAGTATAGCCAAAGCATTAAGAGTATCAGAAGAGGAAGCTAGAGCTTCTGTATGTGCTAACTGTGAGTATTATAACAATACTAAAGATATGATGTTACAAATGAATAATATTCCATTAGATAAATTTGATATGGATGGTGGTGGAAGAGGATACTGTCATAAGTTTGACTTTATCTGTCATAGTCTAAGAACTTGTCAAGCATGGGAAGAAAAGGATTACTATTGCAAGGAAGCTGAAGAAGAAACTAACGATAGAGGTATATCATCAGTATTAAAGAATATGGTTATTAGAAAGATGTAAGGGGATTACCCCTCACTCTTCATAAGCTCTTTTATCTCACACTCTATGTCATACCTAGCCTTAGCATCAAAAGTGCTTCTAGCCTTATCCATGAGCTTTAAAATAACCCTTTGATTAGCAGTTAATCCTGCATCTATAGTTTCTACATTATGTATCACTTCAGGTTCTACTTCTTTACAACTTTTCTTATGTAAAGTTAATCCTGCTTTGTTCTTAAACTCTTTCCCACATATACTACAAGTTTCCATCTTCTTCTCCTAATAGGTGATGATATTGCTCACTTAGCTTATGATACTCAGCTATAACTTCTTCTTTGATATTATTCAAAGCAGTTATCTTAAGAGCTAGTGTTATCTTTTCTTCTTCAATAGTAGTAAGACCTTTAGCATCATATTCACCTGACATTGTTCTGTTAGTATATAACACACCATATTTAGTTTTGTTGTTTACATTTTCTGTATATTCATCAAACATTTATTTCCTTAATATTTTATCTTACCTCTAAAAAATGTACCACCAATATTAGAATTCAAATATCTATTATCAGTCAATACATCATTTACTACGAGGTGTTTTACTTCACAGTAAGTATGATTTACTGCACAATCAGTCTCAAATGGTATTACTACGAGCATTTCTTTCTCAACAAGTATCATATCTTTGATTCTTTCATCTTTACAAGAACCAAGATATTTATGCTTCCAATCACTCTCTTTTGTTACATAGTAATAGTTCTTTAATCTCTTATCTGTTCGTAATAACATTTCTTTTTTAGTGTAGTATTTCTTTGTTCTATTGTTAAATACTTTCTTGCCTATATAGTAAAACTCTTTGTCATCATATTCATATGTTAGTTTGTATATGAATCCATATAGATTACTTACATCCTCAGGGTTAAACTCTTCACCTTTATATATCCAATTCAAAATAAACTCCCATTACTACCAAAGATAGATAAGTCTTGATTAGCTACATATCTAGCTAGAAATTCCTTATTCCAATGTGAAGCTACTTGTACTTTAGTTTCAACATCATATACATTATACACTTTTAATGGTTTATCTTCATAGTCTTTCTTAGCTATATACATAACCCTACCTGATGCTACAAAGCTATTAGAGCTAGTTGCCCTAATATTGCCTTGATACTTATAACAGTCTTCTAACTCTCTCATTAGAATTGAATGTCATCTTCTTCAGCTACATCAAATGGAGCTTCATCCTCAGATGCTTCTAACTTCAATTTCTTAATAGCTTTATCACTAGTTAGATAGATTGTATCTGATTCAATTTGTTTAGCATCTTCACCTTTGATAGCTTCTGCAGGAATCTTACCTTCATTACTATATACAGAATATAAAGACAGTTTGTATTTAACTTTACCTTCATTGTCAGTTCTTAATGAAGTCTTATCTGTTGCTCCATTCTCATAGTTATATTCTTCTTCTGCTCTAACACCAAATTTAATTTGTTTTCCAATTACATCAACAAGAGTAGCTCCTTCAACTGTAACTTCTTTTCCAAACTTCTTGAACTTGATTTCTTCTCCAACTAGTTTAATATCTTCTAATGCTTGACCTTTACCTGTAGCACAGAAAACAAATTGTTTAAGTAATAAGTAATCTGAGATAGATGTAGTCTTACCATTGTATTCTTGAGTAGATACTTTCTTTCCATTCTTATCTTTTCTAACTGGATAGATAACAAAGTCAGCAATACTCTCACCACCAATATGAATGTTTAATGCTACTCCACCTTTTTTTGTTTCTGTTAAGTAAGCTCTTTCAATTGTACCTGAGTATACTCCTGCTACATTAACATATTTGCTACCTGTTGATTTTGCACTTAATTCTTCTTTTTGTAATTCTGCACTTCCTGTGTCTACATCTTTTAATAAGTCTAATAAATTTGTCATTGTTTTTCCTTTGTATAAGCTCTATAAGAGCCTTAATTGTTATCAGCCTTACATTGTATAGGCTAAACCTTATTTTGCCGTTCTAGGGCTTACATCAAGCTCTAATGATACTTGATTGCCAAGAGTTACTTAGTCATCTCTTCCATCATTGTCAGTAGTAGCTAAACCTAATGCTGATTGAATACCATATCTTCTTAAGTAAGTAAGATTAACTCCACACATTTGAACTAAACTATTCATCTTAGTTTTTTCTGCTGGTACATAAATATCACTAGATATATATCCTCCATCACTATGAGCAATAATAGTCTTAACTCCTATATGCAATGAGCTACCAACTATCTTAGATAAATTCATCTGTATAATAGATATTCCATACTTAGATGTAATAGGTGATGTTGAAGCTAACACTGCTGTAATATCTGCATAGTTGTAGCCATGTCCAGTTGTACCTTTCTTGATTGCTGTAAACTCTCCTTGACATTTAGCTAATGCTCCTGCTAATGCTCCTATGTTTCCACCCATATCACTATTTGATATTGTAACTTCAGTCATTGATACTTCTCCCTTACTTTCTGTTGGTTGATGTACTGCATAGTTAGCACCCATCTCTTCTCTTGTTAGCCTAGTGCCTTCAACACTATAAGTACCATCTTCATTCTTTACAGCTTCTACGATAGCTCCAGTTCTTTTATTCTTTACTTGCATCTTATCTCCTAGTTATATAGCAATTCTAACAATGCTTCTTGTTCACTTGATAGCTTCTCTTTTCTTTCAAGATTGTCTATCTCATCTAACTCTTCTTCTATTTCAGGACTACTCTTAGTAACCCTATAGTAAGTAACTGTACTTCTTATCTTCTCATCCCAGATTAAACCTCTTTCAGATGATAACTGCTTAGCTAGGTCTATTATTTCTAATACCTTCTTACTCCAAGATGATGGAATAAATGGATAGCTTAGCATATGTTGTGATGTTACTGGTTTCTCTTCAGCCAACAGTTTATCCAGTAGTCTTTCATGTAATGGTTTTACTTTAACAAGTTCAGATAATACTTTACTTGATTCTTGTACTACTTCAAATGCTTGACTCATATGCTCTTTGGTTATAACATCACTGCTATCAAAGAAAGCATATATCCCAGCTAGTTTAGCTGTCTTAAAGTTCCTCTCACTCATATCAGATTTAACTGCTTCAGGTAGTCCTCTATGGTCAAGAATATAGTTATCTCCATTAGCCTTAATAGTAGCATACTCAATGAATGCTCCTCTATCAAAAGTAAGTACCTTATTCAAGTTATCCCTGTTTATCAAAGACTTAATATAGAATCTATCTGTAGCTCTTTTATCAGCTATCTGCTCACCTAAATCCATCTCCCTAATAACATCATCTGCTGTTCTTCTTTCAGGCAAACTAGTATCATCAGCAAATATGAATCTTCTTCCATATCCTTCAGCTAGTAATCTCATGAAAGCTATCTCAGTAGCATCTCCTTCAAATAGTCTAACCTTATTTCCAAAAGAATATAAGTTTACTGGCATACCTGATATAGACATACTATTACTATCAGTTCTCTTTGCTACTGGTGGAAAATCTCCTGTATCATATGGAGTTAGTAGTATCTCAAATAACTCTGCTTTACTTATGATAGCATTACCAATCTCATCTATCTCAAGGTTAATACCACCTACTTCTGCTAGTTGATAACTCTCAGCATATGCAAACAATCCACTTGATGTAGCATTACTTAGTTTATCTACCCATGAATGTAATGGTCTTTCATCACCTTCTTTCAATAGCTTATCTATTGCTCTTTGTTTGTATTTAGGATATACATCCTTCTCCATGTAATCGAATGCTTCTTTAAAATAGAATCTATCTATTAGTCCAGCACTACTGTTCTTTCCTGCACCTGAACCAGCTAGTACAAGTGAGTATATGTTTGCAGGACTGCTTCCATAACCACTCTTAGTATCTACTTTGATTCTCATCTGACTACATATGTTAGCCATCTTATAGTTAGCTACTGACACTGCTACTGATAGTGGTAGTGAGCTTCTAACTGACATTAAATCTCTTGCCATCTTTAGCACTAATGGATTTAACTTATCTTCATTCATTATTCCTCCTTGTTGAATATGGGCAAATTCTGTCCTGTATTTTTAAATGTAATTAGCTATGTACTTTATAGCATCCCTGAAACTCATTCCAAGTTCAACCATAACTAGCTGAATTATATCTCCCTTGATAAACTTATCACTATCACTAGCTCCAAAATCTTTCATGTATCCTGAGCTATATATCTTGATACTAGGAGTTCTTTCTGGTCTAAGACTAAACTTATTTCCTGTAACTTCTATACCCATACTATGAAGTATATCCTTGACTATCTCATCACTCATAACTGACTTGATATTATCTAGACTAGTATTGTTACTGTATATAGGCAGTAAGTCTTTATCTATAACTACCTTCTCTCTATGCTCATTCTTTAGCTGTTCCTTTGCTAACTCACTAGCCTTATAGCAATCAAGAAGTATTCCTTCATTGTATATAATAATAGCATTGTCATTGCCTAAGAATGCTCCTGTTAAGCTCTCAGTAGCTGAGTCATTGAATGGAAACATTAAAGCTAACATTCTAAAGTATACTTCCCTATCTGTTGGTATGTTGATAGCTGGAATACATAGTCTGTATCTGTCTTCAATAGTATCTCTCTTTAGCTGTTGGTGAGACTTAGTAGTTCCTAACAGATACTTATACTTCTTAAACTTATTCTGACATTCACTGATAGATAGTCCTGTATCTATATCAAGCACTAACATATTCTGTTTGCTATTATCCCAGTTCTTTGCTATCTTAATGCCATCAGTAAACATATAAGGAGTAAACTGTACCTTACTGTTAGATAGTACATTCTTTAACCTAGACCACTCTACATCTTTATTCCTGAATCCCTTAAGTGTCTTTGTATAGTTATCTTTAACATCTCCACTTAACTTTATGAATGATAGATTAACTAACATGCTTTATATCCTTGAATGTAAAACTCTTAGCTTTTAATAGCTTAGATACTTTTCTTAGCATATCTATTCTCTCTCCAGCTAGTTCATGCATCAGTGATTTAAACTGTTCTTGATTTATCTCTTCTTGCTTTATAACATTGTTGCTTTTAAATACCTCAACCTTTTTGGTTGTTAATTTTATATCAATCATGACTTATGCTCCTAACTATATAGAAAGCCAAGTAGCTTCTCTTGTTCTTCCGTAAGCACTTCTTCTATAGCTTCTGTCTGCTCTAATGGTTGCTTGAATAAGTCATTGACTTGTGCTGTTCTTACATCATATAACCATTGAGTTATCTTCCCATATGTTCCTAATGGCTGTTCATCTTGATATTTATATGGTATATTATTTGTTGCCCTACCATCTGACTTAAAGTATATCTTGATAACTTCTACTGGTTGTGTTGCATAAATCTCACATACTGTTTTTGAAATGTCCTTATATGTATATCCTTTTGGAACACTCTCACCTTTTGCTGTTTTACACTGACTAATAAGATAAGATAGCCTATCCTTTTTTTGTTCTATTGTTTCTTTCATATTCTTTTACCATTGACATTATTGCTTGAGATACATTTGTCTTACCAAAAGTATCAAAACCGTAAGCTCTTAAGCTTGTTAATGTCTTGTCATCGAGCAATACAGTAATGTTTACTCTTTTGTTACCTTCACTGATTACTTTCATACAATTTTTCCTTTCATTTTATTTTGAATGCAAATATACACTTATAATACTTAATATAATATTATAGCATTTTGTATATAATTTCAACTAATTCTTGAGTCAATCTTGAGTCAAACTTGAGTCAAGCTTGTGTCTTGTAGTTGTAGTTGTAGTAGTAGTAGTTGTTGTAGTAGTATTTGTCGTTGTCGTTGTCTGTTGTTTTCTTTTTAAAAAAAAATTTCATCTACCCTATCTATCAAACTGTTTTCGTACTATTCGTTACTATTCGTACTATTCGTACTATTACCTCGAATTACCCTCGTGGCACTAACGAGGCTTCCTATCATACAGAAAAGAAGAAGTCGTTATATTCTTTC
>ERZ1034361.1031-NODE-1031-length-16049-cov-11.412722_pt1 | contig 16049 bp, 12 predicted proteins | sample MGYA00520617_ERZ1034361 | MGnify/ENA primary metagenome ERZ1034361 (study PRJEB33736, sample SAMEA104284507) | Azolla filiculoides | biome: Urban; feature: Water surface; material: Ditch water | place: Netherlands | collected 2015-10-28 | depth 0-0.1 m ... | reverse complement strand
GTAGGACGGCCCAGCCGACAGGTGCTTGCTTTCTGGGACAGGATTTGCCCTATGATTTGAAAGAATCTTGCTTAAAAGAGGTTGTTTTGGAAACATTGGATAAATTTGACTGGGCCATATTGAACGAACTGCAGAGTGATGGGCGATTGACCAATGCCGAGTTGGCTCAACGAGTAGGCCTTTCGGCGGCACCTTGCTGGCGGCGAGTTCGGGCGTTGGAGGAGTCGGGCGTGATCAAAGGCTATCGGGCTGAAATCGACCGCCAAAAAGTGGGACTGGATGTGTTCGCCTTTGTGCGCTTGGACGCAGAACGGAACCGGGGCGATATCACGCGCCAATTGGAGGAAGCGATCCTCAAGATCCCGGAAGTGATCTCCTGCCACTACATCAGCGGCACCGGCACCTTCGAGCTGCAAGTGGTCAGCAAAGACCTCAACACGTTCAGTCAGTTTGCACGCGATGTGCTGATCAACTTGCCCAATGTGAAAGACCTGCACACCAGCTTTTCGCTGGGTGAGGTCAAGGCCGCAGGGGCTTTGCCTTTGAAGCCCTGAGCGACAGCGGACGGTTTTTTTGTGGGAGCTTGCCTGCAAGCGATGTACTGGCGGTCGTCAAGGGTACAAGCCCCGCAATTCGCGCGCTTGCAAAATGCGCGAGCAAGCCACAATGAACGTGGCCGTGCGCAAACTGATTTTGTGCTCGTCAGCCACTTGCCAGATGGCCGCAAAGGCTTCGCGCATGATGCGCACTAGGCGGGTGTTGATGTCGTCTTCGCTCCAGAAGAAGCTGGAGAAGTCCTGCACCCATTCAAAGTAACTGACCGTCACGCCGCCTGCGTTGGCGATCACATCGGGCACGACCAGAATGCCCCGCTCGTGCAGGATGTCGTCGGCCTCGGGGGTGGTGGGCCCGTTGGCGCCTTCGATCACCATACGGGCCTGGATCTGGTGGGCGTTGGTCTCGGTGATCTGTTGCTCCAGCGCTGCCGGAATCAGGATGTCGCAATCCACACCCCAGAATTGCGCGTCCAGCAGTGTTTCTGCCGGGCCAAAGCCCTTGACGCTGCCATGTTCACTGACGTGGCGCAGCAGCGCAGGCACATCCAGGCCAGACGCCTGGTAAACCGTGCCGCCATGGTCTTGCACTGCGACCACCGTGGCCCCGGCTTGGGCAAACAGCTTGGCCGCGATACCGCCCACATTGCCAAAGCCCTGCACCGCAATTCTGGCCTTCGTGATGTCCAGACCGATGTGTTGAGCCGCTTCCTGGCCCACGGTGAACACGCCTCGCCCCGTGGCTTCGCGTCGACCCAAAGAGCCGCCCAACGCAATGGGTTTACCGGTGACCACGCCTGACGCGGTGGCCCCTTCGTTCATGGAGTAGGTGTCCATCATCCAGGCCATGACCTGCTCGTTGGTGTTGACGTCTGGCGCGGGGATGTCTTTGGTCGGGCCGATGATGATGCCGATCTCGCTGGTGTAGCGGCGTGTCAGGCGCTCCAGCTCGCCGCGTGAGAGTGTTTTGGGGTCCACGCGGATGCCCCCCTTGGCACCGCCAAAAGGCAGATTGACGGCTGCGTTTTTCACCGACATCCAGGCCGACAGGGCCATGACTTCGGACAGCGTCACGTCTTGGTGAAAACGCACACCGCCTTTGCCTGGGCCTCGGCTGGTGTTGTGTTGTACACGATAGCCTTCAAAGTGCGCCATGGTGCCGTTGTCCAGCTCGATCGGCACGTCCACGATCAGGGCGCGTTTGGGTCGCTTGAGGGTTTCGATCCAGCGCGACAAGTTGCCCAGATAGGGCGTGACGCGGTCGACTTGTTGCAAGTAAATGCCCCAAGGGCCGAGGTGCTCAGGGTTTAAATATGAGGGCAGAGCATGGGCGCTTGTGGCGTGCATGTGTGCGGGTGAATTGGACATGTTTCGTCGCCTTTCTTGAAACTGACGGGTTGTCAGTGGGCAAATGGTAGGTTGTGTGGGTGGCGCTGTCCAAGGCCGCTTGGCTGTTGAATCATGCACTTTACGCATAACGTTTGGCTCTTGATGTGCGCCATGGCACAGCCTTGACCTAGGGGCAGGGCACAACCCTGTGCAGACCCAAGGCGCGACCCCCTGCCTGTAAAATAAGCAAATCAGCCGACCCCGTGGCAGGGCGGCTCCATGGCGCAGGCGGCGCCCATTTTTTGGCCCTCAAGGGGCAGACTCTCATGCTTTACCCTCAAGAATTCGACGTGATCGTGGTTGGCGGCGGCCATGCCGGAACAGAAGCGGCGTTGGCTGCAGCACGCATGGGCTGCAAAACCTTGCTGCTGTCGCACAACATCGAGACGCTGGGCCAGATGAGCTGCAACCCCAGCATCGGCGGCATCGGCAAGGGGCACTTGGTCAAAGAGGTCGATGCCTTGGGCGGTGCCATGGCGCTGGCCACCGATGAGGGCGGCATCCAGTTCCGCATTCTCAACAGTTCCAAGGGGCCGGCCGTGCGAGCCACGCGTGCACAGGCCGACCGCATTTTGTACAAAGCCGCCATCCGCCGCATGCTGGAGAACCAGCCCAACCTGTGGCTGTTTCAGCAAGCCGTGGACGACTTGATGGTCGAGGGTGACCGGGTGGTGGGCGCCGTCACGCAGGTGGGCATCCGTTTCCGTTCGCGCACGGTGGTGCTGACCGCCGGGACTTTTCTGGACGGCAAGATCCATGTGGGACTGCAGAACTACGCGGCGGGTCGTGCGGGCGATCCACCTGCCGTCAGTTTGTCTGCCCGCCTGAAAGAGCTCAAGCTGCCGCAAGGGCGCTTGAAAACCGGCACGCCTCCGCGCCTCGACGGCCGTACCATCGACTTCAGCCAATGCACCGAGCAGCCCGGCGACGGCGTGCCCGGCGGCATGAACCCCGAGGGAGGGGTGCCGGTGTTCAGTTTCATGGGCAACGCGGGCATGCACCCGCAGCAAGTGCCGTGCTGGATCACCCACACCAACGAACGCACGCACGAGATCATCCGCTCCGGCTTCGACCGCAGCCCGATGTTCACCGGCAAGATCGAGGGCGTGGGCCCGCGTTACTGCCCGAGCGTGGAAGACAAGATCAACCGTTTTGCCGACAAGGACAGCCACCAGATTTTTCTGGAGCCCGAAGGCCTGACGACGAACGAGTATTACCCCAACGGCATCTCGACCAGCCTGCCGTTTGACATTCAGTACGACCTGGTTCGCTCGATGAAGGGCCTGGAAAACTGCCACATCCTGCGGCCCGGTTACGCGATTGAATACGATTACTTTGACCCACGGGCGCTGAAAAACAGCTTCGAGACCCGGCAGATCAACGGCCTGTTCTTTGCAGGGCAGATCAACGGCACCACCGGTTACGAAGAAGCCGCAGCGCAAGGCTTGTTTGCCGGCATCAATGCCGCGCTGCAATGCCGGGGCGAAACGGCCTGGACGCCTGCACGCGACCAGGCTTATCTGGGTGTGTTGGTGGACGATCTGGTCACGCAAGGCGTGACCGAACCCTACCGCATGTTCACCAGTCGGGCCGAGTTCCGATTGCAGCTGCGTGAAGACAATGCCGACGCCCGACTGACCGAAGCGGGGCGGCAAATGGGGCTGGTGGACGATGCTCGCTGGGATGCCTTCAGTCGCAAACGCGATGCTGTTTCACGTGAAACAGAGCGCTTGAAATCTACCTGGGTGAATCCACGCAGCTTGCCAGCCGAAGAGTCGGTGCGGGTGTTGGGTAAAGCCATTGAGCACGAACACAACCTGTTTGATCTGCTGCGCAGACCCAATGTGTCTTACCAGGCCCTGATGTCTTTGGACGAAGGTCGCATGGCCAGCGCCGATGTTTCACGTGAAACGCTGGGCGACTTGAGTGCCACGGTCATTGAGCAGGTCGAGATTGCCGCCAAGTATTCCGGTTACATCGACCGCCAGAAGGGCGAGGTGGAGCGGGCTGCGTTTTACGAACACTTGCGCCTGCCCGAAAGCCTGGACTATATGCAGGTGTCAGCCTTGTCGATCGAGGCGCGCCAGAAATTGGCCAAGCATCGGCCCGAAACCCTGGGGCAGGCCTCGCGCATCTCGGGCATCACCCCGGCCAGCGTGTCGCTGTTGTTGATTCACCTGAAAAAGGGCGGCTTCAAAGGCTTTATGCAGGTGGCAGAGGAAGGCTCGCAGGCATGAGCGCGGCTTTGAATCTGGAGGCTGGCTTGCGCTCGGGTGCGCAGGTCTTGGGTTTGAGTTTGTCGGACGAGCAGATCCAGCGCTTGCTGGACTATATGGCGCTGATCCAGAAGTGGAACAAGGTTTACAACCTGACGGCCTTGCGCGACCCGGTCGACATGTTGACGCACCACCTGCTGGACAGCCTGACGGCGATTGCACCTTTGGCGCGCCATACCCAGGGCCAGCCCATCAAGGTGCTGGATGTGGGTTCGGGTGGTGGCTTGCCCGGCGTGGTCCTGGCCATTTGCATGCCCGAGTTGAATGTGAGCTGCGTGGACACGGTGGCCAAAAAAGCCGCTTTTGTGCAGCAGGTGGCCGTCAGCCTGAAGTTGCCCAACTTGCGCGGTATCCATGCACGGGTCGAGTCCTTGACCGATCCGTACGACGTCATTTGCTCTCGTGCCTTTGCCTCCTTGCCAGACTTTGTGACTTGGTCACGCACAGCCCTGGCCGAGGGCGGGGTGTGGATGGCCATGAAGGGTAAGCATCCGAAGGATGAGATCGATGCCTTACCCGCTGGCGTGAAAGTGTTTCACGTGGAACCATTGGCTGTGCCCGGGCTGGACGTCGAGCGTTGCATGGTCTGGATGAAGCCGCAAGCGGTTTGACGGAAGGCGTGTTTCACGTGAAACACAACGCAGCGAGGGTGTGGCGGCGCATCACGTACACTCGCCATATCCCCCTGAAAGTGCACACATGTTTGGTATTTCGGATTACGGCGCATTCGCTGCGGCCTTTGTCCTGCTTTTGTTTTTGCCCGGGCCCGGTAACCTGGCTTTGATCAGCTCGGCCAGCAAGGGTGGTTTGGCGGGTGGCCTGGCTTCTGTGCTGGGTTTGCTTTTGGGGGATCAAATTTTGCTGTGGCTCACGGTGGCGGGTGTGGCCGCGGTGCTCAAAACCTTTCCGTCTTTGTTCACGGCCTTGCAGTGGTTGGGCGCCGCATATCTGGCATGGTTGGGCTACAAAATGATCACAGCCAAACCGGGCGAAGGCCCCAGTATCCAGATCACCCCCGGGCATTACTTTCGTGAAACGATGTTCATCACCTTGCTCAACCCCAAGGCGATCATGTTTTACATCGCGTTTTTCCCGCAATTCATTGACCCGGTGAACCACCAGGGTTGGATCACATTTGCGGTGATGGCTTTGACGATTGCGGTGCTGGGCTTTACCTACTGCTTTGGCGTGGTCTTGATCACCCACACCATGGCTGAGCGCCTTCGGGCCAATCCCCGGTTTTCGGGCTTTCTGCAAAAGCTCGCCGGCGTTTGCTTGATCGGTTTTGGCCTCAAGATGGTGGTCGCCAAATAAAGCGTGCGCCAGACGGCATCATTTCTCTGAAAGCTCCTTATGTTTTTTGGCATCTCTGATTACGGCGCGTTTGCGGCGGCCATCGTTTTGTTTCTGGCCATTCCCGGCCCGGGCAATCTGGCACTCATCACCTCCACCAGCAAGGGTGGTGTGGCTGGGGGTCTGATGGCCACCTTGGGCGTCATCCTCGGCGACCAAGTGCTCATGTGGCTGGCGGTGGCCGGTGTGGCGGCGGTGTTGGCCACGTACCCGACCGCTTTTGCGGCCATCCAGTGGTCGGGGGCTGTTTATTTGGCTTGGTTGGGCTGGAAGATGCTGTCGGCCAAGCCGGGCGATGCCCCTGTGATGAACATCCGGCCGCGTCAGTACCTGCAGCAAGCGCTGGCCATCACCTTGCTCAACCCCAAAGCAATTGTGTTTTACATGGCATTTTTTCCTTTGTTCGTCGACCCGCAAACCCACCTGGGCCTGGTCAGTTTTGGCGTCATGGCCGCCACCATTGCGGGCTTGACCTTGCTGTATGGCGTGGGCATGACCTTGCTCACCCACCACTTGGCCGAGCGCATGCGTGCCAATCCCTTGATCGGGCGTGTGCTGGAGAAGTTGGCGGGTATTTTTCTTGTTGGCTTTGGCATCAAGCTGGCCATTTCCAAATAACCCGGGCAGACCGCTATGGCCAAAATTTTCTGCGTTGCCAACCAAAAGGGTGGTGTTGGCAAAACCACCACCACCGTGAACCTGGCCGCTGGCCTGGCCAAAGTCGGGCAGCGTGTGTTGCTGGTCGATTTGGACCCGCAAGGCAACGCCACCATGGGCTCGGGCATCGACAAACGTGCTGTTGAGCTGAGTGTTTACGACGTATTGCTGGAGGAGGCCTCGATCGCCGAAGCCGTGGTGAAGGCCGACAAATGTGGTTACGACGTGCTCAGTGCCAACCGCGAACTGGCCGGTGCCGAGGTCGAGCTGGTCCAACTGGAACACCGCGACCAGCGCCTGAAAAACGCCTTGGCCGTGGTCGATGCCGACTACGATTTTGTTCTGATCGATTGCCCGCCATCCTTGTCGATGCTGACCTTGAATGGCCTGTGTTCGGCCCATGGCGTGATCGTGCCCATGCAGTGCGAGTACTTTGCCCTCGAAGGCCTGACCGATCTGGTCAATACCATCAAGCAGGTGCACGCCAACCTGAACAAAGACCTGAAGATCATTGGTTTGCTGCGCGTGATGTTCGATCCGCGCATCACCCTGCAGATGCAAGTCAGCGACCAGCTCAAGGCCCACTTTGGCGACAAGGTGTTCGACACCGTGATTCCGCGCAATGTACGGCTAGCCGAAGCGCCCAGTTACGGCCTGCCCGGTGTGGTGTTTGACCCCTCTGCCAAGGGCAGTCTGGCCTATGTGAACTTTGCGCAAGAGCTGGTCGTGCGTTCGCCGACCCTTTGAGATGACGCCGGCTTCTGTTTTGATCTTGCCCGGTTGGCAAGGCAGTGGCCCCGGGCATTGGCAAATGCATTGGGCGCGCCTGCATGGCTATGCCGTGGTCGAGCAAAACGACTGGATGCGACCCTTGCGCGGTGACTGGCTGGCCCGTCTGGATGAAACCGTGATCGATGCGCCCGGTCCGGTGGTTTTTGCGGCGCACAGTCTGGGTTGTATTTTGGTGGCCGCCTGGGCCGCAGTGTCCAAACACACGGCCCGCGTGCATGGCGCCTTGCTGGTGGCCCCAGGCGACACCGAAGACCCCGATCTGAACAACCGCTTGCCCGGTTGGGCACCCATCGTGCGCCAAGCGCTGCCGTTCAAAAGCATCCTCGTGGGCAGCCAAAACGACCCTTATTGTGCGGCTGAGCGTGCCCAAGGTCTGGCCCGTGACTGGGCGGCCCGTTGGGTGGACCTGGGCGCAACCGGGCACATCAACGCCGATTCATCGCTGGGCGATTGGCCTCTGGGCCATGCGCTGTTGCAAACATTACTGAAGGATTGACCATGGTCACCAAAAAATCCAAAGGCCTTGGCCGTGGACTCGAAGCCCTGCTGGGCCCCAAAGTGCAAGACGCCCCTGCGGCAGACATGACGGCCGAAACAGGTGTGCCTACCCAGCTCAAGCTCGACCAGATGGTGGCGGGCATGTACCAGCCGCGCACCCGCATGGACGAGGGCGCTTTGTACGAGCTGGCCGAGTCCATCAAGGCGCAAGGCATCATGCAGCCGATCTTGGTGCGCCAACTCACCGAGGGCGAGAACGCGGGCAAATACGAGATCATCGCGGGTGAGCGGCGCTTCCGCGCTTCGCGCCTGGCCGGCTTGGAGTCGGTCCCTGTTTTGGTGCGTGACGTGCCCAACGAGGCCGCTGCGGCCATGGCCTTGATTGAGAACATCCAGCGCGAAGACCTCAATCCTTTGGAGGAGGCCCAAGGCCTGCAACGCCTCATCAAAGAGTTTGGGCTCACTCACGAAGCGGCGGCGCAGGCCGTTGGCCGTTCGCGCAGCGCGGGCAGCAACCTGCTGCGCTTGCTGAATCTGGCCGAGCCGGTGCAAAGCATGCTCATGGCGGGTGACCTGGACATGGGCCATGCCCGTGCCCTGTTGTCGCTCGACAAGGCGACTCAAATCACCGCAGCCAACCAAATCGCGGCCAAAAAACTGTCGGTGCGTGAGGCTGAAAGCCTGGCCAAAAAGCTGGGTGCCGAATTCAACCTGGTCACGCAAAAGCCCAAAAAAGAAAAGTCGCGTGATGTGCGCCGGGTCGAAGAAGAACTATCGGACCTGTTGATGGCGCAGGTCGAGGTGCGTGTCAAAAAACGCGTCAAGCGTCTGGGCAAGATGGAAGAGATGGGCGAGCTGAGCATCCAGTTTGGTTCGCTGGATGAGCTCAATGGCTTGATTGAAAAGCTGCGCGGCTGAAGCCCAAGGGCGAATGTCCAGTCTTGGTTCTTCCTTTTTTCGGTCCGGTTTTGGCCCGGACCATACCTCGATTTTTTCGAGGAAAAACATCCTCGTGGTCTACCTGATTGCGGTGGGACTGAATTCGCTGCTGTTTTATCTGATCCCTCCCGGGTACTACGATCGAAATGCCAACTTGCTGACATCGGTCTTGACGGTGTTGATGATCCCTTTGGCATGGCAGCGCAGGTTTTTCCCCTTTATCGTGCACTTGACCACGCTTCTGGGTTTGGTGCTGGTGACGTACATCGCCGCCAAATCCGGTGGTATCAACTCCATGGCGGTGGTTTGGCTCAATGTATTGGCTTTGCCTGTGTTGTTGCTTTTGGGACCGCTGGCCACACTGGTCTGGATGGCCATCATTTTGTTGACGGTTCTGGGGCTGTTCTTGAGCACCCTCAACGGTGTGGTTGGCAGCCATGTCAACATGGCCCAGCAAGCCGTGCCCTGGGCCGTGATGAACAGTGTTTTGGCGGTCGCGAACCTGATGCTGGGGGTGCGTTTGTATGAGCATTTGCACGAGCAGCAGCTCAAGCAATTGCATGTGCGCAACGAAGCGCTCAAGGCCACGCACCAAGCTTTACTGCAAGCGCAGGCACACAAAGACGAGTTCGTGGCCGCGGTGGGCCATGAATTGCGCACGCCCATGAATGCCATTTTGGGGTTCAACGGCGTTCTGCGGCAGGAGCTGGCAGACCGCCCTGACCAAGTCGATGTGGTCGACCACATCCGCCGCTCCACCAGCCATTTGTTGCAAGTGGTCAACGACATTCTGGATTTTTCCCAACTGCAGGCAGGGCAATTGCAGTTGCGGCCCCTGGATTTTGAATTGGCCGCTTTGATGCAAGAGCTGATGGACACCTTCAAGGACAAAGCGCAAGAAAAGGGGCTTCGTCTGACTGGGCATCAGGATCCTGCATTGCCTTTGAGCATTCACGCTGACCGCCAGCGCGTGTTGCAAACTTGGCGCAACCTGCTCGACAACGCGTTCAAGTTCACAGACCACGGTGAGGTGGTGTTGGGCGTGTGGCGGCAAGGTGACTTCTTGCGGTTTGAGGTGTCAGACACGGGCCGTGGCATTGCGCCCGCGCAACAAGCGCAGATTTTCAGGCGGTTTGAACATGCCGATGTGCAGACTACGCGAGCCTATGGGGGCACAGGACTGGGTTTGTCCATTTGTGAAAAACTGGTGACGTTGCAAGGGGGGCAAATTGGTGTTGACAGCACAGAGGGGCATGGTGCCAGGTTCTGGTTTGAAATTCCTTTGCTCGCAGCGCAACCTTTGCAAGCATTGGCCGGTACGCCTGTGCCCGATTTTTCCCAGACGGCTTTGCGCATCCTGGTGGTGGACGACAACGCGATGAACCTGATGGTGGCCCGCCTGCAATTGCAAAAGTGCTGGCCTCAAGCTCAGGTGGTCACGGCCAGCAGCGCGGCTGAGGCCATGGTGCTGTTCGATGCGCAGGCCTTTGATGTGGCGCTCATCGACATGATCATGCCCGATATGGATGGCATCCAATTGACCCGGCAGATACGGCATCGATTTCCGGCGATCACGGCCCAAATGCCCATCTTGGCTTTGACCGCCAACACCAACCCTGTTGACCGCCAACGATGCCTGGATGCGGGCATGGACGATGTGTTGGACAAGCCCATGGATCTGGTGAACCTGGTCCAGGTTGTGAACCACCACATCGCTCACGTCAGGAGCTGGCAGCATGGATGACGGCCAGTTGTTGACCACCCGGTTTGAGCAAACGATTGCCCGACTGCCTGTGGCTTTTCGCGTGGGCAAGATGCCCTATGTGTTCTTCTTCGTGACCATGGTCATCACGGTGTTGCTGCTGTATGTAGCCATCAGCCCCTACCAGAATGCTTCGCCCATGTTCATGTCGATGGCGGTTTTCTTGGCCGTCTTGCTGGGCCTGGTCAACTATGGCATGCCCCTGGCTTGGGGGGTGCACCTGGGCACCAGTGCGGGTGCTGTGCTGTTGTGCTTTGCCGTTTGGCATGCCGGTGGCGTGTTTTCTCCGCGCTTTGCCTGGCTGATGATCTTGCCGTTGACCCCGTTTTACGTGATCAGTCGCCGTGCAGGGGCTTTCTGGTTGTGCATGGTTTGGGTTTTGCAGCTGGGTCTGGCATGGTGCAATTACCATGGGCTGGTGCCCCCCTTTGCACTGGGCCTGATGCATGCCACGACCTCCTGGGTCACCTTCAGCGTGGTTACGGGGGTGTTGATCATCATCCCCATGATTTATGACCGCCTGCATGTGCGCGCGGTGGCCCAGAGCATGCAGTACCAGCGTGAGCTGGAAATCAAACGGCAGGAGCTGGAACACACCTTGCAAATGCGTGAGCATTTCATCGCCACCGTGAGCCACGAGCTGCGCACACCGATGAACGCCATCCTCGGTTTCAACGCCTTGTTATTGGCCCGTGTCGAAGGCAAGCCCGAAGCCCTCAAGGTGCTCAACCATACCCGCCAGTCGGCCGACCACCTGATGACGGTGATCAATGACATCCTGGACTATTCTCAGTTGCAAGCGGGTCGATTGGTGATCCAGGCTGAAACCTTTGAGCTGCGCAAAATCACCGGGTATGCCTTTGAACTGTTTTGGCCTCGGGTCAAGAGCATGGCGCTGGATTATCGGATTGAGCTGGACGAGGCCTTGCCCACTTGGGTGCATACCGACCGCCATCGGCTGATGCAAGTGCTGGTCAACTTGCTTGGCAATGCGCTCAAGTTCACCCACCAAGGCTCGGTGCTGCTTCGTGTGCAATGGGAAAACCCCGGGGTCTTGTTTTCGGTGACCGACACAGGCATTGGCATTGCACCTGAGCGACAGGCACAAATTTTCAATCGGTTTAGCCAGGCGGACAGCGACATTCAATCGCGCTACGGGGGCAACGGCTTGGGTTTGGCGATCTCCCAAAAGTTGGCGCATTTGCTGGGCGGCGAGATGGGTTTTGAAAGTGAGTCCGGCAAAGGGTCAAGGTTTTGGTTGCGCCTGCCGCTGACGATCGCCCAGGCTCCTTCGCACACACCCAACACAGTCAAGCCCGAGGTCCAAACCAGTTCAATGGCCTGGCGGTTTTTGGTGGCAGATGACCATCCGATCAACCGCTTGCTGGTCAAGCAAGTGCTGCAAAACACTTGGCCACAAAGCGAAATTCTGGAGGCTGCCGATGGTCAGCAGGCTTTGCAATGCCTGCGCGAGACCGCCGTCGATTTGGTACTCATGGACATGGTCATGCCTGTCATGGATGGAATTGCGGCCACACGTCATTTGCGCAAAGATTTTTTACCGCCGACCCAAGATGTGCCGATCTTGGGCTTGACGGCGAACGTCAACCCTGTCGACCTGGATGCTTTCAGGCAAGCGGGCCTGAGCGCTGTGATGCTCAAGCCGTTTGAGCCCGCTCAGTTGTGCGCCAAAGTCGAGCAATTGCTGTTGACGAGGGCATGACACAGGCGGACCGCGGGTTCGCCTGTGTCTTTACATCGAGAAGATTTTCCCCGGGTTCATGATGTTGTGCGGGTCCAGCGCCCGCTTGATCGTGCGCATCATGTCGACCGCGCCTTCGCCGGTTTCGGTGCGCAAGAAATCCATCTTGTGCAGGCCGATGCCGTGTTCGCCCGTGCAGGTGCCGCCCAAGCGCAGAGCGCGGCTGACCAGTTGCTGATTTAAAGCTTCGGCCGTTTCGCATTCTTGCGGGTTGTTCGGGTCGATCAAATAGCCGAAGTGGAAATTGCCGTCACCCACATGGCCGACCAAAAAGTAAGGGATGCCGCTCGCGTCGGTCTCGGTGATGGAGTCGAGCAGGCAATCGGCCAGGCGGCTGATGGGCACGCAGGTGTCGGTGCTGATGGCTCGGCAGCCGGGTTTGCTCTGGATGGCCGCAAAGTAGGCGTTGTGCCGTGCGGTCCACAGGCGGGTGCGTTCTTCGGGGGTCACCGCCCACTCAAAGGCGTTGCCGCCGAATTCGCTGGCAATCTCTTGCACCGTTTCGGCTTGTTCCTTCACGCCCGCAGGCGAGCCGTGGAACTCCATCAACAGCATGGGCTCTTCGCGCAGGCCCAGCTTGGCGTAGGCATTGACCATGCGTACGGTGTTGTGGTCGATCAGCTCCACGCGGGCGATCGGCACGCCCAGCTGGATGGTCTGGATCACGGTGTGCACCGCCGCCTCGATGCTCGGGAACGAGCAAATGGCGGCAGAGATGGCTTCGGGCAGGGGGTACAGACGCACGGTGATTTCGGTCATCACACCCAGCGTGCCTTCGCTGCCCACCATCAGGCGCGTCAGGTCGTAACCCGCGCTCGATTTCTTGGCGCGGGTGCCGGTGCGGATCACCTCGCCCGACGAGGTCACCACTTCAAGCGCCAACACGTTTTCACGCATGGTCCCGTAACGCACGGCGTTGGTGCCGCTGGCGCGGGTGGCGCTCATGCCGCCAATGGTCGCGTCCGCGCCCGGGTCGATCGGGAAGAACAGGCCGGTGGATTTGATCTCGTCGTTGAGCTGCTTGCGCGTCACGCCCGGCTGCACGGTGACAGTGAGGTCTTCGGCGTTGATGGACAGCACCTTGTTCATGCGCGTCAGGTCGATGCTGATCCCGCCTTGCACCGCCAGCAAATGGCCTTCGAGCGAAGAGCCCACGCCAAACGGGATCACCGGCACTCTGTGCTCTGCGCACAGCTTCACCGCATCGGCCACGTCTTGGGTGTTTTCGGCAAACACCACGGCGGCGGGGGGCGGCACATGGGTGAAGGCGGATTCGTCACGGCCATGCTGCTCGCGGATCACCAAGGCGGTGGAGCAGTTGTTGCCAAAGCGGGCTTTCAAGGCCGTCACAAAAGCCTCGGGCACCGCGCGTTGCGCGATTTCGGGGGCCAGGTGGGCGGCGGGGGTGGGGGCGTTCATGGGGTCTCCTGAGGTGGCGAGTAGACCCCGCCATGCATGTGAAAACGCAGTTTACGCCGCAAATCCCGGTCTTGTTGTCCGCTGTCAGACAAGTTGCAGCCAGTTGGCTGACAATCGAATGTCTTTTGAGCTGCCCGCCCTCGTGGGCGACTTCCCTAGACTCTGCACCCTTGAGCGAACAAAGAAGAGAGCAACACCATGGGCAACCGACTCACACAAATCGCCACCCGCACCGGCGACAACGGCACCACCGGCTTGGGCAACAATCAGCGTGTGTCCAAAAACAGCTTGCGCGTGCACGCCATGGGCGAGGTGGATGAACTCAATTCCCAGATCGGCCTGTTGCTGTGCGAAGACATGCCTGCGGGTGTGCGCGAGGTGCTGGTTGAAGTGCAGCACCAGCTTTTCAATTTGGGTGGGGAGCTGTCCATTCCTGGTTTTGAATTGCTCAAGGAAGAGGCCGTGGCGGCACTCGATGCAGCGCTGGCCACTTACAACGCGCAGTTGCCCAAGCTCGAAGAGTTCATCTTGCCTGCAGGCACACGCGGTGCCGCGCAGGCCCACGTTTGCCGCACCGTGGCCCGCCGAGCCGAACGCGCTTGCGTCGCGCTGGGCAACGAAGAGGCCATCAACGAAATGCCGCGCCAATACCTCAATCGCCTGTCCGATTTGATGTTTGTGTTGGCGCGTGTGCTCAACCGCATGAACGGCGGCGATGACGTGTACTGGAAGAGTGCACGCATGAGCCAGGACGCTGACGCCAAGTGAAGCGTCCATGCGTCATGGCATGGGTGGCCGTGGCCTTGTGGGCCAGCCCAGTGCATGCGACCACCCAGACGGTCACCTTGTCGTGTGATGTTGTGGCCCCGTCCTGAGGCTGTCACCTAGGCGCGCTTTTTGAGGGTTGTCGCAGGTGACAGCCATGCACTGGCGCTGCTACGCTCAGCGCCATGAACACCGCCACACGCCCTCACGAACCCGCACCCTATGTGCCCCAGATTCGTCTGTACCAAAACTGGCTGCGCGACCAACGCGGCCTGAGTTTTGCGGCTTACAACGACCTGTGGCGATGGTCGGTGACCGATCTGGAGGGCTTTTGGCAAAGCATCTGGGATTACTTCGAGCTGGAGTCGCCCACGCCGCACAAAGCGGCCTTGTCCAAAAATGCGATGCCCGGCGCGGTGTGGTTTGAAGGGGCCAAAACCAATTACGCGCACCAGGTGTTCCGCCACGTTCAGCCCGCCCAAGCGGCGGGTTTGTCGGCGGTCATCAGCATCAACGAAAAAGGCCTGCGTCGCGAGATGAGCTGGCCCGAGCTGCGCCGCCAAGTGGCCGCTTTGGCCTTGCACCTGCAAGCCCAAGGCGTGCAGCCGGGTGACCGGGTGGCGGCTTATTTGCCCAACATCCCAGAGGCCATGGTGGCGTTTTTGGCCACGGTCAGCGTGGGCGGCGTGTGGAGCATTTGTGCGCCCGACATGGGGACCAACGCCGTGCTCGACCGCTTCAAACAGATTGAGCCCAAGGTGCTGATCGCGGTGGACGGCGTGAGCTATGGCGGGCGTGATTTCGACCGCATGGCCGTGCTGCAGGAACTCCAAGATGCGCTGCCCACGGTGCAACACGTCATCGTGCACGAGAACCTGGGCACGCTCGACCTGGCCAGCTGCGACGTGGCGGCCAGTGTGCAAATGTCGGCCATCACATTGCGCGACGACGCCGAGGTGCAGGCTTTCGAGCCCATGTGGCTGCCCTTTGATCACCCGCTGTGGATCGTTTATTCCAGCGGCACCACCGGCCTGCCCAAGCCCATCGTGCACGGTCACGGCGGCACCGTGATCGTGGCCTTGGCCAATAAGATCTTGCACAACGACGTGGGCTGCAGCTACCACCCCAACAGCTTTGGCGAGCGCTTCCATTGGTACAGCTCGACCGGCTGGGTCATGTGGAACGCACAGGTGGCAGGCCTGCTCAACGGCGTGACGTGCGTGATCTACGACGGCAACCCCGGAGGCAGCAAAGACAACCCCGATTGGGGCATTTTGTGGCGCATGGCGTCCGAAGAAAAAGTCACCTTCTTTGGTGCCGGCGCGGCCTTCTTTGCCAACTGTCAAAAGGCTGGGTTGGACATTTCGCGTTGCGGCGACCTGTCGCTGATCCGCGCTTTGGGTACCACCGGCTCGCCCCTGTCGCCCGAAACGCAGAGCTGGGGCTCCGAAGAATTCAAAAAGATCGGCACCGACATCTGGTGGTGCAACATTTCGGGCGGCACCGATTTCGCGGGCGCTTTTGTGGGCGGCCACCGCGAGCTGCCGCAAGAGCCCGGCGTCATGCAGTGCCGCATGCTCGGCGCGGCGGTCGAGTCGTGGAACGAAGCGGGCGAGCCGGTCAAAGGCGAAGTGGGCGAGCTGGTTTGCACGCAGCCCATCCCGTCCATGCCGCTGTTCTTTTGGGGTGACAAGGACAACGCCCGCTACCTGGCCAGCTATTTCGAGATGTACCCCGCAGGCCATGGCCGCCAACCCGGGGGAGGCGACGGCCCGGCCAGCATGGGCGGTGTTTGGCGGCACGGCGATTGGCTGCGCATTGGCAACGCCCAAGGCGAGGGCGAAGGCTGCGTCATTTTCGGCCGCAGCGACGCCACCATCAAC
>ERZ1034361.1025-NODE-1025-length-16118-cov-3.882052_pt1 | contig 16118 bp, 20 predicted proteins | sample MGYA00520617_ERZ1034361 | MGnify/ENA primary metagenome ERZ1034361 (study PRJEB33736, sample SAMEA104284507) | Azolla filiculoides | biome: Urban; feature: Water surface; material: Ditch water | place: Netherlands | collected 2015-10-28 | depth 0-0.1 m ... | reverse complement strand
TCCAACATACCTCTCGACATATGGATGGCACCAGGAATATGGCCGTTGGCGTATTCGTCTGCTTCGCGGACGTCTAGCAAGAGATCGGAATCCTTAATAGCCTGCGGGGCATCGAGCAAGCTAACCTCTGTAATGCCACTCTTGGCAAGGGCGACTAAATCATGAGCTGTTTTCATCTGTATTCCTTTTATTTACATTTAATTACATTATATATAAATATATACTAATAACAGCCCGGGATCAACTTTTTAACTCTTTGCTGATAGTCTTTGTATGCAGGAAATCGCTCAACCAGCCAAACCTCCTCCCTTTTTGCCTTGATATCAAACAAACCAAATAAGGCGATTGCATAAGCCAAAACATATATACCAGGGAAGATCAGCAACCAAGCAAGTGCTGCCAGAAGCACCCCAAAATAAATGGGGTGTCGTACATATCGATACAAGCCAGCCTGAATTAGTACAGCATCATCTTTGGGACAAGGTAAAGGGGTGAGATTTTTACCTAAATTGATTACGGCTATTCCCATCACTAAACAAGCTAGCAAACCAATAGCAATACCGCAGGATTGAAGAGTGGTAACCAGTGGTTCTGAGCTCACCAAAGAAGATCCCTGGGGACCAAACAAGATGAGGCCAATCAAGATCCCCTGAATCACCACATACCATGCGCCTCTCTCGAAGATGGATTTGGTGGGAATTTCATGCATGTCATGGCCTTATCAAGTTAAGACCACAGTCTAGCTTGATTTAATAATTCAAGGCCTTGTTCAAGTTCTCATCAATGCTATCTTGGTCCTGACTGAGCACATGCTGGGCAATCAGAAAAACGCCTGAAATGAAGCTCAGGGAGACTAGCAAGCCAAAGACGTGATATTGATTTAATCCACTCTGATTCAGCGCATCCAGATAAAGGGCGCTTTCCAGAGCAAGATGAGTCGATAAACTCAATAAGGCTAACCCCAAAAAGATCTGGATTACGCTTAAAAACAGGGGCTTTTGGGCTACAGGCTTATTGGACATATGGCTCTTTCAATTAGGTATGAAAGGATCATAGGGGGCTAACAGCTATAAGTAAAAGAATCCCTTTTTATAAGCTAAATACTTTTTTATCTATAGCGCGGTCCTCAGAATGAGGATAATTAAGTTTTACACCTCATTATTAAGCGTTTATGGCAGCCTACAACACCGAAACCGTACTCACCGTTCATCACTGGAACGACACTCTATTTAGCTTTACCACCACCAGAAATAAGGGTCTGCGCTTTCGTAGCGGTCATTTTTTAATGATCGGCTTAGAGGTTGAAGGCAAGCCATTGGTGCGCGCCTATAGTGTGGCCAGCCCCAACTATGAGGAGCATTTAGAGTTTTTGAGCATCAAGGTTCAAGATGGCCCCCTCACCTCCCGCCTGCAAAAGATTCAGGTAGGCGACCCTATTTTGGTTAGCGAGAAATCGGTTGGAACGCTGGTAATTGATGACTTAAATCCAGGCAAGCATCTTTACTTATTTAGTACCGGTACAGGATTAGCGCCGTTCATGAGCATCATTCGTGATCCAGATACTTACGAGAAGTTTGAAAAAGTTGTTCTGATTCATGGTGTGCGTTTGGTCAGTGAATTGGCCTATGCTGATTACATCAAGAATGAGCTCACGCAAGACGAATACATTGGCGAGATCATTCGTGAAAAGTTAATCTACTACCCAACAGTAACGCGCGAAGCATTTAAACACACTGGGCGCTTAACAACTGCGATTGAGTCGGGTCAACTCTTTAAGGATATTGGCTTACCTCCATTAGATCCTGCGGTTGATCGCGCCATGATCTGCGGTAGCCCATCCATGCTCAAAGAAACTGCTGAGATGCTCGATGCCAAAGGATTTAAGGTATCGCCTAGCCTAGGTCAATTGGGTGACTACGTATTTGAACGCGCATTCGTAGAGAAGTAATCTACCTTATATATCTAAAAGTAATTTAGTTATCGCTATATATTTCTTGTGGATATATAGAGCCCTTGGTACATTCTCTTTAACGAGATATTTACCAAGGAAACGAGATGTCCCCCGTACGTGAGCACTACAACCCAATCATTACCCAACTTCTGCGTCAACATGATCAGCTGCCCCCTGAAAATATCAGTGAGCGCAAAAGCTTTCAACGCAGAATTCTATTCTTGATGACTACCATCAAGATGGAAGAGTTTGAGGACTCTTACGCCTAATAATTTCATTACATGGAACTTGTAATGAAAATTAAGCCAATAGCAGCAATAAATAGGGTTTCAATAACCAACATAACTACTGGCTGCCAACCCAACTTTGCCAACTCCTGAAAATTAGTCTTCAGCCCGGCTGCACCAATTGCGATTACCAGCATCCAGCGAGATAGGTCACCGATAGAGTGGGTTACAGTGCTTGGCAAAATCTGCATAGAAGCGACTACAGATAGAGCAACAAATCCCAATAAGAAAGTTGGTATTAGGCGTAGGCTTCCCCACCCTAAACGTTGAGATGATTTTTCAGCACCAAAGAAAATAGAAATAAATAAAACCACTGGCAATAAAAGTGCAACCCGGAATAACTTAACGACAGTTGCTACGTCGCCTGCCTCAGGACCAAATAACATACCAGCAGCAACCACCTGCGCAACATCATGAATGGTGGCGCCTAGAAAGATGCCTGCAGGCAAAGCGGTGATGTTTAGAAGCTGCAAGGCAAAGGGATATACGACCATTGCAATAGTTGAGAGGACCGTGACGCCAACCACGACGAGCAAAGTAAATCGTTCATTCTCTTTTGTCTTTGGCAGAACAGAAGCTACCGCTAAAGCAGCAGAAGCCCCGCAAATACCAACAGAGCCACCTGCGATTAAACCGAAGTCTGGCGATAGCTTTAATAGCTTGGCTAGAAAAAACCCAAGGCAAACGGTGGCAGCAACAGCAAACATCACCATTAATCCGGTGTTCCATCCAATAGCGCCTATATCAGCAAAGGTAATCCGAATGCCCAAGAAGGCAACACCTAAACGTAGCACTGTTTTTGCACAGAAATCTATTCCTGGCTTTACCGTTTCATTGAGATATAAAAAATGGAGTGATAAACCAATTAGCAGCGCATACAACAACTGAGGGCCACCATAATTCTCAGAAAGAAAGCTAGTCGACATCGCAATTACCAGGCAGACTAAAAGCCCTGGAATATTTTTCCGAATAGTAGTCAACATAAACCTATGCCACTAGCTCACTGAAATACTCATGTTGATTAGTGTTCAGGGTAGAGACGCGCCACTCCAATGGCTCATCTTGAATTCCTAAGGCGACTCTGCGAATAACCAATACCGGAGAGTCTGGGCTTAACCCCAGCCAATCGGCATGCTGTTTGCCAGCAAGTCCCGCCCGTAAACGCTCACTGCTCCGGACCACTGTTTGACCATACTCCATTTGGTACATCTGATAAATGCTGCCTTTACGCTCTACAAAGTCTGCGCGAGTTAAATTTTTAAATCTCTTTTTATCCAGCGTGATCTGATCGATCATGACGCACTGCCCTTCCAATGAAAGGCGATTGGTAATTCTCCAAACTGGGGATCCCTCTTTAATTTGCAATTTGCTCGCCTCTTCTTTGGTGGCGGCAGCGCTATTCAAGGAAACCAGTTCTACTTTGGGGTAAACCTTTTTTTCAGCATCGTGTTTAACGACATGGAAAAAATAATATAAAAGCCTCTTGAGATCATGCTCAACAACATAGGTTCCCCTGCCTTGGCGCCGGACGACGATGCCTTCGGCAACCAACTCGTCCACCGCTTTGCGCAGGGTACCTATAGATACATCTAACTCTTTCGATAAATCCTTTTCGGCTGGCAATGCCTGCCCCATAGGATAGCGACCCCTGACCAGATCCTCGGTGATCTTTTGCTTAACTTCTTGATAAGCGGTCAGGTTTCTCATACTGCAGTCTTATGCTGATTCGTATAAACGAGTTAATACGAATTCACGATGACCGAGAATCTCAGAAGCAGTCAACTCACCATCAGCAGTACGCTTCAAGCAATCTAACAATTTATTTCCTGCTTCATCCATATTCTCTTCGCGACGCAACAATCCAGATACATCAACGTCAATGTGCTCACCCATAGTACGAACAGTCTTTGGATTGGCGCAAATCTTAATTACCGGAAGAATTGCATTACCAATAACGTTACCTTGCCCTGTTGGGAAGAAATGTGCTGCAAAACCAGCTGCTGCACACAGAGTCACCATTTCAGCGGCAGCTGATGATGAGTCCATAAAATGCAAACCAGGAATGGTTGGCTCTTCACCCTTATCCAGCACGCTATCCACGATACATTTCTTACCAATTTTTTGGATATTGCCTAAGGCTTTTTCTTCGATGGTTGTTAAGCCGCCTGCAATATTGCCTTTTGTTGGTTGAGAATCAGACAAATCGCTCGTCTTATGACGCTCAATTACATCTTGGTAACGATCAAACATCTCACGGAACTTTTTCTTAACTTCAGGAGTGCGGCAACGTGCTTCAACCAAATGCTCGCCACCGGTTAGTTCAGTAGTCTCACCAAATACTAAAGTAGAGCCAATTTCATAGAGCTTATCGAATGCATCACCCACAGTTGGGTTTGCACCGCAACCAGAAGTCGTATCAGACTCACCGCATTTTGTAGAAACCCACAACTCTGATAGAGGAGCAGAAACTCGCTTTTGTTTGGATGCATGTTTCATCATGCTGTAGGCAGCTTTACTAGCTGAAGCAATTGTTGCTGTATCGCCATTACCTTCAATCCAGAAACCCTCTACTGGCTTACCTGATGCCTTAATGCCATCAACCACAATCTTTGTCCACTGTGGCTCAATACCAATTACCACTACAGCAGCTACGTTTGGGTTGCAACCTGTTCCAATCAAAGTGCGGAAATGTAAATCCAAGTCGGCACCGAACTGCAAACGGCCATAGGAGTGAGGAATCGCCATCGTTCCTTTGATGTTGTTGGCTACCGCTTCACAGGCTGCATTAGATAAGTCATCTAAAGGCAAAATCAATACATGATTACGAATGCCCATGCGGCCGTTTTCACGGCGATAACCTAAAAAGGTCGCGTCTTTCAAATTAGTCATTTTTTTATCTCTCTCAATGAATGGGTAAATAAGGTGTCGGATTACCAGCGCTTAGTTTTTACGTTTTGGACGTGAAGGTGCTCGCCTTTTTTGATTGGAGCTACTACCTTGCCAATATCCACGCCATATTTCATTACCGTGTCACCTGGCTTGAAATCGTTCAATGAAATTTTGTGACCAATAGGAATATCACTTTCAGACTTGATGTTTAAGGTGAGATCACCATCCATAACCCAACCAATCAAATCAGTTCCGGCTTTTACACCCTCAACTACTACTACACCTACACCATCAGCTGGCTCATGCACGACAAAGTGGATCATTACTATCTCCTCAATAATCTCGTTTATAAAAAACTACTTAGTCCATGACTGGCGAATACCAGTCTGAATTTCTTCTACAACAACATCGGAAACTGTTACGCCACCTTTAAACCCTGTAGCGCGCTGTTGAAAACGACGCTGGCCTGGAAGACGGGTTCCAATATCAGAACTCAATACCTGCAAGAAGTCTTGAATGCGACTTGCAAAAATAGTGGGGCCTGACAAACCAGGGTCAATAGTTAATATCAGCTGCCCAATACGTGGGCGATTGCCCTTGGGATCAAAAAAGGAATCTGCCTCATAGGAAAATCTACTGCCCGAGAGCCCAACTACTAGCAACTCAACAATCAAAGCAAGCAAAGCTCCTTTATCACCCCCCAAAGGAACCATCAATCCTTTGAGGCCCTCTTGCGGATCAGTGGTTGGCTTACCGTCAGCGGTCAACGCCCACCCTTCCGGAATCGGTTGGCCATTTTTTGCTGCAACCAATAGTTTTCCACGGGCAACCGCTGAAAGCGACATATCAATTACTAGGGGATCGGCATCGGCAATAGGAAATGCTGCAGCCAAAGGATTAGTTCCAAAAATGGCCTTTGCGCCACCAACCATTGGCATTGCCGCTGGAGTGTTTCCAAACAATAAAGAGATGTAACCCGCCCTTGCTGCAGCCTCAACATAATGGCCCGCAACGCCAAAATGATGGCTATTGGTGACTGCCACTAAACCGAGGCCATTTCTTGAGGCTAAATTTACTGATAGGTCTGTAGCAAACCGAAGTGCTGGAAAAGCCAAGCCATCGCGGGCATCAACTAATGCGGCAGATGACTTAAATGGCCTAACCTTTAGCTTAGGAGCTAGTTCAATCCGGCCATTTTTAGCATGTCCAGCATATTGAGCCACTCTAGCTAACCCATGTGATGCAAGGCCGTCTAATTCGGCTAAAGCCAAAAATTGAGCCGTTTCATATGCTGCCTTGGCATTTATGCCAGCGGCCCTCAGACCTGAATCAGCCAAGGAAAGCATTTCTGAATAGGTGAGGTTCATATGCGCCCTCCGCAATCAAGAGGCTCCAGAATCAGCCTGCCAAAACACAGGGTTTTAGAGGCTTGACTAAGGCGGTTATTAGGGATCAAAATAGAACACATATCTGAATCATATAGATGATTTAGATATCTTGCAAGAATCAATTCATTGTGCGGCGCAACGAATACAAAGTAGCGCAACATAATGGGTGGAGGAGACAGTAGTGATGAATAAGCTTATAACTATTAAATAGCAATTGAGTGTATTTTTTTGATAACTAAGTAACTAAGATACAAAGATCAAATTTCCACTGGAGGTCACCGATGTTTAGAATTAATAATTTCAAATTAAGTAGACGATTTATTTTGTTGGCTGGAGCACTCTCTCTTGCCCTACCCCAATTAGCAATTGCGCAAGCCTGGCCTACCAAGCCCATTAAATTAGTAATCCCATTTGCAGCTGGAGGAACTACCGACATCCTGGGCAGACTTTTAGCGCAGCAACTTACAAAAGACCTAGGGCAAAACGTTATTGTTGAAAATAAAGGTGGCGCTGGTGGCAATATTGCTGCGGAGTTCGTAGCGCAAGCTCCTGCTGATGGCTATACCATCATGCTTGCTTCTGGAAGCATGCTCACAGTCAACCCCAACCTATACAAAAAGTTGCCCGTCAACTATGCAAAGGACTTTGTTTACATCACCAATGTTGCGAGCGGTCCAATGCTATTGTCTGTAAGCACAAAGTTGCCAGTTAAGAATTTTGGTGAATTTATTGCCTATGCAAAAACTAAAGACCTTAACTTTGGTTCCGCAGGTATTGGCAGTCAAGTTCATATGGCCGGTGAAAACCTGACTTATGCAGCAAACATTCCTGCAACCCACGTACCGTATAAAGGTGAATCCGCTGCAATCAATGATCTAGTCTCAGGTCAAATTGATTTTATGGTGGGCAACCTTACCGCTGCTACTGGCTTTGCAAAGAATGGTCAGATCAAGCCGTTAGCAGTAACCAGCTCTAAACGCGTTAAACAACTTCCCGATGTTCCAACAGTTGCAGAAGCTGGAATTCCTGGATTTGAAAGTACTGGCTGGTTTGGTTTAGTAGCACCGGCAAATACTCCGAAAGTAATTACCGACAAGATTTATGAGGCTACCGTTAAAGCGGTTGGTTCTGAGGCCATGAAAAAGAGCTTAGATCTTAATGGTCTAACGGCTGTGGTTAACACTCAGAAAGACTTTGATGCTCAAATTAAGTCTGAATCAGCTTCATGGGAGAAGGTGATTAAAGGTCGCAACATCAGCACCCAGTAAACACTGCTGGCAGCAAACAAAAAGCGAGGATTTGTCCTCGCTTTTTTTACTTCTTAATCTGAGAGAACTTACGTAATTTGCCTTACTAGTAGCATTGAGCCGGCAAAGACCAATATAGATCCATAAGCTATGCGCATTGAAGCGTTACTGAGCTTGGTATGAACATGGGAGCCGGTCCATATCCCCAGGAAAGCAACCGGTATTAAGCAAACTGCAAGACCAATCACCTCCCAACTAAGTATGAGTCCGGTGACTAGCATTAAAGTAAGCCTTAAAAAGGTCAGCATAAAAATAGCGAATGCCATTGTCGCCCTAAGTACTTTTGGGTTGTTAATTCTCAAGCCAAGGTAAGACACATATACGGGCCCACCTGTGGCAAAAAGAGCCGTAAACGCACCACCAAAAAATCCAAACGGGACTGCCCACCATTTATTAATTGGATCTCGAGATTCAACATTCCTCTGAACTAGCACGCGTATGCCATTAATGGCTGCAAAAATTCCAAGAATTAGTAACAAAGGCTCACTGGGGGCTTTCACCAACAAAAAGATACCCAGCACCATGCCAATTAAGCTAAAGGGAAATAGCCATTTCAATTCTTGAATATTGGCATCGCTCGATGACTTTCTGCCGACATAAAGTGAAGCGCAGATATCAATGATGACCATCATCGGCACCACAACCTTAAGCGGATACATCTGAACTAATAGAGGTACTGAAACTATTGACGAGCCAAATCCTGAAACCCCAAAGATAAAAAATGCGCAAAGAACGATCAAAGTCGCTAGCGCAAATGAAGCTGGCTCAATCAACTCAAAAATAATTAGGCCTCAACCAAGATAGTCTCACCAGGCTTAATCATCGTAAATTGAACTGGCCTGTTTTTGATATCCAAACCATCTTTACGAAGTTGAACTGCCGTGAAATACGACTCTTCCAGAGAGCCGGGCTCTGGAAAATCATCGCGATAATGAGCTCCTCGAGAATTTTCTCTAGAGAGCGCAGCCTCGGTTACCGACTTACTTACCAAGATCAAATTATTCAAATTCATCCAGTCCTGCCATGTAATGCTGTATTCCCTTTGGATATCGCCTACACCAATTTGATGCAACTGTTGACCAAGCTGATCAAGCTTTGTGCGAGCACGGAGCAAGCTTTCTTTGGTTCTTGAAATACCTACGTCATCCCACATACACTCCGCCAGAGCATCGCGAATGGATTCAATGTCCCCTGCTGGCCTTTCTAACGGAGCTTCATGTGCTTTGATGCTTGAGCGGACTTCCTCCATATTGCACTCTTGAAGACTTTGAGAGACAACCCAATTCGCCATTTCTTCACCTGCAATGCCACCAAATACAGTTGAGTTAGCCACTCCATTCCCACCAAGGCGATTTGCACCGTGCACTCCCCCGGTATCCTCACCTGCTGCAAATAAGCCTGGCAACTCTGTGCTGCAGTCTGCCTTGAAAATTAACCCGCCCATCATGTAATGTGCGGTTGGAACAACCTCTACTAAATCCCCTGCCAGATCAAAGCCACTATCAGCGCATCTCTCTACCATGCCTTTAAATTGTTTACGGACATTATCAGGACCAAGGTGGCTCATCTGAATGAAAACTCCTCCATTGGGAGTGGCTCTACCCGCCCTAATTTCCGAATTAATAGATCGCGAAACAATATCGCGTGTCGCGCGTTCATTACGGGGATCATAGTTACCCATAAAGCGCTCATGATTGCCGTTGAGCAAATATCCACCTGCGCCACGCAATCCTTCCTCTAGAACAGTTCCAGTCATCCTAGTGCCGGGTCCTGCTAACAAGCCGGTTGGATGAAACTGCACCATCTCCATATCGCGCAAAGTTAGGCCAGCACGAAGTGCCATCGCCAAGCCATCACAACTCTTATCGCCAGAAGGGGTGTGATACTTGTACATTGTGGGTCCACCACCTGTAGCCAATAAGACTGCTTTAGCACGCACCAGGGTGAATTGCCCAGTTTGCATATCTAGCATTAATACGCCAGCGAGCGACTTTCCATCTGCACTGTGAATTAACTCAACCGCCCTATGCTCCTCAAGGCGATGAATTCCTCGAGCCCACACTTGCTCAGCCAGCCGGCTAATAATTTCAATACCCGTTAAGTCGCCCTTATGAACGGTGCGATCAAAAGTTTGTCCAGCAAAGGCTTTTTGATGCACTGTTCCATCTGGATTGCGATCAAAAAAACAGCCAAGCTCATTCTCAAGTTCATGAATACGTTCAACTGCTTTATTAACTAAGGTCCATGCCAGCTCTTGATCCGATAACCATTTACCGCCTTCGATCGTATCCATGAAGTGACGCTCTACAGAATCACCTTCGGCCAATGCCACGTTATAACCACCCTGAACCATTCGGGTGCAACCGCACTTACCCAGCAAACCCTTCACCGCAATAGTGATGTGAAGATCTGGATTAGTTTGATGAGCATGTAAAGCCGCGAACAGTCCTGCGCCACCAGAACCCAGAATCAGGATATCCGTTTCAAGAGTAGTCATATTCATGAGGCAATTCCTAAACTCTTTAATACCGCCTCTTTATTACGAGCAACTTCACCTTTTACCTCTTGATAAATACTGCCACCATGACTATCCATCGCTACAAGCAAAGGACCAAAGTCTTTAATTTTGAAACGCCAAAGAGACTCTGGATTGAGATCATCCATATCTACATCTTCAATCTGCTCAATCCAAGTCGTCTCAAGCGCCGCTGTGCCGCCAATAATTGCAAGATATACGCCACCAATTTCCTGAAAGGCTGATGCAGATCCTTCGCGCATACCGCCCTTGCCGACAATCATGCGCACACCATTTTCAGTCATCAGTGGACGGGTAAAGCGCTCCATACGATCCGATGTGGTTGTGCCAATACAGATAGGCTGGTATCCAGCTGGAAATTCTTCACTGACGGGCACCTTGCGCACATTTGGCGCGGTATGAATTACCGCATGCCCATTGAGATCAAAGCGAGTTTTTCTGCCCTTATCAAACATATGAATCTGCGTAGCATCCCGAATGCCAAACAAGGTATTTTGCAGAGTCACTGTGTCATTTACACGGAGCTTACGAATATCTGCTTCGCTAACAGGAGTTGGAAGGTTGTAGTGAGCCATCTTTATCCCTAGAATCCGTAAGTCACGCCATCAGGCGTAAAAGTTGCTCGCGCTCTACGCGCGGAATGACACTGCATATTGACGGCCACTGGATTTAAGGTGATATGTGTGTGAGCAAGCTCCACATGCACAGCAAATGCCGTTCCATCGCCACCCAAACCTTGAGGGCCAATGCCTAATTTATTCACGGCAGCAGTTAATTCTTGCTCTAACTTTGCACCTTCTTCGTCAGGGCATGCGCTACCCAATGCTCTTGTAGCGGCACGCTTAGCCATCGCAACACATTGCTCAGAGGTACCGCCGATACCAACACCAACGATCGTTGGCGGACAAGTCTTGCCTCCCGCAGAAACAACGCTCTCAATAACAAAGGCTTTAACACCATTAATTCCATCAGCAGGAATAGCCATCTTCAAAAATGAATTATTTTCTGAGCCGCTACCCTTTGGAACCATCTCAATCTCAAGCATCTCATCATCATCACAAAAATCAATGCTAATGGCGGGCATATCAATCCCACAGGATGTGTGATTATTTTTTCTAGTGATTGGATGAACCACTGAGGAGCGCAATGGATATTCGGTGGTTGCACGCTCGCAGCCTTTTCGAATAGCTGCTTTTAACGCCATTCCATCAAGCTGAACATTGCGGCCAATCTTGACCTTATAAATTGGCAAACCGGTGTCTTGGCAAAGTAGATTGTCCTCGCGCTCAGCCACGGAAATATTGGTGATCATCGTTTTTAAAACAACCTGAGCACGGGCATCCGACTCGCCCTGATTTAAACGTTCAATGCCAGCCTTCACATCATCCGGAAGAACTTTTAATGCGCGGATGTAGAGTTCTTTGCAGGCCTCTTCAACTGCTTTCATTTGCAACTGCATACATTACCCAATCAATTTGCTAAATACAAAAATAGAAGACCACAAGCAATGCCAAACAAAATGGCTACTTGAGTCCAGGCCTTACGCAGCCCGCGCCATGGACCAAACTCAATCATGATGAGTCGAATTCCACCAACCAAATGAATCGCTAACAAAATAACGAGCGCCCACTCGCCAAATTTAAATACCCAAAAGTCAGTTAAGCCTAGATATCGCTCAAAACCACTGGCGCCACGTAAGGACTGGGACAGCATTAAAAAATGTAAGGGGATAAAGCAGGCTAACAATAAGCCAGAAAAACGATGGCATGCGTAAGCAAAGTAAGAGAGATGGGTCTTTGCACGTAGATCAAGTTTTGGTCTAGACCTCATAGCGCGCCTCCAGTAAAGACACCAATTACTGCAGTGGTCCCTAGGACAATAATGAGGGCCGCCAGAATCCAAGATAATGCTTTAGAGATAAATCCTTTGCAAAATGTTTCTTCTAGGATGTTGGCCAAGCCAATGGGCGCATGCACAAAGCAAGCTAAAACAAAAATCTCATAAAAAATAGCGAACGCAATATTGCCTTGGGTGCGACCCAGAATCTCTTCAGCGCTTAAGCCACCGCGTATTGCATAGAAAATAATGATGAGGTGGATGCTTACACAAAGACCTAAAACCATCGCACTAATTCTTTGGGCATACCAAAGCTTGGCCTGTAAAACTGCTTGACTCATAGCTTGCCCCACTTGCTGCCACGTACCGCAGCCCTTGCCACTAATTTTTTCAACCCAGCAATACTGGCAGTGGGCTCAAGCTTTTTCGGGCACCTCTCAGTACAGGAGCCCTGTGTGTGACATGCATGACAACCCTCATCCCCAGCAACAGCTCGCAAGCGATCCAATTGCTGAACATCACGTACATCGTTTGTTAATGTCCAGGCACGATTCAGTGCAGCAGGGCCAAGATAGTTAGGACGCTTTTCAACAACCTCACAAGAGGAATAGCAAACTCCACAACCAATACACTCAATACCGGCATTTGCTAATTGACGTTCTGCTGACTCTGGTTCTACTTTGGCAAAATCATCGTGACGAGTTTTATCGCCTTTAAAAAACCCAACTGCACCCTTCCACTTATTAAAAAACTCCCGCATATCCGTAGCGAGATCTTTAATGACTGGGAGATTGTTTAAAGGCGCAATCTCCAGGGAATCTCCCTCAACAATCTGGGAAACGTGAGTTCGGCATGTCCATCGAGCAACTCCATTTACCGTCATCGCACAAGATCCACACATACCGACTCGACAAGCAAAGCGATAGCTTAGAGTCGGGTCTAATTTGCGTTGAATATAGGTAACAACATCTAATACCGTTTGATTTGAGTTACGGGGCACCAAATACTCAATAAACTCACCTTCTTGAGCGCCGCGCCAGACTTTTACTTTGAGATCTTGATTAGACATGGATTGATTATATCTATAGATAGTAAAAAATAAATCGAATATAATTTTCTTCGAGATAAAAAATTACTTTATATTTAATCCCATGTCCAGCATACGAGTACTCAAGAATTTTCTAGCCATTTCAAGGCATAAAAGCGTTGCTGCTGCTGCACGTGAAATAGGTCTAACAGCTGCTGCTGCCGGACAACAGTTGCAACTACTGGAAGCGGATATTGGCGTTGAGCTTTTTGATCGAACCAAGCGCTCGATGACTTTAAACCACCATGGTCGATCCTTGGTTGAACCGATCCAAGAAATCATAGCGCGCTATGAAGCCCTTGGATCTGGCTTCAAATCCGAGCTAAGTGGAACCATTGTTTTGGGCGCACTCGTTTCAACTTTAATGGGTGCATTTGGAAATACACTAAATGAGCTTAAGCAGAATTTCCCAGAACTAGAAATCAAACTCATTGCAGGTCTTTCGAGTGATTTTTTAGAGCAAGTGATTGAAGGCAGTCTAGATGCAGCGATTGTGACTGAATCACCCTACGCCCTACCTCAACATATTCAATGGACGGAGTTATATACAGAGCCAATGGTTTTAATTTCCCCCGCTCGTAATCACAGAAAAGGTTCCACACCAAAGGACCTTGCTAGTGAACTCCCATTTATGCGCTTCGAGAGAAATACCTGGACAGGCCATCTAGTGGATCAAACGATTCGAGCCAATAAATTACATATTCAAGAGGGTATGGAGCTCAATTCAGTTGAAGCGATTATTGAATTAGTAAGACAAGGACTTGGGTACTCCATCGTTCCTAAGCTAGCGAATATTGCGTGGGATAGCGACCGACAATTAAGAATATCTGAGCTACCTGGAAAAACAATTTATCGAAAAGTGGGCCTACTAGAAAGGCGTAAACACTCTCGCCAAAACATTACTCAAGAGATAAAAAAATATTTCCTTGAGCACAATACAAAAGAAAAAACCACCCCGTAGGGTGGTTTGAAAGAAATTCTATGGAGGTACTACTAAAGAATGAACAACAACTTCATAGTATTCCTCAAGCTTGATGGTCATTGATCGGTTTGCTTACTTTAAGTGCGATATGCTTTAATTTGGTGCATATCCTTGGATATGTAGCATTCTGTAGAATCAAAGCATACTTAACCTAGATAAAGGGGTGCCAATGTTGGCGACAAAGAAGATGGGTATTCCATCTCGTTTAATAGCAAGCCTGCTTACGGCTGCACTCATCATTCCTGCGGCAGCTCCTGTGGCATACGCCCAGAGCTCTAGCCAACAGCAGGCGGCAAAGCTGACTCAAGCACAACTAGAGGCCTTGGTAGCACCGATTGCCCTCTACCCAGATGCGCTCGTTTCTCAAGTTCTGATGGCATCGACCTACCCTTTAGAGGTTGCTGAAGCCTCCAATTGGATTAAATCTAATGCCAACCTAAAAGGTGATGCTCTGAATAAAGCATTGCAGCAGCAAAATTGGGATGCCAGCGTTAAATCTTTAGTGTCATTTCCACCGGTGCTCGAAATGATGGGCTCTCAGCTAAGTTGGACCCAGCAATTAGGCAATGCAGTATTGGCTCAGCAATCTGATGCCATGAATGCTATTCAAGTATTGCGTGCCAAGGCGAAAAAGGCCGGCACGTTAGAGTCAAACTCTCAGCAGACAGTGAGCACTCAAGGCAGTGGTAGCAGTCAGACCATCATCATTGAGCCTGCAAATCCACAGGTTGTCTACGTTCCAAGCTACAACCCTACAGTTGTTTACGGACCTTGGGCATACCCAGCATATCCCCCATACGCATACTATCCACCTGGATATGTAGCAGGCACAGCACTACTCTCATTTGGTGTTGGCATGGCTGTTGGTGCCGCTCTGTGGGGTGGCTGTCACTGGGGAGGTGGTTATGGCGGCGGTTCATTAACTGTCAATAACAATAACTTCAACAACTTCAACAAGAACACTAATAACAAGTGGAACGGTAATCGCAACGGTGGGTCCAGCGACTGGAAGCCAGATCAACAACGCCGCAACGCGAACCTTGGTGGTGGCGCTGGAGATGCGAGCCGAAATGCTGAACGAGATCAACTACGCCAAAACCTACAGCGTGGAGATCAGGGCAGCAACCGCTCCGGAGATCGGGCTGGCAATACAGGTGATGACCGCGCCGGTAATCGCGCGAGTGCTGACAGAGCAAGTGGCGATCGCAATGTCGGAGATCGGTCCGGTGGTGGCGATCGATTTGGTGGTGGCGGTGGCTTTGGTGATACACGCAATGCTCGCTTTGATGGCGGCGGTGATCACTTTGGCGGCAGTCATGGTGGCTTTGGAGGCAGTGGCGGTTTCCGCGGTCGCCGTTAATTGCCCATACCCATTAAATAGATATAAACAAATTTGATTAAAGGAATGAATATGAAGAAATTTTTTATTGCCGCTACCTTAGCCCTCGGAATGGCTACGACCATGCAAGCAGCAAATGCAACAACTACGGATGAGCTATTGCAATACTGCAAAGGCGAAGGAAACACCAATATGACTTGCCAAATCTACGGTCAAGCCGTTTATGACACCTATCTTGCGACACGCAATTCTAAAACTGCTCCAAGCAAGATTTGCATTAAGCAACCTGCGCCATCTCGCCTGCAAGTGGTTGATGAATTCATTGCCTGGGTTAATGCAAATCCAGCAAGCGGTAAAAAGCCAGCAGCAGAAACTATGTTGAAATTTTTAGAAGGCGTATTTCCCTGCGCAAAGTAATCGGTTTTCTTAAATTACCCGATCTTGTGATTGGGTAATAAAAAAGCCACCCTGTGAGGTGGCTTTTTTACTTCTTCAGATTTTAGAAGCAGCTTAAAT
>ERZ1034361.1023-NODE-1023-length-16134-cov-9.511677_pt1 | contig 16134 bp, 17 predicted proteins | sample MGYA00520617_ERZ1034361 | MGnify/ENA primary metagenome ERZ1034361 (study PRJEB33736, sample SAMEA104284507) | Azolla filiculoides | biome: Urban; feature: Water surface; material: Ditch water | place: Netherlands | collected 2015-10-28 | depth 0-0.1 m ... | reverse complement strand
AAGAGCACAACCTTAGGTCTTGTCTCTTTCACAATGCGAGGCAAATACGCTTCGTCCACTTCAAGAACAGCCTGAGCACCAGGTGCACCGGTGGCCAAAGCCCAGACAGCGCCTTCAGTCATGTTGGCGCCAGTGGTGGGAGAAGCAATTGGTCCACCTTGGCTCATTGCAGTGGCAAGGAGACGAGTAGTGGAGGTCTTGCCGTTGGTTGCTGAGACAAGCGCAGCAACACGACCCTGAGCCAGATCTTCGAGTGCGTGAGGAGAAATCTTGAGGGCGACGGTGCCGCCAATAATCATGCCTTCGCCACGGCCAGCCAACCTTGATGCGGCGGCTGCGAGTTTGCCCGCAGAAATCGCCAGACGGGTTCGCAGGGGCGTATTCACGTCTCCACTTTATAAGCTCATGTCATGGACAACTTGGACCGTCGCATCATTGATCAACTGCGTCAGAATTCTCGAGCCGCCTATGGAGACATCGGTGGAGTCATCGGGCTCTCTGCTTCAGCAGTGAAACGTCGTGTTGACCGCCTCATGGCAGACGGTGTGATCCGTGGTTTCACCATCCACGTTGACCCCTCCGTGGAGGGCTTGGAGACGGAAGCCTATGTTGAGTTGTTCTGCCGTGGCACTGTTGCACCGGATGAACTTCGTCGCCTGTTAGAAGGAGTTCCTGACGTCGTGGATGCGGGAACGGTCTCTGGTAGTGCGGATGCCATTGTTCACATGCGCAGCCACAACATCGCCAGTTTGGAAGACGCACTTGAGGCAGTTCGCAATGCACCCAATGTCGACCACACGCGAACTTCTATCGTGATGTCGCGTTTGATTTATCGCCAATAGTTCGCCCCCGAACGTCCCCACTAGGCTGGGAATATGAGCAAAGAAGCCTACGACGTCGTCATCGTCGGTGGTGGTCACAACGGTCTGACTGCCGCTGCATATCTCGCTAAGACTGGCCGGTCTGTCCTCGTGCTGGAGAAGAGCGACCACCTCGGTGGTGCTGCTATTTCTGCCCAGGCATTTGAGGGTGTGGATGCCCGCCTGTCTCGCTACAGCTACCTAGTCAGCTTGCTGCCCCAGAAGATCATCGAAGACCTCGGTCTCGACGTGAAGCTCATTCGTCGCCGCTACTCTTCCTACACTCCCGTGCCTGGCAACCCTGAAGTGGGTCTGCTCGTGGACAACCAGGACTCAGCTGCAACTGCGTCCTCTTTCTCTCGTATTGGCGAAGCAGAAGACGCTGCTGGCTTTGAGAAGTTCTATGCCAAGACCATTACCTTGGCCCAGGCACTCTGGCCATCGGTGACCGAACCTCTCGTGACCCGTTCTGAAGCTAAGGCCATCGTTGGAAACGATGCAGTCTGGGACGAATTCATTGAGCGTCCCTTGGGTGAAGTCATTGAACGCGACATCCAGGGTGAGATTGCCCGTGGTGTTGTCTATACCGACGGCATCATCGGAACTTTCTCAGCTCCTCACGATGCGAGCCTGGATCAGAACCGCTGCTTCCTGTATCACGTCATTGGTGGCACCACCGGGGACTGGGACGTTCCCACCGGTGGCATGGGTGCTGTCTCAGGTGAGATTGCTCGCGCTGCCCGTGAAGCCGGCGCAGAACTTGTAACCGAAGCTGAAGTCACCGCTATCGCTCCTGCCGAGAAGGCCGGCGAAGCCGCCTCCGTTTTCTATAGCAAGGATGGCGTTGCTACCGAGGTGACAACTCCTTGGGTTCTTTCCAACGTCTCACCTTGGGTTCTGTCTGAACTCTTGGGTGAAACACCCGAGCCTTCGGCTCGACCTGAGGGCGCTCAGGTCAAGGTAAACCTGTTGCTCAAGCGTCTGCCCAAGCTGGCGGACCCTAATGTCACTCCTGAACAGGCTTTCGGTGGGACATTCCACATCAACGAGAAGTACTCGCAGCTGCAGGTTGCTTTCGATGAAGCAGCATCGGGCAAGGTTCCTTCAACGCTTCCTTGTGAGATTTACTGCCACTCTCTCAGCGACCCCAGCATCTTGGGCCCAGAGCTTCGTGCCTCTGGTGCTCAAACCCTCACCGTGTTTGGCATTCACGCTCCGCACTCGCTGGTGAGCCGCGAGAACAACGACGCTGTTCGGGCGGAGCTTCAGGCTGCCGTGTTGCGCTCACTTAACAGCGTTCTGGCAGAGCCCATCGAAGACGTCCTCATGCGTGACGCCAACGGTGATCTCTGTGTGGAGACCAAGACCACTCTTGACCTTGAAGACGCTCTCAACATGACCGGTGGAAACATCTTCCACGGTCTTCTGTCGTGGCCTTGGGTCGAAGATGGCGATGACCTGTCCACACCCGCGAAGCGTTGGGGTGTGGCAACCGACTACCCCGGAGTGCTGCTCTGTGGTTCGGGCGCTCGTCGCGGTGGTGCTGTCTCCGGCATTGGTGGCCACAACGCCGCTATGGCTGTCCTCGAAAGTTAAGAACTTCCCGCCATGCCTCCCATTGAGAACCTGATCGCGTTCAGCATCGCGGCGCTTGTAATCATTTTGATTCCGGGCCCTTCCGTGATGTTTGCGGTTGGGCGCTCGCTTGCCCTGGGCAAGGGCGCCGGTGTTCTCACCGTGGTAGGTAATTCGCTGGGAACCTTCGTCTGGCTCCTTGCAGTAGTTCTGGGCCTTGGTGCGATTGTTGCCAGTTCGCCCATCCTGTTTTATGGAATCAAATACGCCGGGGCTGCCTATTTGGCCTATTTGGGCGTTCAAGCTTTCCGGCACCGCAATGACCACGGTTTCGATGTTGAAACAGGTGGCTCCCCTCAATCCAGATGGAAAACCCTGCGACAAGGCTTCCTTGTTGGCTTAAGCAATCCCAAAACCATGGTGTTCTTCACCGCCGTACTTCCCGGCTTTGTGGATGTGAAGCAGGGCAATGTGATGTTGCAGTTGCTGATTTTGGGCATCATCTTTGAAATCATTGGGACGCTCAGCGATTCAATGTATGCGATTGGTGCCGGTTTAGCTCGTGACTGGTTTGCCCGTGATCCCAAGAGAATTGGAATTGTTCAAGGAACCGGTGGCATCCTGATTATCGGACTGGCCATCTGGGTGGCCTTCTTCGACTCTCTTTAGTCGAGCAGAAGAGCGGGTTCTTCAACCACGCTGGCCACGTCAGCCAAGAAACGGCTAGCCACGTCACCATCAACAACACGGTGGTCAAAGCTGGCACCCAATGTGGTGACGAAACGTGGACGAACTTCGCCGTCAACAACCCAGGGCTTCTGCTTGATGGTTCCCAGAGCCAAGATGCCCACTTCACCGGGGTTCAAGATTGGTGTTCCGGTGTCCATACCAAAGACACCAATGTTCGTGACCGTGATGGTTCCGCCAGCCATGTCTGCCGGTGAGGTCTTGCCGTCACGTGCATTCAAGGTGAGCTGTTCGAGAGACTGTGCCAACTCGAGCAGGCTCATCTCCTGAGCATCCTTCACGTTGGGAACAATCAAGCCACGTGGAGTTGCAGCGGCAACACCCAAGTTCACATAGCGGTGAACAATGATCTCTTTGTCAGTCCAGGTGGAGTTCACCGTGGGGTTGCGTCGCACTGCCCAGATGATGGCCTTGGCCAGAATCAGCAGTGGCGACACCTTCACACCAGCAAAGTCAGGAGAGTTCTTCAAACGCTTGACGAACTCCATGGTGCGGGTGGCATCAACATCAACGAAGACAGAAACGTGCGGTGCAGTAAATGCACTCTGCACCATTGCAGTCGCGATGGCCTTGCGCACACCCTTGACCGGAATGCGCTCTTCGCGTTCTTCAGGCCACTCAGGGGTCTGAATGTTGCGGAACACACTGGCCTGGGACGCGTGACGAATCACGTCATCGCGTGTGATTTCTCCAGCAATACCGGTTGCCTGAACCTCTGCAAGGTTCACATCCAAGTCTTTAGCAAGCTTGCGAATAGGGGGCTTGGCAATAACGGGAACTGCTTCTGTGACAGGCAGTGATGCAGGGCGCTTGGCAACAGGTGCGGGAGCAACTGCCTGAGGTGCAGGGGTCACCACAGCAGGTGCTGCGGGAGGAGTGGGTGCAGGTGCGTTGCCGCCACGGCGACGACGCGTCGCAGCGTGGCCACCAACGCCATAGCCAACGAGAACACTTCCGGAACCTTCTTCTTTGGCGTCAACAGCCCCGTCGATCTCGCTATCAGCGGTGACGAATACTTCGTTCGCCATCGCTGCCTGAGCGAGGGTCGGGGTGGGAGAGGTCAGCATGGAGCTGCCGGCAGAGGCGATAGTGATGATGGCGGTGCCAACTTCAACGGTTTCGCCTTCTTGGGCAAGAAGTTCGCCAACCTGTCCCTCATAGGGGCTGGGCAGCTCAACGAGAGACTTCGCAGTCTCGATCTCAACGAGGACATCGTTGATGGCGACCGAGTCACCTGGCTTGACCTTCCACGAGACAATTTCTGCCTCGGTGAGACCTTCGCCAACGTCGGGGAGATAGAACTTAGACACCGTCATCTGGTCACTCCTAGTAACTCAGCACTCGGTCGACTGCGTCGAGGACGCGGTCCGAGTCGGGTAGGTAGATGGCCTCGAGCTTTGCTGGAGGGAAGGGAGTATCGAAACCGGTCACACGCAGCACAGGTGCTTCGAGCGAGTAGAACGCCTTCTCGGTAATGGTTGCAGCCAGCTCAGAGGCGAGGCTCACGTTGCCGGGAGCTTCCTGAGCAATGACACAACGACCGGTCTTGCGAACTGATTCGAGAATCGGTGCGTAGTCGATGGGAGAAAGCGAACGAACGTCAATGACTTCCAAGCTCATGCCCTCTGTGGCGGCAACTTCTGCTGCCTGTAGCAGAACGCTGACCATCGCGCCGTGGCCAATGACGGTGACGTCATTGCCGGGGCGAACCACGCGGCTGGCGTGAAGGGGGAAGTTCGAAGCCGACGTGTCAACATCTGCCTTGGGCCAGTAGCGGCTCATGGGCTCGAAGAAGATCACGGGGTCGTTTGAGGCAATGGCTTCCTGGATCATCCAGTAGGCGTCGTGAGGATTGCTGGGGCTGACCACGCGCAAACCTGCGGTGTGGAGGAAGTACGCCTCGTTGCTTTCCTGGTGGTGCTCAACCGCACCAATGTGACCACCATATGGAATGCGGATCACCACGGGGAACTGCATGGCACCCTCGTGACGGTTGGTCAGTTTCGCCAGCTGGCTGGTGATCTGATCAAAAGCGGGGTAAACAAAACCGTTGAATTGAATCTCAATCACAGGGCGGTATCCGCGCATTGCCAGACCAATAGCTGAACCCACGATGCCGGATTCGGCTAGAGGAGTATCGAGCACACGGTCAGCGCCGAATTCGTTCTTGAGACCTTCGGTCACACGGAAAACACCACCGAGGGTTCCGATGTCTTCACCCATCAGGATGACCTTGGGGTCGTTGAGCATTGCTTGGCGAAGACCAAGGTTGATTGCTTTACCTAAAGGAAGGTTTTCAATAGCCATTAGTGACCGCCTCCCTGCTCATCGAAAGACGCTTCGTAGTTAGCAAGCCACGCACTCTGTTCATCCATGAGCGGGTGTGGATCTGTGTAGACGTGGTTGAACATGCTGGCTGGTTCAGGGTTCTTGAGATCAACGGTGCGACGACGAATGTCGCTGGCAAAGTCAGCGGCTTCTTGATGAACTTCGTCAAAGAAAGATTGAGGTGCACCCGAGTTACGTAGGAATGCTTCCATGCGGGTGATCGGGTCGCGGGCAATCCACGAATCCAGCTCAGCATCTGTGCGGTACTTCGTGGGGTCGTCACTCGAGGTGTGCGCACCAATGCGGTAGGTGTGAGCTTCGATCAAGCTGGGGCCCTTGCCGCTGCGGGCGTCATCGAGCTGCTTGGCAGTCACGGCGTAGCTGGCGAAGACGTCATTACCGTCGACCTGAACACCGGGGATGCCGAAGCCTTCACCACGCTTGTAGAGGGGAACGCGGGCCTGAGTGCTGACCGGTACCGAGATTGCCCAGTGGTTGTTCTGAACGAAGAAGACCTGAGGTGTTTGATAGCTGGCAGCAAAGACAAGAGCTTCGCTGACGTCACCCTGGCTGGTTGCGCCATCACCGAAGTAGACAATGACGGCCTGGTCGGTGTCGGGGTTACCGGTGTTGGTGGCGCCATCAAACTTGATGCCCATGCCGTAACCGGTGGCATGCAGTGCCTGCGAGCCAATAACCAGCGTGTAGATGTGGAAGTTGCCGTGCTCAGGCAGGGTGGGGTCCCAACCGCCGTGAGTCAGACCGCGCAATACGCGAATGATTTCCAAAACATCAATGCCGCGGATCATGCCAATAGCGTGCTCGCGGTAAGCAGGGAAGATGTGGTCTTGCTTCTTGGTCGCGTGCGCGGAACCTACCTGCGCACCTTCTTGACCGTGGCTAGGAACCCACAGAGCAAGCTGGCCCTGGCGCTGGAGGTTGGTTGCTTCAGTGTCGAAGCGGCGGATGACAACCATGTCTTTGTAAAACTTGCGGTGATCTGCCTCAGTTAGGCGCTGAAAGTAAGGCAGAAACTCTTCTGCACTTGCGCTGGGGGCATAGTGTCCCTCGGGCGTGAGGAACTGCACCATGGGATCTAATGTCTCATCGGCCATGTACCCAATCTATCCCGTCAAAGGCCTCTGAACTGGTAGGTCTTCTACAATCTCTCGCGAAAACCGTAGGAGTATCCCAACTAAAGAGCTCACCTGCCAGAATGGAGGTATGAAGTCACTCTTGCTCTCGACCGTGATCAACGCCATTGCACTCTGGCTCACCACTGTGATGTTGCCTGACAGCCTGCGTATCATCCCTGAAGACCAGCAGACCCTGGGCTATGTCCTCACCCTTGCCTTTGTGGCTTTCATCTTCGGAATTGTGAATGGAACCATCGGTCGCGTGCTGCGCTTCCTGGCATTCCCCCTCTTTATCCTCACCCTCGGCTTCATGGCCCTGGTGGTCAACGCCTTCTTGCTCATGTTTGTTGCATGGCTCACTCAGGTATTTGGATTTGGCTACGGCCTGCAGGTTGACGGCTTCGCCGGCGGATTCTGGGCAGCAATCGTGCTGTCGATCGTCAGCTGGATTTTGGGTCTCATTCTTCGCCCCGCAACCGGCAAGTAATTACTGCACCCGATCTGCCCGCCACATCGTGACGGTGGCTGTGCCCTGCGTGCGCTCTGAGATTCGTCTCTGCTCAGCAGTGAGCTTGGGGTCTCCGCTTCGATCCATTACGGCTGCCGTTTCGACATAACGAGAGAGATTATGTGCTGGAAGTAACTCTCCTCGAGGCGCTGCAGAGTGGGCAAAAAGGGACCTGGTCACGGTGATATGTGTTGCCACCGCAGCTGGTGCGGCAACACCACTGAGGGAAGGGATGACATCTTCTTCATGCTCAACGGCAACCACATTGATCTCTTCGGGAATCTCCACTTGGTGAAGTGGTGCCCCCACGGTGACAACGTCACTGACGGTGTAGTTCCCTGACGCAGCAAGTTGGGCAGCAACAAGTCCCCCTTGGGAATGCCCGACCAGAATGACGTTGTCCTGGGCGGTAATGCCCGCTTCACGCATGGCCATCACAGCTGCGGTGTAGCTTCCGGAATCAAGTTCAGCGATAGCGGAGATATTGCTGGTCATATCCCACGGCTCAGTGGTGGGTTCCACACCAGAATCAATCGTTCCGCCGAGATAGACCACATAACCGGAGTCGTATTGCTCGATTCGAATCTGTGCAGCACCTTCATCTGCTCGAGGAATGCGTGAGACGAGGTCACGGTAACTGTCAGCAGATTCAGCTGTGCTGCGATCCACATTGCTCACCCGTACAGGAGTTTCTTGCAACGATTTTGCGCCCATAATTCCAAGTCCTGCTATTGCAACACCTGCTACGAGGTCTTCCCCTGCAAGGCGACCGTCCTGAGGCGGTTTGGGCAATCCCAGAACGCCAGCCACAAAATCATCTGCCCCGGACACGAGGTGGGCGGTGCTTTGCACCACCAGGGGATGACTCATGAATTGCCCTGAATCCGGCAACCGTTGTTCGAGTCGTGTGACGAACTGGTCAAAGGGGCTGCCCGGAGTCAGGCGCCGTGCAGCTGCTAACCCCAGAACAATGGCGACGCCGCCAATTATTTCTGGACCAAATGCCCCAATCAACGCAGGCATGGCTCGACCCAGATTCCACATCAACGTGGAACTGAGGTCTTCGGAGACCTGGCGCAAATACTGTTCCCGCTCGGCATATTGTCGGGACCCTTCTGCCGTAGCAGCGGCCAGTTCTCTGAGTCGTTGAGCAGCATGCGTTGCGCGGGTGAATGCCTGCTGAGCCTGAACAGAAAGAAATGATTGTGACTGTGCACTGGCTAAGGCATGTTCGAGTTGCCACAGCCTGGCATGAATACGGCCTGATAGGTCATCCAGTGCAACAGTGTCTACGCCTGTTCCCACCCGAATCATGAGGAGCTTGGCTCCGCGGTGAGGACCGCCCAGCGGGCCTGACGTAAATCGGCCATGACTTGCTCAGCGTTGTGGTCGAAGGCATAACGTGAAGGTCCGAACCAGAGCGGATCCGGAACAGCGGTGTGAAGGGTGACGACTGCAGCATCGAGTGCATCGGCGAGCGCCAGCCACAGGCTGTGCCCGGCTGGCGAGAAGCCAAAGTAACCCTCGAATTCATTCACCTGGCTACCGTGCCAGAGCAGAGTCTGAGTGCTGGGCAGTCTGATTCTGAATGTGGAGAGTGTGCGGCGGCTACGCCTGTGAAGGGATAGCTGTTTTGTTTGGGAGAATAGAAGCATGACGCTTCCTATTCAGGTCCTCAGCCCGCTCGATGGTCGATACCAGTCCGTCGTTTCACCTCTGGGTGAATACCTCTCGGAGGCTGGCCTGAACCGTGCTCGCGTCACGGTTGAAGTTGAATGGTTGATTTACCTCACCAATCACTCCATGTTTGGCACCACTCCCCTCAGCGCAGACAACGTTTCCGCACTCCGTGCCCTCGTGACTGACTTCGGTCAGGCAGAGATTGATGAGCTTGCTCGTCTTGAAGCAACCACTCGTCACGACGTCAAGGCAGTGGAGTACTTGGTTCGTGCCAAGCTCACCGAACTGGGCCTGGACCACATTGCTGAGCTGACGCACTTCGCCTGCACCAGCGAAGACATTAACAACCTCTCCTACGCACTCATCGTGCGCGATGCCACCAAGAACATCTGGCTTCCTGGCCTCCAGGCAGTCATTGCTCGTCTGCGCGAACTCTCTGTTCAGTACCGCGACGAGGCCATGTTGGCGAAGACTCACGGTCAGCCTGCAACCCCCACCACCATGGGTAAAGAACTTGCTGTCTTTGTCTACCGCCTGGAGCGCATTCAGAAGCAGATCGAAGGATCTGAATACCTGGGCAAGTTCTCCGGTGCAACCGGAACCTTCTCTGCTCACCTTGCGGCAGAACCTGACGCCAACTGGCCCAAGATCTCGGAAGAGTTTGTGATCTCTTTGGGTTTGACCTGGAACCCACTGACTACTCAGATCGAATCACATGACTGGCAGGCAGAGCTCTACACCCGCATCTCTCACGCCAACCGCGTGATTCACAACTTGGCCACCGACATCTGGACCTACATCTCGATGGGCTACTTCCGCCAGATCCCTCAGGCTGGTGCAACCGGTTCCTCCACCATGCCTCACAAGATCAACCCCATTCGTTTTGAGAACGCTGAGGCCAACCTTGAGCTCTCCAGCGCTGTTCTTGATTCACTTTCCGCAACGCTGGTGACCAGCCGTCTGCAGCGTGACCTTACTGACTCGACCACCCAGCGCAACGTGGGTGTTGGTTACGGCCACTCACTGCTTGCCCTCGACAACATTCGTCGTGGACTGAGCGAAATCGACCTCGACTCTGTTGCCCTGGCTCATGACCTCGACACCAACTGGGAAATCTTGGGTGAAGCTATTCAGACCGTGATCCGTGCTGAGGTTGCTGCTGGTCGTTCGACCATTTCGGACCCCTATGCACTGCTCAAGGAACTCACCCGCGGTAAGCGCATTGGCCGTGACGACCTCATCGCTTTCGTCTCTGGCCTCGAAATCGGAGATGCTGCCAAGGCTCGACTTCTTGAACTCACTCCAGCTGGCTATGTCGGCCTGGCGTCAGACTTGGTCGACTACCTCGAGTAGTCCTCAGAGAATAAAGAAAGCCCCTCTTGCGAGGGGCTTTCTTTGCTTAAGTCTTAGTGGGCGGAAGACCCGGAGTGGTCCTGCTCTTCAATGTCGAGCAGTTCCTTCTTGTTGGGCTTGATTGCCAGCACAAACATGGCCATCGAGACCAAGCACACAATAAACACTGCACCGAATGAGATGCTGCTGAGAATGAGGTCACGAGAAGACATGAGCACAACGAGGCCGGTGAACAATCCAATGAGTGCCGAAACAATCAAGAGCTCAACGGGCTTCAAGCGATCGCGAAGTGTGGGAGTGGTCATGAGGAAACCTTACGGGTTGTAGAGGTGGCGTCGGAACGAAGTGAAATGCCGGCGATGATTTGGTAGACGCCCACGATGGCGGCGTATGCACCGAAGATGCCCACGGCATAGACATCATTCATGGGAACAACTGCTTCAATAATGGCCAAGATGGCTGTGAATCCGCCGATGGTGAGCCATTCTTTGGCAACGGTGCGGTTGCTTTCACGATAGCCGGCATAAAGTTCCAGCACAGCAGAAAGACCTGCCCAAATACTGAGAATCAATAACAGTGCCGGCAGTCCCTGCGTCAACGTTGCTGAAGCAATCGCGGCAGCCACGACTGTGGCAATTGCTTGAATCCCGACCAGAGTTCGATTTAGGCCCTCAAGCGGAACGGACATGATCGTGAAAATCAATGTAGATGCCAGCAGGAAGGCAAAACCGACAAAGACGGTCAGTCCGACTACTGCAGCGTGGTTGCGCGAGAAGGTAATCACAACAGCTGCAACCAACGTCGGGATGGCGCGCAAAATGAGCGCATTACCCACACGGGAGAGAGAACTGTCAGCGATTGCCACAACTCAAGTCTACGGCCGAACGGGTGAGTGAATTCCCGGCTAAACCTTAGGCATATCGGCAAAACGAGAGAGGTGACCCTGGAATCCAACGGTAATTGTCGCGGTAGGACCGTTACGGTGCTTCGCCACGATGAAGTCAGCTTCACCGGCACGAGGGTTCTCTTTTTCGTAAGCACTTTCACGGTGCAGAAGGATCACCATGTCGGCGTCCTGCTCCAGCGATCCAGATTCACGCAAGTCGGAGATAGCTGGCTTCTTGTCTGAACGCTGTTCAGGACCACGGTTCAACTGAGACAGCGCAATAACGGGAACCTGAAGCTCCTTAGCCATGAGCTTGAGCGCACGAGAGAACTCAGAAACTTCTTGCTGGCGGCTTTCAACCTTCTTGCCCGAGGTCATCAGCTGCAAGTAGTCAATAACGACCATTTTCAGGCCGACCTTCTGCTTGAGGCGACGGCATTTGGCACGAATTTCTACCAGTGTCATGTTGGGGCTGTCATCGATGTAGAACGGAGCATCGTTGATGCGGCCACGGGTGCTGGCAATGGTGGTCCAGTCACGGTTATCAACCGTTCCCTTACGCATGTTCTGCAGGGGAACTGAAGCTTCTGCCGAGAGAAGACGCATCGCGATCTCGGACTTACCCATTTCGAGTGAGAAGAAGATCGAAGGCAGGTTGTTCTTGATCGACGCAGCACGACAGAAGTCCAGCGCCAGTGTCGACTTACCCAAAGCGGGTCGAGCAGCGACGATGATGAGCTGACCGGGGTGGAAACCATTGGTGAGTTCATCGAGATCAGCAAAACCGGTGGGAACGCCGGTCATTTGACCGTCGCGGCCCTTGGCAGCCTCAATCTCCATGATGGCGGTGTCCACTGCGTCCGTCAGGGGAACGTAATCTTCGGTTTCGACCGAACCAGTGACCTGGTAGATCTCAGCCTGGGCAGTGTTGACCAGGTCAACAGCTTCACCTTCTCCGGCATAGCCCATCTGGACGATACGGGTTCCGGCTTCAACAAGGCGGCGCAGCAAAGCACGCTCTGAAACGATGTTGGCGTAATAGCCCGCGTTGGCAGCGGTTGGCACCAGTGCAGTGAGGGTGTGCAGGTATTCCGCACCGCCCGCACGGCCCAGCTCACCAGATTTGGTCAGCTCGTCAGTGACGGTGATGACATCGGTGGGTTCACCGTGTGAATACAACGACATCACAGCATCGAAGATGACCTCGTGCTTCGGAATGTAGAAGTCGTTGCCACGAAGAATCTCGACGACGTCTGCCACAGCGTCTTTGCTGAGGAGCATGCCGCCGAGAGCACTTTGTTCCGCAAGAAGATCGTGCGGAGGAGTTCGTTCGCCCTGCCAGTTTTCGCGAGAGTCGCCAGGAGAACCGAGGTGTGCAATTGACATGCTCACGAGTCCTTCCGATGGCTGTGCAGGTGGGCTATCTGAATCTAACCCGCTCCTCTGACATTGGTCTGAGAGTGACCTAATGAGAGTTGTATCCCAACTGTAGGAATACCTTCACCCACAACCAAATGACCCTGTGGATAACTCTGTGTACGAATCCTGAGAAACGCCGGAGAGACTGTTCATAAGCTGTGGGTAATGCTGGGGATAGAGGAAAAAGTTTACCTATTTTTTTCGCGTTGAACAGGTATTTAAGTTATCAACGGGTGTGAACATTAATTTCCTTCAAGCATGTGTTTAAGCTTGGGGAAAAATAGCCCTCATGTGCATAAATATGGCCCCTTAAAGGTCTTGTGCTGTACCCCCAACAGGAGTAGAAGACTCCGGATTTAGGCATAAAGAAAGGGCGGAAAGCCGAAGCTTTCCGCCCTCTGCGGTTCTTTACAGGGAATTACTTTGCAGCAACAACCTGGATGGTGATGGTTGCAACGATGTCGTCACGCAGACGAACGGTTGCTTCGTGCTCACCAGTGAACTTGATGGGGTTCGCCATCTCGATCTTGCGCTTGTCGATTGCACCGATGCCGGCGCTCTCCACTGCAGCAGCAATGTGATCGGTCTTGACCGAACCAAAGAGACGACCATCCTGACCAGTCTTGACAGCAAGCTTGACCTTGGTGCCTTCGATCTTGGCCTTGAGTGCCTGTGCCTCTTCGAGGGTTGCGAGTTCGCGAGCGGTACGAGCAGCACGAATCTGCTCAACCTGCTTCTCGCCGCCACGTGACCATGCAACTGCAAGGCCCTGAGGAATGAGGTAGTTACGGGCAAAACCGTTCTTTACCTCGACAACGTCGCCTGCCGAACCAACGCCGGAGACTTCATTCGTAAGAATCAACTTAGACATGTTCGAACTCCTTAGCGGCCAGCGCCTGCGTAGGGAAGAAGAGCCATCTCGCGGGCGTTCTTAACTGCCTTGGCGATGAGGCGCTGCTCCTGGACAGAAACACCGGTGATACGGCGAGCGCGGATCTTTCCACGCTCAGAAACGAACTTGCGAAGGGTGGCGACGTCTTTGTAGTCGATCACACCAACGCGGATAGCCTTCGCAGGTGCGAGAGCCTTAGCGCCCTTGCCACCGCGGAGTGGCTTGCGGGCTCCGCCGCTAGCTTTTCCAGCCATGATTACCTAACTTTCGTAAATTTTTTATCAAGGATCAACGTGCGTTGAGCCTGAAGAGGATTGTTTAGAACGGCGTATCGTCTGCGGGGATACCGGGGGTGTTCCAAGGGTCTGCTGCAGGAGCGGTTGGCGAACCCCAAGGTTCGTCATTGCCTGCAGGGACTCCGGGGCGACCCGAGGATGCCGCGCGGCTCACAGTTGCCGTGGCGTAGCGAAGCGAGGGACCGATCTCATCTACTTCGAGTTCGATCGTGGTTCGCTTTTCGCCTTCCTTGGTCTCATACGAGCGCTGCTTGAGTCGACCGGTTGCGATGACGCGGGAGCCCTTAGTCAGGCTGCCTGCGACGTGCTCGGCAAACTCGCGCCACACGCTGGCACGAAGGAAGAGAGCCTCGCCATCTTTCCACTCGCTTGATGCGCGATCGAAATTGCGCGGAGTAGAGGCGATGGTGAAGTTGGCGACTGCGAGTCCGTTCTGCGTGTAACGCAGTTCGGGGTCACTCGTGAGGTTTCCCACAACGGTGATGACTGTTTCGCCGGCCATGTTACTTACGCGTCCTTCGAAGCCTTGGCGGGAGCAGCAGCCTTGCGGGCAGCCTTCTCGTCAGCGAGCTTTGCAGCAGCGGCAACCATAGCGATGGCTTCCTCTGCACGCAGAACCTTGGTGCGCATGACAGCTTCGGAAAGCTTCAGCTGGCGGTCGAGCTCGACAGTTGCGTCGGCGCTAGACGTGAAGTTAACGACGGCATAGATGCCCTCGGACTTCTTGTTGATCTCGTAAGCCAAACGACGCTTACCCCAGATGTCAACGTTCTCGATGGTTCCACCATCGTTACGAATGACGTTGAGGAATTTGTCGAGGCTGGGAGCTACGGTGCGCTCATCGATCTCTGGATCGAGGATGACCATCAACTCGTACTGATGCATGACTAACCCACCTCCTTCGGACTAAAACGGATACAGACGGTCTGTATCAGGAGGGTTGTGCATGTGCCATCTGAGGAGGCCGGATATTTCCGGCGCACAGACAACTTCCCCAGTCTAGACCGGGATTGGGCGTTAATCCAATCCGGGTCAGCCGTACATCGGCTTGAACTAGCGGTTTGCCCACCAGGCGAGCAGGCGTTCGCGGGCGAGGTCTGCCCCAATGGGCCCCTCGTCCAAGCGAACGTTCAACAGGTAGTTATAGGCCTCGCCTACCTCACGGCCAGCAGGAATACCGAGGATCGCCATGATCTCTTCACCGTTGAGATCGGGGCGCACTGCCGCCATCTCTTCTGCTTCAGAGAGTTCGGCGATGCGGTTTTCTAGATCGTCATACGCAAATGCAAGACGATCCGCCTTGCGCTTATTGCGCGTGGTCACATCTGCACGGGTCAGGATGTGAAGTCTTTCCAGAAGGTCACCGGCATCGCGGGCATAGCGTCGCACCGCGGAATCACTCCAGGCTGCATCGGAATAGCCGAAGAAGCGCAGGTGAAGTTCAATCAGGCGTGCCACGTTCTGGGTGGTTTCTTTATCGAAACGCAATGCCTTCATGCGCTTGACCGAGAGCTTGGCGCCAACGAGGTCGTGGTGATGGAAGCTCACTGCGCCACCCGTTTCCAACTGACGCGTCGCGGGCTTGCCAATATCGTGCAGGAGCGCGGCAAGGCGCAGGGTCAGATCCCCTGCTTCTCCAGGGTGACGTTCCTGCTCAAGATCAATGGCTTGTTCCAACACCGTCAGGCTGTGCTCATACACATCTTTGTGGTGATGGTGTTCGTCCACTTCCAAGCGCAGCGCTGGAATTTCTGGCAAGACATAGCCGGCGATACCCGTGCTCACCAGCAGTTCAATGCCAGCGCGAGGTTTGTCCGTGAGCAACAGCTTGCAGAGCTCTTCATTGACGCGCTCGGCTGAAATGTTTTCAATTGATCCCGCGAACTCGGTCATTGCCCATTCAGTTTCTGCATCCAGCTGGAAACCTAGCTGTGAAGAGAACCGGGCAGCACGCATCATGCGCAGGGGGTCTTCGGTGAAGGACACTTCCGCCGACTTGGGAGCACGGAGAATTCCCGCCATCAAGTCTTCAACGCCGCCAGAAGGGTCAACAAGAACCAGTTCAGGCAAACGAACTGCCATCGCGTTCACGCGGAAGTCTCTCCGAGAGAGGTCCTCTTCAAGGCTGTCGCCGAAAGCGACAACTGGCTTACGCGTCTTGCCGTCGTACTGGTCTGCGCGATAGGTCGTGATTTCGACCTTTTCTCCCGCGATCTGGGCACCAATGGTGCCAAAGTCGCGGCCGATGTCCCAGTGGGCTTCTGAAATGGGTTCGACGACACGAATGATGTCGTCAGGAAGCGCATTGGTGGTGAAGTCGAGGTCGTGGACTGCGTGCCCTAAGAACGCGTCGCGGACAGGGCCGCCGACAAGTGCGAGTTCGTATCCGGCATCAGCAAATGCTGCCGCCAAGCGTGAAACGCTGGGCGACTTACTCAATTGAGTAATCGATTC
>ERZ1034361.1021-NODE-1021-length-16170-cov-4.062760_pt1 | contig 16170 bp, 19 predicted proteins | sample MGYA00520617_ERZ1034361 | MGnify/ENA primary metagenome ERZ1034361 (study PRJEB33736, sample SAMEA104284507) | Azolla filiculoides | biome: Urban; feature: Water surface; material: Ditch water | place: Netherlands | collected 2015-10-28 | depth 0-0.1 m ... | reverse complement strand
ACATTGTTTATCGTTACATCATAGAATTGACCCATGACCCGCACACCGCAGGTCGAGAGGATGATTCAGATGAACACTTACACCGCAACTTTTTCAAACGGCCTAGAGATGACCCGTAGCACCAAGCGCACTTACTCACACGCTTACGCAGTATTCAACCAAGAGGGCAAAGTAGTTTTCGATTGCTCAGGTTTCTCAGGCTCAAAAGAGTCTGCAACTAAAGCCGCTAAATCAGTAGTTGGATTCTGGACAAAGACTTTCACAAACAAGGAACAAGCAAAAGAGTTCAAGGCAAACCTAACTATCGAGATAGTTGAGGTCGCATAATGCTTTGCGAGATTTGCTCATCGCCTTGTTTCCCCGGCGCACGAGGACGCAAACCACGTTTCTGCTCAGGCCGATGCCGAGTAGCCGCACACCGTCGCAAAACCATCCCAGCCGAACTCATGCAGTTACCCCGCTGGATACGACACCAAAACAAACGACCAATGACCGTCAACGGCTACTGGGCGTCATCAACCGATGTAGCAACATGGTCCGACTACCAAACTGCCAAAACATCCAAACATGGAGACGGCCTCGGGTTCGTCCTCAATGGCGACGGAATCATTTGCATCGACTTGGACCATTGCATCACAAACGTCAATGGAAAAAATTTTTTAAGTACCGGGGCGCAAGTTATTGTTGATTCAATGGCTGATGCTTACGTGGAAATTTCACCAAGCGGAACTGGGTTGCACATTTGGGGCCGAGCCGATTTGGACAAAGGCCACCGATTTACTTTTATGAACCAAGCCGTTGAGATTTACCCCAACGGACGCTTTTTGACTATGACCGGTAACGTGTACCGCAACGGTGGACTACCGGAACTAAATTTGAACCATCTACTTGCTAAGACCGCAACGGTCAACGCATAACTCGAAACGAGGAATCAAAATGGGCATGGCTGGACGTAAGCCGAGTGAACGCCCCGTCGTTCATCGCAATAAACCAACCGTCGACTGGACGGACGTTGTTAACGAACCGTATTCTGGGCCAGTTCCAGAATTGCCTTTGAGTCGCACCATCATAAATAAAGATGGTGAACCAACTGAGATTCCTCTTGAGAACCGCACCCGCTTTTGGTGGACCGCTCTAACGAAAATGCCTCATTGTGTTTTGTGGCAGGATTCGGACTGGGCGTTTGCAATAGATACTGCGATGGTGCATGCAACCGCATCACACGGCGTTGTTTCGGCGATGGCTGAATTGCGTATGCGTGAAAAGGTGATGGGTACAACTGTTGATGCCCGCCGTGACTTGCGTATTCGATACGTGGAGCCTGAGGTTGAAACAATCCTTGAGGTTGTCACGAACATAGATGAGCGCAGGAACCGTCTAGCGAATGACTAGAGAGTTAATCCGTGCCGAGGACCATGACCGCAATCGTTCTCTTGGCTGGATTGCTATTTGGTGGATTGAAACATTCTGCGTACACGGTCCGGGTGACGTACAAGGAACTCCAGTAAAACTCGATGATGAATTTGCTGGGTTTATTTTGGATGTCTACGCCATTGGCGAGGATGGGCGACGCAATTACGATTCAGCGTTTATGAGTCGTGCAAAAGGTCGTGCCAAATCCGAACTTGCAGGTTTCATTGCACTCTTTGAGGGTTTCGGCCCTGCCCGTTTTTACGACTGGGCTAAGGGTGGCGAAAATTACACTTACAAAGGCAAGTCCTACGTTTACCAAGCCGGTGAACCGATGGGTATTGAAATTGTTGCCCCAGTTATCCGATGCCTCGCAACTGAGGAGGGTCAGGCGGGTAACACTTACGACAACATTCACTTCAACTTGACTGAGGGTCCTCTTGCTGAGGGTCTCCCTCGTGATGCCGCAGGTCTAACCCGAATCTTTATTCCGGGTGGCGGCGAAATCATCCCATCGACTGCATCTAACAGTTCAAAGGATGGTGGTAAAGAATCGTTCATCGTTTATGACGAAACACACCTTTACACGACCCCGGAACTTAAGCGCATGTACGCAACAGTTCGACGAAACTTGGCGAAACGTAAACAGGCCGAACCTTGGTCTCTTGAAACTTCGACGATGTATATGCCGGGTGAAAATTCGGTTGCTGAGGAAACTCACAATCTTGCCAAGGCAATCGCTGAGGGTAAGACTAAACGTCAAAGACTTTTGTTCGACCACCGTGAGGCTGACCCAGATGTTGACCTGACGAATGAGGACGAGGTTCGTGCCGGTTTGCGTGAGGCTTATGGGCCTTTCGCTGACGTCATGGACATTGACCGCATCATGAACGAAATTTACGACCCTCGTAATGACCCGCAGGATTCACGCCGCTACTATTTCAATCAACCAACATCATCTCGTGATGCTTGGGTATCTGCCCCAGAATGGAACGCTTGTTCCGCTGTTAAAGAGATTGGCAAGGGCGATGAAATTACTCTTGGTTTTGACGGTTCTCGTAAGCGTTCTCGAGGTATTGCTGACGCTACTGCCCTGATTGGGTGTCGTGTTTCAGACGGTCACTTGTTTGAGATTAAAGTTTGGGAGCAACCTGATGGCCCTGCCGGTGATGACTGGGAGGTTCCAACAGAGGACGTCGATTATGAAGTCCGTAAGGCTTTTGAAACTTACAAGGTTGTTGGAATGTTTGCTGACCCGGCTAAATGGGAATCTTACATTGCAAACTGGGAATCGGCTTTTGGAAAGAATCTGAAAGTCAAGTCATCTCTCAACCACCCTATTGAATGGTGGATGACGGGTAACAGGTCTTATTTGGTGGTTCGTGCATTGGAGCAATTCCATGACGCCATTATTCAAAAAGACATCTCTCACGATGGGTCTCGTGCTTTAACCCGTCACATCCTAAATTCCCGCCGCCGTATTACTCGAGGCGGTCTAACCATTGCCAAGTCTCACCCTGATTCACGAGACAAGATTGACGCTGCGATTGCAGCAACACTCGCTTACCAAGCCAGACTCCAAGCATTGTCTAAGGGTCAGGCTACAAAATCTACTTTCATTCCCCGCCGCATCCGATAGGAGAACCAATGGCTACTGACCTGACTTCACGTCAACAGTATATGGTCCGTGACCTTGCGGGCGACCAACACAAATACAACATGTTGGAACGCTACTACGAGGGCGACGCTCCACTCCCTGAGGGTGCAGAGGGCGCATCAGTCGCTTACCGTCGTTTCCAGAAAAAGGCTCGTCTAAACGTTGCTCAGTTGGCTGTTGCCGCTTTGCGTGAGCGTCTTATCATTGCAGGTTTCCGCACCGGTGCAGATGGCGATGAGAATGGCGACTTACAGGCTCGCCGTTTGTGGAAAGCAAATAACGGTGACGTTGTTGCCGCTGACATTCACAACGACGCTTTTGTTTTTGGTGAGGCTTATGCAATCGTTGGCCCGCCGAACGCTTTTGGTATTCCAGTTGTAACAGTTGAGGACCCTCGCCAAATTGAGGTCAAGACTGACCCAATGGACCCTCGTATGATTCTTGACGCCATCAAGTTGTGGCGTGATGAGCATGACGGCGTGGACTACCTTTACTACTACACCCCTGAGCGTGTAGAAGTTTACGTCAAGGACACTTCAAAGAGTCTTTACACTCTTGAGGGTTGGATTTGGCGTGAGGACCTTTCGGCTGATAACCCATTGGGTGAAGTTCCAGTTGTCAAGTTCGAGAACATTGACGAAAAGGGCGAGTTCGAGCCTTACTTGGACATCATTGACCGAATCAACCACATGATTCTGCAACGCATCATCATCGCAACCACTCAAGCGTTTAAGCAACGTGCAATCAAGGGTGATTTTCCAACACACGACCCTGACGGCAACGAAATTGACTTCAATGGTCTTTTCACCGCCTCACCGGGTTCATTGTGGATGATTCCAGAGAACGCAGACATTTGGGAATCAGGTCAGACTGACTTGCAGGGAATCCTCTCAGCGGTTCGTGCAGACATTCAAGACTTTGCAGCGGTCACACGTACCCCAATGCACTATTTGACCCCTGAGGGCGCAAATGGCTCGGCTGAGGGTGCAGCGTTGGCCCGTGAGGGACTTGTTTTCAAGGCTGAGGACCGTATCGCCCGTTTCAACTCATCATGGACCAAACTGATGTCTTTGATGTTCCGTTGGATTGGTGACGAGGAACGTGCAAACCTTTTGGACTTGGAGCCAATTTGGAAACCTGCGGAACGCTACTCACTTGCGGAACGTGCAGATGCAAACTCTAAGTTCCAAGACATTCCGTTCAATTCACGCATGACTCTTATTGGTCAGTTCACTCCAGCCGAGGTTGCTCAAATGGAGGTTGAACGTGCAGGTGAAGTTATCCTCCAAAACGTGCTAACCGCACCGGAGACAACAGGTGGCAACCCGTAACGAACTGGCAGACGCCTACCAAGCCGTTTCAGGTCGTCTCATTGAATCCGCTGGAGCCGCTGCCAGAAACCTATTCGTAAACCTCCCCGACTGGAGAGACGCTAACAAGGAAACTTTCATCAAGGCTTTGAGCCTACAAATGAGAGGGACCAAACGTGAGGCCGCAAACCTCGCAAATGCGTTTTACCGTGAGATTGCAAAGATTGACGGTCAAAAGTTTGTTGGACGTCGCATAAGCGCAAACGACATTAGTACCGAAACTTTGCGTAATGGTGCAACTGAGACTGAGGTTTACAGTCGCCCATTCGTGGACATGTATACGGCACTCTCTAAAGGTGCAAGTATGTCGGACGCTATTGAAAAAGGTGCGTTTCGTGCAGTTGACCTTGCACGTACCGAGGTCCAGTTGGCTAGACGCAACGCTGGACTAATTGCACGTAATGGCAACACAAACATCGTTGGTTATTTACGAACATTGTCCGGAGCCGAAAACTGCGCCCTTTGTTATGTCGCATCAACTCAGCGTTACAACCGAGGCGACTTAATGCCAATCCACCCGGGTTGCGATTGTGGCGAAATGCCAATTTACGGCAATACTGATACCGGTCAGATTATTGACCAAGAGAGACTCGACGCAACGCATCAAGCCATCAACGACAGATTTGGTCGTTTTGATTTGAGCGCAAGAGAAATAGATTATAGACAAATCACAATTCACGAACACGGTGAACTGGGACCCGTCTTAACAGTCAAGGGACAACATTTTACTGGCCCTGACGACATTTAGATTTCGGCAACCCCGCCGATTGCTCGTAACGAGCGCAACAAAATCCGAAACGGAGATTGAAACCCATGTCAGACGAAATCATTGAAACTACCACCGAAACAACAGAGGTCGAGGAAACCGCAACGGTTGACTTAAACTCAGAGGTTGAAAAGTGGAAAACACTTTCCCGAAAGAATGAGGCACAGGCTAAAGCCAATGCTCAGGCTGCTAAGGAACTTGAGGAATTAAAAAAGGCATCTCTAACAGACCAAGAGCGTCTCATCGAGTCAACTCGAACTGAAACCGCTCAGGCCATTCGTAAAGAGTTTGCTGGAAAACTTGCTGAGGCGGAACTAAAATCTGCCCTCAACGGTAAGGTCCTCGAGGGAAACGCAATCTTGTCTTTCGATAAGTCAACATTCATTGACGAAAATGGCGACGTAGATTCTGCCGCAATTCAGGCATGGGTCGAGGCGCATGCAAAATCCGCTGAGATTACTCTACCAGATTTGGGTCAGGGTATTCGTAGCAAAACAATCTCAGGTAAGTCTCCGATTCGTTCGAGAGACGAACTACTTTCAATGTCAAATGAGGAAATCCTAGCGGCCCGTAAAGATGGCCGTCTTGATTCACTCATGGGCAAAAACTAAACCGAAAGGATATGCCAAATGGCTATCGACAACTTCATCCCAGAAATTTGGTCTGCGGGCGTACAGGAATCTTTCTTTGCGAACCAGATTGTTATTCCAACTCTAAACACCCAGTTCGCTGGAGAGGCTCGCAAGGGTAACACCGTACACATCATCAACGCAACCACCCCAACCATTACTGACTACGCTGCGGCTGGTCGTGTGATTGACCCTGAGGCACTTGCTGACACCGAGGTTTCTCTACTAATTGACCAGGAACGTGCGTTCTCAGTTAACGTAGACGACGTGGACGCAGTTCAGGCTGCCGGTTCATTCGACGCTTGGGTTTCTGCGGCTGGTAAGGGTCTTGCAGAGGACGCTGAGGAATATGTAATCGCTCAGTTGCTTGCAGGTGCTACCAACGGTCAGGAATCAACTCCAGTTGCAGTTGACACTTACGCAGAGGCTAAGGCTGCTCTACAGAAGATTCGTCTACTAATGGCTAAGGCAAAGGTTCCTACTGCCGGACGTTTCGTGGCTGTTAACCCAGCGTTTGCTGACCTACTTGTTTCAGGTCTATCAGACGTGGCTCTTGCAGGTGGTTCAAACGAACTTCGCAACGGTCAGGTTGCTCGCCTATTCGGCATGGACGTAATCGAGACTCCAGCATTTGCTGAGGCTACTAAGGCTGTTGCTGTTGGTTACCACGAGTCTGCTGCTGCGTTCGTTTCTCAGATTGACAAGGTTGAGTCTCTACGCAACCCAAACAAGTTCGCAGACATCGTTCGTGGACTAAACGTTTACGGTGCAAAGGTTACCAAGGCAACCGGCGTTGTAAAGTACGTTTCAGCCTAAATCTGAAACTCTCTCATAACTGAATAGTTGATGAGGGGAGGACTGCCCTCCGGACGGTGGACAGGTCGGTTTCCCCGACACCCTCTCCTCATCAACACCCCAAAACTTTTTGAAAGGTGCAGGATGGCTCTCGCAACTATCTCAGACGTCGAGGCAAGACTCGGACGTCCTCTAACCGTCGCAGAAACCGCTAAGGCTGACGCATGGCTGAATGACGCATCCGCACTTTTCGTTCAACGAGCAATTCAGCAATTTGAAGTAAACGAGTCAACAGTTCGACTCTTTCCAAAAGACAACATTGTTCGTCTTGTTCAACGCCCAGTTATTTCAATCGTGAGCGTTGAGGACATCAACGGCGCACCGGTTGACTACACATGGGACGGATTCCAGTCACTTTATGACCTTGGAACTACGTTGCCGCTGAAAGTAACTTACGAACACGGCTCAGACATTATTCCCGAGGCTGTTGTTGCAGTTGTCGCAGGAATGGTTGCCCGTACTCTTTCAATTTCGGGTGACGCTGTTGCAGGTGTGACTCAGCAAACTGTTGGCCCATTCTCTCAGTCTTACGCATCTTGGGCCGTTGGTGGTCAGATTATGCTTTCACCGGCTGAGGCTCAGGTTGCGGATTCTTACCGCACCAAGACTTTCGGTTCGACTTCGATTCTAGGAAATGGCGCATATGGAACTCGTTACCCAAACCCGACTAAGTTCTAGTTCGGTTGATTCTTACAATCTCCCAGTCATAACCCGTACAGATACCTCTCTAAACGCCGCTGTAGCACCCCGTACGACCACAAAAACAGTTGGTGCTAGTGAAACTACCATCATCGAGGGTTTGACCCTTTATTTGGACGCTGGCGTTGTTGTCTCTCCAACTGACGAATTCACCGTTAGAGGGCAACTTTACCTAGTTGACGGTGAGGCTTTCGACTGGAGGTCAGGAATCGGCGATTGGAACCCGGGCGTTGTTGTGAACTTACGCAGGTCACAAAATGTCTAAACGCAAAATTCCCAACTCAGATAGTTACATCGAATTGAACTATAAGGGCATGGGTGAGTTGCTGAAATCTCAAGCAATCCAAAACATGCTCCGAGAACGTATGACAAATGTTCAAGCGGCAATCCCCGGCTCGGAACTTGATGTTGTAGTCGGACGTAATCGTGCAAGAGCAAAAGTAAAATTTGGCTCAGACTTCGACGAGGCCAACACCGGTCAACTATCTCAAGCGTTAGACCTTGCAGGTGGTAATCGTGGCACAAACGTCGTAGCACAAAAACCAACTAGACGATAGGAACCTAAATGGCTGATGCAGTAATTTTCAGCGACATCATGGCGCACTTGGTTTCTCGCCTAACAACTGGCCTTGTCGGAACCGATTATGCGGGCGTTCGAGTCTCAACAATTGCAGACGAATCAACCGCTCAAGTTATTTTGCGTCGTGATGGCGGCTCTCGACTTTCCAAAACAATCATGACTAGCGTTGTGAGCGTCAACGTGTATCACACAAGTTACGGTGATGCAGAAAATCTTTCAATTCTTGTCGAGGCTTTATTTGACAATTTGCCAGATGGCAACCCAATCGTAAACGTCAACGTGCAGTCGTACATCCAAGACGTTTCGGACCTTAAATCGCAAAGACGTTTCATGCGTTTTGCAATAGACCACCGAGGAACTAACCTCAACTAAACTTCGGCTCCGCCGAAACCGGGCATTGCGCCCCCAACCTATATAGGAGATACAAATGGCACTAGATTCAGATAACGTAAGAGTTGCTGTTACGGGCGCAGTTTACGTTGCACCTACCGGCACATCTGCACCAACCGCAACAGACTCAGCACTAAACGTTGCGTTCGTTGACCTCGGCTACCTTTCAGCCGACGGAATTTCAGAGAACATTGACCGCACAACTGCACAGATTCGTTCATGGCAGCGTGGCTCATTGGTTCGTGAAGTTACCTCAGAGGCAACATTCTCAGTAACCCTAACCATGATTGAGACCAAAGAGGACGTTCTTGAACTTTACTTCGGAGCGTCTAACGTTTCAGGCAAGTTCGAGATTGACCCATCATCATCAGGTGGTCGCAAGTCATTCGTTTACGACGTTGTTGACGGCACAAACATCGAGCGTACTTACATCCCTGCGGGTGAAGTTACCGCTGTTGGTCCTCGCACCCTTGCATCAGGTGAGGCAGTTGGTTACAACGTAACCATCACCGCTTACGCTGACGCAGGTTCAACAACTGTTACCAAGTGGATTTCATCACTAGAGGCTTAACAAATCTCCCAGTCATCTGATGCGGCGGGTGACTGGGTTTAACTTGAGAGGGAGGCTAGGATTAGCGATGGGAATTCCCGTCGGTCTTAGCCTCTCTCCATCCCGCATAAAATAAAATTCAAACAAAGGAAACCGCATGTCTTACAAATTTGAACTAAATGGTAAAGAATACGAACTACCTGACTTCAACAACCTGCCAATGGGTGTTATCCGTAAGTCACGCAAGTTCACCAACGAACTAGATTCAGCGTTCTCAATTATTGAGTCAGTTGCAGACGGCAACTCAGACCTATTGGACGCACTAGACGCATTGCCGGTCTCAGAATTCAATAAAGTTCTTGAGGGTTGGACAACCGGTGCATCGCTGGGGGAATCCTCTGGGTCCTCGAACTAATAGAGGACCACAAATCCGCTTTTGCTTATGATTTCAGGAATCGTTTTCAGATTTCCTATAAAGAGATTGGCAAAACTATTGGGTTCGATGAGGCCCTGCACCTTGTAATGATTTTGATGCAAGACCCGACTGCGTGGCTTTCGGCGTCTATGCGTAAATGGCAGTATCCGGCCTCGTACGAATTTATTGCGCTTGCCGCAACGTACGACATCCATGCCGCCGTGAATAGTAAAAACAAACCTAAACCTTTTCCTCGCCCTTGGGATGAACCTCCGGTGCGTAAAGGTACTACAACTAAAAATGCTCGAAAGATTTTGGCTAAGGCCAGAGATGGAGACCTAGAATGGCAGAACAAGCCTACGCCTACGTAACGCTCATTCCCGTCGCTAAGGGTTTCCAGCAAAAGGCCGCTCAGGAACTTTCCGGGCTTGGTGGAATCGGCGGTGGCCTTGGTGACAAGGCTGCCAAGGGTTTCTCTACCTCTTTTGCAGGTTCTTTAAAGAAACTGATTGGTCCGGCTGCGCTTATTGGTGCAGGTATCGCCATTGGCAACTTTTTTGATAGTGCCGTTAAGGGCGCATCAAACTTACAGGCTGAGTTTGAGGGTGTAAACCAAATTTTTGGTACGTCTGCTAAGGCCGTACAGGATTACGCTAAACAAGCATCTAGCCTTGCAGGTTTGACTGAGGTTGAGGCTCTACGTGCCGCTAAGACTATGGGCCTGTTTGCTAAGTCTGCCGGACTTTCAAGCAATGGTGCGGCTAAATTCTCAACAGACCTTGTTCAACTTGCTGGAGACCTTGGCTCTTTCAATGACATTCCTGCGGGTCAGGCTCTTGCAGCAATCCAGTCAGGTTTGCAGGGTCAGGCCGAACCTCTACGTCAGTTCGGTGTTTTCTTAACTGAGGACGCTCTAAAGGCTGAGGCGATGGCGATGGGCCTCAGCAACGGAACGAGTGCGCTTACTGCCCAACAAAAGATGCTGGCATCTTATAGCCTCATCATGAAGTCAACTACTACTCAACAGGGTGACTTTGTTAAGTACGCATCAGATTTTGGCAACGCCCAAAAGACTATGACTGCAAACTTTGAGAACATGAAAAACTCTCTAGCGCAAAACCTACTGCCAGTCTTGGGTCAGTTGATGGCTGCGTTTACCCCAATCATCACTAAATTGGGGCCAATGCTTTTCAGCGTTTTCCAGAAAATCATTCCTCTTTTTGAGTTGCTGATTGACACCGTTGATAAACTGTTGCCAGTCTTGGACCCAATCATTGAGGCTTTCGGCATGCTTGTTGATGTTGTTGTTGAGATTATTCGAGTTGCGCTACCTCCATTCTTGGAGATTCTAAACGCACTCATCCCGGTATTAAAGCCAATTATGACTTTGATTATGACGCTGGTTAAGGCTATCCTGCCGCCATTGGCGAAAATCTTTAGTCAGGTTATTGTTCCAATTTTGGAATTTGTTATTGACTTGCTTGTCAAATACTTCATTCCTTACTGGACTAAGTTGGCTGAGGTTTTTGGCGGCGTCCTATCTGTTGCTGTTGACATTATCGTTAACGGTTTCAAGTTGTTAAAGACTGTTTTGACACCGGTTTGGAATCTACTTAAGCCTCTTATTGAGGGTCTGATGACTCTTGCAGGTATTAAGCCAATTACTGTTTCTGCATCGGTGACTTCACCTGACGCTGTTGAACGTCGTGCGAAAGATGCTGCGACTACTGATTCGTTTAGTTCTCTTGGAGCAATTGACCTTAGTGGTCTTGCGGCTGGGACTGTTGGGTCTGCTACAACTAAGGCAGATTTGAAAAAGGCTCGCAAGGAAATGATTGCGGCTTTCCGTAAAGATGTTCTAAAGAACATTGGCCCGGAGATTGTTAAAGATGCCGAGTCGTTGACTAACTTTATGACTAAGGTTAGTGACTTTATTGCGGGCGCACTAACTGACAAGACCATCACTAAAAAAACCGCTAAGGCGGCTCAGGCTCTTGTGAAGTCTTACACCGCTCAACTTGCACCAATCGTTGCCCAGCATGCTGCCGTTATCAAGCAACTTGAAAAGGCTCAAGATGACTTGACTAAAAAGATTGAGGCTCGCACCGATTACATCGGAAAGATTACTGAGCAATTCGGTAACAAGTTAGCAATTGACGAGCAAACAACCGCTCAGACTGCAATCAACCAACTCAAAGAACGCATCGCAAACACTAAGGCTCTTTTGGGCTTTATGTCTCAGTTGCGTACTATGGGTCTTTCGGGTGACTTGTACCAACAGATTATTGAATCTGGAAACCTTGGGTTGGCTAAGTCAATTGTTGAGGGTGGAGATGCTGCGGTTTCAGAGTTGAACACTCTTGCGGCTGAGGCTAATACCGTTGCGATGAAACTCGGCGAGGATGCTGCGATGATTCTGCACAATAAGGGTATTGAAGTTGCTCAGGGCGTTGTTGATGGTCTAATCCAGAAACAGGGCGAGTTGTCTGCACAAATGGCTAACCTTGCGACTGCGTTTGGTAATGCTCTTGACCTTGTGATTACAGGTTCGGTTTCTAAAGCCGTTCAAAGTGTTCAAGGAATGTTTGCCGGTATTCAAGCCGCAATGGGCGCATCTGTTACAGGTCTTGGAACTGATGTCACAACTGTTACTGAATCTAAACTTTCAACTACGGCAACTGTTAAGGCTGTTACTGCGGCCTACAATGCTAAAGTTAAAGCGTTGGATGCCAAAAAGGGCGTTACTGCTAAAGAGGCTGCGGCTCAGGCTAAAGAGTATTTTGGTGGAACATTGGCTCAGATTACTTCGGCAATCAAGGGCAGTCCAACCACAACCTTTACAGGCGACCTAGCATCTGTTTACGACAAGGCTAAGGTTCCAACTGCGACAACCGTAATCTATAACGCTGCGCCAAATGTTTCACTTGATTCAGCCGCCGCCTTGCAAACCGCTATCGACAGAGTTGGACTGATTGTATGACAACATTGAACTATTCTCTAATTGGCGCAAACGGCGACTCGATTACATTTGACTACACAAACTACGTTCTAAACGAGGGCATGCGTGGTCACGGTATTCCAGCAACTCAGGTTCGTATTGACGAATCTGCGGGGCCGGGCGGTGTTTGGCGTTTCTCTAAGCGTGGCGTCCGTGAAATTGACATGGCTGTTACAGTTCTTGGAACGGACCGAGCCGATGTAGAAACAAAACTACGCCGTCTCTCACGTCTAATCCAAGACACCTCAGGTCCAACAATTCTTAAGGCCGAATACTCGGACTCAACCTCTTTGACTCTTGGCGTTCATTACACAACAGGCGCAGAGTCAACTTGGGGAGCCGATGAGGGTTTGATTTGGTGTAAATGGGTTCTATCGTTTAAGGCTCCTCAGCCTTATTGGGAATCAACCACGATTCAGTCTGCATCGGTGACAACCGGTAACACGGGCCGAGGCTTGCTACCTGAGTTGTCAAAACTAAAGATTACAAGTTCTCAGGCTATTGGTGTGATTTCGGTGAACAACACCGGAGACGTTCCAGTTTACCCAACCTATGCGGTACGTGGCCCAGTAACAGATTTGTTCATCTCTAACGGCACTCAGTCATTCAGTTTCAACACCCCAGTTCTACCGGGTGAAACCATTACAGTTAATACTGCAACTGGAACCGTGACTGATGACACCGGTGCAAACAGGTATTCAATTCTAAACGCTGCGCCTAAGTTGTTTCCTCTTTTGCCGGGAACCTCTAGCATTACCGTTAACGGTGTAGAGGCAGACACTAACACTCGCATAACCCTAAACTATGCTCTCCAGTATGAAGTAGTCCACTAGAAAAGAGTTTGAACTCATGCAACTCAATGATTTAACAATTGAAGTTAGAGACTCAAATAACAACCGCATCGGACAACTTTTGCCAACAGACCTTGTTGGGTCAACATTCGTAAACCGTAAAAACAATGTTGGTACTTGGGAGGTTCGTGTTGCTAATGGCAGCGCAATGGGCGACCTGCTACGAACACCGGGCTACGGAATTATTGTGACGGGACCTGACGGCATTTTGCTTTCAGGCCCAACAATGTCTGCGATTCTTGACCAATCAGTTGAGAACCCGTTAGGTGACTGGGTTATTACAGGAACCGATGACTCAATCATTTTGAGTGAACGTCTAGCCTACCCGCTACCAACAACCGCAGATGTTACTGCACAAACAGTTGCTAACGACGTGCGTACAGGTGCAGCCGAGTATGTTCTAAAACAATACGTTGACGCAAACATTGGCCCATCCGCACCCGCTGAAAGAAAAATTGCAGACCTAATCATTGAAACTGATTTGGGTCGTGGAGAGATTGTTACGGGTACGGCTCGTTTCGTTTCTTTGCAGGAACTTTTCTACCCATTGGCGCAAACAGGTGGCATTGGTTTTACTGTTGAACAAAACGGGTCTGACCTTGAGTTCAAAGTGTATGAACCTCAAGACCGCACTAATACGGTACGCATGGACTTGGATAACGGTCAGTTGTCTAAGACCGAATACTCTTACCTATCGCCTAAGACAACTCGTGTTATTGTTGGTGGTCAGGGTGAGGCGCAAGACCGTATTTTTGTTGAGCAAACAAACGATGATGCTGAATTGGCTGAAACTGTTTGGGGTCGTCGTGTAGAAACTTTTACTGACGCTCGTGGCTCAGGTTCACCGGAGGAATTGTTCCAAGCGGCTGAGGAAATCCTTATTGACAACGGTAAGACGATTGTTAATACTTCGGTTGTTCCTACTGATGCTCCAACAATGCGTTACGGGTATGACTGGAACCTTGGCGACACTATTACCGTTGTTATCAACGATGTTGAGTATTCTGCGGTTGTGACTGAGGTTGGTATTTCAATCCAGTCTGACGGTGTTCGTGTTCAAGCAACTGTTGGAACCCCGACACCTTTGAGTTTTGAATCTCGCCTTGTTTCTCGCAGCAATGACCAAGCGTCACGCATTTCCAATTTGGAACGCAATACAACTGGTTATGGTGTTTCAACATCGTATCAGCCGGGCGGTGGAACTAGCGGCACTCAGCCAGTTTTCCCATCAACTGCAATTGTTGGTTCGTATACTCGTTTTGGCAACATGGTTCATTTCACTATCAAAGTGACTTTTACTGGCATTACTGATTTTGGAACCGGGCGTTATTACTTGACGCTACCTTACAACACCGCTCACGCTTACTTTTTGAGCGGCGGCTGTTTACATGACGCATCGGCTGGAACGACTTACCCTATTGGTGGTCACATTGACGCAAACTCTAACGTCTTACAACTTGACTCTATGGACAAAGTTGCATCAGGTGTTCAAGATGTTGCGTTCACATCATCATTCCCAGTTACTTTAACCACCGCAGATTCATTCCACATTGCCGGTACTTACGAAATCGAGGTCTAATCTTGGCTATTCAATACAATTTGCACGTCGAGGCTGGGGCAACCTATACTCGTGACATCGTTTACACAAATGACGATGGCAGCCTATTTGATTTGACTGGGTATTCTGCAAGCATGCAGATTCGCCCATCGGTAAGTTCATCGACACTTACTCTTGCAGTAACACCAACACTTAATACAACAACGGCAACGGTTTCATTTACCTTGACTGCGGTTCAAACTGCGGCTCTAACCGGGTCTTATGTTTACGCTATTGAACTTGCAAAATCTCCAATTGTAATTCGTTTGATGGAGGGCGAGGTTATTGTTTCGCCTGAGGTGGTTCGTTAATGAGTGAAATTCTTGGTGATGCTGGACCGATTCGTATTAGTGCATCGAGTAAATCGTTAACTGTTTACGCTCATCGTGGAGAACAAGGCCCTCAGGGTGAAGTTGGACCTCAAGGCCCAACCGGACCTAAGGGTGATACTGGACCTGCCGGTGATGCAGGTTTACAGGGGCCTCGTGGCTTTAAAGGCGACACCGGCGAAACGGGAGCCAAGGGAGACAAGGGCGATACTGGTATTCAGGGACCTCAGGGCGTACAGGGCGACACCGGACCTCGTGGTTTAAAAGGTGACACGGGTGCAACTGGGGCGCAGGGTCTTAGAGGAATCCAAGGCGAAAAAGGCGACACCGGAGACCAAGGACCTGACGGTATCCAAGGCATCCAAGGGCCAACCGGTCCTCAAGGAAACGAGGGACCAACTGGACCAACAGGACTTACCGGACCTAAAGGCGACAAAGGTGACACCGGACTTACAGGCGCAACTGGGGCTACTGGAGCAACAGGGGCTACTGGGCTTAAAGGCGACACGGGAGATACTGGACCGCAAGGAATCCAAGGCCTTACTGGAGATACTGGACCCGCTGGACCAACAGGTCCTACTGGCCCAACTGGACTTACTGGTCCTCAAGGTGATACTGGCCCGGCTGGACCTACGGGTGCGGCTGGACCTACTGGCCCTCAGGGAATCCAAGGCGATGTTGGCCCTGCCGGGGCGCAAGGCAACCAAGGCGAGACCGGACTTACAGGATTAACTTGGCAAGGTGCTTATAGCGGTTCCACAATGTACCAAACTAGAGACGTTGTTTCTTACCTTGGTTCATCATGGTATTCAATTGCAAACGATAGCATCGGCGACACCCCATCAACTTCACCTTGGTCATGGGAATTACTGGCACAAAAGGGCGACACCGGCGCAACCGGGGCAACTGGCCCCGCTGGAGCCGATGCAGTAAACACAATGACCATCGCAGACAAATCTGCAAACTATTCAATCGTTTCAGGCGATGCGTTCAAATTCATTCGCTCAACAGGTTCCGCAATTACAATCACGGTTGACAACGTTCTTTCACCCGGCGCACAAATCCAGTTCTCTC
>ERZ1034361.1019-NODE-1019-length-16177-cov-3.145093_pt1 | contig 16177 bp, 14 predicted proteins | sample MGYA00520617_ERZ1034361 | MGnify/ENA primary metagenome ERZ1034361 (study PRJEB33736, sample SAMEA104284507) | Azolla filiculoides | biome: Urban; feature: Water surface; material: Ditch water | place: Netherlands | collected 2015-10-28 | depth 0-0.1 m ... | reverse complement strand
GCCTCGACGATTTCGAGTTCGATGCCTTGCTCCAGCTCGGTCAGCGGGCCGATGTTCGCCAGTCTCATGCCGGGGCCGAGCAATTTGGGCGCCAGATACAGCAGCAGCTCGTCGACCAGGCCCTCGCGCAGCAGGCTGCCGTTGAGCTTGTGGCCGGCCTCGACATGCAGCTCGTTGACACCGCGCCTGGCCAGGTCCCGCAGCAGGCCGGGCAGGTCGACCTTGGCCTGCGCGCCCGCTCGGGCCGGGCCGGGACAGTCGATCACGGTCACGCCCCGGTCGGCCAGCGCGGCGCGTTTTTCCTGCATCGCTGCCGGGTCGCAGGCGGTGTAGAGCAGCAGCGCGCCGGGCGGCGCGATGATCCTGGCGTCCAGCGGCAGCTCGAGCCTGGAATCGACCAGCACGCGCAGCGGTTGGTGCGCGGTCTCGGCCAGCCGCACGTCCAGCCGCGGGTCGTCTTCCAGCACGGTGCCGATGCCGGTCACGATCGCGCCGGCGCGTGCTCTCCAGGCGTGACCGTCGCGGCGCGCGGCCTCGGCCGTGATCCACTGGCTGGCGCCGTTGGCCAGCGCGGTCGTGCCGTCGAGCGAGGCCGCCATCTTCATCCGGACCCAGGGCAGGCCGCGCACCATCCGGCTCAGGAAGCCGATGTTGCGCTCGCGGCTGGCAAGCGCCAGCGGGTGCCCGGTCGGCAGCAGCTCGACCTCGATGCCGGCCGCGCGCAGTCGAGCGATGCCTTGGCCACCGACCAGCGGGTTCGGGTCCGCCAGCGCGACGATCACGCGTGCCACGCTGGCCGCGATCAGTGCGTCGCAGCAGGGCGGGGTGCGGCCGTGGTGGCTGCAGGGCTCGAGCGTGACGATCGCGGTCGCACCGCGCGTGTCGGCGCCGGCGGCCTGGGCCGCGCGCAGCGCCATCACCTCGGCATGCGGGCCGCCAGCCTGCTGGGTATGGCCCTCGAAGACCCGGCCATCGGCCAGCAGCAGGCGGCAGGCGACGCGCGGATTGGGCTCGGACAGGCCGGTGGCCTGCGCGGCCAGCGCGTCGAGTGCGAGCAGGTCGCCCAGGCTGTCCAGACCGCTCAGGGCAGGGGTGTCGTTCATCGCGCGCAATCCGGCTTTATCAGGCCGTGTCAGGCCGCGACGCGATGGAACACCAGGTCCCAGACGCCGTGGCCCAGGCGCAGGCCGCGGTTCTCGAACTTGGTCAGCGGGCGGTAGTCGGGCTTGGGCGCGTAGCCTTGCAGGCCGGCGTCAAGCGCGCTGTTGGCCAGCCGCGGCTCGGCGCTCAGCACTTCGAGCATCTGCTCGGCATAGGGCTGCCAGTCGGTGGCGCAGTGCAGGTAGCCGCCGACCTTGAGCCGGCCGACCAGCTTGGCGATCAGGGGCGACTGGATCAGGCGGCGCTTGTTGTGCTTCTTCTTGTGCCAGGGATCGGGGAAGAAGATGTGGATGCCGTCCAGGCAGCCTTCGGTCAGCATCTGGTCGATCACCTCGACCGCGTCATGCTGCAGGATCCGGATGTTGCCGATCTCCTGCTCGCCGATGCGCTTGAGCAGCGCGCCGACGCCGGGTTCATGCACCTCGCAGCAGAGGAAGTTGTCGTCCGGGCGCACGCGCGCGATATGCGCGGTCGCCTCGCCCATGCCGAAGCCGATCTCGAGGATCAGCCGGCCCTCGCGGCCAAAGGTGGCTTGGGGCTCGAGCGGCTGCGGCGCGTACTGGAGCAGGAACTTCGGACCCAGGTCCTCGAAGGCCTTGGCCTGGCCGGTCGTGGTGCGGCCGGCACGCTTGACGTAGCTCTTGATGGTCTTGGGGTGGGCCACATGGGCCGGTGCCTGGGCGCCGCTTTCGCTCGCTTGAGCGTCAGCAGCCGGCAGGTCGGTGGGGGAGGCGTTGTTTTCGGTGTTCACGGGGCCGGATTGTAGAGATTTGCCCAGGCGCGGGTCCAGCCGGCGAGGGCATCGGCCAGCTGGCCGGTCTGGGGCGGCAGGCCGAGCCGCTGCGCCGCCGCGTTCAGCGCCGCCAGCGGATCGGACAGGTCGAGCGCGGCGGCGCCGTTCTGCTTCGAGAGTTTCTCGCCGTTGGCGGCGCAGACCAGCGGCGTGTGCAGATAGCGCGGCCGCGGGTAGCCCAGCGCCTGCTGCAGCAGGATCTGGCGCGCGCTGTTGTCGGCCAGGTCCTGGCCGCGCACGACATCGGTGATGCCTTGCTCGGCATCGTCGACCACCACCGCGAGCTGGTAGGCCCAGAGTCCGTCGGCGCGCTTGAGCACGAAGTCGCCGACCTGCGCACCGACGTCCTGCTGCTGCGCGCCGAGCCGCCGGTCGTTCCAGGGGATGCTGGCGGGCAGGCCCAGGTCGGCGCTGAGCGCCGCGATGTCGAGCCGCCAGGCGCGCGCTGATCTGCCCTGCAAGCCACCGTTGGCGGGCCGGCAGCTGCCGGGATAGACCAGTTCGCCGTGGCGCTCGCGCTGGCCGCCGCTCTCCAGCAAGGCCTGCGCGATGTCCTTGCGCGTGCAGCCGCAGGGGTAGGCCCAGTGCTTCTCGATCAACCGGTCGAGCGCGGCCTGGTAGGCCGCACTCCGGTCGGACTGGCGCAGCACCGGCTCGTCGCTGACCAGGCCGCAGCGGACTAGCTGGCGCAGGATCTGGTCGGCAGCCGCAGGCAGGCAGCGCGGCCGGTCGACATCCTCGATCCTGACCAGCCAGGCACCCGAATGCGCGCGCGCGTCGAGCCAGCTCGCGAGCGCCGCGACCAGCGAGCCGGCGTGCAGCGCGCCGGTCGGCGAGGGCGCGAAGCGTCCCCGGTAGCCGCTCATGCCGCCAGATGCAGGCCGAGTTCGAGCCCGGAGACGAAGGCGTCCTCGACCCGGTGGCCGATGCACCAGTCGCCACAGAGCGCGATTCCGGTCTTGTCGTCGGCCAGATAGGGCTGGCCGAGCGGCTGGCGGGTCTGGGCATAGAGCCAGCGGTGCGCGACCGCGTGGCTCGGTTCGGCGTGGATGCCGGTGATTTCGGCAAAGCCCTTCAGCAGCTTGGCGCTGACGCGCTCGGCGTCATCGTTCACATGCTCGGCCGACCATTCGGGGCTGGCCTGCACGGTCCAGCGCTCGATGCTGCCGCGGCCCGGCTTGCTGTTCTCGCGCGCCAGCCAGCGCACCCGGTGCTGCTGGCTGCGCGCGGCGTTCCAGGCCGGCCCGAACGGCGCCTGCTCGGACGAGGTGGCCTGCGGAAACGCCAGCATCAGCGTCCAGCAGGGCGCGACCTCGACCGCGGCGATGGCCTGCTGGAACTCGGGCGCCAGCTGCGAGGCCTGCAGCAGTTCGAGCGCCTGCGGCTGCGGCACCGCCAGCACCACCTGGTCGAAGCCGCCCAGCACCTGTTGCGCGCCCTCGGCGCCTTCGCAGCGCAGCTGCCATTGATCGGGATGGATGGCGTCGCGCTCGATGCGCCTGACCCGGGTGTCGAAGCTCACGCTGGCGCCCAGGCTGCCGTCGGCCAGCGGTGCGCCCAGCGCGCGTGCCAGCGCGCTCATGCCGGGGCTGGCGACCCAATGGGTCTCGGCTGCGGCCGGCGATGCGGCCAGCGCCAGCCCTTCCTGGTCGAGCACGCGCATGGTCTCGGGAGCCCAGGGCTGGACCAGTTCGCCGAGCTCGTCGACCAGCTGCTCGAAGCGCGCATCGCGCACGGTGAAATACTGCGCGCCATGGTCGAAGCTGCCGAACTCGGTCTTGCGCGTGGCCATGCGGCCGCCCCAGCCGCGGCTCTTGTCGAGCAGGGTCACGCACCAGCCGGCTTGCGCCAGTTGCCGGGCGCAGCTGACGCCGGCCATGCCGGCGCCGATCACGGCAAGCCGACGCGATGACTGGCTGTCACGCGGGCTGGAAACGAGGTTCTGGTCGGATGAGGTCATCTGAAGTCTCCGGCGTGTGAGCGCCTAGGGGTTGGGTGAAGGCAATTTAACATCAGGGCCGGCCTGGTGCACTACGCGACGGCTGCCCGGCTTCACTGGTGATGGTTCTCCAGCAGCGCGAGCCGGGTGCGCGGTTGCTCGACCTGTGCCAGCCACCAGGCCAGCGCGCGCCCTTCGCCGCTGCCGGCGCGCCAGACATAGCCGACCCGTATATTGCGCTTGGGCTGGTTGACCGGCTTGGCCACCAGCCGGCCGGCGTCGAGGTAGGGCCGTGCCAGCGGCAGCGGCAGCCAGCCGCAGCCCAGGCCGCGCAGCTGTGCCTCGAGCTTGTGCTGCATGGTCGCGACCGTCAGCACTTCCTGGCCTGGCAGCAGGTGTACGGTCAGGCCGCGTCCACGCTGCGAGGAGTCGGCCGCTGCCACCGCCCGGTGGCGCTGGATCTCGTCGCTGTCGAGCGGCTCCTGGGCGCTGGCCAGCGGGTGGTGTGGCGCCACCGCGAACACGAAGTCGACCGATCCCATCTCCTGCAGGCTCAGGCCGCTGCTGGGTGCGAGGTCGGTCGGCACGCCGAGCGCGAGGTCGGCCTGGCCGTTGAGCAGCGCCTCCCAGGTGCCCGACAGGGTTTCGGCGCGCAGGCGCAGCCGGGTCGGCGCACCCAGCGCATAGAAGGCCTCGCAGAGCTCGAACAGCGTGCTGCGGGCGATCAGCGCATCGGCCGCGATCGTGAGCTCGGGCTCCCAGCCGGTCGCGACCCGGCGCACCCGTTGCGCGACCGCGTCGAGCTCGCGCAGCAGATGCTCGCCGGCGCGTAGCAGCTCGGTGCCGGCCGGGGTCAGGCGGGCGCGGCGCGAGCTGCGGTCGAACAGCAGCACGTCGAGCGCGTCCTCGACCTGGCGCACCCGGTAGGTCAGCGCGCTCGGCACCAGGCCGAGCTCGCGCGCCGCCGCCGCCATGCTGCCGGTGCGGGCGACGGTCTCGATCAGGTCGAGGTTCTCGGGCGAGAGGGCGGCCAGTTGTCGCTGCATGTCGGCGTTTCAGTGTTCACAATTTTTGAATTGTGCCGGCAAAATGCTGGGCTGAACAGGCCAGTTCCAGGCCCTAAAGTCCTGTCATCGACCTTTGATAACGACAGGAGTGCCCCGCATCATGATCAGTCTGCGCCAATCACGCGAACGCGGCTATGCCGACCACGGCTGGCTCAAGAGCTTCCACTCCTTCTCCTTTGCCGGCTACTACGACCCGCAGCACATGGGCTGGGGCAATCTGCGCGTCATCAACGAGGATCGCATCGCGCCCGGTACCGGCTTCGGTACCCATGGTCACCGCGACATGGAGATCGTCAGCTATGTGCTGAGCGGCCGTCTCGCGCACCAGGACAGCATCGGCAATGTCCAGACCATCCCGCCGGGCGAGGTGCAGCGCATGAGCGCGGGCTCCGGCGTGCGTCACAGCGAGTTCAACCACGCGCCCGACCAGACCACGCATTTCCTGCAGATCTGGATCGAGCCCGACCAGGCCGGCATCGATCCCGGCTACGAGCAGAAGGCGTTCGCCGATGCCGACAAGCGCGGCCGGTTGTGCCTGGTCGCCTCGCGCGACGGCGCCCAGGGCTCGGTGACAATCCATGCCGATGCCCGCATCCATGCCGGCCTGTTCGATGGCGCCGAGCAGGCCGAGCTCGCGCTCGATCCGGCGCGCAAGGCCTATGTGTTCCTCGTGCGCGGCAGCTTGACGGTCAACGGCCAGGCGCTGCAGGCTGGCGACGCCGCGCTGCTGGCGCAGGAGTCGCTGCTGCAGCTCGGGCAGGCGGTCGATGCCGAAGTGCTGGTGTTCGACCTCGCGCCCTGAGCCGGGCCAACAACAAGAATTTTCCGCGCCCTGATTCGACGGGCGTTTTTTTCGGCGCCGCTGGCGCCTTCATTGCAGGAGTTTCAAAGATGGCAAACGTGGTTGTGGTTTATCACTCGGGTTACGGTCATACCCAGCGCGTCGCGCAGCAGGTCGCCCAGGGCGCTGGCGCCGAACTGCTCGCAATCGACGCCGATGGCAACCTGGCCGAAGGCGGCTGGGAAACCCTGGCCGCCGCCGACGCGATCATCTTCGGCACGCCGACCTATATGGGTGGCCCGAGCTGGCAGTTCAAGAAGTTCGCCGATGCATCGTCCAAGGCCTGGTTCGGCCGTGCCTGGCAGGACAAGGTGTTTGGCGGCTTCACCGCCAGCGCCAGCCTCAACGGCGACAAGGGCGCCTGCCTGATCCAGCTCCAGACCCTGGCCAGCCAGCATGGCGGGCTCTGGGTCAGCCTCGGCATGCCGCCGGCCAACAGCTCGGCTGCCAGCCGCGCCGACGTCAACAACCTCGGCGGCTCGGTCGGCCTGATGGTGCAATGCGCCTCCGATGCCGGAGCCGACCAGATCCCGGCCGGCGACCTCGAGACCGCGCGCCGCTATGGCGAGCGCGTCGCGACCGTGGCCGCCAAGTTCAAGGGCTGAGGCGGCAGGGCGGCGCCTGCCGCCCACGACCGGGTTGCCAGCAGCCGTCCGGCCGGCCACCTACAATCCCGGGATGTTCGTCCATCTGCGTCTGCATTCCGAGTTTTCCGTCGTCGACGGCACCGTCCGCCTCGATGAAGTCGTCGAGGCCGCGGCCGCCGACCGCCAGCCCGCCCTGGGCCTGACCGACCTGTCCAACCTGTTCGGCGCCATCAAGTTCTACAAGGCCGCGCGCGGCGCCGGCGTCAAGCCGGTGCTGGGCGCCGAGGTGTTCGTCCAGGGCCTGGGGCCCGAGGCCGCGCCGGGTGCCTCGGTGCAGCAGCAGAGCCTGCCGCGCATGCTGCTGCTGGTGCAAAGCCACCAGGGCTATCTGAACCTGTGCGAGCTGCTGTCGCGCGCCTGGACCCGCAACATGCTGCGCGACCAGGCCGCGATCAAGTGGGAATGGCTGCAGGAGTTCGGCGCGGGCCTGATCCTGCTGTCGGGCGCGCACAGCGGCCCGGTCGGGCTGGCGCTGCTGGCCGGCGACGAGGCGCGCGCGGCCGATCTGGCGCAGCAGCTGGCCGCTGCCTTCCCGCAGCGCTTCTACCTCGAGCTGCAGCGCGCTGGTCGCCCCGACGACGAGCGCCAGCTGGTCGGCGCGGTGCAGATCGCGGCCCGGCTGCAGCTGCCGGTGGTCGCGACCCATCCGGTGCAGTTCCTCGAGCGCGACGACTACGAGGCGCACGAGGCGCGGGTCTGCATTTCCGAGGGCGAGATCCTCGGCAACCAGCGCCGGGTGCGCAAGTTCACGCGCGAGCAATACTTCAAGTCGGCCGCCGAGATGGCCGCGCTGTTCGCCGACCTGCCCTCGGCGCTGGCCAACAGCGTCGAGATCGCGCGCCGCTGCAACCTGACGCTGGTGCTGGGCAAGCCGCAGCTGCCGAATTTCCCGATTCCCGAGGTCGACGGCGTGGTGATGTCGGTCGACGACTATTTCCGCCATGTCTCGCACCAGGGCCTCGAAGGCCGCCTGCTCCACCTGTTCCCCGACCCGGCCAAGCGCAATGCCGAGCGCCCGCGCTATGTCGAGCGGCTCGAGTTCGAGCTCAACACCATCCTCAAGATGGGCTTTCCGGGCTACTTCCTGATCGTGGGCGACTTCATCCAGTGGGCGAAGGAAAACGGCTGCCCGGTCGGGCCGGGCCGGGGTTCCGGTGCCGGTTCGCTGGTGGCCTACGCGCTCTTGATCACCGACCTCGACCCGCTGCAGTACAACCTGCTGTTCGAGCGCTTCCTGAACCCGGAGCGGGTCTCGATGCCCGACTTCGACATCGACTTCTGCCAGACCAACCGCGACCGCGTGATCGACTATGTCAAGGACAAGTACGGCAAGGACGCGGTGAGCCAGATCGCCACCTTCGGCACCATGGCCGCGCGCGCGGCGATCCGCGACGTCGGCCGCGTGCTCGACTTCGCCTACGGCTTCTGTGACGGCATCTCCAAGCTGATCCCGAACAAGCCCGGCATGTCGGTCACGCTCCAGTACCCGCCCAATCCGCCCAAGGCCGGCGACAAGAACAACTACGCGATCGCGATGGAGCCGGTGCTGGCCGACCGGATCGAGAGGGAAGAGGACGTCAAGACCCTGATCGAGCTGGCGCAAAAGCTCGAGGGCATGACGCGCAACATCGGCATGCACGCCGGCGGCGTGCTGATCGCGCCCGGCAAGCTGACCGACTTCTGCCCGCTCTATCAGCAGCCCGGCAGCGACTCGGCGGTCAGCCAGTACGACAAGGACGACGTCGAATCGGTCGGCCTGGTCAAGTTCGACTTCCTGGGCCTGGCCACGCTGACCATCCTCGAGCTCGCGCGCGAGTTCATCGTGCGCCGCCACCCGGCGCAGCAGGACTTCGCCTTCGAGCGCATCCCGCTCGACGACCGCAAGACCTACCAGCTGTTCTCCGACGGCAAGACCGAGGCGGTGTTCCAGTTCGAAAGCCGCGGCATGCAGGGCATGCTGCGCGACGCCAAGCCCAGCCGCCTGGAGGACCTGATCGCGCTCAACGCGCTCTATCGTCCGGGTCCGATGGACCTGATCCCGAGCTTCGTCGCGCGCAAGCACGGCCGCGAGGTGGTCGAGTACCCGCATCCGCTGGTCGAGCCGGTGCTGTCCGAGACCTACGGCATCATGGTCTACCAGGAGCAGGTGATGCAGACCGCCCAGGTGCTGGGCGGCTATTCCCTCGGCGGCGCCGACATGCTGCGCCGCGCCATGGGCAAGAAGAAGCCCGAGGAAATGGCCGAGCACCGCGTGATCTTCCGCAAGGGCGCGGCCGAGAAGGGCATCAGCCAGGAGAAGGCCGACGAGGTGTTCGACCTGATGGAGAAGTTCGCCGGCTACGGCTTCAACAAGTCGCACGCGGCCGCCTACTCGCTGCTGGCCTATCACACCGGCTGGCTCAAGGTCCATTTCACGGCGGAGTTCTTCTGCGCCAACATGACGATCGAAATGGACGACACCGACAAGCTCAAGGTCTTGTATGTCGATGCGACCAAGTTCGGCATCAGCTTCGATCCGCCCGATGTCAACCGTGGCAGCTACCGCTTCGAGCCGGTCAGCGACAAGGAGATCCGCTACGGCCTGGGTGCCGTCAAGGGCACCGGCCAGCAGGCGATCGAGGCCATCGTGGCCGCGCGCGAGGGCCGCGGCGTCGGTCCGCGCGGCGACCAGGTGGGACCCTTCACGAGCCTGTTCGACTTCTGCGCCCGGGTCGACCGCAGCCGCCTGAACAAGCGCACGGTCGAGGCGCTGATCAAGGCCGGCGCCTTCGACTCGCTCGAACTCAACCGCGCGGCCCTGCTGGCCTCGGTCGAGCGCGCCTTCGATTTCGCCAATGCGCAGCAGGCCAACGCCAACCAGGGCGGCCTGTTCGACATCTTCGGCGCCGACAGCCAGGGCGCCAGCACCCAGGAGCCCGAGCTGGCCGCCATCGAGCCCTGGGGCATCAAGGAGCGCCTGACCTACGAGAAGACCGCGATCGGCTTCTACCTCTCGGGCCACCTGTTCGACGAGGTCGAGCGCGAGGTGCGCCGCTTCGCCCGCATGCCGCTCGAGCATGTGGTCGACAGTCGCGACCCGATCATGGTCGCCGGCATCATCAACGACCTGCGCATCATCAACGGCCAGCGCGGCAAGGTCGCGATCTTCAAGCTCGACGACAAGAGCGGCACGCTCGAGGCCACCGCCGACGAGGCCCTGATCAACGCCAACAAGCAGCTGCTGAAGGACGACGAGCTGGTGGTCGCGCAGGTGCTGGCGCAGCCGGACCGCTTCTCGGGCGGCATCCGGCTCAAGGTGCAGGCGCTGTGGGACCTCGGCGCGGCGCGCTGCCGCTTCGGCAAGTACCTGCGCGTGACGGTCAACGGGCGCGCGCCCGACATCGCGGCCCTGCTGCGCGAGTTCCCGGCCCAGCGCGAGGTCGGCGAGCAGGGCGAGCTGGTGCGCGGCCTGCCGGTGCGGCTCGAGGTGCTGCGCGAGAGCGCGCGCTGCGAGGTCCAGCTCGGCGAGCGCGCCCAATGCTTCCCGACCGATGCCGCCCTGGCAGCCTGGAAGGCGCAGGCGCACGACAAGCGCGCCGAGATCGTGTTCGACTGAACGGGTCTGGCTTCAGCGCGCCCGGCGCAGCCGCGGCGCCTGTTGCTTGAGCTGGGGCAGCAGCCCGCTGGCGAGCTGGAGCTGGGCCTGCAGCAGGCTGCCGACCGGGCCCCTGGCCGCTTCGGTGTCGGACTCGGTCGTCGCCGTGACGCCTGCAGCCGCCTTCAGCCGTCCCGACTCGAGCTGGCGCGCCAGTTCCTCCAGGCCTTGTTGCAGCTCCTGCGCTGCCTGCCGGCTGGCAGCGTCGAGTTGGCCGGCCTCGAGCTCACCGCGGTGCGCACCCAATGCCGACAGGTAGTTCTGCAGCATGTGCGTCAGCGTCAGGAAGCGGGCGCTGGCCGTCATGTCGAGCCGCTGGCCTTCGGGTTCCTTGCTCATCGCGGCATAGGCGTTGGACAGCGCGGCTTCGGCGTTGTGCGCCTGGCGCCGCGCCTGCCGATAGGCCAGATGGTCCTGCTTGCCCGCGCGGTATTGCTCCAGGATCGCGTGCAGGTAGTCGGCCTGGGCCCGCAGGGTCTGCGCCGCCAGCCGGGGCCAATGTTGCGCCTGCCAGTTCGGCAGGATCAGCCAGGCCCCCAGGCCGGCAATTGCGCTGCCGATCGCCGTGTCGAGCAGCCGGGCCGGGATCACGCCCTGCGACATGCCCATCTGGTGGAAGCTCAGCAGCACCAGCGTGGTCATCGCGCCGGTTGCGATCCGGACATCGCTCATGCGCTTGCCGATGAAGAGCGCGCCGGCCAGCACCATCCAGACCGCCTGCAGCAGCGGCCCCGGAAAGAGCCGGATCAGCGCCCAGCCCACCACCAGGCCGACCACCGTGCCGAGCGCGCGCTGGCCGACCCGGCTCAGCGTGGCGGCGTACTGGGGTTGGCTGGCAAAGACCACGGTCAGCACGATCCAGTAGCCATGCGGGTCATGCGTCGCCTGCATGATGCCGAACGCCACCAGCAGCACCAGGCTCAGGCGCAGGGCGTGGCGCATCAGGGTCGAATGCAACGTGAGCTGGGCCTTGATGCGGCGCCAGGCCTCGCCCAGGCTGTGCACCTGATGGTCGACCAGTGACAGATCGGGCGCCGCGCCGCCGCGCAGGGCGCTGGCGAAGACCTTGGCCAGCCCGGTCAGGTTGTCGCCCAGCGCGTGCAGCGCCTGCAGCGGACGCGGCGCGGGGCAGGGCGAGCGACTGGCCTCGAGGTAGGCGATGGCGGCCTGCATGTCCTCGATCGCGCGCGCGGTCTGGCCCTCGTGGCGCGGCGGCGTGCGCTCGCGGATCGCCTGCGCGAACTTGAGCGCCTGTTCGCCCAGCACGCTCAGCACGCGCTGGCAGCGGTAGAGCGCGTCCGAGCGCGCAAAGGCGTCGGCCAGTAGGGTGTAGCTCTCGTGCGAGCTGCTGGTGCGCTCGTGGATGTCCTGCGCCGCCAGGTACTGGTGCATGGCTTCGCTGAGCCAGGCCGGTGGCTGGCCGCCAGCGATCCGGCTGAACAGGCTTTCCTTGCTGGCATTGAGCGCGTCGACCACGCGGCCGTTGTGCAACGCGAGTTCGAGCCGGCGGCGCTGGCGGTCCACGCCCTGCACCGGCTCGAGCAGCCTGGCCTTGAGCCGCAGGTATTCGCCCAGCAGGGCATAGAGCTGTGACAGCCGGTAGCGCACCGTCGGCTTGGGCCAGGCCGCCGCCCACAGCAGCGACACCAGGCCGTACCAGACCGCGCCGCCCAGCAGGTAGGGCGCGAGCTCGAGCGCCTGTTCCCGGTGGCTTCCGGCCGACAGCGCCGAATAGATGAACAGCACCAGCGAGCCGAAGGCGAGCGCGCGATAGCGTTCGCCCAGCGCACCCAGCAGCGTGAGCGTGAAGGCCGACAGCGCCAGCACGGCGGCCAGCAGCGCCGGCCAGGGCAGGGTCAGCCAGACCGCGGTCATCATGAGGCCGAAACAGGCCAGTGCCAGCAGCAGGGTCTTGAGGCGCCCGCGCCAGGCATCGTCGGTTTCGGTGAAGGCGCAGGCCATCACGCCCAGCACCACCGGCATCAGCTCGTCCTGCCAGCCGGCGCGCCAGCCCAGTGCCAGCACGCAGGTCAGCGCCAGCAGGGCCTGCATGCCGCGCGTCACCCCTTCGTGGTTGCGCGCGTGCTGCCAGCTCGCGATCCAGTTGTCGTTGACCATCGGACTTCAGGCTCAGGGCCTGAACTTGATCACGAAAGTCGTGTCGGGCATGCGGCCGTTCTCGTCCTTGGGCAGCCGGCCGGCGCGGTCGATCGCGCGCAGCACGGTCTCGTCGAAGGCCGGATTGCCGCTCGACTTGAGCAGGCGCTGGCTCAGGATGGTGCCGTCGGGCAGGGTCCTGATCTCGGCTTCCGCGCTGAGGTTGGACGGGAAGGATTCGGGCGAGTTGTAGAAGGTCTTGATGCGCGCCACCACCTTGGCCGCGTAGCCGGCCGAAGCCCCGCCTCCGCCGCCACCGCTGCCGCTCGATCCACCGTTGCCCGAGCCCGAGCCGCCTGCGCTGCCGCTGGCATTGCCGCCCGCGCCGCTGCCTTTGGCGCTGGCGTCGCCAGTGCCGCCGGCCTGGCCCATCATGCGCGCCAGCTGCTTCTTGCGGTCGGCCTCGATCTGCACCTCGCGCTTGGCTGCCTCCGCCTTGGCGGCCTTGTCCTTGGCCGCTTGCTCGGCTTTCTCTGCCTTTTCAGCCTTTTCGCGCGCGGCCTGTTGCTCGCGCTTCCTGTCCTCGGCTTCGCGCTTCTTTTTCGCCTCGTCCTGCTTGGCCTGCTCGCGCTTCTGGGCCGCCTTCTCCTCGGCTTCGCGCTGCTCCTTGAGTTTTTCCTGCTTGGCCTTTTCTGCCTTCTCCGCCTTGGCCTTCTCAGCCTTGGCTTGCTCGAGCTTGGCCTGCTCGTGCTGCTTTTGCTCGAGCGCCTCGGCCTTCTTCTTCTGCTCGGCCTTTTCCTGCCGGTCCGCCTCGCGCTGGCGCTCGAGTGCCTCATCGCGGCGTTCCTGCTCGGCCTTCTTGCGCTGCAGCGCAATCTGCGCTTCGCTCGGGCCGGCATCGACCGGAGGCTGAGGCTTGGCCTGCACTGCCTGGGCGACCGGCGGCTTGACGGGTGTGGGCGGCACCACTGGTTGCGGTGGTTCGGGCTCCGGCGCGGGCGACGGGGGCAAGACAGCTTCGGGTTCCACTTGGGGTTCGTTCGCGCGTGGCGCCGCTGCGGCCGGCAGGGTCGACCAGAGTTCGGCCGACATGGCCGCCGCTGGCGCATCCTGATTCCAGCTCACGCCCCAGGTCAGTGCCAGCACCAGCAGGCCGTGGGCGAACAATGCCAGCAGCAGCGGGCCGCGCCAGCGCCGGTCGGGTGGCGGGCTGAAATCGAAGGGATCAGCTGCAAGCTTCATGCCGGTTGCGGGCTCAGGGTTGCTTCTGGACCGACAGGCCCACGCGCTGGATGCCCGCGCGCTGCAGCTTGTCCATCACCTGCACCACCGACTCGTACTTGACGCTCTTGTCGGCGCTGATCACCACCGGGGCAAAGCCCTGGCCCGGCTCGGCCGGACCCTGCAGCTGGCGCACCTGCTCGACCAGGTCGGTGAGCTCGACGCTGACCGCCGTGCTGTTCGACTGGCCGCTCTTGACCTTCAGCGCGGCATCCTTGTCGACCAGCACCTGGACGAAATGGTCGGGCTGGCGGTCGGCCTGGCCCACGCTGGGCAGGTCGATCATGCTCGGCGTGAGCATCGGCGCCGTGACCATGAAGATGATCAGCAACACCAGCATCACGTCGATGAAGGGCACCATGTTGATCTCGTTCTTGGTGCGGCGGCCCTTGCGGGCGGGGACTGCGGACATGGGGGAGCTTCTCCGGTGCTGGCCGTCAGTGGGCCGACTGGCCCTGGGCCGGGTTGGCGCCAACGCTGCGGTTCAGGATGTTGGAGAACTCCTCCATGAAGGTCTCGAGCTGGTTGGCGGCGCGGTCGATGTCGTGCGCGAAGCGGTTGTAGAAGATCACGGCCGGAATCGCGGCGAACAGGCCGATCGCGGTCGCGACCAGTGCCTCGGCGATGCCTGGGGCAACGGTGGCCAGCGTGACCTGGGTCAAGGCGGCCAGCCCGGTGAAGGCGTGCATGATGCCCCAGACCGTGCCGAACAGTCCGACATAGGGCGAGACCGAACCGACCGAGCCCAGGAAGGACAGGTTGACCTCGAGCGCATCGACCTCGCGCTGGTAGCTCGCGCGCATGGCGCGCCTGGCGCCGCCCAGCAGCGCGTCGGCCTCGGTGATGCGGCGCTCGCGCAGCTTCTGGTATTCGCGCATGCCACTGGCAAAAATGCGCTCCATCGGGCTGCCCTGGTGCGCGTTGCGGGTCGCGGCCATGTAGAGCTCGCTCAGGCTGGCGCCCGACCAGAAGTCGCGCTCGAACACGTCGGTCAGCCGCTGCACGCGCTTGAGCGCGAACACCTTGCGAAAGATCGCGGCCCAGCTGATGACCGAGACGGTCAGCAGCAGCACCACCACCACCTGCACCACCCAACTGGCGTTGAGCAGCAGGGAAACTATCGAGAAATCGTGGGTCATGGATTCAGGACTTGCAGGAGAGTGGCAGGGAGGCGTGCGGGTTTCATCTGGGCGGCATCGACCCAGCCGATGCGGATGCGGCCTGCGCACAGCAGCTGGGCGCGCTGACCCTGGTCGAGCAGCCAGGCCTGCTGCTCGAGCACCAGCGAGGCGCGGCCGAGTTCGGCTACGCGCGCCGTGACCAGGATCTGGTCGTCGAGCCGGGCCGGGCGGTGGTAGTCGAGCGCGGCCGCGCCGACCACGAACATGCCGCCGCTGGACTCGCGCAGCTCGCGCTGCTCGATGCCCAGGCTGCGCAGCCACTCGGTGCGCGCGCGCTCGAAGAACTTCAGGTAGTTGGCATAGAAGACGATGCCGCCGGCATCGGTGTCTTCCCAGTAGACACGCACTGGCCAGCCAAACTCCTTGTGTTCCCTCATGACATCAGGCTCTGCGGGCCGGGTCGCGCGTGACTTCCTCGGGGCGCAGCTGCACGGCGAGCTGGTTCAGCACGCCGTTGACATAGCGGTGACCATCGGTGCCGCCGAAGGACTTGGCCAGCTCGATGCATTCGTTGATCACGACGCGCCAGGGCACATCGACGCAATGGCTGAACTCGTAGGCACCGATCCAGAGGATCGCGTGCTCGACCGGCGAGATCTCGGCCATGCTGCGGTCGAGCAGCGGCGTCACCAGGGCGTCGAGCGCCTCGGCCTGCTCGATGCAGCCATGCAGCAGCGCGTCGTAATGCGCGCTGTCGGCCTTGTTGAAACCGCTCAGATCACGCGTGAAGGCGTCGATCGCGGCCGATTCGTTGTGGCCGACCAGATGCTGGTACAGCGCCTGCAACGCGAATTCACGTGCGCGGCTGCGGCCGGACTTCTCGGTGGCCTTCTTGGGCGGGCGGGGCATGGTGTCCTTCATTCGGGAGTCAACTCGCTCAGCAGATGGGCCATCTCGACGGCGACCTGGGCCGCGTCGCGGCCCTTCTCGTCCTGGCGGGCGACCGCCTGCGACAGGTTCTCGGTGGTCAGGATCGCGTTGGCGATCGGCAGACCGTAGTCCAGTGCCACCCGGGTCACGCCAGCGGCCGACTCGTTGCAGACCAGCTCGAAGTGATAGGTCTCGCCGCGGATCACGCAGCCCAGCGCGATCAGCGCGTCGAAGCGCTCGCTCTCGGCCATGGCTTGCAGTGCCGACGGCACCTCGAGCGCACCCGCCACCGTCACATGGACGATGTCGTCCGCGCTCACGCCCAGCGCCTGGAGCTCGCCCAGGCAGGCCTGCGCCAGCGCATTCGTGATGCCCTGGTTGAAGCGCGCCTGCACCACACCGATCCGCAATCCATTGCCGTCCAGCTGGACGGCCTGGCCTTTTTCTGCACCCAACATAATCAATTCTCCTCAGTCTTGCTGATAAAGCCGGTCACTTCGAGTCCGTAGCCCGCCATGCTGGGCATGCGGCGCGGAGTACCGAGCAACTGCATCTTGTTGACGCCACATTCGCGCAGGATCTGCGCGCCGACGCCGTAGGTGCGCAGGTCCATGCGGCCACGCTCGGGCGCCTGGGCCGAACGTGCCGTGCCTTCGAACTGGGCCA
>ERZ1034361.1018-NODE-1018-length-16191-cov-2.950850_pt1 | contig 16191 bp, 12 predicted proteins | sample MGYA00520617_ERZ1034361 | MGnify/ENA primary metagenome ERZ1034361 (study PRJEB33736, sample SAMEA104284507) | Azolla filiculoides | biome: Urban; feature: Water surface; material: Ditch water | place: Netherlands | collected 2015-10-28 | depth 0-0.1 m ... | reverse complement strand
GACACGACGTTGAACCATTTTCCACTCATGTTCAGTGCCATGCCGTGGGTCAGGTGGCCGCCTTCGGCCAGGCTCATGCCCATGATGGTGTCGCCTGGCTTCAGGAACGCCAGGAAGACCGCTTCATTGGCCGAGGCGCCACAGTGCGGCTGCACGTTGGCGGCATCAGCACCGAAGATCTGCTTGACGCGGTCGATGGCCAGCTGCTCGGCGATGTCCACGTATTCGCAGCCACCGTAGTAGCGCTTGCCCGGGTAGCCTTCGGCGTATTTGTTGGTGAGCTGGGTGCCCTGGGCGGCCATCACGGCTGGCGAGGCGTAGTTCTCGCTGGCGATCAGCTCGATGTGGTGTTCCTGGCGGGCGTTCTCAAGCTGGATGGCGTTGAAAAGCTCGGGATCGGTTTGTTCAATCAGAATGTTGCGGTCGTACATGGCAGTCCTTCAAGACGGGTGATCCTTGTGCGGTGACAAGGGCTGCCCAGGCGAACGGCTGAACACCCGTTCGGCCTGACAGGCCTGAAAATGGGCGGTACGCTTCCCAGTGGTTGGTCCGAAATAAGGCTCTCGGAAATCCACGTCAGCGCGGCAACTCCGTTGGTGAGGCCGCGCCTATCGCCAGTCGCGCACGGGTGTGAGTGTAGCCGAGACCGCGCCAGCCAGTCCGGCCAGGGCTTCAGCTGCCCAGCAGGGCGACTTTGGCTTCGCGGGGTGCTTCCGCGGCGGGGGCCACCACGGGAATCGGCAAGGCCGGCTCGCCCAGTGTCTGCGGTGGGCGCGGCGCGGCGGGCAGCGCGCGTCCCTTGGCGACCTGGTAGAGCCGGGCGTATTCGCTCAACACCTTGCCGGCATAACCACCGTCAGCTTCCATATTGCCGGCGCCGACGTAAAACTTGAGGCCGCCTTCCAGCGACCCGGCGCGGGCAATGCATTCCTGCAGCACCTTCACGCCAACCCGCAGGTTGGTCAGCGGGTCAAACGCAGCCAGCTTGCCACCGAAGTTTTCGTATTTGTCCGAATGCACCTGTGTCATGACCTGCATCAGGCCTTGCGCGCCCACCGCACTCTGGGCAAACGGGTTGAAGCTCGATTCCACGGCCATGATGGCCAGAATCAGCGTGGGATCGAGCTTGGTGCTGCGGCCCACGTTGTAGGCTTCTGCGACCAGTGCGCTGAGTGGCTCGGGCGCCACACGGTACTTCTTGCTGAGCCAGTAGGCTACAGCGGCCTGTTCCTTGGGAAGATCCTTCGGATTGGTGGCCGTGGCGCGTTCCACAGCTTCCGGCTCGGGCTCCATGCCCAGCAGTGCCACCTGGCGCGCCTGCAGCCAGTCCATGAGTCTCTCTTCACCGGTCTGACGCAAATCAGGCCGAGCCGTCAGGGTAATGACTGCAAACACCACAGCCAGACCCAGAAGGGCAAAACTGTTGTGCGTGATCTCGAAAAAGCCTTCAGCAATATCGCTTGCAAAAGTGCGCAAGCCCTGGGCTGTTTTTGTAAACGCTGTCATAGCATTTCCTTTCTACGCGCGGAACTCGGACGGACCATGCTGTGGGCAGCACGATGCGAAAGGCACCTCGTTTGGATTGGTACGCAGTCCATTCAGCGAGGCGTCAAGGTGACTGGTTTTCGCTGAATCGACCTGGCCGTTGGGGGCGGCAGCGGGTTCGGGTTGTCCCTATGCGGGCGGGACAGGCGGATTCTAGGGGGGCTATTCATATCGAGTCAATACTTTAAAAATTGTTTGTTAGATTATTTTGTATATATAAAGTGCCTTTTTGAGGTGCCAATGTCCCCACTGCATTGGTCCGGTGACACAAATTCGTCATCCTTGCAAGATGGACAAATCAATCGTTTTTGATGGCGCTATTGAAAAGGCGCATTTGAAGTGCGCGTGCCCTGCAACTACAGTGAAACTGCTTGAGTGACATCGAGCATCGGGCCGACAGGCGCTTCTTCTCTGCCACCTGGCAGGTGAGGGTCTTGCACCGGCCCTTCATGGAGGCAATCTCTTGCCTCCTGCGCAACGTGGAACAGCACGCTTCCCCGTTGCGAGCCCCGACGGCAGGGACGTCTGTCCGCCGTCAAGCCCGGTCGTCAGGCCTTGCGCCTGGCGGCCGGGCTTTCAGTGCATCTTCCGTTTTCCGCATGGCGTCCGCCACGCCTGCTTCAGGCACGCTGTGGCACGATTGACGTTTTGGCTGCCCCGCGGAAAATCGACGCATGGAAACACCATCATTGGGAAACAACAAATGGGTGCGGCGTGCCGCATGGGTCGCCGGTGGCGTAGCGGCGCTTTGGGCGGTGGGCTGGCTGGCCGTGCCGCCGCTGCTCAAGCACCAGGCCCAGAAGATCGCGAGTGAAAAAACCGGGCGCGTGGTTCGCATTGGCGGTATCGATTTCAAGCCATGGACCCTGGAGCTGACGGTCTCCGATCTGGCCATTGCCACGGCGGATGGCCGTGCGGACCAGTTGCGCATCAAGCGCATCTATATAGACAGTGAAATGCAGTCCCTGCTGCGGCTGGCGCCGGTGGTGGATGCGCTGGTGGTCGACACGCCCGTGGCGCGCCTCACGCACCTGGGCGGCGGCCGCTATGACATTGACGACATCGTGAAAAAGATCACGCCACCGGCCGACCAGCCCGCCAGTGCGCCCCTGAAATTTGCGCTCTACAACCTAGCGCTCCAGGGCGGGGCGCTCGACTTCATCGACACCACCGTCGGCAAGACCCATACCCTGCGCAACTTGCGTCTGGACGTGCCTTTCCTGAGCAATCTGGAGGCGCAGCGCAACATCCACACCGACCCGCGCCTGGCCTTCAAGCTCAATGGCAGTGCATTCGACAGCGTGGCCGAGACCACGCCGTTTGCCCAGACCCACAAGACCGACGCCACACTCAAGCTCTCCGCGCTGGATCTGTCCCCGTATCTGGGGTACCTCCCGGCCAGCGCGCCCGTGCGCCTGGTGAGCGCGGTGCTGGATGCCGATCTCAAGATCGCCTTTGAGCAGAACCCGGCCCCGGTCGTGCGGTTGTCGGGTGTGGTGCAGGCCAGCGGTGTCCGCCTCGACGATGCGAAGCAGCAGGCGTTGCTGGCGTTTGAGCATCTCAAGCTCAGCTTGGCGGACGTGCGCCCGCTGGCACAGTCCATCAAGCTCTCCGCAGTGGAGTTGACGGCGCCCACGTTGACGGTGCACCGCGCACGCGACGGGCGGATGAACCTGGATCTGGTGTCGGCGCCCGCCGACCCGGCCCAGGCGACGGCCAAAGCCGCAGCCCCGGCCGCGCCAGTCGCGCCCACTGGAAACGTGGGTTCGAAAACAATAGCAAACAATGACCAGACTACGCTGGGATCATCCTCAAAAGACTCAAAACCCGCTGCTGCGGGTGGCTGGAAGCTCGAAGTGGCGCAGGTGGCGGTGCGCGGTGGCCGGGTGGACTGGACCGATGACACCACGGCCGTGGACAAGGGGAGTCCCGCACGCCTGGGCCTGCGCGAGCTGGAGATGGACGCGACCGGCATTGCGGTGCCACTGGACCGGACCGGTGTCGCGCCGATTCCATTCCGTGGTTCTGCCGCACTGCTGGCCGGCCAAGCGGCCAGGCCGGCCAGCTTGACGGCACCGAAGCCGGGCGGTGGCACGCAAGGGCCAACGTCAAAAATGACCGCTGTCAAGGTGACGGCGCCGTCCGCCGCGCTGCAGTTCAGCGGCACCGCGTCGGCCCAGGCCGCCAGCGTGACCGCCACCGTCAGCGCGTTGCCGCTGGAGCTGGCTGCGCCCTACGTGGCGCAGTTTCTGGCGCCTGCACTCGGCGGGACGTTGCATGCGGCGCTGGGGTTGACCTGGCAGGCCGCGGGGGGCAAGGGCGGTGCCGACAGTCTGCTGGTCAAGCTGGACCGGCTGGCGCTGGACAAGCTTGCGCTGACGCAGGGCAAGACAACGCTGGCCTCGGTGCAGGGGCTGGAATTGAAAGATGCGCTGATCGACCCCGCCGCGCAGTCGGCCACGCTGGGCAAGCTGACCGTGACGAACCCGAAAGTGAAGGTCGAACGCCACGCGGACGGGCGCTGGATGGCCGAGACCTGGCTGAAAGACGCCGCCAGCGGTGCAGCGGCGACGCCATCCGCAAAGGGGGCGGCCCACAGGGGGGCCAAGCCCGTTGCGGCCCAGCCCCCTGCGCTGGCCAAGAAAGACGGCACCCCCTGGAAGCTGGCCATCAATGACCTGTTGCTCAGCGGCGGCACCGTTGGCTGGAGCGACCTGGCGACGCCGCGACCTGGGTCTTGCGACGTGTCCGCGCGGCAGCTGCAGCGGCAGCATTTCACGCTGGAGGGCACGAAGCCTGCCGCTCTGCAGGTGGTCGCGCGCGTGGCGTCCGGCCGGACCGAGCCCGGAAAAATCAGCTACCGCGGCACGCTCGGCCTCAGCCCTGTGATGACGCAGGGGGCCTTGGACGTGGTGCATCTCCCCGTGCATGCGTTTGAGCCTTATTTCGGCGACGCCCTCAACATCGAGTTGCTGCGCGCCGACGCCAGCTTCAAGGGGGCGGTGCATTACGCGGCGACGCCGGCCGGCCCGCGTGTGCGAGCCACCGGCGATGTGGCGATCGAGGAGTTCCGGGCCAACAGCGTGCCCGGCACGGCCGCAGGCTCCGGTGCCATCGCCGGCACCGGCACAGCGGCGCCCCCCACGGCTACCGCGTCCGAGCCCTCCGCCACGTCGGCCCCCCTTGCGGCCGGGCGGCGCGGCCTGGGGCTGGGCGAGGAGTTGCTGAGCTGGAAGGCGCTGAGCTTGCGTGGCCTTGAGGTGTCGCTGGCGCCGGGGACCACCACCACCGTCGATGTGAAAGAGACGGCGCTCAGCGACTTCTTTGCCCGTGTGGTCGTGCGCGAAAGTGGCCGCATCAACCTGCAGGATCTTGTCAAATCCACGCCGGCCACGGTGAGCGGCACAGGCACAGGCACAGGCACCGCCGCGCTGGCATCGTCGGCAGCAGCTGAATCAAAAAATGGAGCAAACAATGGCCCGGCGACGCTGGGAAGTGGCCAAAAAGACCAGAAAAATGGTGTCGCCCCGGTTGCGCAGGCCGATCCGGCTGCCCCGGTGATCCGTTTTGGCCCTGTCAGCTTGTTGGGCGGCCGGGTGTATTTCTCCGACCGTTTCATCAAGCCCAATTACTCGGCCAACCTCACCGAGCTCACTGGCCAGCTCAGCGCGTTCTCCAGCGTGTCGCCGGATGGCTCCCCCCAACTGGCGGACCTGGAACTCCGTGGGCGCGCCGAGGGCACGGCCTCGCTGGAGATCCTGGGCAAGCTCAACCCGCTGGCCAAGCCGCTGGCGCTGGACATCCAGGGCAAGGTCCGGGATCTGGAGCTGGCCCCGCTGACGCCGTATTCAGTCAAATACGCCGGCCACGGCATCGAGCGCGGCAAGCTCAGCGTGGACGTGCGCTACCTGGTCCTGCCCGATGGCCAGCTGACCGCCAGCAACCAGCTCATCCTGAACCAGCTGACCTTTGGCGACAAGGTCGATGGCGCGCCGGCCAGCCTGCCGGTGAAACTGGCGGTGGCCCTGCTGGCCGACCGCAACGGCGTGATCGACATCAACCTGCCGATCTCAGGCTCCATCAACGACCCGCAGTTCCGGCTGGGGCCGGTCATCTTCAAGGTGATCGTCAACCTGATCGTCAAGGCCATCACCTCACCGTTCTCGCTGCTGGCCAGCGCCTTTGGCGGTGGCGATGAGTTGAGCCAGGTGGCGTTCGCCCCGGGCAGCGCCGTATTGACGGCGCAGGCCACGCAGGGGCTGGACAAGGTGGCCAAGGCGCTGACCGAGCGCCCGGCCCTGAAGATGACGGTGGTTGGCACGGCTTCGCTGGACGCCGAGCGCGCAGCCTACAAACGCGAGCGCCTGCAGGCGCTGGTGCAGGCCGAGAAGCGCCGCATCCAGGTGCTCGGCGGGACCACCAATGGCACGGCGACCATCACGGTCAGCCCGGCCGAATACCCTGAATTGCTCAAGGCGGTCTACAGGCGCGCCGACATGCCCAAGCCGCGCAACCTCGTGGGCATGACCAAGGACATTCCGCAGCCCGAAATGGAAGCCTTGCTGCTGGCCCATGTGCCCGCCAACGAGGAGTCGATGCGTGCGCTGGCCACCCAGCGCGGCGTTGCCGTGCGCGACTATCTGGCCTCGCGCCAGTTGCCGCTGGAGCGTCTTTTCCTGGGCGCACCCAGGGTGGGCGACGACAAGGCGCCCGCAGGCGCCACGCCGGCACCCTGGAGCCCGCGCGCTGAACTGGGGTTGAGCACCCGGTAGCCCATCTCCTTCTCCATCGCCATGTGCTGGCCATGCCAGACTGTTCCATCTCCCGGTGGCGTGACGCACTGGCGTAAAACCTGCGGCCATGTCACAGTGGCCGCCCTGAATTCAAAGGATGTTTCCATGACACAAAGACGCACGCTTCTTGCCCTGGCTTGCACCCTGACCCTCGGTGCCGCGTGGCCCGGCTTCGCCTCGGCGCAAACGGGCGCTGCTGCCGCATTTCCAGTCAAGCCGATCCGCCTGGTGGTGCCCAACGCTGCCGGTGGCGCCGCCGACCTGACCGCGCGGACCGTGGGCCAGAAAATCAGCGAAACACTGGGCCAGCCGGTGGTCATTGACAACAAGCCCAGCGCCGGCGGTGTGGTGGCCGGCGAGATGGTCGCCCGGGCCGCGCCGGACGGCCACACGCTGCTGCTGATCTCCAGCGGCACGGCGGTGAGCCAGTCGCTGTTCAAGGCCTTGCCGTTTGACACGGTCAAGGATTTCACGCCGGTCGCGCCGCTGGCGTCCTTCGACCTCGTGATCGTGGCTGCGGAGGGGGGGCGGTTCAAGACGCTGGCTGAACTGGTGGCATTTGCCCGGGCCAACCCCGGCAAGCTCAACATCGGCACGCCCAACATCGGCACGACGCAGCACCTGGCCGCCGAACTGTTCAAGTCCGCCGCCGGACTTGACGTGCAGATCGTGCCCTTCAACGGCACGCCCGCCGTGATCAACGCACTGCGCGGCGGCCAGATCGACGCGGGGCTGGACATCCTGGGGCCGCTGCTGGCGCAGATCAAGGCCCGTGCCCTGCATCCGTTGGCGATCACCGGCGACAAGCGCTCGCGCGTGTTGCCCGAGGTGCCGACCGCGAAGGAGTCCGGCGTCGCCGGCTTTGTGGCGTCGTCGTGGAATGGTCTGGCCGTGCCGGCCGGCACGCCCAAAGAGGTGGTGGCCCGGCTGAACAAGGAGATCGTCGCCGCTTTGAACGACCCGGCCGTCAGGAAACGCCTGGAGGACCTGAATCTGGATCCGCACCCCGGCACGCCGGAGCAGGCTGCGGCCTTGCTGAACAACGACATCAAGCGCTGGGGCGACGTGATCACGCGCGCCAGGATTGCGCGCCAGTAACCCCGTGTTCTCCAGGACTGCGCCATGAAATTCGAACGCATCGGCCTGATTGGCTACGGTGAAGTCGGCAAGATCTTCAGTGCCGGGTTGGTCGGCCAGCCTGGCGTCGTTGCGATGTCCGTCTGGGACGTGAAGCTGGCCTGGCCGGCCACGCAGGCGGCCGAGCAGGCCCATGCCGCCCGGGCCGGCGTGGTGGCGCAGCCATCGATGCAGGCCTTGTGTGCCGCCAGTACGCTGATCCTCTCGGCCGTCACCGCGTCAAACACGCTGGCGGTGGCGCAGGAGGCGGCGGGCTTTCTGTGTCCGGGCACCGTCTTTCTGGACCTCAACTCGGCCTCGCCCGGCACCAAGCAGCAATGCGCGGCGCTGATCGAGGCGGCTGGCGGTCACTATGTGGAGGCTGGCGTCATGACCTCGGTGCCGCCCTACGGCATCCGGGTGCCGATGCTGCTCGGTGGCACCACGGCGGCGGAGCTGGTTCCTGTGCTGACGGGCTGGGGCATGGACGCCAAAGTGGTCAGTGACCAGCTCGGCGTGGCCAGTGCCATCAAGATGTGCCGCAGCGTGATGATCAAGGGCCTGGAGGCGCTGGTGATCGAAAGCTACAGCACCGCGCGCGCCTACGGCGTGGAAGACCATGTGCTGCCCACGCTGCAGGAGACGTTCCCCAGCATCGACTGGCACACCCAGGGTGCCTACTTCTTCAGCCGCGTGGTGCAGCACGGGCAGCGCCGCGCCGAGGAGATGCGTGAGGCCGCCAACACCGTGCGCGAGGCTGGTTTTGCCCCCTTCATGGCCAGCGCGATTGCCGACAAGCAGCAGGGGGTCGCCGACCAGGCGAAGGCGGGCGTGTTTGCCGACGTGGCCCAAGGCGCGGCCTGGCAGGCGTACGCCGACGCGCTGCTGGCGGCGCGCAAGCCCTGAACGCCTGAACCATCCGCAGCCGGGCCGCCCGCGTGTCCGGCATACAGACGCTCTCCATGCTCGCCATCCTGGCCATCACCGGCCCCATCTACATCACCATCGCGCTGGGGTACCTGCTGACCCGCAGGGGCCTTTTTGCGCGGGCCGACATGCGCGTGCTGGGCCAGTTCGTCATCCGCCTGGCCTTGCCGGCGCTGCTGTTCAACGCGCTGGCGCAGCGCAAGGTGGGCGACATCCTCAACGGCCGCTACCTGCTGGTGTACGCGCTGGGTTCGCTGGTGACGCTGGGGCTGGGCTTGCTGTGGGCGCGCCGCGGTGCGCGCCAGGATGCGACCACGAGCGTGTACTACGCCATGGGCATGTCCTGTTCCAACAACGGCTTTGTCGGCTATCCCGTCGCCTTGCTGGTGCTCGGCCCCGTCGCCAGCGTCATGCTGGGTCTGAACATGATCGTGGAAAACCTGCTGCTGATCCCCTTGTTGCTGGCCCTGGCCGAGATCAGCGGGGAGGCTGGCGGACGCTGGCCTGTGGTGCTGCGGCAGGCGCTGGCCGCGTTGGTGCGCAATCCGATGGTGCTGGGGCTGCTGGCCGGGTTCGCCGTGTCGCTGCTGGAATGGAAGATGCCGTCCCCGATGGAGCGCACCCTCACGCTGTTCGCGCAGTCCAGCGCGGCGCTGTCGCTGTTCGTGATCGGGGGCTCGCTGGCCGGCCTGCAACTCGCGGGCCTGCGTGGCCCGGTGGTGCAGATCGCCCTGGGCAAGCTGCTGCTGCATCCCGCCGCTGTGGTGGCGGTGTTGCTGCTGTGCGAGGCCGCGGGCATGGTCCCCATGGAGCCGGCGCTGCGCACCGGGGTGGTGCTGGCTGCCGCTTCGCCGATGTTCGGCATCTATCCGATCCTGGCCCAGAAGACCGGACACGATGGTCTGGCGGCGGGCGCGCTGCTCGGTGCGACAGTGGCCTCGTTCTTCACCATCAGCGCGTTGTTGTGGACGTTCAGGCAGTTGCCGGGCTGGGGCGGGTAAAGGAGGCCGGATGGTCAGGCGGGGAGGGGGTGCGGAAGATGTTTCTTCTGGCGCAGGCTGCGCTCGATCTCTTCTGCTGCCAGCCGCAGGCTCCCCGAGATGCTGCGGATGCGGCTGGCACCCATGCGCTGCGTCAGGGCGGCCACGCTGATGGCGCCGATGGCCTGGCCCATGGTGTCCCGGAAATGCACCCCCACGGCCGTGACGCCCAGGCTGACCCGGTTCTGGATCACGGCAATGCCACTCTCGCGGGTCTGGTCGCAGGCTTCCTCCAGCGCGGCTTCGGTGAGTTTGCCGAACGTCGGCAGGTGCGGCGCCACGCGGGCGATGATTTCCTTTTGTTCGTCCTTGGGAATCGCCGCGAGAATCGCCAGCCCGCCGGCGCCAACCCCGAGCGGGCGGCGGCTGCCCACTTCCAGGACCAGCGTGCGGATCGGAAAGGAGCCCTCCCTGCGGTGCATGCACACGGCTTCGAACCCGCTGCGGATCACCAGGTAGACCGTGTCTTCCGTGGCCTGCGCCAGGCGCGCCATGGCGGGTTCGCAGAGGTCGCGGATGTCGTGCATCGTGGAGCCGGCAATGCCCAGCTCGAAGGCCAGCGGTCCCAGTTTGTAGCGATGGGTCTCCCGGTTGTGCTCGGCCAGCCGCTCCGCGATCAGTTGTTTCAGGATGCGGTGCGCGGACGGGTGCGGCATCTCCGACTTCTCGGAAAGTTCACTTAATGGACACCCTCTCGGGCCGGCGGTTGCCAGCAGCTTGAGAAGCACCACGCCCCTCTTGAGGGAGCCAGCCTCTGAGTTTGTTTTCATGTTCGTTTATCGGACAAATGACTGGTTGAGTTGGCGCAATTAGAAAACAATTCGCCACAGACCCCAAGCAGAACTCCATTTATCGGACAAGGCATGGAACAACCATGGACGGCAACAATGATTGAACACAGTGGAACCCGCAGGCTCGACGGCAAGGTGGCCGTGGTGACCGGCGGCAGCAGCGGCATCGGCGCCGCGACCGTGAGGACCCTGGCAAACGAGGGCGCCGTGGTCGTGATCGGCTACCACCAGGGGCAGGACCGTGCCGAAGCCCTGCGGGCCGCCTTGCCCGGGGACGGGCATCGCACGCTGCGGCTGCCGCTGGAGGACGCTGCCGCCCATACCGCCGCTGCCGAGGACCTGGCGGCCACTTTCGGCAAGGTGGACGTGCTGGTGAATTCCGCCGGGTACACCCGGCGCATTGCCCACAGCGACCTGGAGACGCTGGACAGCGCCCTGTTCAACCAGATCCTCACGGCCAACGCGGGCGGCCCGTATGCGATCACACGTGCCCTGCTGCCTTTGCTGCGTGCCAGTGATGCCAGTGGAGGGGCCGTGGTGGTGAATGTGTCTTCGGTGTCGGCGTTCACGGGCTCGGGCAGCAACATTGCCTATTGCGCGGCCAAGGCGGCGCTCGACACGATGACCCAGTCGCTGGCGCGCGCCTTCGGCCCCCAGGTGCGCTTCCTCAGTGTGTCGCCGGCGTCGGTGGACACCGACTTTGTCGCGGGGCGCGACCGGGCGGAGCTGGAACGCAAGGCGGCGAAGACCCCCTTGGGGCGCATCGTGACCCCCGAAGACGTGGCCGAGGCCGTGCTGGCCTGCGTGACGCACCTGCGCACGGCCACCGGTGTGCGCATCGTGATCGATGGAGGGCACAGCCTGTGAGCGCGCTCAACGCCACCCATGATCCCCAGCTGCGCAGCTGGGTCGAATCGGCCAATGCCGAGGGCGCGGAGTTTCCGATCCAGAACCTGCCATTCGCCGTGTTCCGGGAAAAAGGAGCGGACGGTACGGCGCGCTGCGGCGTCGGCATCGGCAACCAGATCCTCGACGTGGGCCAGTGTGTGCCGCTGTTTGACGGGCTGGCGGCCACCGCCGCCGAGGCGTGCCGCGCCCCGGTGCTCAACCCCCTGATGGCCCTCGGGCCCGAGGCGGCATCGGCCCTGCGCGCCCGGCTGTCCGCACTGCTCAGCGACGGGCAATTGGTGCACCGGGAGGTGCTGTCCCGGGCGCTGTGGCCGATTGACGCGGTCGAGTTGCTGCTGCCGGCGCGCATTGGCGGCTACTCGGATTTCTTCGCCTCGATCCACCATGCCACCAACGCAGGGCGCCTGTTCCGCCCGGATGCGCCGCTGCTGCCCAACTACAAGCACGTGCCGATTGCCTACAGTGGCCGCTCCAACAGCATTCGCGTCAGCGGTGCGCCCCTGCAGCGGCCGTGGGGCCAGATCAAGGCGCCCGACCAGGCCGGGCCGGTGTTTTCACCCAGCCAGCGTCTGGACCATGAGGTGGAACTGGCCCTGTTTATCGGGGCGCCGTCCACGCCGGGCGTGCCCGTGAAGGTCGGCGAGGCATGGAAGCACATCTTCGGCTTCTCGCTGCTCAACGACTGGTCGGCGCGCGACATCCAGTCGTGGGAATACCAGCCCCTGGGGCCGTTTCTGGCCAAGAGTTTTGCCACCACAGTGGCGCCCTGGGTGGTCACGGCCGAGGCGCTGGCGCCTTTCCGTGTGGCGCCTGTTGCGCGGGCCGATGGCGATCCGCAGGCCTTGCCCTATCTGCAGGACGCTGCGGACCAGGCCAGCGGCAATCTGCAGATTGCACTGGACGCCCATCTGAGCACGGCCCGGATGCGCGAGCGCGGCCTGCCAGCCCAGCGGCTGTCCCGCTCCAACGCCGCCACGCTGTACTGGACGTTTGCGCAGATGGTGGCACACCACACCAGCAATGGCAGCTCGCTGGACGCAGGTGACGTGCTCGGGTCCGGCACCATTTCCGGCGAGACGGCCGATGCCCTGGGCAGCCTGCTGGAGATCACCGTGGGCGGCACGCAGCCCCTGCACATCGAGAGCACCGGCGAGGCGCGCACCTTTTTGCAGGACGGCGACGCGCTGAGCCTGACGGGACGCTGTGTCCGCGAGGGCTTTGTGTCCATCGGCTTCGGCAGCTGCGTAGGGGTCCTGGCGCCGGCATCACCGCCGGTGGTCTGAGGCCCCGCAGCTGCAGAACAGGAGAAACACATGCTGGTCGAACAACGCACTTACACCACCCACCCCGGGAAATGGCGGGCCTATCTGGCCCTGTACGAGGCCGAGGGGCTGGAGATCCAGAAACGCATCCTGGGCCGCCTCGTGGGCTACTACAGCACCGACAGCGGCACGCTGAACCAGATCGTGCACATGTGGGCCTACGAGGACATGAACGAGCGCGCCGAGCGACGCGCGCAGCTCATGGCCGATCCCGCCTTTCTGGCCTATGTGGCCAAGATGATGCCGCTGCTGCAAAGCCAGGAATCCCGGATTCTGCTTCCGGCGCCTTTCTTCACCCCGCAATGGCAGGCCGCCTGAGCCGCCGTCCCCCGTTCACGCCCGTTCTTCGCGAACCCAGAAACCAGAGGAAATCACCATGCTGTGCAAAAAACTCCATCACGCCGCCTACCGTTGCAAGGACGCCGCCGAGACGGTGAAGTTCTACACCGAAGTGCTCGGGCTCAAGTTCTCCCACGCCATGGGCGAAGACCATGTGCCTTCCACGGGGAAATACAGCCCCCACATCCACATCTTTTTCGAGATGGAAGATGGCAGCTCCATCGCCTTCTTCGAGTGCCCGAAGGACGCCGGCAACATGAAGGACCTGGAGTCGCCGGACTGGATCCAGCACTTCGCCTTTGAAGTGGACAGTGTGCAGACGGTGCTGCAGGCCAAAGCCGACCTGGAGGCGAAAGGCCTCAGCGTGGTCGGCCCCACCAACCACGACGACTTCATCACGTCGATCTACTTCTTCGATCCCTCGGGGCATCGCCTGGAGTTGACGGCCCGCACGGGCGATCCGGCGCGGCACAAGATCTTCGAGTCCGAGGCCTACCAGGTCCTGGCGCTCTGGAATGAAACGCGCGACTGGTCCCAGCGTGAAAAGCTGTATGGCGCCAAGACGGGTTATGCCCGCCCCGGCCACTGAAATCCCCGCATGTGAAAGTCACCTGGCTGCAATCCATCCCATGGCATATTGTTTTGACATCCTCATCATTGGTTATGGCCCGGCCGGGGCCACGGCAGCCAATCTTCTGGGAAAGCGGGGCTACGCGGTCGGCGTGATCGACCAGGCCCCTGCGATCTACGACAAGCCGCGCGCCATCACCGCCGACCAGGAAGCGATGCGCGTGTTCCAGGAGTGCGGACTGGCCGACACCATCGCGCCAACGACCACACCGCATCCCGGAACGGATTTCGTGGGCGTTGATGGCCAGATCATCAAGCGCTTCTACCCCCAGCCGCCGCCCAACCAGCTGGCATGGGAGCCGACGTGGATGTTCGTCCAGCCGGAGCTGGAAGAGACCCTGCGCCAGGGGGTGACCCGCTTTGAGCAGGTGCAGGTCTTTCTGGCGCACGAGTTCCTCAGCCTGGCGCAGACCGAAGACCATGTGGTCGCGAAGGTGCGGCGCCTGGAAGACGGCGCCGTGCTGGAGATGCAGGCCCGTTACGTCATCGCCTGTGACGGCGCGCGCAGCCCGGTGCGCCAGCAGATGGGCGCGGCCATTGAAGACCTGGCCTTTGACGAGTGGTGGATCGTGGTGGACGCCTGGCTGCGCGGCGCGGTGGAGCTGCCGCCCCGGTGCGTGCAGTATTGCCGGCCCGGGCGGCCCGGCACCTACATCGTCGGGCCCGGCGATCTGCGCCGCTGGGAGATCAAGATGCTGCCCGGCGAGCGTCCGGAGGACTTCACGGACGAACGTGGCATCCTGCCGGTGCTGTCGCAGTTCGTGGACGTCGAGCCACTGGAGCTGTGCCGCTCGGCGGTGTACCGCTTCCATGCGCTGGTGGTGCAGCAGTGGCGCTTTGGCCGGGTGTTTCTGATGGGGGACGCGGCGCACCAGATGCCACCGTTTCTCGGCCAGGGCCTGTGCGCCGCCATCCGGGACGCCGTCAACCTGGCCTGGAAGATTGACGCGGTCGAACGCCTGGGGTGTTCCCCGGCCCTGCTCGATACCTATGGCGAGGAGCGCACCCCCCATGTGCGCACCATCGTGAGCCATGCCAAGGCCTTCGGGCTGATCATCGGCGAACTCGACGAGGCGGCGGCGCGGGCGCGCGATGCACGCCTGGGCGAGCAGCTGGCTTCGGGCCAGGCGGAGACGGTGCGCCAGAAGTTCATTCCGGGGCTGGAAGCCGGCCTGATCGACCTGGATGCGCAGGGGCGCCCTGGGGTGGGGGCCGGCGCGCTGTTTGTCCAGCCCTGGGTGCGTACGGCTGGCGGCGTTGAGCAGCGGCTGGACGACCTGGTCGGGCCGGGCTTCCTGCTGGCCTGCGCAGATCCGCAGGCGCTGGACTGGCTCGACGACGCCGGCCGCGCGCTCTGGCAGCGCATCGAAGGGCAGCAGGTGCTGATTCAGCCCGCGCCGGCATCGGCGCCTGCGCCTGCGCTGGTGGTGGCCGAGCGCGATGGACTTTTTTCCGCGTGGATGGCCTCGCTGGGCGCCCGGGTCGCCGTGGTACGTCCCGATCGCTATGTGTACGGCACGGCCAGCGATCCTGCGGCACTGCGTCGCATGGTGCAACAGCTGGGACGCGCGCTGTTTGAGCCGGGGGCACCGGGGCCGGGACAGGCGCCCGCGCCCGGCGCCGGTGTTCTGGCGCAGTCAGCACAAGCGTAAAAGCGGCTTCTATCGCGATGCCCGCGCCGCTTCGGGCAATTTCAGAAACAAGACAGGAGACTCCGCATGACTTCCATTTCTCGCCGCCGTGTGCTGCTGGCCGTGGCCACTGTTCTGGCCGCGCCCTTGGCCCGAGCCCAGTCGTCTTATCCCTCGCGCTCCATTCAGCTGGTTCACGGCTTTGGCGCGGGCGGCAATGCCGACGTGGTCGCCCGCCTGGTCGGGCAGCGGCTGCAGGATGCGCTCAAGCAGCCCGTCGTCGTGGACATCAAGAGCGGGGCCGGGGGCAGCATCGCCACCAACTTCGTTGCCAAATCGGCCCCCGACGGGTACAACATCGTCATGCTCACGGGCGCGCACACCGTCTCGGCCGCCCTGCGCAAATCCCTGCCCTATGACGCCGTGAAGGACTTTGCCTTCATCTCGACCGTGTCGGCCTTTCCCTTCGTGATTGCCGTGCGCGCGGAGCACCCCGCCAAAACGCTGGCGGATCTGCTGGCCATGGCAAAGCAGAATCCAGGCAGGACGACGTTCACCTCCGTGGGGGTTGGCTCCACCCAGCACATGGTCGGGGAGTTGCTGGGGTCCGCCGCGAACGTGGAACTGTTGCACGTCCCCTACCGGGGCGGCGGGGCGCCGGTGCAGGCCGTGATCGGCGGCGACGTGGACATCCTGGCCGACACCCTGACCGTGGCCACGCCGCACATCAAGTCAGGACGCCTGCGTGCACTGGCCGTCACCAGCGCAGCCCCCTGGCCTTCATTGCCGGGCGTTCCGCCCGTGTCGGGGACCTTGGCTGGCTTTGAAGTGCGCTCCTGGCTGGGGCTGGCCGCCGCAGCCGGCACGCCGGAGCCCATCGTGCAGAGGCTGACCGCCGAAGTGCACCGGGCTCTGCAGGACCCGGAGCTGCAGAAAAGCCTGGCCGCAGCCGGCAGCGCCGTGTTTCCCGGTACGCCCGACGAGATGCGCGCGATGGTGCAGGCCGAGATCACGCGTTGGCGCGGCGTCATCGGCAAGGTCGGCATTCCGCTGCAGTCCTGATCCGCCAGCGTCTTGCGTGCACCGACACAGTCTGCACACGCCGGATGTGTCGTTGCAGGCGTCAGGTTTCCAGGCTGGCAAAAGCC
>ERZ1034361.1017-NODE-1017-length-16199-cov-7.447339_pt1 | contig 16199 bp, 24 predicted proteins | sample MGYA00520617_ERZ1034361 | MGnify/ENA primary metagenome ERZ1034361 (study PRJEB33736, sample SAMEA104284507) | Azolla filiculoides | biome: Urban; feature: Water surface; material: Ditch water | place: Netherlands | collected 2015-10-28 | depth 0-0.1 m ... | reverse complement strand
TTCAACGGACAAGTAAACGATGACCAATTTATGTCAATGGTAGATTCAACTGAAAGAGATATACAAACACACTATTATATTTACGACTTAATTATACAAGATGCAAGAAAAAATTAGAAAATTATGGTAGTACTATTTGATGCAGATAGTTTGATATTTTCAAGCTGCTACAAGAAAAGAGAAAGTATTGAAGACGATGGATTTCATCATAACATAGAAGACTCAATAGCTAAATTTGATGAGGTGTTTATGTCTATAATAAATCACCTTGAAGACTTCTACGAAATAAATGAAGTAAAGACATTTTCAGGAAGCAAGGGAAACTTTAGAAAATACATTACAAAGAAATATAAAGCCAATAGAGATTATAATAATCTACCACCTCTATTAGATGATATGCATTCTTTTGTGAAAGAACAATACAATTCTATATTTGGTTACGGATGCGAAACAGATGATGTAGTAGCAAAGTATTGGTATGAGTTATCAAATGAAATAGGAAGGGACAACGTTATAATAGTTTCAATAGATAAAGACTATAAACAATTTCCTTGTTTGATGTATAACTATCACGCAAAGCACAAAGAAATATATGACATATCAGAAGAAGAAGCAATGTATAACTTCTATGAGCAAATGATAATAGGCGATACTGCTGACAATGTTAATTACTGCAAAGGATATGGTAAAAAATATGCTGAAAAGTATTTATCAGAATGTAAATCAAAGTATCAATATACAAAAAAGATATATGAATTGTTTAAGCAAATACACAAAGGAAAAGCAAGACAAAGATATGTAGAGTGTTGGAACTTATTAAAACTAAAAACAGAATAAAATGGAAAGCAAAATAAAAGAATTAATCCTGAAAGAATTAAGAGTAGATATATCTGAACAAAGCAGGAAACGAGAAATAATAGAAGCAAGAGCATTATACTTCTATTTGGTTAGAAAGATATACACTAAAAGAAGTTTACAATCAATAGCAGCAGACTTCGATATGAATCACGCTACAGTTGTACACGCATTAAAGAACTTCCCAGTGTATGAAAACTACAACGCAAAGATATTAGATTGCAAGAATTTAATATTAAAACTATTAGGTGGTGAAGTAGAACAAGAATTATCACAAGAAGATATATTTAAACAGAAGTTACACGACTTGGAAAAGCAACTAAACGCACCAAGATACGAATACAAAATAATAGAAAACCTTAACAACCTGTTAGAAGCTACTAAAGGAACTGAACAACACGAATTAATAACTTTAAGATTAGAAGCATTCTATTCAATGAATAAAAACATCAGGTTATGAAGATAACAGAAATAATAGAAATTTTAAGAAGCGATAACACATCTTACCTATGGGACTTACCAAAACCTAAATGGGAAGCAATAGACTATTATAATCTAAATCAAATTAAACAAGGTAACAAATATCACAATAGAAAGAACCAGTATGATTATGTAGGACTGTCTGATAAAAGTGCCAAGATGCAAAAAGAACAATCACACAGAATGAAACCTATCAGACGCAAATCAGATGGTAAAGTATTTAGTGGTATGATTCAGCTATGTAGAGAAACAGGTATCAATCGTTCTTCATTATCTTTAGCTTTAAATAACAAGCCAAATGGACTACAGAAATACAAAGATGAATATGAATTTATAAATCAAGAATTATGATAATTAAAGACAAAGCAATAGAATTAGTAAATGAATTTAGTAGATTATTTGTTACTATTAATCTTGGTTTAAATAGAAAACATTATGCTAAACAATGTGCAATAATAGCAGTTGACGAACTAATATCTGAAACTGGATCTGCATATTGGTACGATGTCAAAAAAGAAATAGAAAAGCTTTAACAAACGTTACAATTATTTATTATCATTCTGAATAAACAAATTATTTCAAATGGAAAATAAAAGTAAAGCAGGTGGCAAACGTGAAGGTGCAGGTAGAAAACCTAAGGCAGAAGAAATAGCTTTAATAGAAAAACTATCACCATTAGAACCATTAGCATTTGCAGCATTAGAAAAAGGATTAGAAAAGGGTGACTTCAAATTCACTCAACTATTCTACAACTACTATGCAGGTAAACCGAGAGAGACAAAAGATGTAACTCTTACAACTGAGCAGCCTATATTCGACTTGAACGATTTAGGGGACTTGTAATGAACGATAATGGAATTTATAGTAACTACTGCATTAAAGAAGTTATTGCGTCTAGAAAAAAGGATTAAGGTAGTTAGAGGTGGTACATCCGCTTCTAAGACCTTTTCCATTTTACCTATATTAATAGATAGAGCAATAAAGACACCTAATTTAGAAATATCAGTTGTATCTGAATCTATACCACATTTAAGAAGGGGTGCGTTAAAAGACTTCTTGAAGATTATGATGGCGCTAGGTAGATATAACGACAACCAGTTTAACAAGTCTACTTTAAAATATACTTTTGGTAATGGTGCTTACATTGAATTCTTTTCTGTAGACCAGCCTGACAAATTAAGAGGTGCAAGAAGAAATGTTTTATATGTTAACGAGTGCAACAATGTAGACTTTGATTCCTATTATCAATTAGCTATTAGAACTAGTGGTGAAATATGGTTAGATTATAATCCATCTGCAGTATTCTGGGTAGATAGGGAAATCATAAATCAGGATGACGTAGATTTCATTACACTTACCTATTTAGATAATGAAGCGCTACCTGAAACAATTGTAAAAGAAATTGAATCAGCAAAGGTCAAAGCAGAAACTTCAGCTTACTGGGCTAACTGGTGGCAAGTATACGGATTAGGATTAACTGGATCTTTAGAAGGTGTATGTATTCCTGACTGGCAAGAAATAAATCTACCAAATGAAGCAAGGTTACTTTGTTATGGGATGGACTGGGGCTACTCAAATGATCCTACATCTTTAATAGCGATGTACAAATACAATGATGCCTACATATTTGACGAACTGATATATCAAAAAGGATTACTGAATTCTGATATTAGTGACTTGCTAAAGACAAACGGGGTGAATGATATAGTATATGCTGATAGTGCTGAGCCTAAATCAATAGCTGAGTTAAATAGTTATGGTCACAATGTGTTACCAGTTAGCAAAGGTAGAGATAGTATTGTATATGGCTTGAATTTGATAAATCAGAATAAGGTTTATGTAACATCAAGAAGTAAGAATCTAATCAATGAACTAAGAAACTACATTTGGATGACTGATAAACAAGGTAACAAGTTAAACAGACCTATTGACGCATACAACCACGCTATAGATGCAATGCGATATGCAATGACTTCACAGTTAGAAAATCCAAACAAGGGTACTTATTACGTTTACTAATGACATACGGGCAAATCATATCAGTAATACAATGCTACATCCACCACGTTAAAGGAATTGAAGTGTCGATTAACCTGCCGAGAAACATTGGTGAGATTAAAAAGATGCAGCAGATGTATAAAATAGCACAAGAATATTTAAGGGTATAACCTTAAGATATATTTTTGTTTTAAGGGTATTACCTGAAATGTTAAAGTTTTGTTAAAATTTGTAAATAGTTTTGTATTGTTAATAACTGATGTATATTTGTACCAACAAACAAACAAATAGAAATTATGACTACTACAAAATTAAACAAAGGATATTACGAAGTAAAAAACAACAATGATACATTCAGATTGGTTTGTCAAAATACAGATGTAAAAGAACCAATATTTTGGACTGTTCAAACAATAGGCGGTTTAGGAAACTTCAGAGATTTAGATATTGAATTTAGAACTAAAAGCGAATGTTTAAACTACATAAAAAACAATTACTAAATATGGAATACTACGACTACCAAAACGAATATCCTGAAAACGAATGCAGGTATTGTGGAGCAGCTTGTGAAAAAACATATTGTGACAAACAATGTGAACGAGCTGATGAAGATTAATTAGGTTAGGTTTTAAATAAGTTGGTTAAAGAGGTGGTCAGAAATGGCTGCCTTTTTTTATGCTCTTAATACAATAATGTAAAACAATTATTAATAAAGAAAACAAAACAGAATGAAAATAGAATTAACAATACCAACAACGCTAAACGATATAAAACTTGCACAGTATCAAAAGTTTTTATCTATAGCAAAAGACAATGAAGAATCAGAATTCTTGCAGCAGAAGATGGTGCAATTATTCTGTGGTATAGATTTAAAAGATGTGGCACAAATTAGATACAAAGATGTAGCTGAAATTACTGCAAACATTAATAATCTATTCACAAAAGAGAATGCATTTATACAACGCTTTAAAATGGGCGGTGTAGAGTTTGGATTCATTCCTAACCTTGATGAAATGTCTACAGGTGAGTATATGGATTTAGATACATACATCACAGACTGGGATACTATGCATAATGCAATGGCAGTATTATATAGACCGATTATAAATAAGTTAGGCAACAAGTATCAGATAGAAGAATACAAAGGTTCTATTACCTATGCTGATGTAATGCGACACGCTCCATTAGACGTAGTATTAGGGGCTATGGTTTTTTTTTACACTTTAGGGAACGACTTATTGAAAAGTACGATAAACTATTTGGAGGGGAATCAGGAAGTGCAGAATATTCTGAACAGGCACAATTCTCAAAACGCTATGGATGGTACACAAGTATCTATGCTCTTGCTCAAGGAAACGTTAGAAGATTTGATGAAGTTTCCAAGTTACCCATCACCCAAAGTTTAACTTGGCTAACATTTGAAAAAGAGAAAACAGAAATAGAAATGAAATTAATAAATAAAAAATAATGAAAGGATTCTACGAAATAAGTCAAGCAATTAAAAACCAACTGGATGATGATGCTTTTGTAAATACAGTTACCATTGGTGATATATTCAAGATAGACTTGAACAAGCAAACTATATTCCCTTTGTCACATATTATGATTAACAATGCTACTTATAACGGAAACACTTTTAACTATAACGTTTCTGTTTTATGTATGGACATAGTAGATGAATCTAAAGAAGCTACTACAGATTTGTTCAGGGGTAATGACAATGAGCAGGATGTATTGCACACACAAGAAATGGTTGCAAGAAGATTGCTTGAAATGTTAAACAGAGGTGACTTATATGACGATGGTTTTCAATTAAGCAATGGTTCAGCTTCTATAGAATACTTTGTAGATAGATTTGAAAACAAGATTGCTGGTGTGACTATAACATTTGATGTGATGACTTTTAACGATATGACTATTTGCTAAATGGCTAATGAACTAAAAGAAGTTAATAGTGTTTTAACACGCTTTAGAGATTATGTGATTCAACAATCAAGAAGTAATTTATCTAAAGGTGGTAAGAACGTTTCTAAAGAACTATATAATAGTTTGAAAGGTGAAGTAATCACTGAAAACAATTATTCAATTGTAGGCTTTTCTATGGCTGAATATGGACAATTTCAAGACAAAGGGGTACGTGGTAAATCAAGTTCTATGAAAGCACCTAATAGTCCGTTTAGATTTGGTAATGGTACAGGTAAAAAAGGTGGTTTAACTAAAAGCATATTAGAATGGGTAAAAGCGAAACGTTTTCAATTCCGAAACAAAGAGAATGGGAAGTTTATGAGTTACGAGCAAACAGGGTATCTTATTTCTCGCTCTATTTTTCACAAAGGAATTAAACCTAGTTTATTCTTTACTAAACCTTTTGAAGCAGGATATAAGAAATATATAGACACTGATTTAATGAAAGCATTTGCACAAGATGTAGATACAATGGTAGATTATAACTTAACAAATATAAAATGATAATATATACAAGAAGTCCATACTTCATAACAGTAAACGAATCAGGACAAGTAGGTTCTAAAATAGAATTAAGAATTTGGAACGGTACAGGTTCAGCACCTTCAACTGCTACTTATACATTTAGTAAACCTATTGCTTCTGCAACTCAAATAGAAAACATCTATAACATCAGTCCATTTGTAAAAGAATATATTGATAACGTAGCACCTATTTACGCTGCAGGTGACACTGATTCTACTACAATGTGGGCAAACGTAGAAGTTAAACGATTTAAAGAAACTTCAGTTGGTTCTTATACTTTATTAGACACTACTACATATTTAGGAACTAATGGTTATACTTCATTTATGAATGGGTATAACTATACCAATGCTTCAAATACTTTTATGATATTAGCTGATAGTAGTAAAAAAGTAAAATACGATATTACTAAAAGCATTCCTTATGTTAACGTATTAATAAACCCTGCAGAAGGTGATGAAATAAAAGCAGTATATAAAGATTTAAGAGGTCGAAATTCTATTGATGATTTCTTCACTGTAACAAAAGGGATGTTAAAAATACCTTTAACAACTACAAGTGTTAAATATAAAAAAGGGAATACAGTTGATTTAGTTTATAATGACGTAGTAGTTTATACTTTTAACGTAGAACCAATATGTGAACCTAAATATTCACCAGTTATTTGTTCTTACATAAACAGATATGGTGGATGGCAGTTTCTTACGTTTTTTAAGACCCGTATAGACAGCATAAATGTACAAGGTAGTAACTACAACCTATTGCAAGATTCAATTGATTACAACACATCTAAAGGGCAAAGTAAATCGTTTAACATTAATGGAAAACAATCTGTTAAATTAAGTTCAGGTTTTGTTCCTGAAAACTATTCTGATTTCATTCAAGATTTATTATTAAGTGAAACAGTTTTATTAGATGGTTTACCAGTTGAGGTTAAAACACAAAGCACAACTTTAAAAAAGTCTTTACAAGATAGAAATATAAATTACGAAATAGAATTCGATTATTCATTTAACATAATTAACAACGTTATTTAATGGTAACAGTAGGATTATATATTTACATAAATGATGTAGCTAAAAGAATTGAATTATTTGAAGATGAAAAAATATCTATAAATAGTTCAGTTCAAAACGCTTCTGACATTTCAAAGGTTTATACAGATTTTAGTCAGTCTTTTACAGTTCCAGCAAATGACCGTAACAATGCTATCTTTTCACATTGGTATGAAAGTAGTATTGATAGTGGATATGATGCTAGACAAAGAAAAAAAGCATATATTGAATTAGACACTATACCTTTTAGAAATGGTAATATACAATTAGAAAAAGCCAGTGTTAAGAATGGAGTTCCTGAAAATTACACTATAACTTTTTACGGTAGTTTAGTTTCTTTAAAGGACACGTTTGCAAGTAAGAAACTTTCTGAATTAGATTATTCTGCACATACAATAGCGTATAGTGCTTCAGAAGTAATTGATAGAGTTTCAGGTGAAGTTAACAACGATGTTAAGTTTCCTTTGATTACTTCAAATAGAGTTTGGGATGATGAAAACACTACTACTTCAGTAGACATAACTGAATCAGCAACTGCAATAGAATTTAACGAATTATTCCCTGCATTAAGAGTTTCTAAAATATTTGATTCAATAGAAACTAATTACGGAATATCTTTTGAAGGTTTGTTTTTAGAAGATGCAAGGTTTACAAATGCTTATTTATGGCTAAAGAATGCTGATGTATTTAAAGCTAAAACTAATGAAGTACAAGCTGATTTTGTTAGTTATAATTTTGCAGGTCAATACCCAGTTAATGATTTAATAACTGTAGATTTAGCTGATAATACTTTTGAGTATTTTGGTTTAAGTGGCACTAATTGGTGTAACGTTGTCTATATGCCTACTTGTAGTGCTGCTGGTGTTCAATGTTATTTTAATGTTTATAGGGATAATGTATTATTATACACAGTTCCTTTTACATCTTCTACTTCAGAAATAAATGCAGGTGCTATATTGCACGATGCTATTGGTGAAACTGCTTTTGGTGCAGGTACAATTAAAGTTACTGTTAATAGTGATTCACCTGTTACTTTTACTTCAAGAATTAGAGTTATAGTAGAATATGATAGCGGAGAATCAGGAACTTTTTTAGATGATGACAATTATATAGTTTGTAATAATTCACAGTCTACTACTTCAAATTTAGATTTAAAAGTATATATGCCTGATATTAAAGTAGAAGATTTCTTTAGTGGAATATTAAAGATGTTTAACTTGACTTGTATAGGGTATCAAGATAATGTATATACTATTGAACAATTAGAAGATTGGTATGCTGCTGGTGACATTATTGACGTAACACAATACACCGTTTCAGATGATATAGATGTTAGTAAATTAGAAACATTTAAAAAGATTAACTTTAATTATACTAAAAGTGAAAGTTTTACTAATGTTAAATATTTATCTGATAACGGATTTGAGTACGGTGATTTAAAAGCTGATTTGAATTCTGAAGGTAGTGAGTATAATATTCAATTACCATTTGAGAATTTATTGTTTAGCAAGTTTATAGGTCAGAATCTACAAGTAGGTTACTCTTTAAAAACAGATTTAAAACCTTACATACCAAAACCAATTATTTTATACGATTATAAAACGCTACAATCTTGTAACTTCTATTTAAAAGGTAGTGGTTCACCAGTTAATATAACAACTTACAACGCATTCGGGCAAGATACTTTGATTAGTGGAATTAACCATTCATTGAATTTTGGTTTAGATATTAGTAGTTTATTATTAACACCTATAAATAATAGCTTATACGCTGATTACTATCAAACATATTTAGCTAATATATACAATGTAAAGACAAGAAAATACAACGTAAAAGCAGTATTGCCTATTAGCATATTAACTTCTATCAAATTAAACAACCGTTTGATAATACGAGATAAAAGATATATTATTAATAATATGAAAATAGATTTAACATCAGGCGAAGTTGAATTTGAATTAATAAATGATTCAAGAATGTTAACACAAGCACCAGCACCAGCTATTGCAGATTATTCAGACACTGATTACACAACAGATTATTTTATATAAATAGATTATGACAAAAGCAGAAGTACAAGCGCTAATAGATTCAAAACTAGCTTCAAATAGCGAGATATTAGCAGAAGAACATAGAGAGGTTGAAACAGCTATATTAGATTACATAGATGACATATTAGTTTCTATGCCAGTTGTAAAAGGAAGCATAACTTTAACAGATATACCTACAAATGGTAAATTGTTTGATTGTGCTTTTCCTTATGCATTAAGCTCAAATGATTATATAGTCACTGGTAGCTTATATAGTCAAGGCAATTTGTCAACTAATGGAAACTGCTACTATACAGTTACAGGTAAAACCGCTTCAGGATTTGCAATATTTGTAAAAGAAACTAGCAACACTACACAAGATAGTTTGAAGTTTGACTATGTAGTATTTAATAAATAATATGATAAAAGAAATATTAAATCTTTTGATGATGGATAGTCATTATGGAGAAAGCGAAACAATAGAAATAGCTAAAGGTAAATACGAACTACCTAATAGTTGGGAAAAAGGATTTAATCAAATAAAAAGAATAATTAAATGGCAAAGACAGTAGAAGTAGATTTACAAGTAAATTCCAATATACAAGGTTCTATTGCAGAACTAAAAGCATTAAAAAGGCAATTAAAAGATACTGCTGCAGGTAGTGCTGAATTTAAAGCGTTATATAATCAAATAGACGATTTAGAAGATAAAATTAAATCATCTAAAAATGCTTCATCTGATTGGGTTGATAGTTTAGAACAAGCAGGTGGACCTTTAGGTGCTTTAGGTGCTTCTATTAATAAGGCAAAAGTAGCTACGCAATCATTTGGTGGGGCTTTAAAGGCTACAGGTATTGGTTTAATTGTATCTTTAGTTGCAGGATTAGCTGCTGCATTTAATGATAATGAAAAGGCACAAAAGAAACTACAACCTTTATTAACAAGCTTACAAAAAATATTTCAAGGTGTTTATTCAGTTGTAGAACCTTTATTTTTCACGTTAGTAGATTTAGCCACTAAAGCACTTCCTTATGTTAGTGATGCGTTTAAAGTTGTTTATTCAAGTGTTACTGCAGTATTCCAATCTTTAGGTAAATTAGGTTCAGCAGTTAAGAAATTAATTGGTGGCGATTTTAGTGGTGCTTGGGAAGATGCAAAAAGTTCTGTAACAAGTTTTAGTAAAAACTTTAATGACGCCAAAAATAGATATGAAAAAGGTAGTAATGAATTAACTAAAACAGAAAAAGAAAACGCTGATAAAAGAGCTGAAGCATTAGAGAAAGAAAATGAAAAGAAAAAAGCTGCTGAAGAAAAAAGATTAGAAGCATTAAAAGAACACAATAAAAAATTAAAAGAAGAAAGGGAAAAAGCGGCTCAAGAAGAAAGAGATTTCTTTATTGGTATAGATAATGTTAATAGGGAACAAAGGGTTTCTGCTGCTTTAGAAAAAGAAGAAAATGACGCTAAAACTTTAGCAGATGCAACTGCTTTAACAGATGGTTTATTATTTGAAGAATCAAGAAAAGCAGAAGAATCAATAAGACTTTCACAAGCAGAAGCTGATGCTAAACTTGCTATTCAAAATGCAGTTTTAGATAATATAGCAGGTGGAATTGGAATACTAAAACAATTAGGCGAAAAAAATAAAGCTTTACAAAAAGCGGCTATTATTGCTGAAAACGCTGCAGGTATTGCAAGAATTATTATTAATACAAAAGCTGCAAACGCAAAAGCAGTCGCTACATCGCCAACTACATTTGGACAACCTTGGGTGACTATAAATACTATTAGTGGTGCTTTAGGTGTGGCAAGTTCATTATTAGCTACTAAAAAAGCATTATCAGAATTAGGTGGTGGTTCAGCAAGTGGTGGTTCTATAGGTAGTACTGCTTCGGGTGGTTCAACTACTACAGCAGCAGCCCCTTCATTTAATGTAGTAGGTACATCAGGTCAAAACCAAATAGCACAATCACTAGGTCAACAAGCACCAGTGAAAGCATACGTAGTAAGTAACGATGTAACAACTGCACAAAGTTTAGATAGAAATATTGTAAAGACTGCTACGTTATAAAATTAACAAAAACAAAATAATTTAATTTATAAATAAAAATAAAATGCGAATAGTAGAATTAATCATAGACGAAAAAGAAGACTTAAGTGGTGTAGAAGCTATTTCAGTTGTAGAGTTTCCTGCAATAGAAGAAAACTTTATAGCGCTTAATCAACAATTACAACTTGCAAAAGTGGATGATGAAAAGCGTATCTTAATGGGTGCAGCTTTAATTCCAAACAAAAATATTTACAGACGCAATGGCGAAGATGAATATTACATTTTCTTTTCAGATGCTACAGTAAAAAAAGCAAGTGAATTATTTTTAATGAATAGCAATCAAAACAATGCTACATTAGAACACCAAAAAAAGATAAATGATTTATCTGTAGTTGAATCTTGGATTGTAGAAGATACTGAAATGGACAAGTCTAAAAAGTATGGGTTAAATGCACCTGTAGGAACTTGGATGGTTTCAATGAAAGTAAATAATGATACTATTTGGAATGACTTTGTAAAAACTGGAAAGGTAAAAGGATTTTCTATTGAAGGATATTTTGCAGACAAATTAGAAATGAGTTTGCAATTAGAACAAGAAGAAGAATTGATTAATAAAATCAAAGAAATAATTGTTAAACACAATCTATAATGAAAAATACTGCATTTAGAGTACACGTAGAAGAAGCAAGTCAATCAGAAGTTGACAATGTGAACATAGAACAAGGCGCAATGCTTGTTACTAATGAATCTTTATTTATGGGATTCAATAACGAACAAGTTAGAATCTACCCACCACAATCAGATAAAATGGGGTTGGGTTGGGCAAGATATGACGATACACAATACACAAGTGCAAGTCCTAAAACGTTTACAACTACTGCTTTTGTAGTACCTAACAATGCAGGTAATATTATAGACACGCATATTCATTCAGATATTCAATACTATGAAGATAATTTTGTAAAAGCTGAAAACGATGGTGATGTTTATGCTATTACAATTGCTTTTAAGGCAAAGTTATCTAATGCTAATGGGTATTTAGATTTATTTTTAGAAGGTGGCAACGGTACACCTTATGATAGAGTTAGAGAAACGGTAACATTCCCAAGAGGTGCGAATAACGAACATTCATTTGCTAAAACATTCCAATACTATGCTGATGAAGATGTAGTAACAAATGGTTTAGAAGTCAAAATAGAAGCATCACATTCTGGAAGTATTTACGATGTTATATACTTTATTCAAAGAACACAGAATCACAAATATTAATGTTAAATAAATTACTAAAAATTATGGGTAAATCAAGTTCACCAAAAGGTGGAAAACGTGGATGTCTAGGTAAAGACGGAAAATATGCAATTGAAAACTGCACAGGTGAATTAGCAAATCAAGGTATTGGTTCAACTGTATCACAAGGTGGAGCTACTGTAACTGTAGTAGACGGGACTAAAACTATCGTAAGAAGTAACGGCTAATTTATAACAAATAAAAATAATATTATTAATAACTAAAAATAATTACAATGAGCGAACAAAAAGTAGTTTTCAATAAACTATTCAAAAAAGAAGAACTTGCTTCACAGAAAGTGGAGTTGGCTTTGTTAGATAATTTAAAATCATACACAAATGGTTTAAAAAAATATACTGATGAAGGTTCAGGTTTACAAAAATTAGGAGAAAAACAAAAATCAGAATTAACTATGACTATTTCTGCTATTAGAAAATGGTCGGATTTAGGAAACTCTATGGCTGATGATATGGCTTCTGATTTAGTAGCTTTTGAAAGACAAGCTAAAGAACTTGGTATTGATGCGAAATCAAGTAAAGATTATGTAGAAGCTGAAAAAGCATTCAAAACTTATGCTGCATTTGCTCAAGGTATGACAAGAGTTGCTGATAATTTAAGAGGTTAATAATTAAATAAATTTAATAACAATGAGCGTGATAAACGAAATCAAAACTCTTTTGGGTATGGAAGTAAAACTTGCCCAAATGAAACTTGAAAACGGTACGGTAATCGAAGCTGAAGCTTTTGAACCTGAAATGGCTGTTTTTATAGTTAATGAGGAAGATAGAATTGCAATGCCTGTAGGCGAATACGTTTTAGAAGATGGTAACATCCTAAAAGTAGACGTTGAAGGTGTAATTGCTGCTATCGAAATGCCTGAAGAAGAAATGCCTGAAAACGAAGAAGAAGTTGCATCTCCTGCTGAAGAAGTAGAAGTTGAAGCATCTGCTCCTGTGGCTACTCCTAAAAGGATTGTAGAATCTGTTTCTAAAGAAATGTTCTTTTCTGAAATTGAAAAATTAAGAAACGAAATTGCTGAATTGAAAGGTGTAAAACTTTCTGCTGATGAAGAAGATAAAACTGATGAAGATTTAAAATCTAAAGAAGTTGAATTAAGTGTTGAACCATTAACACATTCTCCAGAAGTTAAAGCTCCAAAAATGCAACAATTCGGTGCATCAAGACCAATGACAACTCAAGATAGAGTTATGGCAAAACTTTTTAATTAATAATAAATAATAATAAATAAATAAAAATGGCTACTACTACAAGTATTACTACTACCTATGCAGGTGCTTTTTCTCAAAAGTATATCTCTGCTGCTTTACTTTCTGCTTCTACTATCGAAAATGGTGGAATTGAAGTAATGCCTAATGTTAAATACAAATCTGTAATTCAAAAAATTGCTACAGACGGTATCGTTAAAGATGCTACTTGTGATTTTTCTGCTACATCTACTGTAACATTAAGCGAAAGAATTATTACACCTGAAGAATTTCAAGTGAATTTACAATTGTGTAAAAAAGATTTTCACGCAACTTGGGAAGCAGTATCAATGGGATATTCTGCTTTTGATTCTTTGCCACCAAGCTTTGCTGATTATTTAATCGGACACGTTGCTGCTAAAGTTGCTGAAAAAACTGAACAAAACATCTGGTCTGGAGCTACTGCTAATGCAGGTGAATTCAATGGATTTACTGCTTTATTAGCTGCTGATGCTGCTTTACCTGCTGCACAAGAAGTTGCTGGTACTACTGTTACTGCTGCTAACGTTGTTGCTGAATTAGGAAAAATCGTTGACGCTATTCCTGCTGCATTGTACGGAAAAGAAGATTTGTACTTATACGTTTCTCAAAACATCGCAAGAGCTTATGTTCGTGCTTTAGGTGGATTTGGTGCTTCAGGATTGGGTGCTAATGGTACAAACGCTATGGGAACTCAATGGTTCAACAATGGTTCACTTTCTTTTGACGGAATCAAAATTTTCGTTGCTAACGGTTTAGCTTCTAACAAAGCAATCGCTGCTCAAAAATCTAACTTATTCTTTGGTACAGGTTTATTGTCTGACCAAAATGAAGTGCAAGTTATTGATTTAGCTCCTATCGACGGAAGTATGAACGTGAGAGTGGTAATGAGATTCACGGCTGCAGTTCAATACGGAATTGTTGAAGACATCGTAACCTACGGAATCACAAACTCTGCTAACTAATAACAATTAGTTTTTATTAAATTAAGGGTAGGTAGAATTACCTGCCCTTTTTTATTAACTTTTAAATATATATATAGATGGCTTGTGAAATTTCATTAGGTAGAATTGAACCTTGCAAAGATAGCAATGGTGGATTAAAGGCGGTTTACTTTGTAAACTGGGGTGATATGACAGGAGTAACTTATGACGAAACCAATACAGACGTTATTGATGCAGTTGCAGGTACACCTTCAGCATACAAATACGACTTGAAAGGTAATAGTTCGTTCGAACAAGCAATTACTTCTTCAAGAGAAAATGGTACTACATTCTTTGAACAAACTTTGAACTTAACTTTAAAGAAATTGTCTATTGTAGACCACAAACAAATTAAATTATTAGCTTACGGACGTCCACAAGTAGTTGTTGAAGATAACAACGGTAACTTGTTTTTATGTGGATTAGAACACGGAATGGATGTTTCAGGTGGTACAATTGTAACTGGTGCTGCTATGGGTGATTTGTCAGGATATACTTTGACATTATCAGGTCAGGAAGCAGTTCCTGCAAACTTCTTGAGTACTACATTAACCGCTGCTGGTTTCACTGTAGTTTCAGGTTCATAATTGTTTGTTTTTTGATTGGTAAAAGGGGTGGCTTCGGCTACCCTTTTTTTGTTTTAAATAACAATAATTCAATAGATTTATTATTAAATAAAAAAAAGAATGATAATCTTAAAAGAACAAGAAGCTGCACAAGTTTTAAAATTCATACCACGTAGTTATGGAGCAGATACTATTGTATTAAGAAACGAAACTACTAATGAAATACAAACTATTTCTGCATCATTTGCTTTAGATAAATATTATTTGACAACTACAACTGCTTTTGATTTATTGCAAAATACATTTTATAATTTAACTATTAAAAATGGTGCTGAGGTAGTTTACAAAGATAAAGTGTTTTGCACTAATCAAAATATAGTTAACTATACAGTAAACAAAGATGAATATGTGGCAAACGCTACAAATAACGATTTTATAATTTATGAGTAATATATCAATTGTAAATTTAAGTGCTTATACAAGCCCTGTAATTCAAGAAAACAAGAAGAACGATTTTATCGAATACGGAAGTGATAACAATTACTTTCAATATTTAATTGATAGGTATCTTTATTCAGCTACAAACAATGCTATCATTACAGGTGTTACCAATATGATATATGGTAAAGGTATTGATGCATTAGATTCTAACAAGAAGCCAAATGAATATGCACAAATGCGTAGTATTATCAAAGGTGATATGTTAAAGAAAGTAGCTTTAGAACGCAAGATGCTAGGAATGGCTGCTATGCAAGTTGTAATGGAAAAAGGAAAAGTGAAAACTTTAGACCACTTCCCTATGCATACATTAAGAGCTGAAAAATGTAACGACAAAGGTGAAATAGAAGCGTGGTACTATTACCCTGATTGGGCTAAAAAGAAGCCTTCAGAAGCTGCTAAACGTATTCCAGCATTTGGTTTTGGTAATGGTAATGAAGTTGAAATATATGTAATCAAACCTTATGTATCAGGATTTCATTATTATACACCTATTGACTATTCAGGTGCGTTACCTTATTCTGTTTTAGAAGAAGAAATTAGTGACTATTTAATTAATGACGTACAAAATGGTTTTTCAGGAACTAAAGTAATCAACTTTAACAACGGAATTCCAAGTGAAGAAATGCGTGACCAAATTAAGCGTGACGTATTAAATAAACT
>ERZ1034361.1014-NODE-1014-length-16233-cov-10.145395_pt1 | contig 16233 bp, 16 predicted proteins | sample MGYA00520617_ERZ1034361 | MGnify/ENA primary metagenome ERZ1034361 (study PRJEB33736, sample SAMEA104284507) | Azolla filiculoides | biome: Urban; feature: Water surface; material: Ditch water | place: Netherlands | collected 2015-10-28 | depth 0-0.1 m ... | reverse complement strand
CGTCCGCTAACCCATCACACGCGTGGCGACAAGCCATCGGCCAAAGACATGCGGTAAGCCCGCCAGGCAGGCCCCAAACTGGCCAGCAAACCCGCCAGCAACACGGCGGCAGCCAGCGCCCACTGAGTGAGCAAGGGTGCAGCCATTTGCAAACGAATGCCCAGCACGTTTTGCACCCAGGGTGCCAACAGTGCCATGCCCACTTGCGCCAACAACCCACCCAGCAAGACACCAACGCCTGTGACCCAAAGGCCCTCCCATGCCAGCAGGCCCAACACATGGCGCGGTCCGGCACCGACTGCGCGCAGCACGGCCAGTTCGCGACGGCGCTCGTTCAGGCCCGCCAGCACCACCGCCATGAGCGACAACACACTCACCAAGGCCACCAAAGCCGACACCGCCAGCAAGGCGTTTTCACCCAAGCCCAGCACTGTCCAAAGCTCACCCAAGGCCACGCCAGGCATCACGCCCATCAGGGCTTCGCCCTCGTACTGGTTGACATAGCGCTGCACGTTGAAGACGGCCGCCCTGGTTTTGAGCCCCACCAAAGCCGCCGTGACTTGCTGAGGCTCCAGATCGAATTTGCGGGCCTGATCGGCCGGGATCTGCCCAACCGGCATGGGCGCGCCTGCCACCCAGCCAAGGTGCACAGCTTGAAGTGCCTGCAGACTGACATGAACCGTGCGGTCCACGGGTGTGCCCGTAGGCGCCAGAATGCCCACCACCTTGAACGGTTTGTCGGCGTGTTCGTCTGGCTCTTTCGACTCGTGATCATGCTCGTGCAGGCCATGGCCCAGCGTGATGCCTTGGCCCAAGCCATAACCCATATTGCGCGCCACCTCGGCCCCGATCACGGCCTCGTACAAACCATCGAGGGTGCCTGCAAACACTGCGCCTTGCGCCAAGACCAAAGGCTGTTTGTCGCCATAGGCAAAGTGCTTGAAATACTCGGGCGTTGTGCCCAGCACGGGATAGCCTCGGTGAGAGTCCCCCAGACTGAGGGGAACCACCCACGACACAGAGCGGTGCTGCGCCACAGCACGCACGCTGTCCATGGACAGGCTTTGCGCATTGCTGCCGATGTGGAATACCGAAAACAGCATCAGTTGCACCGGACTGTTGCGAGCGCCCACAATCAAATCGACCCCGCTGACCGATTGCGCAAAGCTGCTGCGGATGTCATGGCGCAAACGCTCCAGCGTCCACAGCAAGGCGGTGGCCAGCGCCAGCGAGACCACCACCCAAACCAGGGTGCTGCGTCGGTTCCAGGCGCTTTGTCGGGCTATACCCCAAAGGCTGTTCATGGCTTGCCCCCTGCCTTGAGCAACTCGGGCAAGGACCATTGCAAATCAAACCGTGCAGCCTGTTGTTCGTCATGGCTCACGCAGACCAAAGTGCTGCGCGCATCGCGCGCTGCCTGCAAAAGCAGCTGCATGAAGTCCTGACGCAAGGCAGCGTCAAGTGCAGAGGTGGGCTCGTCCGCCAAAATCAACTCGGGCTGGCCCATCAGCGCGCGTGCGGCGGCCACGCGTTGTTGCTGGCCCACCGACAAGGCGTCGGCGCGGCGTGTCCACAGCTCAGCAGGCAACGCCATGCGCTGCAGCCAGCGTTGGGCTGAGATCTCAGGCCCTCCGCTGATCATGCAGCGCTCACGCCGCAGGGCCGAAAACCGGCAGGGCAGCGTCACGTTATCGAGCACACTCAGATACGGTAAGAGGTTGAACTGCTGGAACACCACCCCCACGTGGTTCGCCCGCAACGCGTCGCGCTGGCCCGGCCGCAAGGCAGCCCAGTCTTGACCCAGCAAAGACACACGGCCTTGCTGCGGCGTCAGCACCCCTGCCAACAGCCCCAGCAAAGTGCTTTTTCCGCAACCACTGGGGCCATGCAAAAAAACCGTTTGGCCAGCATCCACATGCAAGTGGCCCAATGCCAGCGTGTCTTTGCTGTCCGGCGTCCATGCATAACGCAATGGCTCGATGTCGATCACACAGCTCTCCCTGTTTTGACTGGGCAATATACGCCTTCAATCGGGCACGGTCATCTTTCTGCGGCCTTCGCGGCGGGCAATCCACACCGTGGCGCACAAAATCACAAAAGCCCCCAGCCAGGTTGATTGACTGGGCACATCGCCAAACACCAGCCAACCCAACAAGGACGCCCAGACCAGATCGAGAAAGCGCAGCGACTGGGTGGCCGAGATGTCGGCCATGGCAAAGGCGCGCGTCAGGCAATAGTGGGCCAATGTGCCCAGCACACCCGTGGCCGCAAACCCCAGCCATTGCACGGGCGTCGGCATTTGCCAATGGGGCAAAGCCATGGGCAGGCTGAGCACGGTGACTGTGAGGGCTTGCCACAACACAATCACACCGGGTTTTTCGTAGCGGGTCAGGGCTTTGGTGATGAGGAAAGATGCGGCAAAAACAGGTGAAGACGCCAGCATGACCAGGTTGTACCAACCACCATCGCCCGACATTTTGGGCAAGACCACCACCAAGACGCCCGCAAAACCGATGATGGCAGCGATCCAGCGGTCTTTGCGCATGGGCTCACCCAGAAACCAGGCTGCGCCGATCATGATGAAAATCGGCCCGGTGAAACCGATGGCGGTCATGTCGGCCAGTGGAATTTTGGGCAAGGCCGTGAACCACAAAATCAGGCCCAAGGTGTGAACGCCGCCGCGCCAGAACTGCCCGACCATGTTGACCGGCGCATAGGCCCGCCAGCCATCCCGGTACACCAGGGGCAGCATCACCACCAAGCCAAACAGGTAACGCAAAAACTGGGATTGGTAAACGTCCAGGTGCAAGGTCAGGTTTCTGGCAATGGTATTCAGGACCGAGAACAACATGCCACCCAACACCATCCAGACCATGCCCCGCACGGCTGCAGGCCAGGCCGAAAACGTGCGCCGTCCACGACGGTGGGCGAGCGACCATTGACGAGAGGGTGAGAAAAAAGGTTTGCGCGGCCTCATGCGCAAGCACTGGGGTAAAGATGATTCACCCTGTCATCTTAGGATGAGTCATTGCCCAAGCGGGTCACTTGGGTTACGTGGCTTTGCAGAATCGGATTTTTTGTAGGAGGCCCCCTGTGGCCGAACGGCTGCTGTGGCCCTGCAGACATTCGCGAGCGGGGGCTCGCTCCCACGAAAACCGACGGCGATCAACCAGCGCTGTTTTGCAGCGCGGCAATGCGCTCTTCAATCGGCGGGTGGGTGCTGAACAACTGACCGATACCACCAGCAATGCCCATCGCCGCCATGCTCTTGGGCAGTTCCGCGGTGTGCACGCCGCCCAAACGCGCCAAGGCGTTGATCATGGGTTGCTTGCGGCCCATCAGTTTGGCGGCTCCCGCATCGGCACGGAATTCACGCTGGCGGCTGAACCAAGCGACGATCATGGCTGCCACAAAGCCCAGCAGGATGTCCATGACGATGGTGGTCACGTAATAGCCGATGCCAGGACCACTGCTTTCTTCATCGTTTTTGCGCAGGAAGCTGTCCACCGCGTAACCCACCACACGGGAGATGAACACCACAAAAGTGTTCATCACGCCTTGAATGAGCGTCATGGTGACCATGTCGCCGTTGGCGATGTGCGCAACTTCGTGGCCGATGACGGCTTCGATTTCTTCGTGCGTCATGTTTTGCAACAGGCCGGTGGAGACAGCCACCAAAGCCGAGTCACGGAAGGCGCCCGTGGCAAAGGCGTTCGGGTCACCTTCAAAAATGCCCACCTCGGGCATGCCGATGCCTGATTTGTCAGCAAATTTGCGCACGGTCTCCACAATCCAGGCCTCGTCGGCATTGGCGGGTTGGGTGATGACGCGCACACCCGAAGACATTTTGGCGATCCACTTGCTCATGAGCAGGGAAATGATGGCTCCCCCAAAACCCATGATCAGCGCATAGCCCATCAAAGCGCCCAGGTTCAGGCCGTTGGCTGTCAAGAATCGGTTCACACCCAGCAAGCTGGCCACAATGCCCAAGACGACCACGACGGCCAGGTTGGTCAGGACAAACAGAAAAATACGTTTCATGGATGGTTTCACTTTCTACCCGGAAGACGCGGGCTCGTTGGACGGCATATTAGGGACTTACTGGGCAAAATCAAACCGAAGGCGTCATTTCCGGATTGGCGTACGGTTTTTCAGCCGCCCCCTTGAGGCGGCGCGGCCTGAAAACGCTGACGTCTTCGTAAAAAACGGCCGTCTCGTTGGCTGGCCACCAACCCGGCACACCCAGCACGGGCAGTGGGCTGAAGGGTTTGGTCGCGAGCTTGTCGGCCGTCAAGTCCTGCGCCAGCCACGCATCGATCTGCTCATGGGCCACGTCGTCAGGAACGCGCCATAAATGCACGGTGATCGATTTGTAGGGCTGCACCAGCTTTTCGAGGGCGGCATGGCCAAACGTCCACAAGCGCGCATCTGACCACTCATGGCGCAAAGCCAGGAAAGCGTCAGCCCAACGGTGCTCGGTCAGTGCCGACCACAAGGCGTCAGAAGCCTGGATCAACAAGGCATTTTCATCAAACACTGTCGCCGCATCCCGAACAGGACCGCGCACCTGACCGACACCTGCTCGCGCGATCTCACGGGCCTGCAATTGGTTCAAACGCTTTTTCGCCAGCGGAAAATGCATCCAGCACAAGGCGTTGAAAAAGTCGTGCAAGCCTTCACGCGTGGGCACAAGACCTTGGGCGTAAATGAAGTCTTCGTAGGCCTGGCCTTCGGGTAAATCGGATTGCGGCACAAACCCCACCGGCGCCAAAGCGGCCTCGTTCAATGCTTGAGGTTGAGGACAGCCCGCGATCACGCGCAGCGCCAGCGCTTGACCGACCTCTCGCCAGTTGGCCAACCAAGGAGCAGCCCAATCAATGTCGGCCACGCCCAAGGTTGAGATGGCTTCGCACCGGTGCCCCGGGCGGTTGGGGTTCAGGCCGCCACCAGACGCCACGGCAAGCTCTCTCCGGAACGCAAAGGTTTGAGCTCGGCTTCACCAAAAGCAAAGCTCTCGGCAGGTGTCCAGCTCTCACGGCGCAGCGTGACATGGCCGCTGTTGCGCGGCAGGCCATAGAAGTCAGCACCATTGAAACTGGCAAAGGCCTCCAGCTGGTCCAGCGCACCGGCCTGGTCAAAGGCTTCCGCATACATCTCAATGGCCGCATGCGCGGTGTAGCAACCTGCACAACCCGTGGCGTGTTCTTTGAGGTGCGCCGGATGGGGCGCACTGTCTGTGCCCAAAAAGAATTTGCGGTTGCCCCCTGTGGCGGCTTGCACCAAGGCCAGCCGGTGTGTCTCGCGCTTGAGGACAGGCAAGCAGTAGTAATGTGGGCGAATGCCACCCGTGAAGATGGCGTTGCGGTTGTAGAGCAGGTGGTGCGCGGTGATGGTCGCCCCCAGCAACGCATCACTTTCAGCCACGTACTGCGCAGCCTCTTTCGTGGTGATGTGTTCCATGACGATCTTGAGGCCCGGAAAATCACGGCGCAGCGGCTTAAGTTGCTGCTCGATGAACACCGCTTCACGGTCAAACAGGTCGATGTCGGATGAGGTGACTTCACCGTGCACCAACAGCAAAACACCTTCGCGCTGCATCGCTTCCAGCACAGGGTAAATTTTGCGCAAGTCAGTCACGCCCGCATCGCTGTTGGTCGTAGCACCTGCGGGATAGAGCTTGCAAGCCACCACGCCTGCCGCCTTGGCTCGCGCAATTTCTGCCGGATTCAGGTTGTCCGTCAGATAAAGCGTCATCAAGGGCTCAAAATCCATGCCCTGGGGCACAGCGGCCAGGATGCGATTTTTGTAGGCCAGTGCCTGCTCGGCCGTGGTCACCGGCGGCTTCAGGTTGGGCATGATGATGGCGCGGCCAAACTGCGCGGCCGTGTGCGGCACAACCACATTCAATGCAGCACCGTCGCGCACATGCAGGTGCCAGTCGTCTGGTCGGGTGAGGGTGAGTTCTTGAGTCATGTGCATATTGTCTCAAACCTTCGCCCTCATCCCATCCATCGCTTTCGCCGAAAGCGATGGCAGCGCCCGTACCGCCTTTCAATGCCCCAGGATTTTGGACAAAAAGTCTTGCGCCCGGTCGGTTTGTGGCGAATCAAAGAACTGCTGGGGCGGGGCTTGTTCGACCACCTGGCCTTGGTCCATGAAGATCACGCGGTCGGCCACGGCCTTGGCAAAGCCCATTTCGTGCGTCACACACAGCATGGTCATGCCTTGACTGGTCAACTCAATCATCACGTCCAGCACTTCCTTGATCATCTCAGGGTCAAGCGCAGAAGTCGGCTCATCAAACAGCATGATTTTGGGGGTCAGACACAGCGCACGGGCAATCGCCACACGCTGCTGCTGGCCACCGGACAACTGCAAGGGGTATTTGTGGGCGTGCTCGACAATGCGCACACGCTCAAGTTGCACCATGGCTTTTTCAATGGCTTCCTTGCGCGGCATCTTCGCCACCCAAGTGGGCGACAAGATCAGGTTTTCGAGCACCGTCAGGTGCGGAAACAGGTTGAACTGCTGGAACACCATGCCGACCTCACGACGAACTTTGTCGATGCCTTTGAGGTCATCGCCAAGCACCGTGCCGTCGACCGTGAGCGTGCCTTCCTGGTATTCCTCGAGGGCGTTGATGCAGCGGATCAGGGTGGATTTGCCCGAGCCCGAGGGGCCGCAAATGACCACTTTTTCGCCTTTGGCAAATTGCAGATTAACGTCGCGCAGCACGTGGTAACCATTGCTGGCGTACCACTTGTTGACGCCCTTGAACTCGATAAGAGGGGTTGCATTGGAGGTCATGGAGATCTTTCGTTCAGCGAACTTTGCTCACAGCCGTGCGGTCTTCAATCCACAAGCTGTAACGTGACATGGCAAAGCAAAAGGCAAAATAAATGAAGGTGATGAAAAGGTAGGCTTCGATCTTGAAAGGACGCCAGTCGGCATCCGAGTTCAGCGCCAAGCCCAATGCACCCGTCAACTCATACAGCGACACAATGGTCACCAAAGAGGTGTCTTTGAACAAACCAATGAAGGTGTTCATGATGGACGGCACCACGGTGGCCAAGGCCTGCGGCAAAACAATCATGCGTTGGACCTGCCAGTAGCTCAAGCCCAGCGTCGCCGCCGCTTCGGTTTGCCCTTTGGGCAGCGCTTGCAGGCCCCCGCGAACCACCTCGGCCATGTAGGCTGCAGAGAACAGCGTGATGCCAACCACCACACGCAGCAGCACGTCGATCTTGACGCCTTCGGGCATGAACAGTGGCAACATGAACGACGCCATGAACAGCACCGTGATCAGCGGCACACCACGGATCAACTCGACATACAAAGTGCACAAAGTCCGGATGGCGGGCATGTTGGAGCGTCGACCCAGCGCCACAAAAATGGCCAGCGGAAAAGCCAATGTCATGGAGATCACAGTGAGCATGACGGTCAGCGGGAATCCCCCCCATTGGTCTGTGTCCACCGCGGTCAAGCCAAAAAACCCGCCCTTCATCAACACAAAGTAAATCGCCAGCATGACAATCCAGATTGCCGGAAGCGCCTTGTTCCAAAAGCGTGGCATGCAGCTCAGAACGACCACGCCCAGCATCAACGCGGTCGCGATCACGGGACGCCAGTGCTCTGTTTCAGGGTAACGCCCCATCACAATCAGGCGGCCTTTTTCCGAGATCACCCCCCAGCAGGCACCTGCACCGCGCACGTCATTGCATGCCTGCAAATTGGCATTGAACACGGCATTGAGCAAGGCCCAGTCCATGGAGGCCACAAATGCCCAAACCACCAGCGCCAGCAAGAACACCGACAGCAAACTGTTGCCGATGGTGGAAAACAAATTGGCACGCAACCAAGCCAAGGGGCCCGAACTGCGACCCGGCATGGGTCGCGCATCGATTGATTTAAAAACCGTATTCATGTCAGCGCTCCTGGATAGCGGCACTGGCGTTGAACCAGTTCATAAGCGCCGACGTGATGAGAGACAAGGTCAGGTACACCAACATCACGATAGACAGCGCCTCAATGGCACGGCCAGTCTGATTGAGCGTGGTGTTGGCGATGGAGACCAGTTCGGGGTAACCGATGGCCACCGCCAAGGATGAGTTTTTGGTCAGGTTCAGGTACTGACTGGTCAGGGGTGGAATGATCACACGCAGAGCCTGGGGCAAGACCACCAAACGCATGGACTGGCCTTTGTTCAAACCCAGGGAAGCCGCGGCCTCATGCTGTCCGAGTGACACAGAGGCAATGCCCGATCGCACCACCTCGGCGATGAACGACGCCGTGTAAAACACCAAACCACACAACAAGGCCATGAACTCCGGGCTGAACACACCACCGTCTTCAATCTGGAAGTCACCGATCTTGGGCAAATTCCATTCGGCTGGCGCACCACCGGCCAACCAGCCGAGAAGCATCAACGCCACAGTCACCCCTGTGGACACGCCCCAGACAGGACGCGTCTGGCCCGTCTGATCAAAATGGGCCTTGGCCTGCCGGCGATAAATGACCGTAAAAACACAGCCCAACACGAGCCCGCAGAGTGCCAAGGTTTGACCCAGTTGCCATACCGGCCATGGGAATGACACACCGTTTTTGCTCAGGTAAAAATGGCCCAATTGCCAGGCTTTATCGAAATCTGGCAAAGCTTCGGTGAAAACCAAATACCAAATCAACAACTGCAGGTAGACCGGCACGTTGCGAAAAAATTCCACATAGGCGTAGCAAACCTTGCGAACCAGGAAGTTGGTCGAAAAACGCCCCACGCCCACCAGCACACCCAACAAGGTGGCCAGCACAATGCCAATCACCGCCACTTTGAGCGTGTTGAGCATGCCAATGAAGAACGCCATCAAATACGTGCTGTTGGACGCGTACTCGATCATCGTTTCACTGATGTCGAAGCCGAACGGTTGCAGCAAAAAGTCATAGCCACTTTGAATGCCGCGCAAACGCATGTTGATGAGCGTATTGCGCACCAACAAAGCGACCAGCGCCAAAGCCGACAAAATCGCGACGATCTGGTAGATGACCGATCGCCCTTCGCGGCTGCGCCACGAGATGGATCGGTTTTTCTTGCCAGGCAAAGGCCTGGCCTCGATCATTGAAAAATGGGACATGTACAGGGCCTGAATAAAACCACGGGTGAAAAAGATACGCCCCAAGAAGGGGCGTATCCAGAGCCTTTAGAGAAGGCTGAAAATCAACGCAGTGGGGCTGCGTACATCAGGCCACCCTTGTTCCACTGGTTGTTGAGACCGCGTGGCAAGTTGATGGCTGTTTTAGGGCCCACGTTGCGTTCGAACATTTCACCGTAGTTGCCTGTGGTCTTGATGGCGCGGGCCAACCACTCTTTGTCCAAGCCCAGGTGTTTGCCCAAGTCTTCGGTCGCGCCCAGCATGCGGCCCACTTGAGGGTTGTCGCTCGACTTCATTTGGTCCACATTGGCTTGGGTGATGCCGTACTCTTCTGCTTCGATCAGGCCATTGAGCACCCATTTGTTGATGGCGAACCACTCGTCGTCACCACGGCGAACCATAGGGCCCAGAGGTTCTTTAGAGATCAAGTCGGGCAGGACCAAGTGTGCTGCAGGATCTTTGGCTTCCTTGGCGCGCACCGAGGCCAAACCAGAGGCGTCGGTGGTGTATGCCTGGCAACGGCCAGAGAAATAAGCACCTGTAGCCGCTTCGACTTTTTCAAACACCACAGGCTTGAGGTTCAGCTTGTTGGCACGGGAGAAATCGGTCAAGTTCTTCTCGGTGGTGGTGCCGGACTGCACGCACACGGTGGCACCTTTGAGTTGCTTGGCGCTGGTGATTTTGCCTTTTGGAACCATGAAGCCTTGGCCGTCATAGTAGTTGGCACCAATGAAGTGCAGACCCAAAGAAGCGTCACGGTTGAGCGTGTTGGTCGTGTTGCGAGCCAAAACGTCCACTTCGCCAGACTGCAGTGCGGTGAAACGCTGCTGGGCAGTCAAGGGCACGTATTTGACCTTGTTGGCATCGCTCAACACGGCGGCGGCCACAGCACGGCAGTGGTCCACATCCAAGCCGGACCAGTTGCCACTGGAATCGGCAGCAGAAAAACCTGCCAAACCGGTGTTGACGCCACAAACGATCTGACCGCGGGCCTTGATCTGGTCCAGTGTTTTGCCAGCCATGGCAGAAGTGCCAGCCAACAAGCCTGCGGTCGCCAAAACGGCGCCGATCACGGTGTGTGCATGTTTTTTCATGGTTCGTATCCTCTTTTCAATTTTGAGCGGCAAAACGCCACCCCTTGATTAAATGTCAAAACTGAGTCGTGACCGCCTAGGAGCTTCCCTAGGGCTTGCACCGACCAGGTTGATCACGGCGACTGCACCACAACGATGCACAGCGCCAGATCCACAGCTTCACTCAGCACAAAATGTGCCCGAATGAAAACATGGGGTGAATGTAGTTTGTTTGTTGCCTGCAACTCCTCGGTGAGTACCCTTGATTGTCATGCAAGAAATGCATGAATCAATGCGCTCAACGGGAGGAGTGGACAGATGCGGCTCTTTGCGTCAAATGCAGCCATAACTGCTGAGCAGCCCCTTTGTCCGAGTGTTTGGCATTCGGTTTTTCGCGGTAAGCGCGGACCTCCATGGTCAGCGCCAACGGACTGCCTTCTGGCAAACCCACTTCGACCAATGTGCCCGCCAGGACTTCTTTTTTAACAGCACTGCGCGGTAAAAAAGCAATGCCGTGCCCCTCCAATGCCATGACTTTCAGGCCTTCAGCCATGTCGGTCTCGTAGACACGTTCAAAATGAATCGGGATTTTGGACTGCTTAAGTATCCAATCTGTGGTGCCCCCTAAATAAGCCCCTGGCGCATAGCCCAGATAGGGCAAGGGCCAGGCAACCGTACCTGGCAAACTGAAAACGGCTTGACCATCCGGCCCCGCTTTGGCATAAGGTGCAATCACTTCCTGCCCCAAAACCACCATCTCGTAACGCTCGGCATCGAGCTGCAACGGCTGCGAGGGATGGTGGTAAGTGATCAGCAGGTCACACCCACCGTCGACCAGGCGCATGGCGGCATCGTGCACGTTCAGGGCGATCAGGCGGCTTTTGATCGGTCCGAACCCGTCTCGCAAACCCGCAATCCACGATGGAAAGAAGGTGAACGCCAAGGTGTGCGGCACCGCAAACTCGATGAAGTCCTGCCCGGCCGAGTTGTGCCCGCGCAGCATGGCCCGGGTGTTCTGCAAAGACTGCAGCAACTCCAGCGCCTGGGCGTACAAGGTCTCGCCCGCTGGGGTGAGTTTGGTCGGGTAAGAGCTGCGGTCCACCAGATCGGCACCGGCCCAGGCCTCGAGCGACTGAATTCGCCGGGAAAAGGCAGGCTGCGTCACATGGCGCAATTGCGCCGAGCGGCTGAAACTGCGGGTTTCAGCAAGGCTCACAAAATCTTCAAGCCATTTGGTTTCCATGCCGAATTATGTAGCGGCAGCGATAGCGGCCATGACAGGCGGCGACTCTGCGTTTTGCTGCAGCGCCCACATGCTGGCATAACGCCCCTGCTGGGCCAAGAGCGCCGCATGGTTGCCGCGCTCGATGATCTGCCCGGTGTCCATCACCAGAATTTCGTGCGCATCGACCACCGTGGACAAGCGGTGCGCAATCACCAGCGTGGTCTTGTTTTGCGCCACGCTGGCCAGCTCGGCCTGGATGGCGCGTTCGTTGGCCGAGTCCAGCGCCGAGGTGGCTTCGTCAAACACCAGAATCGGCGGGTCTTTGAGCAAGGTGCGGGCGATGGCCACACGCTGCTTTTCACCGCCCGAGAGCTTCAGTCCGCGCTCACCCACCGACGTTTGGTAAGCCTTGGGAGTGGAAGCGATGAAGTCGTGGATGCGTGCGGCGCGTGCCGCCTCCTCGATCTGGCTCTGGCTGGCACCGGGTTGACCATAAGCGATGTTGTAGGCGACCGTGTCGTTGAACAGAACCGTGTCTTGCGGCACGATGCCTAATGCGCGGCGCACGCTCGATTGCGTGACCAGCCGGATGTCCTGCCCTGCAATGCAGATGTTGCCCTGCTGCACATCGTAAAACCGGAACATCAGTCTCGCCAACGTGGATTTTCCGGAGCCGGAAGGGCCGACCACCGCCACTGTTTTACCTGCAGGAATCGTGAAGCTGATGTCTTTGAGGATCGGGCGGTCGCTCTCGTAGGCGAACGAGACGCGGTCAAACACCACCTCGGGGGCTCCCTGCAAAACCAGAGCAGACGCGCCCGGCGCGTCGGCCACTTCGCGTTCGCGGTCCATCAGCACAAACATCTTGTCCAGGTCGGTCAGGCTTTGCTTGATCTCGCGGTAGAGCACGCCCAGGAAGTTGAGCGGGATGTACAGCTGGATCATGAAAGCATTGATCATGACCAGGTCGCCCAGCGTCATGCGCCCGGCCACCACGCCTTCGGTGGCACGCCAGAGCATGGCCACCAAGGCCGACGCGATGATGAGCTGCTGCCCGGTGTTGAGCACCGACAAAGTGGTTTGCGCCTTGAGCCGCGCTAGGCGCAAGCGTTCCAGGCTTTCGTCGTAGCGACCCGCTTCGAAGCGCTCATTGCCAAAATACTTGACGGTTTCGTAGTTCAGCAGCGAATCGATGGCGCGTGTGTGTGCGGCCGAGTCAAACTCGTTGGCCTGTTTGCGAAACTGCGTGCGCCACTCGGTGATGCGCACCGTGAAAAAGATGTACAAAGCCAGCGCCAGCAGCGTGATGCCTGCGAACCAGGCATCGAACTTGACGGCCAGAATGGTCAGCACCAGGCCCACTTCGATCAACGTAGGAATGATGCTGTACAGCGAATACGAGATCAGCGATTCGATGCCGCGCACGCCACGCTCAATATCGCGTGTCATACCGCCGGTCTGCCGGGCCAAATGAAAGCGCAGGCTCAGGGCATGCAGGTGCTCGAAAGTCTGCAGGGCAATGCTGCGCGAGGCGCCTTGCGTGGCCTTGGCAAACACCAGTTCGCGCAATTCGGTGAACGCCGACGTCAGCAAGCGCAAGGCACCATAGCCCACCAGCAGCGCCACCGGCACCACCAGCACCGCTTGCGGGTCGCCGGGTTTGAGGCTCATGGCGTCCACCAGCTCCTTGAGCAGCAGCGGCACACTCACGTTGGCCAGCTTGGCGCCCACCATCAGGGTGAGGGCAATGACCACGCGCCATTTGTATTGCCACAAATAGGGCAAGAGGCGCGACAGGGTTTGCCAGTCTCCGCCCGCAGGGGCTGGGGTGGCAAGGCCCGAAGGCTTTCCGGACGGAGGGGCAGAGGCAGCGGTTTCGCCGTGGTGGCGCATAAGGGACAATCCAGTTTTTTAGTTCACCCGATTGTGCCCATGTCTGAAACCACCCGCCCCCACACCGTGGCTTTGCCCACAGACCAGGAATTGGTGCTCAAGGTCATCCCCATGCCCGCCGACTGCAATGCCAGTGGCGATATTTTTGGCGGCTGGGTCATGGCCCAAGTGGACTTGGCAGGTGCCGTGTTGCCAGCCCGTCGCGTGCGCGGGCGCATGGTGACGGTGGCTGTGAACGAATTCATCTTCAAACAAGCCGTCAAGGTAGGCGACATCCTGTCGTTTTTTTCACGCATCGTCCGGGTTGGCCGAACCTCGGTCACGGTGAAAGTGGAGGTGTTTGCCGAGCGTTTTCAGCTCCAAGGTCAATACATCAAGGTGACCGAGGCGAACCTGACTTATGTGGCCGTCGACGAGCAGGGGCGGCCACGTCCGGTGCCCGCCGAGTGATCAGGACACGATGTAAGCCCCAGCGCCGGTGGACATCAAGGTCCCGTCGGGGCCACAAAACTCCATGCGCGATGAACCCACCCGCGAGCCCACACGCAGGGCATTGGCCGTGATGGTGAAGTGCTCGCCAATGCCCGGGCGCAAATAGTCCACCCGCAAATCGATGGTGCCCAGCTTGGCAAAGCGCTCCAGGCGTTTGGCCGGCGTTTCGTCCATGTGCTTGGCCGCCAGAGCCGCCATCACAGCCGCGCTGCCGATGGCATCGAGCACCGCGCTGATGACGCCGCCATGAATGCGGTTGTAGGCAAAGTGCCCCACCAACTCCGGCCGCATGTCGATGCGGGCCTCGACCCCTTCGGGCGTGACTTTCACCAGCTTCAAGCCGAGCGTCTTGTTGAAGACGATCTTTTCTTCGTAGATCTGACGAAAGCCCTCGATGTATTCGGCTTCAAGGACGACGGGGGTGGTTGGGCGATGGGGCATGCCAGGGATTTTAGGGAAGAACGCCCGCTGAAAGCGAAAGACGCGGCATTTACAGCTTGGAAAAATCGGGCTTGCGCTTTTCCATGAAAGCGCCAAAGGCTTCTTTGGCAGCAGGCTCTTTCAGCATGCGCCCGAAGCTTTTGCCTTCATCGTCCATCTTTTGCAGCACCTCTTGCTGGTAGCCACTTTTCATCAAACGCTTGGTCTCGATGAGTGACGACAGCGGCTTAGCGGCCAGCTTGCGTGCCTGTGCTTGGGCATAGCCGTTGACTTCGGTAGGCGGCACGACACGGTTGACCAGCCCGACTTCCTGGGCCCCCTCGGCAAAGAAGGGGTCACCCATGAGCAAGGCTTCGGCAGCACGGTGGTAGCCAAACATGCGCGGGGCCAGCAAGCTGGAAGCCGCCTCGGGGCACAAACCCAAGTTCACAAAGGGCATGGAAAACGCGGCATTGTCGCCCGCGTAAACCAGGTCGCAATGGAACAACATGGTGGTGCCAATGCCTACGGCAGGCCCGGCCACAGCGGCCAAAAGCGGTTTTTCAAACGTCGCTATGCCACGCAAAAAGCGAAACACGGGCGAGTCTTGTGTGCTGGGCGGCTGATTCAAAAAATCACCGATGTCATTGCCCGCGCTGAAAACGCTTTCGTGCCCCTGGAACAGCACCACGCGCACACTGGCGTCAGCCGCGGCCTGAGCCACCGCATCGGCCATGGCCGCGTACATGGACGAGGTGATGGAGTTTTTCTTGTCCAGGCGGTTGAAGGTGATGGTCATCACCCCCGAGTCGATGTGGGTCAGGATGTCAGACATGGCGTTCCTTGTGCAGGTTTACTGGACGCGAATCCAGGTTTGGGTGCGTCCCAACAGGGGCGTACCGATGTACCCTCGAACTTCGAGCTTTTTACCGCCGTCAATCGGGGTCAAACGCAAGCTGTAATTCTTGCCGTTCTCGGGATCGAGAATTTTCCCACCTTCCCATACCGGTTTGCCGTCGCCTTGTTGACCACCCCGGATGATTTCCATGCCGATTTTGGGCTTGTCTTTGCGGTCATCGGTACACAGGCTGCAAAGAGGATCGGTGTTGGGGTTGTTTTGCAAGGACTTCTCGACCACCCCAGACAAAGTGCCTGCAGCGGTCTGGTTGATGCGAATTTCGGCCTTGGGCTGCTTGCTTTCATCGTCGATGCTGCGCCACAAGCCCAATGGACTCATTTGAGCTTGTGCAAAAAAGGTGAGCAACCCGAGGCTGGCGGTCAGGACTGTTTTGATCATGGCTGGATTTCAGTGAAAAAGAAGATCATGCCAGCGCGGCGTCGGTGTCCATCAGCACATCGCTGCCCGCACGGATGCGGCGCATCAGGCTCGATGTCTCGGGCATCAAGCGGGTGAAATAAAAACGCGCCGTCTGCAGCTTGGCCTGGTAGAACGGATCGGGGCGCTGCGCTTCCTCTTCGGCCTCTGCCAGTTTTTTCAGAGCGATTTGCGCCGAGCGGGCCCAGAAGTAACCCAGCACCAAGTGCCCCACCACGCGCAGGTAGTCCACCGCGGCTGCGCCCACCTCGTCGGCGTTGCTCATGGCCTTCATGCCAACTTCGCCTGTGAGTTGGGTGAGCTTTTGGCCCAGATCGGCCAGCGGCTTGATGAACTCGCCCATGGCTTCATTGGCCATTTCGGCCTTGACCAGTTTTTCGATCTGCTTGCCGAACTTTTGCAGCGATGCGCCCTGGTTGCCCAGCACCTTGCGGCCCAGCAAGTCGAGCGACTGGATGGTGTTGGTGCCTTCATAGATCATGTTGATGCGGGCATCGCGCACGAACTGCTCCATGCCCCACTCCTTGATGTAGCCGTGGCCACCGAACACCTGCTGGCAAGCCGAGGTGGCCTCCCAGGCGTTGTCGGTGGTGAAGGCCTTGACGATGGGCGTGAGCAAAGCCACCAGCTCGGCCGCTTCGGCGCGCACCG